>JACDJA010003154.1_pt1 | contig 10925 bp, 10 predicted proteins | sample 7449241 | NCBI WGS metagenome assembly JACDJA01 (sample SAMN14253289, study PRJNA609438) | sludge metagenome | isolation source: initial anaerobic sludge | collected 2018-12-20 | reverse complement strand
ACTCATTACGTGAGATGCGTTCCATTTTTGGAAAAAGCCTGGTTCTCAAACAAGATTTAGCCAAAGGGGAACTAATCAAACGCGAAATGTTATCGGCTAAAAAACCGGTCTTAGGCATTTTGGCGGAAAACGTCCAGAGTGTGATCGGGAAGAAAACGAAGCGAGATATGAAAGCTGGGGAGTTTTTAAAAACAGAGGATTTGGTGAGTTAGATGATGGTTGATAAACGAAAAATTTGTGTGGTGATCACGGCCCGACCGAGTTATTCGCGCATTCGCAGCGCGTTAAAGGCGATCCAGGAACACCCTGATTTGGAATTACAATTGGTGGTGGCTGCTTCCGCCCTGTTAGACCGTTACGGAAAAGTGGTGCAGCATATCGAAAATGATGGTTTTAAGGTTGACGCCCAAGTGCTAATGGTTTTGGAAGGTGAAAATCCGGTAACATCCGCCAAGACGACGGGGATTGGATTAATGGAACTTTCGACCGTGTTTGATAACCTGAAACCCGACATTGTGGTCACGATTGCCGACCGCTACGAAACCATCGCCACCGCGATTGCTGCCGCTTATATGAACATTCCGTTAGCGCACATTCAAGGTGGTGAGATCACCGGCAATATTGATGAAAAAGTTCGCCATGCGATTACCAAATTGTCCGATTATCACCTGGTTTCCAGTGACGGCGCACGCGAACGGGTGATCCGCATGGGAGAAGACCCGCAGATGGTGTTTAAGACCGGCTGCCCGTCAATTGATATTGCCCAGGCGGTAAAGGATGATCCCGGCCCCAATATTGATCCGTTTAAAAAATATGGGGGTGTCGGCGAGCAGGTCGATATGAGCAACGGCTATCTGGTAGTCATGCAGCACCCGGTGACCGATGAATACCGGCAGGCGCGGGCACAGGTGACGGAGACTTTACATGCTATTAAAGATCTAGGCCTGCCAACCCTATGGTTTTGGCCGAACGTGGACGCAGGTTCGGATGGTACCTCCAAGGGGATTCGTTCTTTCCGGGAAATTTTTAAGCCCACCAATATCCACTTCTTTAAAGAGATTCCACCCGATGATTTTTTGCGCTTGCTACTCCACAGCCGTGGTATTATTGGCAATTCGAGTGCTGCCATCCGCGAATGTTCATTTCTGGGGGTGCCGGCTGTAAATATCGGCAGCCGTGAAGCTGGCCGTGAGCGCGGCAAGAATGTGATTGATGTCGGTTATTCCCGTGAGGAGATTCGCGAGGGCATCCAGCAGATGCTCGAAAAAGGCCATGTGGAAGGTATGCCGATTTATGGGGATGGTTTTGCCGGTAAAAAGGTAGCCGATGTATTGGCAAGCGTCCCGCTGCGTTTTTCAAAGAAACTAACCTATTAACCACAATGAAACCAAAAATGCTTGCCATCATTCCAGCACGCGGCGGCTCGAAAGGGGTGCCGCGCAAAAACATTCGTATGGTCGGTGGAAAACCCTTGATTGCTTATTCGATTGAGGCAGCCCTGGCGGCGGGTGATGTCTTCCATCGCGTGATTGTCAGTACGGATGATGCCGAAATTGCTGAAATCGCCCAGTCCTACGGGGCGGAAGTGCCGTTTTTGCGGCCGCAAAACCTGGGGGATGATAAAATGCCGATGATTCCGGTCTTGCAGCACGCGGTTCGTTTCGTTGAAGAACAAGATCACATTCAGCTGGATTGGGTGTTCTTATTACAGCCGCCAGCCGCCCTGCGCACGGTGGAAGACATTTTGGCCGCTGTTCACCTGGCCGAACAGGGCGGGAGTGATTCGGTGATCAGCGTGGTGCAGGTGTTTGCGGTTCATCCGATTCTGATGAAAAAGATCGAGGACGGCCGCTTGCTGCCATTTTGTGTGGAAGAAAAAGAAGGCACCCGCCGCCAGGATTATCAGCCGGCCGCCTATATGCGCAACGGGGCGATTTATCTCACCCGCCGGGATGTGATTATGAAGGATGGTTCGATCTGGGGGAAGGAAATTTGCCCGTATGTCATGCCGGAAGAACGCTCTTTGAATGTGGATAGCGAATGGGATTTAAAATTAATCGATCTGGCTTTATCCGAAAGGAATCGGGATGTCTGACAGCGAATTAACGATCCTGAACGCCGAGCCGGATTCGTATTGTGTTGAGGCGGAAACCATCTTGCGCTCATTGGGCCGGGTGCAACTGCAGGCTCTTACCCGCAGCCAGTTGTTGGATGCTATTGGTGGGTATGATGTGTTGATCGTGCGGCTGGGGTTTCAAATTGACCGGCAAGTGTTTTCCAAAGCAAAAAAATTAAAAGTGATTGTGACCGCTACGACCGGATTAGATCATATTGACCTGGCAGCCGCCAAAGAATTTGGGGTGGTGGTGTTAAGCCTGCGCGGGGAAGTGGACTTTTTACGCTCTATTCCCGCGACAGCCGAATTAACCTGGGGGCTGCTACTTAGTTTAACGCGCCATCTGCCGCAGGCTTATCAATCTGTTTTGGAGGGGGATTGGCAGCGCGAGGCCTACCGCGGACATGATCTGGCTGGGAAGAAGCTGGGTATTTTGGGTTTGGGGCGCATCGGGGAGAAGGTCGCCCGCTACGGCCAGGCATTTGCGATGCAAGTCGGGGCGTATGATAACGATCCGGCGAAAACGGTACCCGGGGTGCGCTTATTTAACAGCATGGCAGCTTTGTTTGCCTGGGCGGATGCGATCTCGATCCATGTCCCTTTGAATGAACAAACGGACACGCTGGTGGGCAGCGATCAACTTTCCCTGATGAAGGCCGGTTATCTGATCAACACGGCGCGGGGCGATGTGCTGGATGAGGTTGCTTTGATTCAGGCCTTGGAAGCAGGAAATCTACAGGGAGCAGCGCTGGATGTCATTCGGCACGAACGCGGATTAGCGCGGTACACCTCGCCTGTAATCACGTATGCCAAGACTCACCCCAATTTAATCATCACACCCCATATTGGGGGAGCTTCTTTTGATTCCATGGCGAAAACAGAAATCTTTATGGCGAATAGATTAAAAGCCTGGTTTGCAGGTAGGGAGGCGTGAGGTAGTATGCGATTTTTAATCGTTGGTTTTGGTTCGATTGGCAGGCGGCATTTTCGTAATTTACAAACCCTGGGTGAGCGTGACATCCTGTTGTTACGCTCCCATAAGAGTACCTTAGATACGGAGGAGATCGCAGGTTTTCCGGTGGAAACCGAGCTAGGAAAGGCCTTGGCCCATCAGCCGGATGTGGTGCTACTCGCCAATCCGACCGCCTTACACCTGGATGTAGCTATTCCGGCTGCCAGGCAGGGCTGCCATTTGTTTTTTGAAAAACCGATTGCTGAATCGATGCAGCGTATTCCTGAATTGGTTGAAGCTTTAAGAATTGGCGGGGGAAAAGCCTTCACTGCCTTCCAGTTTCGCTTTCATCCCGGCTTACAAAAAATAAAAACGTTGATCACCAGCGGGGCGATTGGCTCGGTGATCACGGCCCGAGCGCACTGGGGGGAATATGTGCCCGGCTGGCATCCCTGGGAGGACTATAAAACCAGTTACAGCACCCGTGAAGACCTGGGCGGGGGCGTGATCCGCACCTTATCGCACCCGTTGGATTATATGCGCTGGTTATTGGGTGAGGTGGATTGTCTTTCTTGTTTTTATGCGCCGGTTGCCACGCTGGATGTGCCGACGGAAGGGGTGGCGGAGATCAGTCTACGCTTTAAAAACCAGGCGGTGGGCAGCGTCCAGGTCAATTATATCGAACGCCCTGCGCGGCATACGTTGGCGTTGGTTGGTGATGAGGGTACGATCCGCTGGGATAATGCTGATGGGGCTGTGGAGCTGTATTCCGTGAAAACCGAACGTTGGCAGCGCTTTGAGGTGCCAGAGGGCTTTGAGCGCAACGATTTGTTTTTGGCGGAAATGCGTAATTTCTTAGGGTATATAAACAACGAGCAAGCCTGCGCCTGCACATTCGAAGATGGCATTCAGGTACAGCGCTTGATCGAGGCCGCGTTTACCTCGGGGCGTAATAAAGAAGTGATTTGCTTTGATCGGTTGGAAGGAGGAAAATAACAGGTATGGATCATATATTTGACAAATTCAGCATGAAAAATAAAGCCGCCATTGTGACCGGCGGGGCAGGCCTCTTGGGCCGGCAATTTGCGTTAACCCTGGCGCAGGCTGGGGCGGGGGTGATTGTGGCGGATCTATTTGGCGACCAGGCCGAGCAGGTGGCTTCTTCGATCCGCGAATCTGGCTGGCAAGCCCAGGCCGTGCAGGTGGATGTGACCGACCCGCAAGCGGTGGAGGCGATGACAGCCGCTGCCGAGCGGCACTATGGGCGGTTGGATTGCATTGTCAACAGTGCTGCGATGGACCCGAAGTTCGACGCGCAGCATGCTGGCAGCCATTCTAATAATTTTGAAGATTACCCGGTGGAATTATTTCGTCAGGCTTTGGACGTCAACTTAACGGGCATGTTTTTATGCTGCCAGGCGGCGGCGCGGGTAATGGGAAAAACCAAAAGGGGTTCGATCATTAATATCTGCTCGACGTATGGTCTGGTTGGCCCCGATCAACGCTTGTATGAACGCGAAGGCCAGCCGCGCCAATATAAACCTGTGTTTTACACGGTCACAAAAGCGGGGGTGTTGGGCCTGACCAAATATCTGGCAACCTACTACGCAGGCACCCGCATTCGCGCCAACGCCCTTACCCCGGGCGGGGTTTATAATGACCATGATGAAATCTTCACGGAACGCTATGCGGCACGCACCGTATTAGGTCGCATGGCCGAACAGGATGAAATGAACGGGGCTATCTTATACCTGGCATCCGAGGCTTCCTCGTATATGACGGGCGGCAATTTGGTGGTAGATGGCGGGTGGACGGCATGGTAAACCCAACGGCTGAGGTGCTGGCCGTTATTCCAGCGCGCGGCGGCTCGAAGGGCATTCCACGTAAAAATATCAAGCCGTTTGCGGGCTATCCTTTAATTGCTTATAGCATTCAAGCCGCCTTGAATAGCAAACTTGTGACGCGGGTCGTGGTTTCCACGGATGATGAAGAGATTGCTGGCGTGGCGCGTCAGTATGGGGCCGAGGTGCCCTTCCTGCGTCCGCAGGCACACGCTCAGGATGACACTCTGGATTTGCCGGTCTTTGAACATGTTCTGACCACCCTAGCAGCCCAGGAAAACTATCATCCTGCACTGGTGGTGCAGCTGCGCCCGACTTCACCGATCCGCCCGATATCCTTATTGGATGAGGCGATTCAGATGATGCTGGCAGCGCCGCAGATTGATTCGGTGCGCGGGGTGGTTCCTTCCGGTCAAAACCCGCATAAAATGTGGCGCGTCGATCCACACAGCGGCTTGATGACGGGCTTAATGGCGGTGGAGGGGATTGCCGAGCCGTATAACGCCCCGCGCCAGAAGCTGCCACCGACCTTCTGGCAGACCGGGCATATTGATGTGATCCGCCCGAAGGTCATCCTCGAACAGCGTTCCATGTCCGGTACAATCATTAAACCGATTTTTATCGACCCGGACTTTACGGTCGACCTGGATAAACCAGCCGATTGGCAGCGGGCAGAATGGCTGGTGTGGTATGGTGGTCTGGAGATGGTGGTACCCGGCAACCGACGCCGCCCCCTGCCAGAACGGGTAGAGCTGGTGGTGTTTGATTTTGATGGTGTGATGACCAATAACGGGGTAATGGTGGATCAAAATGGGGTAGAAGCGGTGACGGCTAATCGGGGGGATGGGATGGGCATCGGTTTGCTGCACAAACGGGGAATCCAAACCCTGGTCATTTCCACGGAAGTCAATCCGGTGGTGACAGTGCGCTGTAAAAAATTAAATATTCCGGTTATTCAGGGGGTGGATGACAAGCCGCTGGTGTTAAAAGAATATGTAGCCAAGTATCACATCGACCCACAGCACGTCATCTATGTCGGCAATGATGTTAATGATGTGCCGTGTTTTCCCGTAGTCGGTTGCTCGGTAGCGGTGGCGGATGCACATGCTTCGGCTTTAAGGCAGGCCGATCTGATCTTGAGCCGCAAGGGGGGGGAAGGTGCCGTGCGTGAGCTTTGTGATCTGCTGCTTCAGGGTTAGAATAGGGGTTGAGAACACAGGAGACTCAGATGAAACGTGAGATAAAAATTGGCAATACCTGGGTGGGTGATGATCACCCGACCTATATCATTGGTGAAATCGGCATCAATCATAACGGCGATGTAAACATAGCCAAAAATCTGATCCGTGCTGCCCATCACGCTGGTATGAATGCCGTTAAATTCCAGAAGCGCACCCCCGAAGTCTGTGTGCCGCTTGAGCAGCAAGGCCAAATGCGCGAAACCCCGTGGGGCTACATCAGCTATCTGGATTACCGCTATAAGGTCGAATTTGGGGCAGCAGAATACCAGCAGATTGATAGCCTGTGTAAAGAATTAGGGATCGATTGGTTTGCTTCGGTATGGGATGAGGATGCGATTGACTTTATGGAACCCTTTGAACCGGTCTGTTATAAAGTGGCGTCTGCTTCCTTAACCGATCTGCCGTTGTTAAAGAAATTAAGGCAAACCGGACGTCCGCTGATCCTTTCCACCGGTATGTCCACCATGCAGCAGATCAGCCGCGCTGTAGAAGAGATTGGGGAAGAGAACCTGGCGATTACCCATGCCACCAGTGCCTATCCGTGTGACCCAGAGGAATTAAATATTCGCATGGTGGAAACCCTGCGCGGTCAATTCCATTGCCCGATTGGGTATTCTGGGCATGAGGTTGGCCTGGTGCCTTCCGCGATTGCCGTGGCGCTGGGTGCCTGCATCGTGGAGCGGCATATCACCTTAGACCGTGCTATGTGGGGTTCCGATCAGGCCGCTTCCGTGGAACCCTGGGGCATGGAAAAACTGGTCAAATATATCCGTGTGACTGAAAAATCGTTGGGAGATGGCGTCAAGAAAGTCTATGATAGTGAGAAATCTTCCTTAAGCAAACTGCGGCGGGTACAATCCTTCTAATGAAATTAACGCGCATTCCAAAAGCTATCAACCAACGCTGGGTGCATCATCGCAACAACCAGCGCATCCACAAGCTCAGCAGCCAGGTGGCGAACCACCAGCCGCCAGCCAATCAGGCACCGGTCATTTTCTTTAATGCTTCTACCCGTCTGCAAGGCATGAGTTTAAACGCGGCTTATGCCTTATTAACCAGTTGGTCGCTGCGTCTGCAAGGGGTGCCGGTACTTCATTTTGTATGCAAAAGTGGGCTGCCGTATTGTATGTTAGGCAGTATATTAAATGATCCGCTCGATTTACCGCCCTGCGAAAAGTGTATCTACCAATCTGAGCAGCTTTATCAAAATGCGGATGTGGTGTGGTTACATAAGACCAGTAATTTAACCTTCGCCAAACAAATTGAGAACTTAACCCTCGAAGAACTTTCATACGTTGAATTTGAAGGGGTTCCCTTAGGGCAGCTGGTCTTACCGGCTATGCGCTGGGTGCTGCGCTGCCATCATTTGCCAGAAAATGAGAAGACGCGCACCTTGTTTAAACGCTATCTAATCGGGGCTTCTAACACAGCTCTGCAATTTGAAGCCCTTGTCAAAGAAAAAAAACCACAAAAAGTAGTCGTATTTAACGGCATGGCCTTTCCCGAGGCGACCGCCCGCTGGGTGGCGTTAAAACACAATATTCCGGTCATCACCCATGAGGTCGGCTTGATGCCGTTTACCGCCTACTTTACAGAGGGGCAGGCGACTGCTTACCCGATCGATGTTCCCGATGATTTTCAACTCAACGAAGAACAAAATGCCCGCCTGGATGCCTACCTTGAAAAACGATTTCAAGGTGATTTCAGCATGGCCGGCGTGCGTTTTTGGCCGACGATTAAATCCTTGAGCGCAGAATTTATCCAGCATACCCAAAAGTTCAAACAAATCGTACCGGTCTTTACGAATGTCATCTTTGATACCAGTCAGGCCCATGCCAATGTAGTTTTTAAGCACATGTTTGATTGGCTGGATAGCGTCTTGGAACTGATTCAGCGTAACCCGCAAACCTTGTTTGTGATTCGCGCTCACCCCGATGAAGCCCGCCCAGGCAAAGCCAGCCGTGAGAGCGTCGCTGAGTGGGCAAAATATCGCCAGATCGAAGACTATCCAAACGTGGTGTTTGTGGCAGCGACCGAATACTTCAGCTCTTATGAATTGATTTTAAAGTCTAAATTTGTATTGATCTACAACTCCACCATTGGTATGGAAGCCACTTTGTTGGGTGTGCCGGTCATTTGCGGCGGAAAGTCCCGTTTTACGCAGAATCCGACCGTTTATTTTCCACAAAGCAAGGCTGCCTTCCTGGAAATGACCCAACAATTTATCGACAGTGAAAGCGTGACACTGCCGCCCGAATTTGCGGCGAATGTACGCCGCTTTTTGTATACGCAATTGTTTAAAGTCTCTATGCCGTTCGATCAATTTTTAGAGGAAGACCGCGTGTGGCAGGGGTATGTGCAACTCAAAGAATTTGGCTGGCAAGCCTTATTGCCTGAAAATTCGGAGACCATGCGGGTGCTTGCGGACGGCATTTTACACGGGAAACCGATGGTGCTGAAGCAATGAAACCAAGCTGTTCCATCGTCATTCGCGCTTATAACGAGGAACAGCATATCGGCCGGCTGCTGGAGGGGATTTTGCAACAGACGATCACCGATGTGCAGATTATCCTGGTTGATTCAGGGTCCACCGATCGCACGGTGGCGATTGCCCGTGAGTACCCGGTGGAGGTGGTGCATATCACACCACAGGCGTTCACCTTTGGGCGGTCACTGAATTTGGGGATTGAAACTGCCCGTGCGGATTTTGTGGTGAACGCCAGTGCCCATGTTTATCCGGTTTATCCCGATTGGTTGGAGCGATTGCTGGAACCGTTTGAAAATGAACGGGTGGCGGTTAGTTATGGCAAACAAAGCGGCATGGCAACCACCCAATTTTCGGAACGCATGATCTTTGCACATTGGTTTCCTGATGTTTCCAATTTTAACCAAGGGCATCCCTTCAGCAACAATGCCAACGCGGCTATCCGCCGCAGCCTATGGCAGCAACAGCCTTACAACGAAACCCTGCCCGGGCTGGAAGATTTGGCCTGGGCGCAATCGGTTCACGATCAGGGATTTCAGATTGCTTATGTGGCAGAAGCTGAGATTGTGCATGTACATAACGAATCTTGGCGGGGGATCGCCAATCGCTATCGCCGTGAAGGCATGGCGTTTAAGATGATTTACCCGCAGGCAGCGTTTGGCCTGGGTGAGTTTTTTCGCACGTTTTTTATGAATGTCTTTCAGGATTTTAAAGAAGCGAAAAAGCAAGCCGTACTCAGCGATACCTGGAAATCCATTCTAGGCTTTCGCTGGAATCAATTTTACGGTACCTACCAGGGCTACAAACATTCTGGCCCGTTGACCTGGCAGTTAAAACAAGCCTTTTATTACCCGCGTCTAAGTGCGGCAAAACTCCCCACAAAACGTCAGGTTAAACCGATTGAATATAACGATCGAATCGAGAAAGGATCATCGTAAATGATCAATGGTAAACGAATTGCAGCGTTGGTGCCGATGCGCCATCATTCCGTGCGCGTGATCGGTAAAAATTATCGGTGCCTGGCTGGCAAGCCGCTCTTTCATCATATTTTAACGACCCTGATGGATTGTCCAGAAATTGATGAGATTGTGGTGGATACGGACAGCCCGGCGATCATGGCCGGGGTCAGGCAGAATTTTCCAGATATCACGCTGATTGAACGCGCGGCGGCCTTATCTGCGGACACGATCCCCATGAATGAGATATTATTGGTGGATACGGCGCAGGTCAAAGCCGATTTGTATCTGCAAACCCATAGCACCAATCCATTATTAACCTCCAGCACCCTATCCGCGGCGATACGTTCCCTGGTGGAGCAGATGCCGGCTTATGATTCCTTGTTTGGTGTGACCCGCTTACAAACCCGTCTATGGGATGCTCTGGCGCGGCCGATTAACCATAACCCGTCTATCTTATTACGAACGCAGGATCTACCGCCGATCTATGAAGAAAACTCGTGTATGTATCTATTTTCGCGGGAAACCCTGGTCTCCAAACGCAACCGCATTGGGGATCGCCCGCTCTTGTTTGAGATCAAACGGGAGGAAGCCTTTGATATTGATGAGGAGCTTGATTTTCTGATGGCCGACCTCATGCTGCAGCACCAACAAAAGTCCGATTTGGTATAATCCTCGGGTGTAGGGGTGAGGCGACTTGTGCCCGTCAGGGTAAGACAGATGTCATCTTGATGAAAACCGACTATAGCCTCGCCCAAAAAATTACGAAATCCTATAAGAATTACCTCAGTGAACAATGACAAATCCAATTTAAAGGATGGAAGGCTTTTCAAATGAAAACAGTTTTGTTATCGGCCCCGTATATGATTCCGTTTCTTGAACGGTTTGTGCCCATTTTGGAGTCGTATGGTTTACAGGTGATCGTGCCCGAGGTGCATGAACGCCTGTCTGAATCACAAATTCTGGCGTATGCCGGGCAGATCGATGGGGTTATTTGCGGCGATGATCGCTTTACCAAAGCGGTGATCCAAGCTTGCCTGCCACGCTTGAAGGTGATTTCCAAATGGGGCACCGGCATTGATTCGATTGACAAGGAATATGCCAATGCGGTCGGGGTGATGGTTGGTAATACCCCAAATGCCTTTACCCTGCCGGTTTCTGACAGTGTTCTGGGATATATCCTGGCTTTTGCCCGCCGTTTGCCGTGGATGGACGACGCCATGAAAGCCGGACAGTGGCAGAAAATTCCGGGACGTTCCTTAAGTGAGACCACCTTGGGGGTGATTGGGGTGGGGAACGTCGGCAAGGCCGTCATCCGGCGAGCGCGTGCGTTT
>JACDJA010003150.1_pt1 | contig 10932 bp, 9 predicted proteins | sample 7449241 | NCBI WGS metagenome assembly JACDJA01 (sample SAMN14253289, study PRJNA609438) | sludge metagenome | isolation source: initial anaerobic sludge | collected 2018-12-20 | reverse complement strand
TTACCTTTAAAGCTAATTTCGTTTAATGCTGAAAGAAGTAAGTGTAGACCTTTAAGATAAAATATTCGTGCGGCTGAAAAAACGATTGCATATTTTTTAGTGAGATCTGCTTGAATAAACTTCAAATTATCATCGACACCGTTGGGTATGAACTTTACATTCGAAGGATTAAATTTTTCAATCCGCGATACGCTATTCTTTTCAACGGTTATGATTTTAGTAGCGAATATAAAACCAATCAATTGGAATAGATCAAAAAGTCTTCTTTCGTGCCAAAACCATTTTTTATTGTGCCAAGACCCATTGGGCAGACCATGAATGTTCAACACAACCGGAAAACGAATACGAAGAAAAGGCACTACAAACCCGGCGGCCCGGTGATTCACATGAATCAAATCATATCTACCTTTAATCAAAGCATGTAACAATGATTTGATATAATATAAAAACACTGAAATTTTATTGTTTTTGTAAGATTTGAGAATCTTTTGCTTGATCCCAAGATATTTCTCATCTTTTGCGTGTGTGTCAATCGCGTAAACGGTTACATCATATTTATCAACCAGTCTTGTGAAAACCGCTTCGCTAGTGCGGGCCGCCCCACCCCAGGCCGGGAAGCCCTTTGCTCCGATCACCGCTATTTTAGGCTTTGATTTCACTTGAAACACCTTTTTCTCAAAATAAAAAATCCAAATTAGATTTTGGAAATCATTCTTTCTTTTGATAATGTTGATTTTTCGACAAATTGAGAATATTGTTCTAATATTTTAGACCAGTCAAGATAAGTCTGAGCATAGCCTCTCATTCGATCAATAACCCTATCTCTGTTTTTGCTTACACTATAGGCAAATTCGAAAATTTTCCTGAAATCCATTAAATCTTCATTGTTTGGTACTCGAAGAAAAAAACAATCCTCTTTAACGGCATACTTCAGAGCAAAGTCTTCATACCCTATTACAAAGGGAATTCCCATTTTTATATATTCAGAAACCTTAATGGCTGATGTACGGTTTAATTTCTTTCTGTAAAGACATAAGGGAGCAACCGCGATATTAAATTGACAAGCCAAAATAGGAATTTCGCTTTGTTGTTTTGCTCCAAGCAATTTAATTTTTACATTTTTGGTTTCTTTATAAAAATGAATGTCGTTTGGTTTCACTGAACCGATTATATGAATTTCTATAGTATGATCTGTATTTTCTGCCGCAAATCTTAAAGCACTAAAATACAAACGATCAATACCATGCCATACATCAGGTCGTCCAATCACCATAAGAATTTTTAAGTTTTGGTCAGTGAGTGGACAAAATCCCCTTGAAATTTTATCATCAATAAAGATGCCGTTCGGTACAACCAAACTTGGTAACTTCGTATTTGACTCGATGAAATTGTTCACATCTTCGCTAACGGTGACAACACCTTTAAGATGATCCAAACTTTTTCTAAAAAACATTCGGTATTGATATATTAAAATTTTCTTAATAATTTTTCTAAAAGCATTTTTTATCGAAGATTGATATGATAATTTTAATTCAGCTTCAATATCGCCGAAACCATGCAATTCAAGAAATGTGTTATGTGATTTTATGAAATGTAAAAATGTTGCATCATATCCTGCTGACCGCATAATTACGGCGTCATATTTCATCAAATCTAATTTTTTTCCCAGGTAACGATATTTAAAAAAAACATAAGATAATGCATAATACAAATTCTGCTTGAAATCAGGAATTTTGATATAGGTCAGATTACCATCTTTACCTGATTTTTCAGTATTCAAAACAAAAATATCAATGGTTTTGTTTCCTGATTTTATCAAAGACAAATTTTGATCTTGTGTTTTATTTAAAACGCCTATGGATGGTGTGGCGTATAAATAGTATATGTATGCTATTTTCATAATTTTTATAATTCTTTAGACAAATCCTGAATCTTCTGTTCTTTGTTTTTATTTTAAAAGTTCAATTTTTGACCTGTTCATCTTTTTATAAAAAAAAGAGTACATTCGCTTAGACGTAATATATAAGATATATGCAATAGTATTAATTTTGCCATATTTGATTTTTTGTATATTCGGATTTTTTGAAATATCCTGGTCATTTTTTGCGATATCGTTTGCCGACAATATGATAGACAATAAATTATAAAACCGATTATTAAAGATCCGCGTATGACCCGAATCATCCTTACCAGGGTTCATATCGCGATAAACAACCGGCTTTGAGAAATTGGCCTTATCTTTCTCTTTGATTGCATATGTTCTATGCATTTTTTTTATTATTTTTTCAGAATGTTCTTTACCCAAATAGAGATGTACTTTTGCGTTTTTATTACCAAATAGAGTGTGATGGGTTTTTTCCCAATATTGCAATTTATCTTTTGAAGGCGCTATCTCCAGATATTTGCACAATTGATCTAAATAATCTGGATTTTCTATGAGTTCTGAATACTTTACCGTTTTAAAATCATCAATAAAAGTACAATATCTCCTATGATAATTAATCCATTTGCTTTGCCACTCATTGTCTTTCCTCCTCCTTTTGTGAAATGATCGGTACAATTCAGAAGGTGTTTTCCATATCAATAAATTATAAGACTTGATATTTAACTGTTTCAATTTTTCTTGTTGTTGATAAATCCAAAAAGGATTTTTACTGGAATCTACGATAAATTGGATTTTCTCATCCATCGAAAAAATTTTTTGATAAAGATTTTGGTTGCCGTTGTTAAAGATATTTTTCCAAACTAAGCAATCTTCATTTCCACAACCACATATTGATTCCAGCTGGTGTTTTTTTTGAAGATATATAAATGAGGCAAGTTCCCCACAGGAAAAACCTGCCGGATCATTTGATAGAACCATATCTAAAAAGGTAGAACCACTATAAGAAGTACCGCCTATGAATATCACTTTTTTTTGCATTGTGAAACCTTTCCATAACTAAACAATTTTTTATTGCCACACAAAAAAGGCAATTTTATAGACATTGCTTATACTTTTCGAAGATGGACTCTAAATTTCCGGAATCTCTGAACCTTATCATAGTTTACTGCATCAGCCGTTAAGTTTTGAATTAGAGCTATAAATATGTATGTATTAGCGGAAAACAACAAGCTGTTTAAAGTCAAGTTCATAACCAATAAAGATACAAATGATATTGAAAGAGCATTTAAAAATGGATAAATTATATTTTGATTACGATCGTTAAGAGGTGAAAACCACCATAGCTTAAGCGATTTGAATAGCAATCTAAAAACATAAAAAACAAGCAACCCATAAATAAGACCACCAATCAACCCGAATTCCGCTATTAACCTTACATATTCGTTATGCGCGCTGTACCCGGCAGCCTGTTCACTGACACCCCAAATGGGCGCATAAAGCACATAGTTGCCTGCCCCAACCCCAAAAATCGGATTTAACTGAAACATTGCTAATCCCGCTTTTACACGCAAAAGCCTGTATTGAAAATTACCATATGCCAATTCAGTTTGGGTAGAAAATATAAATGATTGAAGTCTCTGTGGAAATGATATGTTGGAGAATTCAAAAATCAATAATGCTATTAATCCCCCAGCCAAAATGAAAGATACTATTTGCACACGATATTTTATATCATTATTTAATATGAACGATAAAAGCAAAACAATGGAAAGTCCTACAAAACCTGTCATCGATCCAGTAAGCAGTATTGAAAAAATCAAAAAACTAATAATGGGGATTTTTAAAACCCGCCATAAAAGCCCATTAAGTATATCCTTTTGTAACAAAAAGGGTAGGAGAATAATCATAGCTATAGCTGTAGCATTGGGTTCTCTGCTGCTTCTTAACCGAACATATATTTCTGGATTGTAGTTACTTAATGAAAACAATGCTAATACAATTCCACTAAAAATAAAAAATGAAATTAGTTGCTGTACCTCCCTTTTGCTTTGAAAATTATCATGAATCAGAATGTACATTATTAGACAATACCCTAGTGTAAGAAACTCACCTCTTCCATATCTTGGGTGACCCCAAAGAGTAAAAGAAACACCTACCCAAATAAAAAAAAGAAGCAATAAAATATTTATTTTGTTGATAGGAAATATTTTATTTAATTTGAAATTATATTTCATAATTGTTCTAATTAATAAGATTACTGCAATCATCTGACGTTCGTTAACCGCTAAATATTCTGGGAGTATAGTAAAATCTAAAACGGACTCAAAAATTATGAAATAAATGAAAAATTTAGGGAAATACGAAATTAATGGAACAATTACAATAACTGATAGTATACCAATTAAATACATCTACAATCCTTGTTTAATACAATTAAACACATCATCCCAGTAAATCACGGAATATTGCCTTAGCCCCATATGTTTGTTGATACTGGCCGGAGAGCCAGAGTTTAGAAATCTGAAACATACGATTAAAAAAAGGAGCTTCGCGTACCTTTTTCCTTTGATTCAATAAAGACAAATTTTCCATCTTGTCTATCAAATGGGGGATCAATCTGGCTTGTTGGTGTGCATTAGCTTTCGAAATGGCCTTTTTGAGAGCATTTATATATATATTGAGTTGGGCTAACTCATTTACTGTGATTTTGGATTTATCGCTTTTTAAAACATTTACAACCCAATGTATATAAACATCTCGCCTGGAAATAATTTTGGTTTTGTTATGAACCGCTCGGGATTCATTGAAACCATGCCTTCTATAGTATTGCAACACTCTATCTATAATCACCTTTGCATCAAGAGCATCTGCTATTTTTATGAGCCAACCATCATGAGAAGCAATTCCTTCGGGTATCGGCAATGCAATATTTAAAAAAGGCCTTCTAAGTGCTGCACAGCACCCCATCACAAACGATTTATCTGAAAAACCGCCGGTGCGTAATTGGCCCAGCTTAGTCAGGCCCAATGGTCTTAATTTGCCGTCTGTCAACTCAGCATCATTCATGATAGCTAAAGCAGCTGGATTTTTTTCTGCAATTGAAACAATAGTCGCTATCTTTTCCGGAAACCATACGTCGTCCTGATCACTGAGAAATACCAAATCACCGGAAGTTAATTCCAACGCTTTATTAAAATTACCTGCATATCCCAAATTTTTTAAGTTTTGATTTATCTTCACTTGAAATGGAGCATTCCTGGAAAAATTCTCTACTATTTGAACTGTTCTGTCAGATGAGCAGTCATCTGAAACGATCAGTTCATCGGGGATGCGTCTCTGGTTCATAATGCTTTGTAATTGCTCAAGAAGATACTTTTCACCGTTATATGTCGCGATTGCGATGGATATTCTCATGAAAATAAACTCTGTTGAAAGTTTTGGATTTAATAGAATTTATAATTGGTTTTCTGATATTCAATCCTTTGATGAAATATATCTATACATCTTAACCGGTAATCGTCTTAAGCTATACTTGATAATTCCTTTCAAATTTCTGGGAAAGGTTGAAAATGACAATATCAGGTACATAGCATAATGATAGATATACTTATCGAAAGGAATTTTTTTAGGATACGAAATTAACGTCTGATGAATAAATGACAAATATTTATTTTTCGGAAAATCATTATTAATCATTGATAAATAACGCGGAATATTCAAATCTTGCTTTAAAAGATCGTACGTAATCCAGTTAGAAATTCCACCTTCATGTTTCCTATAGATACACATCGAATCTTCAAGAAACCTTATTTTTCCAAACAAAGCGCAAAGTAGAAATAAATACCTATCTCCCGATAAAATATCATTAGGAGCTGTATTGTTTTTTACAATACATGATCTGAACATAAATGATGCAGTATGAAAAATTCGCCCACTCATCAAATCGTTTAAATAGATATCAGCATTATTTTGTCTAAAAAGTCTACTTTCCAAATTATCATCTTCATATTTTATTATTGATTGATGACAACAAGCAGAATATTCGATATTTTTATTTAAAAAAGAAACTTGTTTGTTCAACTTTTTTTCATCTGTCCAATAGTCATCCCCCTCACAAAGTGCAATATACTTTCCCTTTGCGCGCTCACTGTTTAATCTCCCTGGTTTTTTCCCTTGGGAATATTGATTCTCTGTCTGATAAATAGGCTTAAGAATATTTGGGAACGCTGCCTCATAACTGCGAATTATTTCTGCGGTTCTATCCTTGGAAGCATCATCATGAATCAAAATTTCAAATGGAAAGTCTGTTTTCTGAATTAAAAACCCTTCAAGGGCATCCTCAATAAATCTTTCATGATTATAAGCGGTACAGCAAATACTGACTAACGGCTTGGCAAAATCGCCCTGCCACTGAGCCATGATTTCTTTTTCTGTTCTCAGGTTTCTCATTAGCGCTATTCCCCCAGCGAGATCAAATTGATTTTATTTTTGAGTATAGTGTTTCTTTCATGAGCAAATATGCATCCATTCTCGATATTTCAGCAATTCCAAAAGCGACTGCAGCCCCGAAAGTCACCTGAACCATCAGTATGACAGGATTTGAAAACGGCAGCAACCATCCGATCACGGCTACCATAAACCCCATAGACACAGCAAGAGCAAACGATGGCAAAATATCTTTGACCTGTTCTTGTATGGGGTAATCAATAAAATGTCCGGACCAGTAGCTGTTCAAAACATACCCCACCAATGTGTTCACTATCATTCCCACAATCATGGCTTTGATGCCGAACAGGATACCGATGATGATCACGGGCACAGCCAGCACTTTTTTTATAATTTCCAGCTTCAGGAAAAGATCCGACCTTCCCACCACATTCAGAATATTCAAATTCAAAGCATGTAGCGGATACATCATTCCCACAAAACAAAGCAGTTGCAGGTAGATGATTGATGGCTGCCAATTTTCACCGATAAGAGTGATAACCATGGGTTCAGCCACGGCGGCCATCCCCATCATCAGAACAAATGTGATGAACATGATGCTTTTAATCAACTTCTGATAATTTCTTTTCAATACCGCTTTATCGTCCTGCATCTGTGCCAGGACTGGATACGTGACCCGACTTACGATTCTGGTGATGTTTTCGGCAGGAAGTGCTTTGAACTGATTGGCTCGGGTGAAAAAACCCAGCTCTTGAGCGGAAAAAAATTTTCCGATGATAATCAGGTAAATATTTCGATAAATGGTATCAATCAATCCGCTGATCAGCAATTTGTAGCCGAACGAAAATAATTCAAAAAACGAATTTTTGCTGAACACCAGTAATGGCCGCCACTGATTCCATACCCACAAAAAAATTGTGTTCACCCCTCTTTGGATAATCTGGCTTGCCACCAAGCTCCAGACCCCAAACCCTTTATATGCCATTGCAATTCCAACCACGCCGGACACAACAGTGGCAATAACTGAAATCTTGGTTTGCAGCTTGAAATCAATGCGTTTTGTCAGGATGGTCCGCTGGATGATGGTGAATGAATCAATGACCAAAACCACTCCGAGAACCTGCACCAGGCTTGTCAATTGAGGCTCATTGAAAAAACGGCTGATGGCCGGTGCACTGATGAACATCAAACCATAAAATATAAGTCCGGCAACCAAGTTAAAATAAAATACCGTGGAAAAATCAATATCTGTGCAGTCTTGTTTTCTTATCAGAGCGGCACCGAACCCGCTGTTAATAAATGATTCTGAAATCGCGATAAAAATCGTGATCATCCCAATCAAACCGAATTCGCTGGGCAGCAGCAGCCGGGCCAGAATAATCCCGATGATAAAGGTAATTCCTTTTTGCGCAAAGCTATCGATGAAACTCCACGTCAGGCCGGATATGGTTTTTTGTTTAAGAGACATTTGGTTTCTGTCTTCTTGAAACATCGATTAATTCTGTCATCATGGTGCGAAGCTGGGTTCGCCAGTGAATCGGGTTAATCGCCAGTGCCTGCCGGGCAGCCGTTTTGTCCAAAACGCTGAAAGCAGGTCTTTTGGCGGGTGTTGGATATACCTGGGTCGGCACCGGCAAGACAGGAATGGCAGAATCAAGCAGCCTGGCCCGGATACCCTCTTCCTGGATGGCCACGCTGAAATCATACCAGGAGGCGACTCCGGCATCGGTCCAGTGAAGAATGCCGGTTGTGTTTTGAGCAATGGCTGCCCATATGACCTGGGCAAGGCCAAAAGCGTAAGTAGGGGTGCCGATCTGATCCTCGATGACGCGCAATTCCGCTTTTTCCTTCATCAACCGAAGCATGGTTTTGACAAAATTGTTGCCATGGGCGGAATAGAGCCATGCCGTCCGGATGATCAGGGCGTTGTCAAGTATCTTGTAAATTGTCTGTTCACCTGCCAGTTTGGTGCGGCCATACACGGATTCCGGCCCTGGTTTGTCATCCGGCAGATAAGGCTTGAAATGCCGGCCGCTGAAAATAAAATCCGTGGATATATGGACCAATTTAATTTGAAACTGCCGGCAAAATTCTACCATATCACGAACCGCTAAATGATTGATCCTGTCGGCCAGGTCCGGCTCCTGCTCTGCTTTGTCAACTGCGGTGTAAGCCGCTGCGTTAATGATGCAGTCGGGACGTGTTGTGGTGATTTTCTGACTGATGCTGTCCTTGTTGCAAAAATCAATGTCGGGAAAGTCGCAGGCTATCAAGATGACACCATCTGGACAGGTTCGTTGCAGTTCCCAGCCCAGCTGGCCGTTGGCCCCAAAAAGCAGCACTTTCATTTAAATACCTCGATAGATTCAAAGGGCAGCCCCAGGGCATCTTTATCCGACAAGATAGGGGGTGATTCCTGGGGAATAGGCCATTCAACTGCAATGGCCGGGTCATTCCACAGAAGTGTGCGCTCATGTTCCGGCGAGTAATAGTCGGTACATTTATAAACAAATTCCGCTTCCGTGCTCAGCACGTAAAAGCCATGAGCAAACCCCGCAGGTATCCAGAGTATTTTTTTATTGTCTGCTGTCAGGGTTATGCCGGCCCATTGTCCAAAAAAAGGGGATGATTTTCTTAAATCAACAGCGACATCAAAAACCGCTCCTGAAATCACTCTGACCAGTTTGCCCTGGGGTTGCTTGATCTGATAATGCAGTCCCCGCAGAATGCCTTTACTGGATTTGCTGTGATTATCCTGGACAAAACAAACCGGGGCCACATTTTTCCGGAATTCATCTTCTCGAAAAATTTCCATAAAAAATCCCCGATGGTCCCCGAAAACTTCTGGTTCCATAAGGATCATATCAGGTATGGACAATTGTCTGTAATTCATAACTCGATTTCACTCAGGTTTACCAATTTTTCCTAGCAGATCCGACAAATATTTACCATAGTTGTTCTTTTTCATCGTATTAGCAATTTTTTCCAATTTTTCAGCATTGATCAGGTTCATTCGAAAGGCAATTTCTTCCAGGCATGCTATTTTGAGTCCCTGGCGGTCTTCTACGACTTTGATGAAGGTCGCGGCATCCAGGAGAGATTCATGGGTACCGGTATCCAGCCAGGCAGTGCCGCGGGAAAACAGTTCCACATTTAATTTGCCGCAGGACAGATAAGCGGCATTGACATCCGTGATTTCCAGCTCACCCCGGTCAGAAGGCTTTATCTGCCTGGCAATATAAATCACCTCGTTATCATAAAAATACAGGCCGGTGGCGGCGTAGTTGGATTTAGGACTCTGTGGTTTTTCTTCCAGGCTGGTGACCCGGCCGGTCGCATCAAATCCGATAACACCGTAGCGGCTGGGATCTTTGACGTAGTAGCCGAATATAGTGGCTCCGGTATCTTTTTCTGCAATTTTCTGAAGACGGTTTGCCAATCCTTCACCATAAAATATATTATCTCCCAGAATCAGGGTGACCGGATCTGAGCCGATGAATTTTTCTCCGATAATAAAGGCCTGGGCCAGCCCATCCGGCGAAGGCTGAACCGCATATTCCAGAGTAATGCCCCACTGGGAGCCGTCTCCCAGCAGATGCTTGAAGTTGCCAAGGTCCTGGGGGGTAGAGATAACCAAAATTTGGGTAATGCCCGAAAGCATCAGGGTTGACAAGGGATAGTAGATCATCGGCTTGTCATATACCGGCATAAGCTGCTTGCTGACCGAATAGGTCAACGGGTAAAGCCGGGTGCCGGATCCGCCGGCCAAGATGATACCTTTTCTCATGATAATTGGGTGTTTGGTTTTGGGTTGTTGGTGTTTGGTGTTGGGTACTGGGTATCAGGTGTTCAGTTTTCGGGCCAAAGCGCTTTGGGCTTTGGGTTCCCCATGCACCAGCCGGATCTCGCCTGGAGGTTCCGACATGGCAGCCACCCAGTCGCACAGGGTCTGCTGGTCGGCATGGGCGGAGTAACCGGTCAGGCCGTGAATGGCGGCTTTGGAAGGGGTGCGGCCTTCCAGGATAGCCCGGCCCGTGGTACCGGTGGCCTGATATCCCACAAAGAACAGGTCGTTTTTCGGATCACTCAGGCCGTGTTTCAGGTGGTTAACAATGCGGCCGCCCGTGCACATGCCGGATCCGGCAATGATGATGGCAGGACCTTTGAGGTCCAGCAGGCGGCGGTGGTCTTTGAACCGTTCCACGGCATACAGGTGTTTGAACCGGATGGGGTGGTCGCCGGCGGCTTTCAGGGTTTTGGCTTCCTTGTCCCAGCAGTCGTCCATGTCCTGGTACAGCCGGGTGATCTCGATGCCCAGGGGAGAGTCGATGAACACGGGCACGCCCGGGTTGATGCGGTCCAGCTCGTAGATCAGCTCCTGGGTGCGGCCCAGGGCAAATGCCGGGATGTACACAATGCCCTTGTCGGACAGGGCGTGGTCCAGGGCCTTTGCCAGGGCGGCCTGGCGGTCGGCCCGGTTTTCGTGGTTGCGGTCTCCATAGGTGGATTCCAGGATCAGGAGATCGCAGGAGTCGGGCAGGTCCGGGTCCGGGAGGATCGGGGTGTGGCGGCAGCCCAGGTCCCCGGAAAAGGTGACCCTG
>JACDJA010003148.1_pt1 | contig 10933 bp, 6 predicted proteins | sample 7449241 | NCBI WGS metagenome assembly JACDJA01 (sample SAMN14253289, study PRJNA609438) | sludge metagenome | isolation source: initial anaerobic sludge | collected 2018-12-20 | reverse complement strand
CTTCTTTAAGAAAAATATCAGATAAAAAATTGTTAAGGATTACAGATGATACAGAATTGGTCCTTATGGCAAAAAATACTGTAGGCAGAGGCTCTATACTTGAAGGTACATATTCAGCACTCTTTGATAGTAATGGGAAATTAAATCAAACTCTTTCACTACAAATAGGGGATGTCTCTGATTTAATATCCTCTTTACCAGATGAGGCCAAATTAGGTGTCGTAGCAACAACTCCTCCAACAAATAATCCACCAGTAGTAACACCTCCTACATCTGAGGACGAGGAACCAGAAGAAGAGGAGGATGATGACTTACCAATAGATACAAACTATGTAATAGTACATGATTTAAAATGGTTAGATATGACAACAGAAGGGAATTTCTCTTCTCTAGATTCCGGAGAAGAGACAATTGTTGTCACTAATCTTACAGATGTAGGTTTCAATGTAGTCTGGAGAAGTTCGGAGAAAGTAGATGGATATATTAAATATGGAACCTCACCAACTTCTTTAACAGAAGAGGTCTGGGATATTAGAGATGGACTCTCTAGTAGGGACACATACTACTCTCACAGTGTTGAAACAAAGAGGTTAGATTCAGAGACTGAGTATTTCTTCGAGGTATACTCAGGTAATCAGAAATACAACAATGGAGGGCAAATGTATAGTGTAAAAACATATCCTATACTAAGTACACCACCACCATTTGAAACAAAATCAGGAGCTATTGTTAATACCTCAACACCTGGAGATTGGATATTAGTAGCAAAAATATTAGATGACGATGAGATGGGAACATCAGGTAGTTCAGGCTATGTATCTACAATACCTTATGACAATGGAGATTGGATATTAACTATAGGGGGTGTAAGAAGTGAGGATGGTAGCACATATTTCTCTTTCTCTAACTCTGATATCTTAAGTATGTATCTTGTTGGAGATAGTAGTAAGCTTTTTGATTTCCCTATGTCTCGTTCCGATATCTCAGTTGATGCTTCAACACTAGGTTCGACATCTTCAACTAACAGTGTAAAATTGCTTTCAGATTACGGAATAGTTAATATAAAATAAGGTTTGTTTTAAGTATTAAAATACTTTAGAATCACATCTGTGAATAGAGAAGAGATAAATAGAAAAATTAGACCAGTATTACTTTTACTTACAATGTCTGCATTGTCTGTACTTTCTGTTTTAGTGGTTAACTACCTTAAAGATGACAGTAAATCAGTGTCTGTAAATCAAGGTGCGCAAGAATTAAACATAGTAGAAGATACATCAGAAGCACTGAACAGTATGGATACAACTACTGTAGAGCGAGTAAGAGAATCAAGAGAAGGATTGGTATTAAATGCAACAGATACCTCTAGAGATTGTAGAGAAGCAAAGGTAAAGATAGAGTCATACTCTGTATGTAGTAGTACGGGAAGTGAAGGGGTTGATTACAAAAAGGATAGTAGAAGAAGTGGGAAAATGGTAAGTAAGAATGCGATTGTTAAATTAGTAGAAGTAACTGTTCCGCTAGAGCTTTTTTCAGGGTCTAATGTTAAGGATTCTAATAGGAAATTAACTTCAACTACCCCAATATATAAACCAGCAGGTGAACAGTTCGATGAAAAGATAGCGAATATACAACTTCCACCAGGTACAAATATTGTTGATTACACATCCCCTGCTCAAGACACTCCCTTTGCAACTCCTTACTCTACAGCTTTTGGTCAGAAACCTGACGAGAAAACTGAAGAAGGAGAGATTGTAATACAGGAGAAATTAGTAAATGAGTGTGAACATTGTAATAACCCATCTAATGTAAACCCAGATAAGTCGAATAAGATAGCTACATTTCTTAAGAATACAGATCAAAGATATCCCAGAGAATTAGATACTATTAAAAGTTCAGAGGCTATCGAGGATTGTGGTACGGAGAGTACCTTTATCCCATGGAGTAATTCATCTAGAAAAGCTTGTAGATATAATGTAGTACAAAGATTTGTTACAATCGTACAAGACATATTAGATCCAGAATGGAATGAATGTACAAGACCAGACATGTATGATTCAGAAGGTAATATAATTCCAAGGTCAGAAGATTGTATATATGCGGAAGATATAATCGTAGTAATGAATTCACCATTTGGATCAGATAAAGAGTGTCCCGATGGTATATGTACAAATTCCTTTATGAATACAAGAAACAAAACAGCTATGTATCCTGAAGAATCTAGTAGATACTCAGATAAGGTATACTTTACAACAGAGTGCACTGCAGAAATAGAGGGTATAGTAGGTTCAGTTACAATTAGATGTGCATGGGATTTCTCTCATTTGTATAAAGAGAGAAAGATATCAGAGTTTGATGATTTACCAGGGGTTGAAAGAACACCTACTAAAGATGAATATACTAATTTCCTTAAAGAAGAGGGAAGTAAGAGGAGTAGCGAGACTCCTATACAAATATTTTAGATTAAATTTTTATTAATAAAAAATGAGTATCTCACTTAAGATATATAACAGGTTTTTGAAAGTAAAAGAATTTATAAGTAGAAAGAGTTTCTATAACTCATTCCTTACATTCCTTACAATATTCTTCTTCTTTGGAATAATGAATGTATATGCTCAAGAGGATATAAAGATAGCTCCTGATTTTGAAGGAACAAAACAGTTCCATAATGAAATAAGTGGAGCAGATCCAGAGGAAGATAATATGACAAGTAGTGGTGGTTTGCACCTCATTAACAATGGGTGGTTAGCAGTATCTTTACTTGCTGGTCCTGAGATTTCAGAATATGGCTCAGCTATAGAGAATAACCCTAACATACCTTACGATTTAAGAAGAGGAGTTATTGGTTTAACAGAGGATGCAGGAGATTATGTATATGCAGCATATCCTAAAGTTAATGTTGCAGAACATTTAGCACAGCAATGGGTACCAGGATATGCAGAAGAAAGTACTAGCCTATATGCTGCCACACATGATTCTGGATATAGGGTTCTTTTGGATAGTGGTATTGTAGGACTTTGGAATAGGGTTTTAAATCTTGCATATGTTGCTTTTGTATTAATAATGATTGTTGCAGGATTCATGATTATGTTCAGACATAAACTAGGAGGTCAAACAATGGTTACCATTGGGAATGTATTACCCGGAGTTATTACTGCTTTAATACTAGCTACTTTTAGTTTCGCTATAGCAGGATTGATAATAGATTTAGGTGGTGTATTAACAGGATTAGTAGCTTTCATTCTAGGAGGTGATGGTTTTGAACCAACCTCTATCGCAGGTTTGGGAAGAATAATGAATGCAGCAATGGGAATGGGTTCTCTTGGAGAATTCTCTCTATTTACGGGAGGAGGTGGTCTGACCAGTTTAGGTCTCGGTGGTATTTCTAAGCTTCTTGTGGCTATTTTTGCACAATTAGGATGGATGGCACCAATAGCTACTGGCCTTGTAGGTCTCGGAGTCATAGGCCTTGTTCTTCTTGTTGTAGTACTAGGGATTGTGGCATTCGGAGCATTGAAAGTATTAATTGCGTTGTATAAAGCATATTTTTCTTTACTACTTTCTGTAATATTAGGACCTCTTCAGATAACACTTGGTGCAATGCCAGGTAATAGTCATATGATAAAAAATTGGTTCCTATCAATATTTAGAAATGTATTGGTATTTCCTGTAATTCTTTTCATAGTAAATATACCTAATGCAATACAAGCATCTGGTTCAGAGGTTCTACTGAGTTTCCCTGGGAAATTAGTAAATGAAGACCCTAATACATATAATCCGGACGGACTAAATGCTACAGGAGATCTCTTCATCTTCATACTAAAGATATTTGTACTCTACTTTGCAGCACAGGCACCTAAATTCTTAGAAGCATTCTTCCCACCAAATTCACCTAAAGCTGTTGGAGATGGTATGGCTGCAGCAAAAGGTAGTCTTTCTAAGATACCGTTGATAGGGGGATTGTTTAAGTAAGATATATTACTAATCTATGGCTAAGAAACCTAAATCAGACAATTTTGATGCTTTAGGTAGTGTATTTGATTTTCTTTTTGAAGAAGCAAAGAAACCTCCTGAGAAAAGAAAACCAATTGTACCTACAGGAGTAGCAGGAGGAGACATGCTTACAGATGGTATTTTTGCTGCTTTAGAAAAGCCTGGCGTTTTTATATCAGACAAAATAGTAGGTGAGTTTAACAGTGCAATAGAATTACAACTTGGTGCTATTCAGTTTGATGATGCAGGAAAGGTCAAAGTTACTACAAATAGTCTAATAGATTTCTTAAAAGATCCTCAAGGAACGGTTGAAAAATCTATTCAAAGGAATCAAGGAATAAGGAAGTCCATGAGAGCTGCATATCTTGGTAAATTCACAGAAGATTTTATAGCATCGGGTTGGGCAAGGAAATACGGTAATTTAGAAGCGCAAAGAGCGGTATACGGTACAAGCATTGCAAGAAACTCTCGAGATGAAAGTTATTCTGTTCAAAGGGCAATAGGAGAATTCAAAGCAGAAAAATCGACTCCTGGATATATGGTAAACAGGAGCGCTGAGCTTTTAAGAAGGAAGCTAATTAGTGATACTCAGTGGAGTAATCTTACGAATGCAGAGAAAGAACAATTTAACCTTGCACTGCTTAAAGAAGATTCTTGGGACAAAGACTTAGAATCACTTGGGAGGCAAGCAGATACCTCTTTGAGAGATTTCCTGCTTGCAAAATTCCCTGCACAAGGTAATGCAATGTATCAAGAGTATATTAACTCCACAACAATTATTCAGAGAGGAAAAGCAAAGAGAGAGAAAATATTTGATAAGAAAATATATCTTAAACTTGAGAATGAGAATCTTGATAGTAGAATCTCTGATTTGCAAAACCTAGGAGTAAGGACGGCACAGCAGGAAGAAGAATTAAATATCTATAGAAAAACAAAGTTCATATTAGATAAAAGAAATGGTGAAAGTTTACTTAGAACAGAATTAGAAAGGATAAAAAATGATTTAAGAAGTGTCACAGATCCTACATATAGAGGACAGCTTAAAAGAGAGCTAAAAGATACTCGTTCTGCTCTTAGATATCTAGGAGGTTCAAAACTTATTAATACAATTGGTAAAGCAGAGGGATATCTTGATAGTTTACAGTCTATATATGGAGGTGCAACATTCTCGGGCTTATTTGCTTCTATGTTAGATGGCTCATATTACGACAAGAACAGAAATAGCTTCATGCGCCCAACAATTGAGCATAAATTTAAGATGCCTGGAGATCTAGAGAATACTTTAATGCTACCTGATAATGATGAAGTTAAAAGAAATTTTATCAAAGCACACAATCGTATAGGTACTGATATTTACTACTTTACTCCTCGCTCTATCTTCAGAACTCTTTTCTACAATGGAGAGGGATTTACATACCTTCTTTACAAAAAGTTAGAAAAACAGAATGAGCTAATACAGATGATGAAAAACTCTCTTGGGGATACTGATTACAGTGCAAAAGATTTACTGCAGTTAGTATTTCTTGATGAGGAAAAGCTGGAGGAATTCTTTAGGCAAAATGGCATGAGATTTAACCAGCAGCAGGTTGATAGTATTGTTAATTTATTAAGCTCAAGTAAGGGGCTTAAATCCGCAGTAAATTTCTTTAGTACAAACAGGAGAATACAACAGAGGGTACAAAACAAGATTAATGCTCTCCTATTACCAGCCAGAAGAAAAATCGCTAATGGTTTCCTGATGAGATTTGTGTCTAAATATGGAGGAAAAGAATTGCTAGAACAATGGATTGCAAAAGGTGGTGTTCAATTTATGTTCAAATCTATAGCTACTGCAATAGCATCAGCACTTGGTCTTGCAGGTGGTCCTGTAGGTAGTATTGTTGTTTCAGCTATAACTATGGCTGTTACAGATCTCGGTATGAAAGCAATAGGACAAATAATGGTAATAGGGAAGTACTTTCTTTTGGGTCTTGTAGGACTAATAGTACTCTTCTTTACTTGGAGTGCAGGTAGTAATAAAGTATTCTTTAAAGACAATTTCTCTTACTACCATGTACCACCAGGATCTGTTGTAATGTGTTCAATGTATGAAGAAATAGAATTAGAAAGCTCAGATGATTATCCATGGGGAGATGCAATAATACCACCACCATCTGGTGAAAAGTGTATATTTGGTACAGGTACATATGGATGTTCACAAGGATATAAAGATGTAGCAGGTTGGAGTCATCAAAACTACACAAGTAATATGCCAGTAGACTTAACATATATAGGGTATATATATGCTCCTCAATTTTGTAATAGCGGAGATTGCCGTATTACAAGAATAGCGGTAATTAACTGTAGAGATGGATCAAATGCAGGAGGTATTGTAGAACTAACAGCAAATGATGGTAGAAATACATATTTTTTTAAATTACTACATGTCAAACCACTCGCGTCACTTGGAGAGAAGCTAAGTAGTGGACAAGCAGTAGCAGTAGTACAAGATGCTCCTGAAGTAGAAAAAGGTAACTGTTGGACAGGTAAACACTTACACTTAGAAACAAAACAGAACGGTTCTGTAGTAGATCCATTAGAGCTCTTACAGAGTTTTAGCTGTTCTGTACCAGATGAAAAAGATTGTAGTAGGCCATAAGTAAATTAAGGAATATTGATATGAAAATAGTTGGAAACAAAAAAGCAGCAATATTAATAACGGTAGGATTCATATTTTTAATAGTGTTAATTGCAGTAGGAATAATATACCTAAGTGGTAGAAAAAAATACCCAGAAGAACCATTACTAGCTCAAAACTTAGGTACAAGTGAAGTAGAACTAGATATCTCTAATATGAAAAGAGATATGGATATTACAGATGTACCTGTTTACTCAGTTAAACCGAACTTACATATCTCAGAAGTAGAAGAAATGATTAATCAGGTAGGACTCTCATTAGAAAGAAAAGATATTGTTAAAGACAGCTATATAGAATGGAGTAATGAAGAAAATATGTTTACATATGACTCAGTACTAGATACTCTAACTTTTCAAATCTCAGAAAGTATATCCATTGAAAGAGGCGTAGAGGGGTTCTCTAATATCTTTAGTAGATACTTTGATATAGAGTATGAATTTACTCTGGTACAAGAGAAAAAGAACGCAGATGGGGGAATAACCTACTACGCATCAAGAATGGTAGGAGAAGTACCAATACAATTTGGATCTAAGTATGAATACTCAGATATATTGAAATTTGATAAAGAGGGGAATTTAGAATCTGGTAGCTTACTGTTGGCAGAGATAAAGGAATATGATTACTACTTACCATTAATTACTCAGAGAGAACTAGTTGAATTTGTTAATTTAAATGAATATCCTAAGGAGTATCATTTAGATACAGGAGTACTAATGGACTTCTTGGAAATTGATTACTTAGATGACCAATGGGAAGATATTGAAAAGTCTGTATCAGATTGTAATGGTGGGGATTCTGAATTGGTATTTCTGTTTAAAAATAGTAACCAAGGAGCTTTACTACCTGTCTTTAAGATATCAAGTATATGTAAAGTATATAAATCGAATTTAGAATACTCAGTACCAGCCATCTTCTATGTAAATGCTGTTAACCCTAAATATGTGACTTTGTAAGGATATTTTGTGATACAATATTGAAATGAAATCTTTAATAAACCTAAAAACAATCATCTTAACGATATGTATCGTGTTGTTTTCTTTTACCTCTTCATCTGCAATGGAAATTACAAAAAGAGAAGAGTTGAAGCTAGATGACTCTCTTGCAGAACAACAAATACTGTACTCTCAACCAACAAAGATATATATATCGCAGGTATCTGTTTCAAATGATGAATTAAAGAATGATACTAAAGCATGGATAAGGGCAATGTATTACTACAGTATTACAAGACTAAAACTAAATGATATACCTTACAACTATTTAGTAGATACCAGTGGAAATGTATATGAAGTATCTAAAGGAGGGGTAGGAGCTAATCCAGGATTACAGGAGGGAGATAATACGGTACTAATAGGAATTCTTGATTCAAGTTCATCTTTAACACCAAGAGCAGAGACTTCGTTAGTAGAACTAGTAGAAACTCTCTCTTACAAATATGGTGTTCTAGAAGGAGCTTGGGATTTTGTTAACTTAAAGATTGTAAGTAAGGAGAGCCAAAGATCATATCTTGTTGCTCAACCTGCAGAGGGTGTAATTAAAGATGGGATATCTACTGCATTTGAATCAGTAAGGTGGTCTGAAACAGAGCACTTAGATTACAAAGCAAGTATAGAGAGTGTAGAGTATGCAAAAGAGGTAGAGATAGCTAAACAGCTTTCTGTAAAAGTAACAATAAAGAATGAGAATGATTTCCCTTGGTTTGTAGACAAAAGTTATGTATATATATCTACACAAAGTGGAGAGGATAGTCCATACGCTATTAACTCTGTTTGGCATAGTTTTAGCAAACCCGCAAATATAGAAGGGAGATATGTAGCACCAGGAGGTAGTGCAGAGGTAGAGTTCTTAATGGGTGCAAAGAGTAGACCAGGAGAGTATAGTGAGAAATTCGTCTTTACAAAAGAGACAGGATCTTCATTTGAAGGTTCTGAATTTGAAGTATCATTTAATATTGTTGCAGGTGAGAACAAACTTGTAGAAGTAGTATCTCCAGAGTATGGATTTGTAAATATTAGAGAGTGTAGGTGGTATAGCTGTGAGAAAGTAGAGGTTGCCAATGATGGAGATGTATTCATTATGAACAAGAAAGAAGAAGGTTGGTATGAAATTACCTACAAAGAAGGAAGTGTGGGCTGGGTATATCAGAAGTACATAAAAGAGTTGTAGAGCTTATAGTGTTCTCCCCTCTATATCTTTATCTTATAACCCTGTTCTTCTGTATATTGTAATTCAATTTAAATATAATCAGGTACGTGGCACCCCAAGATATTATTCTCGGAAAATTAAATACTCCGCAGCGAGTTGCTGTGGAGACAACAGAGGGACCTTTGCTTGTATTTGCGGGGGCTGGTTCTGGTAAGACAAGGGTTATCACAAACAGAATAGCCTACCTAATTACACAAAAGCAGGTTCCTCCCGAGAATATCTTGGCAGTAACATTCACTAAGAAAGCGGCTGGAGAAATGCAAGAAAGAGTAATCTCTTTACTTAAAGATCTCGCAATTAATACAAAGAACCCACCATTAATTGGTACATTCCATTCAATAGGGGCAACATTTCTAAGACAGAATGCTACGAAGGTAGGATTAATGCCTAATTTCTCCATTTTTGATTCCGATGATTCAGAGAATCTAATTAAAGAACTTCTCGTTGAACAAAATATAGATGTTAAACAGATTAGACCTAAGGCAATATCATATTTCATATCAGCAGCAAAAAATGAAATGATATCTCCTGATAATTTTCGTAATCATTACGGAGGTTTCATTGAAGATATTGTAGCTGATATATATCCTTTGTATCAGAAACAACTAAAAGCACAAAACTCTGTAGATTTTGGAGACCTACTTTACCTTACTGTAAAATTACTTTCAGAAAACAAAGAGGTATTAGAAAGATATCAAGAAATTTACAGATATATGATGATAGATGAATATCAAGATACTAATAATGCACAATATATGTTTGCTAAGTTACTTTCTGAAAAATACAAAAATATATGTGTAGTAGGTGATGATGACCAAGGAATTTATGCTTGGAGAGGTGCGGATATTAAGAATATACAATCTTTTGAAAAGGATTTTGAGAATGTAAAGATTGTTAAATTAGAACAGAATTACAGATCTAGTGCCAATGTTATCAATGCTGCTACTGCAGTAATAAAACAGAATAGTCTAAGAGTAGATAAGGTTCTGTGGACAGAAAAAGAAACAGGAGAGAATATAACGGTATTTCAGGCAATTGACCAAGATGGAGAAGCACAGTTTGTAGTAGATGAAATTAATAGACTTAAAAGATACTCTGTTAATCTCTCTAGTGTAGCAATTCTTTACAGAACTAATTACCAATCAAGAGCCATTGAGGAAGCATTTCTAAAGAATGGATTACCATATCGATTGGTAGGAGGTTTTCGCTTCTATGAAAGAAAAGAGATAAAAGATATCCTTAGCTATTTAAGATTTCTCTACAACCTTAAAGATGAATTAAGTATATCTAGAATTCTTAATACACCAACTAGAAAAGTAGGTCCCAAATCTGTAGCTACACTACATGAGATAGCAAAGATGTGCGAATGTACATTGGGAGAACTTCTAGTAGCAACATATGAATTAAGTAATTCTTTACCAAATTCTTTAAAAATATCTTCATATCCAAAGATAGAGAGTAATCTTTCATTGATGGGTAAATACACAACTCTTGTTAATATCTTCGGACAGATATATCTGGAATCAGAAGGTAAGGATGCTCTCTCTGTAATAGATTTAATTCTTAGAAAAACAAAATATGTAGAGTGGATGGATGATGGATCTGAAGCTGCGGAATACAAAAAAGAGAATATTGAAGAGCTAAAAAGTGTAGCAGGTAGCTATGCTAGGGCACATGGTAATAAATCTTTAGAAGTGTTCTTGCAAGAGATAAATTTGATAGAGCAAGAAACAGATAAGAATCAGGATGGAAGTGGTGACTATGTTAATCTGATGACTCTACACTCCTCTAAAGGATTAGAGTTTGATAATGTATTTATGATTGGTATGGAAGAAGGAATACTGCCACACTCTAGATCTTTTACAGATGAAGATGGTCTCGAAGAGGAAAGACGTCTTTGCTATGTAGGTATTACAAGAGCAAAAGAAAAATTGTACTTAACCTTTGCTGAAAAAAGACAGGGTAGGGATGGATACAATACACAAATACCATCTAGATTCTTAGGAGAGATACCTCAAGATATTTGTGAATATTACAGTTGGCAAAATTAGTTTACACCAT
>JACDJA010003140.1_pt1 | contig 10953 bp, 10 predicted proteins | sample 7449241 | NCBI WGS metagenome assembly JACDJA01 (sample SAMN14253289, study PRJNA609438) | sludge metagenome | isolation source: initial anaerobic sludge | collected 2018-12-20 | reverse complement strand
TGGCCGAGCATTTCCGCGACTGGCCGGCGTTTCATCTGCTTCATGCCGACGCCCTGGCTATCACGCCTGCTCAGGCGCTGGACGAGACCGGCGGGCCAACTCCTTACTTCTTGGTCGCCAATCTGCCCTATTACATCACCTCGCCCTTGCTGCGGCACTTTCTAGAGGCCGATCAGCCGCCCGTCAGATCGGTCCTTACGGTGCAACTGGATGTGGCGCAGCGCATCATCGCCAAGCCGCCGGAAATGAGCGTGCTGGCGGTAGCCGTACAGGTCTACACTCGCCCGGCGCTCGTCCGCCGCTTGCCGCCTGGCGCGTTTACTCCCCCGCCCAAAGTGACCTCCGCCGTGCTCCGGCTTGACCCGCACCCCCAACCTCTTGTTTCAACCGGGCAGCGGCATTCTTTCTTTGCCCTGGTGCGCGCCGGTTTCGGCCAGAAGCGGAAGACGCTTCGCAACAGCCTGGCCTCTGGTCTGGGCCTTGCTGCCCAGGAGACTGAAGCCGCGCTGCTGGCCGCCGGGCTATCCCCGCAGCAGCGCGCTCAGGAGCTTTCCATCCCCGACTGGTTGCGTTTGCTGGAGGTCATACCCCTGTAGGGGCGTAGTTGTTACACCCCGGTCGCCACGCCCGTCAGGGCGCAGGCGGGCCGAAGCGGGGCGGTAGATAGGGTTGGACTGGTGTGGGGGTGAGGGCAACGATGGGCGTGGGCAGCGGCGGGCGCTCGACAAAGCGCATGGAAACAGAGCCGCTGCGCCAGCGCCAGCCCAAGACGATCATCCCCACCAGGAACAGCGCCAGGAACAGACGGATAGTCACCCGGCCCCAGGGTCGCCGCCACCAGAGCGTGGGCAGCGAAGGGTGCGTGGGCAGGATAGGCGGCGGCGGGGTTGGCAGGCCGGTGACGTACAGCGGCAACGGCCGCATCTGCTGGCGCTGAAAGCGAGGGCAAGCCGGATGCTGTCCGCCCAGGCAGTAACGCGATTGCTGCGGCGTGGGCAGATGGATCGAGGCAGCCAGGATGCAGTGGTTGCTTGGACTGGGTGTCAGAGCCGGTTCGCCCTGATACCGTCCGCGCAGATAAGGGCAGACCCTTTCGCTAGTGGATTTTTCTTCTGACTCAGCCATCGGCGTCGCTATCACTGCCATAGACGCCCCGCCGTCCCTCAGGCAGCAGTTCAGCCAGACGGCGCATGATTTGCAGCGTATAAGACGGCAACTCGCGGCTGCGGGCTTTGGCAGCCTCAGGAGGCAGATTGAACGGCTCGCCGATACGCACGATGATCCTGGGACGGCGAAGACGCTTCCAATCACCGCCCACATCCTCGTGGCCCCAGATCACGAGTGGGACGATCGTTGCGCCGGTGCGTCCGGCCAGCCAGGCGAGGCCATCGTGGCCCGAGCCAAGCACACCGCTGTAGGAACGGGTTCCTTCAGGCGCCACGCCGAGGACTTCACCCCGGCGCAGCACAGCCATACACGCTTCCAGTGCCTTGCGGTCGAACTCGCCGCGTTGGACGAAGATGGCGCTGGCGAAATGACGCATCAACGGTCCCAACGCCCAATGGTGCTCCCATTTTTCCGCCGCAAGCGTCACCACGGGCGTCCGGGTATAGGCGAAGATCGGTACGACATCGAACCACACCACGTGATTAGGGGCCAGGATGGCCGGGCCGTGCTCCGGCAGATGCTCCAACCCGCTGACATCCATGCGTGTGAGAATGCCCAACAGCAGCCGGAGGAGCCGCTGGACGAAGCGGAACCCGAATGGGGCGCGGGACGGAGATGGCTGCAGCGGCTGAGTCATGGTTGTGGGGTGGGGCTTGCTTCAGGGGTGGCTGACGGGTCTGCGCTGAGGACAGCCGAAGGGCCAGGGATACGCAGACCCTGTGCGGAGACGCTGACGCGGGCAACCGGCCAGCCAAGTGGGATCACCTGTACATCAAAGGTGGTTTCACCTCCGCGCGGGATGACGTTGTGTTCGGGTTCGGCGCGGGCGAAGCCGATAACATTATCGAGCGCATCGAGAAGGGTCACCGTCAGACGCACTTCAACGCTGTCTTCCGGGCCACTATTGAGCACGCGGCCGCGCACGCGATAGGCCTGATAGCGATCCCCCTCGCCCATCACATCAGCCGTCTGCAGATCAAGGTAATAGACGCCGACATGGGCGGGGTAGGCGTTGAGAACCTGCAGCACATAGGAGGCAAACGTCGCCGGGGGATGATCGAGATAGATGCCAAAGGGACTGCTGCCGCCCGGTGTGATGACCTCGGTCTGGGCCAATGCTTCGCCGCTTGCAACCGTGGTCCCTTCGCTGTCCAGCAGGCTGAGTCCCAGTCTGACACCTTCCAACGGTACGGTGATCGGATTGGTGATTTCTCCGAGCGCCCACAAGCCGCCGGTGGGGCTGCTGCCAAAGTGGACGCCTCCCATTTCAACCGGCATAGGTGTGCTGGCCGCCTGCGACGCGTACGCTCCTGCTGTATCGCCGGCCGTATCTGCTTCTGGAGGCGATGGTATGAACAACTGCTGGCCTACTGAAAGCCGGCGTGGGTCAGCGATGCCGTTGACTTCCTGAATGTCGGCCAGATCAACCCCATAGCGAATGGCAATGCCGATCAATGTCTCGCCGCGAGCGATGGTGTGGATGATCGGCGTGGGTGTGATCGTGGGAGTGGCCGTGGGTTCGGGGGTATAGGGGGCAGGGGTTGCCGTTGGCCGCGCCGTTGGCGTCAAGGTGGGAGGCGAAAGCGTGGGCGTAGCCGGCAGACTGGCCGCGGGGGTGGGTTGGGTCACGACCTGGCCGCAGGCGATGCAGAAGCAGGCCAGCCACGCCAGGATCAGTGTCAGAAGGGGCTTCGAGAGGGGGAAAAGGTGGGTGCGCATGGCGAAGTTGCTGGTGCGAGGATTATACACACCCTGGTCACAGCAACCAACGTTGTGTTAGAATCAAGTCTTGTCTGACTCGTGCAGCAAACCGGTCGAGTAAGCAGCTTTCATGGCAGAACTCTTTCGCATTTTCATCAGCGCGACGGCTGACCTGGAGACCCAGCGCGGGGTCATTGGCCGAACTCTGGCCGAGCTTCCCCTGCAGGTAGGAGCCGAGATCCGCCGGTTTCCGCCCGAAGGCGTATCCTACGAGACCCTCTTTGAGCTGATCAGCAATGTCGATCGGGTCTATTTTCTGCTCGGTCAGGACATCACAGCCCCATCGGGCAGTGAATGGGATCTGGCCTGGCGCTTGGAGCGCCCCGTCGTCGCTTTGCGCACAGCCCGGAGGCTTACTCCGGCCGCGCTCGAGTTCCTGCGTCTGACCGCCCTGCAAATCCCAACCGGGGATTGGCGTCTGTTTCGTTCCGACGCCGAACTCGCCCGCCTGGTTGGCATCGATCTGATCGACACCCTTTTGCACTTCGCCAACCGCTACGGCCTGACGGTCGAGGAAGTCATGCAGCTTCAACGCCACCGCCGCCATTTTCAGTTGCCGCCAGGAGCGTCGCCCGGCGAAACTGACGGTACAGAAGCCGGCGCCATTATTTTGGGCTCCGAACATCAGGTCGCCTTCTCAACGCTCTAACCCTTCTTCTTCCATGATGCACGGCAGCGGCTGGTGGGGTTTCGTCCGCGACGAAGACGCCCGCCCAACGATTAGCACGGGTTTGCTCAGGCGCGTCTGGGGGTACGCCCGCCCCTATTGGCGTTCCGTGATCTATGTTCTGGTTGCCATCTTCCTGACCAGCCTGCTGGATTCAGCTCTGCCGCTGGTGATACGCGACCTCATCAACAACGCCGTGCCCCAGAAGGATCTGGCCCGACTCAATGTGCTGGCCCTGATGTTGGTCGCCATTCCGCTCCTGGGCGGGCTGATCAATGTCTGGCAACGGCAGTATTCGGCTAAAGTGGGCGAGGGCATCATCTTCGACTTGCGCTGCGCCCTCTACGATCATTTGCAGCGAATGAGCCTGCGCTTCTTTACCACCACCAAATCAGGCGAGCTGATATCGAGATTGAACAACGATGTGGTGGGCGCGCAGCGAGCGGTGACTGGCACCCTGATCGATTTGGTGACCAATGTCATCAGTCTGACCATTACATTGGCGATCATGCTGCGCCTGGATTGGCGTCTGACCCTGCTGGCGTCGATTGTCCTGCCGCTGTTCATCCTGCCTGCCCAGCGCATCGGCCGCACACTGCGCGCGATCAGTCGCAAGCAGATGAAAGCCAACGCTGAGATGACGTCACTCATGCAGGAGACGTTGAACGTCAGCGGCGCCCTGTTGGTGAAACTCTTTGGGCGGAGGGTCGATGAGGGCGCCAAGTTCGCCGCTCGGGCCTCTACGGTGCGTGACCTTGGCATCCGGTCCGCGCGCGTTGGGCGGGTATTCTTTGTCATCGTCGGGATGGTGGCGGCTATTGGCACGGCTGCCGTCTACTGGGTGGGCGGCTATCTCGCCATCCAGGGTACATTTCTGATCGGCGACATCGTCGCCTTCGCCCTTTATCTGCCCCGTCTCTATGGTCCCCTGGCTGCTCTCGCCAGCGCCCGCGTCGACCTGGCCACTTCGTTGGTTTCATTCGAGCGCGTATTCGAAGTCATCGACCTGCCGCTGGAAGTGAGCGATGCACTGGATGCCAGACCGCTGTCGCCGGTTCAGGGGACAGTAGCATTCGATCACGTCTTCTTTTCCTATCTGGGCGAGGGCGAGACTGTGACGCTGACGTCGAGGGACGGGGAGAGCGCCACCAGCTTCGTGCGACCGATCACTGACCGGCGCTGGGCGCTGGATGACATCAGCTTTACCGTTCAGCCGGGGCAGTTAGCGGCGCTGGTGGGGCCTTCGGGCGCAGGCAAGACCACCATTACCTATCTTCTTCCCCGCCTGTACGATCCTGCCCAGGGCGCCATCCGTATCGATGGCCAGGATCTGCGCCAGGCGACGAGCGAGTCGATCACCGCCGCCATTGGCATGGTGACGCAGGAGACTTTCCTCTTTCATGATACGCTGCGCTCAAATCTGCTTTATGCCAAGCCCGACGCCACCGACGCCGAATTGACCGCAGCCTGCCGCGCCGCCAATATCCACAATCTCATTATTTCACTGCCCGAGGGCTACGACACCGTGGTGGGCGAGCGCGGCTACCGCTTCTCTGGCGGCGAGAAGCAACGGATTGCCATTGCCCGCGTCATCCTCAAGAACCCGCGTATTCTGGTACTGGACGAAGCCACGTCTTCGCTCGATTCCGAGTCCGAGAGGCTGATCCAGGAGGCGCTGGAGCCGTTGATGCACCAGCGCACGAGCATCGTCATCGCCCACCGGCTGTCCACCATCCTGGCTGCCGATGTCATCCTGGTGATCGAAGGCGGCAGGCTGGTCGAACAGGGCACGCACGCCGAGTTGCTGGCCCGTGATGGTCTCTATGCCCGGCTGTACACCACGCAGTTTGGCGAGCAGGAAGTGGTTCAGTCATCAGTGATCAGCAAACAGTGATCAGTGACCAGTAAGATCCGATGTTGTGTCGGAAGCCTTGTGTTCCAGCATCTGGTGAAACCCTATGGACCTGATAGTTTCGTTCATCTTCGGTATTCTTCTCTGCTATCTTGCCATGACAGGCTGGGGCAAGCTCCAGAGCGCGAGCAAGACCCTGGCCGGGCCTCCCAAGCCGTCGCCTGAGGAACAAAAGAAGAAGGCAGACAAGGAGAAAGCGGAGCGGGAAAAGGCCCGCCGGATGAGAACCGATGGTTTTGTCTATCTGCTCATCTGCGTGCTTCTACTGGGCTTCATCATCTTTATGTTTATGCGCGCCTTTGCCTGATGGCCGCCTGCCAGCGGCCGTGTCTGCCCACTTCGCAACTCATCCGCCCATGCCCCTCGAACAACAATCTGTCCAGGTCCAGGCTTATCTTGAAAGCCTTGTGCCTCAGCGCCCTTCTGAGATGGAAGCAATGGAGGCGCATGCCCGCGCCACCCACTTCCCGATCATTGGCTCCACTGCCGGTTATGTCTGCTATCAGCTTGCCCGCATGATCGGGGCCCGCCGTGTGTTCGAGCTAGGCTCCGGATTTGGTTACTCGACGGCATGGTTCGCCCGCGCGGTGCAGGAAAACCTGGCCGCCCAGGCTGAGGGTGAAGGCGTCGTCCACCATGTCGTCTGGGACGAGGAACTTTCCCGGCAGGCGCGCGGGCATCTGCACGCCCTTGGCTATAGCGACATCGTTCGCTATCACGTGGGTGAGGCCGTGGCGGCGCTCAGCCAGACGCCCGGCCCCTTCGATCTCATCTTCAACGATATCGACAAGCAGGCCTATCCGGCATCGCTGCCCGTCATTGCCGCCAAACTGCGCCCTGGCGGTCTGCTGATTGTGGATAACGTGTTGTGGAGCGGGCGTATCTTCGACGCTGACGACCAGAGCCCTGCCACGAAGGGTGTGCGCGAACTGACGCGGCTGGCTACGCAGGACTCTGACTGGATCAGCACGATCTTGCCGATTCGTGATGGACTGCTGGTTGCGTTCAAAGTGGGCAGCGGCTCTGCGACGTAAGCGCGCGACCCGGCATTACGGGTGCTGCGTTGCTGCCTTTTTGAAATAGCGCAACAGTCCCGGGATCTCCATGAACGACGGCACCACCACCTCATAGCGACGGACGGCAGTGGGATCGCAGCCCTCTGCGGTCGCCTGCGCGCCCACCCAATCGGTGTAAGCTGCAATCATGGCCTCCTGCGTTTCTCCTGCCTGCCAGCGGCGATGGACGAAATCGGCGACGGCTTCCAGGTTGGCGCCTACGCCGTCGAGATGAGTATGGATATCGCCAGTCGCAGGCCCGAAATGGGTAAGCATGAGGCTGTCGGGTCGAAGGCCGCGCAGTCGCGCCAGGCTGGCGTGCCAGGCCGCTAAGTCGATGTCAGGCGGGGGCGTGGGCAGGCGGATGTGGCGGTAGCCGGGCAGACGCACGGCGGCGACATCGCCAGTGAAACAAACGCCGTCGAGCAGGTAAGCCATGTGATGATAGGCATGGCCGGGCGTGTCGAGGGCGAGGAAACGCAGGCCCGCTGCCTCGATGACATCGTTGTCGTGCAGGACGCACAGTTGGTCCGCGGGCACGGGCAGGAATTCGCCCCAAAGCGGCCCCATCATGTCGCCGTAGATGCGTTGTGCCGAGGCGAGCAGACGCGAGGGATCGAGGAGGTGAGGCGCCCCCACATGATGGACATGAACGCGAGCCCGCGTCTCCAGCGCCACGCGACCTGCCGCGCCGGCGTGATCCAGATGGATGTGCGTCAGCAGCACATCGGTGACATCGCCCCACCCCAGGCCCAGACGCTGGAGCCCTGCCTGCAGTTGGTGAACGGTGGAGCCGGGGCCGGTCTCGACCAGGGCGACACCGCCCGGCCCGCGCACGACATAGCTGGCGATGATTTCTGGCTGGTTTTGAAAGCGGAGATCGATGGTGTCGAGCATGGGGTGCGGCGGGTGGCGGGTGGCGGGTGGCGGGTGGCGGGTGGGGATTCGTCGGCAAATCGTAAGTCAAAATCGTAGATCGCCGGGCGCAAATTGCCAAACGTGCATTTGTGACTTTGGCGCGATAGAATGGGCCGCGCATCGTTCCTACGCTGGCAGACGGCTATGTTCACACGCACTCGCGCCATCTATCACGAATTCCCCCGCAAGTTCTGGACCGTCGTTGGGGTCTCCTTCATCGACCGCGTCGGCGGCACGTTGTTGTTTCCGTTTTTTGCGCTGTACATCACGCAGAAGTTCGGCGTCGGGATGACGCAGGCCGGGATCATCCTGGGTCTCTTCTCCATCTTCGGGCTGATCGGCGGCATCATCGGCGGTGCCCTGACCGACCGCCTGGGCCGGCGCAAGCTGATTTTGTTCGGTCTTCTCTTCAGCGCCTTGAGCACGTTGACCCTGGGGTTGGTGAACGAGTTTGCCATGCTGTTCCCGCTGGCCGTCATTATCGGCTTGCTGTCCGATATTGCCGGACCCGCACACGGGGCCATGATCGCCGATATTCTGCCGGAAAAGCAGCGACAGGAAGGCTTCGCCATCCTGCGCGTGGTCGGCAACCTGGCCTGGATCATCGGCCCCACCATCGGCGGCTTTGTGGCCAACCGCTCATTCCTGGCCTTGTTCGTCGTCGACGCCATCACCAGTTGTATCGTCGCTTTCCTGTTCTACCGCCTGATGCCTGAGACGAAGCCCGCGGCGCACGCCGACGAGAAGCCAGAGAGTATGCTGGCAACCTTCCGGGGCTATGGCGTGCCCTTGCGCGACTTCGCCTTCGTGGCCTTTCTGGTCGCCGGTATGCTGGGGGGCGTCGTTTATCAGCAGATGTACAACTCGTTGTCTGTCTTCCTGCGCGAAAGCCACGGCATCCAACCGCAGGGCTATGGCTTCCTGTTGACCACAAGCGGCATCACGGTCATTCTGCTCCAGTTCACGGTTACCCGCAGGATCAAGCGCCGGCCGCCTTTCCTGATGTTGGCCGTCGGAACCATCTTCTATGTCATCGGGTTCAGCATGTTTGGCATTGTGGCATGGTACTGGTTGTTCTTGCTGGCGGTCGTCATCATCACCTTTGGCGAAATGATCATCGTGCCCACCAGCGACGCCCTGGCGGCCAATTTCGCGCCCGAACAGATGCGCGGCCGCTATATGGCCATGTTTGGCTTCACCTGGGCCATCCCCGCCACCATTGGTCCCGCCGCCGCCGGCTACATCCTCGACAACTACAACCCTAACCTGCTTTGGCTGATCGGCGGCGTGCTCTGCGCCGCCTCAGCGTTGGGCTTCTACGCGCTGCATCTGCGACTGGGCAGGCAAGAGCGCTTCATCCCAATGTCTGAATCCGCCCAGGCGGTACCCACCTGACGCTCTCGTTGCCCTTTTCCCTTTCTCAATCGCCTCAACGATTGTCACCCCTCATGAACCTTTCCGGCTTCCTTCCCGCCTGCATCACTCCCTTCCTGGCCGGCCGCGCCGACGCAGAGGCCATGCACGACAATATCGTCCGCTGGCTGGAAATCGGCGCCGGCGGCGCCCTCGTCTTCGGCAGCACGGGCGAGTATGTCTATGTCGAAGACGACGAGCGCCGCTCGGTCCTGCGTGCAGCCCGCCGCGCTGTGCCCAGCGACCGCCTGTTGTTGGTTGGCTGCGGCGCCGAAAGCACCACGACAGCCCTCCGCTATCTGCAGGAAGCGGCCGAAGACGGCGCCGATACCGCCCTGGTGGTGACGCCCGTCTACTACACCCGCGGCGATGCCGCCGCCCAACGCCGGCATTACGAATACCTGGCCGAGCGCAGCCCCATGCCCGTCTTGCTCTACACAGTCGCCGCCTACACGGCGTATGACCTGCCGCTTGACGTGATCCTGGATCTGGGCAAGCACCCCAACATCCGCGGGATCAAGGACTCGTCGGGCGATCTGAGCCGCGTCATCACGATGGCCGGCGCCGGGTTGCCGGATTTCGCCGTCTTCACAGGCAGCCCGAACCTTGCTTTTCCGGCCCTGTCCATGGGGTGCCGTGGCAATATCGCCGCCCTGGGCAACATCATTCCTGAGTTGTTCGTTGGCGTCTACCGGGCAGTGCACGATGGCAATCTCCAGCGCGCCGCCGACTTGCAGGCCATCATCACGCAGTTCGGCAGCCAGATGAAACGTTTTGGCATCTCTGGCATCAAGGCCGTCCTCGATCGCCGAGGCTTCGTGGGCGGCGACCCGCGGCTGCCGTTGGCGCCGCTCTCGCCTGCCGACGCCGAGGCGGCGATGCTCGTCTGGCAGAAGACGATGGCTCGCGCCGGTTTCATGCTATAGCGGGTTTCATCCTTTTCATCCTGTTCAATCAGCCTCCTACGAAGATGAAGAAGTCACGCTTCCAACTCCTCCCTCTGTGCCTGATCTTGCTGGCGCTCGGTCTGGTGGGCTGCGCGGGCGCAACCCCCACCCCTGATCTGCCTGTTGGGGCCGTGGCCACCCCCATTGCTGATCTGGCGCAGGTCGATGCAGTCGAGATCGTCCTGCTCGAATCCTTTCCCGTTCAGGTTCAGGCCATTGCGCGAGGCAATCTGTCGGATGGTTGCACCTTCCTGGACGATTCCAGCATCGAGCGCCAGCAGAATACATTCTTCGTCACATTGACCACGCGCCGCGACGGGACGCAGGCCTGCACGGAGGCGCTGGTTCCTTTCGAACAGACCATCACGCTCGATGTCCTGGGTCTACCGGCGGGTCTGTATACGGTCAACGTCAACGGCGTCAGTGGGCGCTTCGAGTTGCCTGTTGACAATGTCTTTACCGAGACGGGCGCTCCGCCTCCAGACGAGACGCCGGCCGTCTCTGACGATCTGCCGCCAACGCCTTCGTGCAGCAACCGCGTCGCTTTCATCCGCGATGTCACCGCACCGGATGGGGTCAAGATCGCGGCCGGAAAGACCTTCACCAAGACCTGGCGGCTACGCAACGATGGCGCCTGCACCTGGGGCAGCGGCTACGCCCTTGTGTTCGACAGCGGCGATCAGATGTTCGGTCCTGATGTCGTGCCTTTGACGGCTGAGGTACCGCCCCAAGGGGTCCTTGACGTTTCCGCCACCCTCACCGCCCCCTGGGAGAAAGGCGCTTATGAAGGTTTCTGGAAACTGCGCTCAGCTTCCGGTGAGACCTTCGGCATCGGCCAGCGCCCATTCTGGGTAAAAATCGTCGTCCCTGCCAGCGCCACACCGCCGCCTCCAACCATCGAAGCCGGCGGCTCAAGTATCCTGGGTTGGGTCTGGAACGATCTGTGTACGCCCGGCGGCGAGGCGTCTGGGGAGCAAACACCCGCGGACGCAGGGTGTGTAACGGCTGCCGACGGCAGTCTGCGGGCGAACGGCGTCCATGATGAGGGTGAGCCGCGCATCGGCGGCATGGAGGTCAAACTGGGAGCAGGGCCGTGCCCCAGTGAGGGACTAT
>JACDJA010003138.1_pt1 | contig 10962 bp, 3 predicted proteins | sample 7449241 | NCBI WGS metagenome assembly JACDJA01 (sample SAMN14253289, study PRJNA609438) | sludge metagenome | isolation source: initial anaerobic sludge | collected 2018-12-20 | reverse complement strand
AGGGGACCTCGGCGGCGGTGGTGAACCTCGCGCAATCGGTGCAGCAGGTGTCGGGCAACGCCGCCGAATCCGCCCGCGTGGCGGAACAGTCGCTGGCCGCCGCGGAGAAAGGCCAGCAGGCGGTATCCAATGCCATCACCGGCATGAACACCCTGCGCGAGCAGATTCAGGAGACCTCGAAGCGAATCAAGCGTCTCGGCGAATCCTCGCAGGAAATCGGCGAAATCGTGGAGCTGATTTCCGACATTACCGAGCAGACCAACGTGCTGGCGCTCAACGCCGCCATCCAGGCCGCCTCCGCCGGGGAGGCCGGCCGCGGCTTCTCGGTGGTTGCGGAGGAAGTGCAGCGGCTGGCGGTACGCTCCGCTGACGCTACCAAGCAGATTGCGGCGATCGTGAAGACCATTCAGTCCGACACCCACGACACCGTGGCGGCGATGGAAGTCTCGACCCAGGGCGTGGTCGAGAACGCCAGGCTCTCCGACGCCGCGGGCCAGACGCTGGCGGAGATCGGCGCGGTGTCGAGGACGCTCGCCAGTCTCATTGCCGACATTTCCAATGCCACGCAGAGCCAGGCGGAATCGACCGCCAAGGTGGCCGAAACCATGCAGGACATCAAGTCGATTTCCGCGCAGACCAGCGCCGGCACGCAGCAGACCGCCGAATCGATTCAGGGCATGAAACAGCTGGCGCAGGATCTGAAGAGCTCGGTCTCCGGCTTCAAGCTGGCCTGATCGACCGCCCCCGCGAGCGTGCAGCGCGATCAGGCCCAGCCCTCAACGTCAGGAACGATACACATGAGCGCCTTACTTGATTACGACACTGGCCCCCTGAACTGGGTGCGCGGCGAGATCGACGCCGCGCTGCAGGCCGCCCTCGGGCGGGTGCAGGCGTTCAGCGTCGACGCCGACCTCACCAACGCCATGCGTCTGGCGCGCGACGATGCGCACCAGGTCGGCGGCGTGCTGCGCATGGTCGGGCTGGAAGGCGCCGCGACGCTCGCCGGCGCGCTCGAAACCAGCCTTGCCGACATCGACGAAAACCGCCAGCCCGCCAGCGACGAACTGATGCGCGCCCTGCGCAATGCCATCGAGGGCCTGCAGCGCTGGGTCAAGGATCTCGCCGACGGCCGCGGCAGCGGTGAGCTCGCCCTGTTCCCGCTGTACAAGCGCCTGCGTGAACTGCAGGGCGCCGAGCGGGTGTTCGAGGGCGAACTGTTCTTTCCCGACCTGCGAACCCGGGTCAGCGCCAACGATGCGGCGGCAAGCGGTCTCTCGCAGGAGGAGCTGTCCGCACGCGTCAAGCGTCTGCGCGCGCAGTTTCAGCGCGGCCTGCTGGCCTTCCTGCGCAATGCCGACGCCGAGCGTGGGCTTGGCCAGATGCGCGATGCGCTGGCGCAGATCGAGCGTATCGCACCCTCGCAGGCTGCCCACACCTTCTGGTGGGCATGCGTCGGTTTCGTCGACAGCCTGATCGCCCGGGGCGTCGAAGCGGATTTTCATGTCAAGCAACTGCTGGCGCGGGTAGACATGCAGATGCGGCGCCTGGTCGAAGGCTCGCCGCAGGTGGCCGAGCGCCTGCTGCGCGATGCCCTGTTCTTCGTCGCCAAGAGCAAGCCCACCGAGGGCTGCGCCGCGGACGTGCGCGCCACGTTCGGCCTGGACCGTTATCTCCCCGGGCGCGGCCTGCTCGATCCGGAAACGATGGCACGCATGCGCCCGGTGCTGGACGCGCTCCACAATGGCCTGAAGGCGGCGCGTGATCACTGGCACGCCTACGTCGATGGCGACGCTGCGCAGCTCGATGCATTCCAGGCGCAGCTGGGGCGCATGCAGCCGCAGGCACAGACGTTCGAACACAGCGGCCTGATGCCCCTGCTGCAGGAACTCGCGACCGCGGCGTCCGCCGCCGTCGGCCGCGACGGCGGCGGACGCGAGCAGCTCGATCTCGAAGTGGCATCGACGCTGCTGTTCATCCAGAACGCCGTCGAGAAGGAGGACGTGCTGCACGACGATTTCGCCGCGCGTGCCGAGAATCAGCAGGCCCGCCTGCGTGCACTGGTCGAGGGCAGCGAAATGCCCGCCAGCCTGATCGAAACGTCGACCCAGCGCGACGCCGAGCGCGACATGCTGCTGCACATGGCGCAGGAGGTCGGACAGAACCTGCGACAGATGGAGGAAGCGCTCGACGCCTTCTTCCGCGATACCGGCGATCGTGAAGGTCTTGCCGCGCTGCCGAATCTCGCGCAACAGGCGCAGGGCGCGCTCACCATGCTCGAATTGCCCGCCGCTGCAAACCTGCTGCAGGCAGCCACCGCCAGCGCTGCGCCGTTAATCAGCGAGGGCGAGCCCGACGATGCCACGCGCCAGCGCCTGGCGGATGCCTTCTCCAGCCTGGGCCTGTACATCGAGTCGTACTGTGCCGGCCGTGGCGACGCGGGCAACATGCTGCGCCCGGTTCTGGCCGAATTCGGGCTCATCGGCGCGCACGAGCCGGAGAATCCGCTCGGCGAAACGGTCGAAGCCGGCATTCCCGCACGCAAGGCCGAGGTGCGCGACGCCTATCTCGGCTGGGACGAAGCGCCTGGCGAGGCGGCAAAAAAAAAATTCCTTGACACCCTCGGCGAGCTGAACCGCGACGCCGAGCTGATCGACGATCTTCAGCTCAAACGCCAGTCGCATGCCCTGCTCGACGCCTGCCGCGAGCTCGACGCACCCGGCGCGGAACAGGATGCACTTCTTGCCGTCCTGACCGGCGCCAGCTTGCCGGCGCGTCCCCAGGCCGCGCCGGTCGTGGATATTCCGCCTGTCGCGGCGGATGCCAGCGTTCTCGAAGATGTCGCAGAGGCGCCTGCCGAGGCACAGGTCGAGGAGATCGTCTTTGCGGCGATCGAGGTGCCCGTCGAGGCCGTGCCTGCCGAAGCGCCTCCCGCAGCGCCGGCCGACCCGGGCGTCCTCGCCACCCTGCCGGAAGACGTCGAAACCGAATTGCTCGAGGTCTTTCTCGAAGAAGCCGGCGAAGTCCTCGCCACCCAGGGCGAGGCCGTCGTGGCCAGCCGGGAAAATCCTGAAGACCAGAACCTTCTCACCACCATCCGCCGCGGTTTCCACACGCTCAAGGGCAGCGGCCGCATGGTCGGGCTGAACGAGCTGGGCGAAGTCGCGTGGTCGCTCGAACAGATGATGAACGCGCGCCTGGCGGAAAAGCTGCCGGCCTCCGCCGACTTGCTCGAGCTGGTGGGCATGGCGCGCGCGCTTTTCCACGACTGGGTCGACGCGCTGCGCACCGCGACGCCGGTGTCCTTGCCGGTGCCGGCCCTGCTCGCCGCCGTGGCGTGTGTCGCCGAAGGGCGGTCGCTGGCAAGCTGCCTGCAGCCCGTTGCGCCGGCGCCGGTTGCGGAGCCGCCGGTCGAACACGCTGCCGAGCCGGTCGCCGACTATGTGGCGATCATCGAGGTGGCGCGGCCGCACGCGGGCACCGAAATCGAGGCGCCCGTTGCCGTGCCGGCCGATTTCCCCGAGCCCGCGCCCGCCGAAGCGGCGCTGCCGCAAGCGCCCGTTGCGGCGAGCCTTGAGCTGGCCGAGCCAGTTGTGGAGGCGGTCGAAGACGCCGGCGCCGTGGCCGCGCCCCGGTTCGGTGCGCTCATCGAAGTCGCGGTGCCGCCTGCGCCCGCCCCTGACGAAGCGCCCGTGCCAGTCGACGACATCTGCATCGGCACGGTCTGCCTGTCGAGCGGCCTGTACGATATCTTCATGGCCGAGGCGCAGCAGCGGCTTGCGGTACTGCGGGAAGAGGCCGAGCGCCACGCCGCCGTCGGCCACAGCACGATCGCCGAACACGCGCGCCGCGCCGTGCACACCCTGGCGGGCATCGCCGGTACTGCCGGCATCGTGCCCCTGGCCGATCTGTCCCTCGCGCTCGAGCGCTACTGGAACCGTTTTGCCCACGTGCCGCTGCCTGCGGCCCATCTGGCGCTGGTGCAGGACACCGTGCTGCGGGTTCAGGAAATGGTCGATGCCATCGGCCGCGCCGAACTGCCGGAGCACGCCGCCGATCTCATCGTCGCGCTGGGCGAGCTGGAAGACGAACAGCCGGCCGAGCCCGCGACGCTGCTCGCAGAGGCGGCACCCGCCGCCCCGGCCGAAATGCCGACGGAGGTCGTGGAAGCGGATGCGGGCGCCGACACGCCGGCCGCATCCGAATCCATCATTCCTGACGTGAGCGCCTTCGTCCCCGAGGTGCGGTCTGTTGCGCCGACCCCCGTATTCGAGCGCCGCGAAATCGCCGATGAAATCGACGAGCAACTCCTGCCGGTCTTCCTCGAAGAGGCCGAAACGCTCGTTCCAGATGGCAGCGTGCAACTGCGCGAATGGAAGGCGGCGCCGGACGATGGCGCGGCACGCAACGCCCTGCAGCGCACCCTGCATACAATCAAGGGCAGCGCGCGCATGGTCGGCGCGATGCGCCTGGGCGAACTCACGCACGTGATGGAAACGCGCGTCATCGCCGCCGCGGAGGGACAGCTCGCGCCCGACGCGCATCTGTTCGATACGCTGGAGTCGCAATACGATCGCCTCGTCGACGTGGTGGAGCGCCTGCATCAGGGCGATCTTGCGCCGGTCGCCGACGAGCCGGACGCGCCGCTCGCCGCGCCGGTCGAACCGGTCCTGGCCGAGGAGGCGGATGGGCCGCGCGCCGCCGTTGTGGCGGCGCTTCCCGCGGGCGATACGCCGCGCGCGCCGACGCCGCCGGCCAGCCGCGACAGCAATGCCCTGACCCTGCGCGTGCGTGCCGACTGGGTCGACCGCATGGTCAACCAGGCCGGCGAGGTGGCGATCGCCCGCTCGCGCATCGAAAGCGAGGTGTTTGCCTTCAAGCGCCACGTGCACGAACTCTCCGAAGCCCTGGTGCGTCTGCGCGGACACATCCGCGAGGTCGAGATCCAGGCCGAATCGCAGATGCAGGCCACCTTCCAGGCGCAGGGTGCGGCCGAGCAGGTCGACCCGCTGGAAGTCGACCGCTGCACCCGCTTCCAGGAAGTCACCCGCGTCCTCGCCGAAAGCGTCAACGACATTTCCACCGTGCAGCACATTTTGCTCGCCCGCCTGGGCGAGGCCGACGCCGCGCTGATCCAGCAGACACGTCTCAACCGCGAACTGCAGCAGGATCTGCTGCGTGTGCGCATGGTGCCGCTGTACTCGGTCGCCGAACGCCTTTATCGAACCGTGCGCCAGACCGCACGCGACGTCGGCAAGCGGGCCCAGCTCGACATCCAGGGCGGCGAGCTCGAAATCGACCGCTCGGTGCTGGAAAAAGTCACCGCACCGATCGAGCACCTGCTGCGCAACGCGCTCGCGCACGGGGTCGAGACACCCGACGTGCGCCGCGCGGCCGGCAAGGCGGAATTCGGCGAAATCGTCCTGTCCGCACGGCAGAGCGGCAACGAAATGCTCATCACCGTCAAGGATGATGGCGCCGGCCTCAACTATGCGCGCATCCGCGAGAAGGCCGAAGCCAACGGCCTGCTGCCCTCAGGGGTCGAGGTCACCGAGAGCCTGCTCGCGCAGATGATCTTTGCCGCCGGCTTCTCCACGGCCGAAAGCGTCACCCAGGTCGCCGGCCGCGGCGTCGGCATGGACGTGGTGAAGAGCGAAATCTCCGCCCTCGGCGGGCGTATCGATATCGGTTCCGCGCCGGGCCAGGGCACCGCCTTCAGCATCTACCTGCCGCTCACGCTTGCCATGACCCAGGCGGTGATGGTGCAGGCGGCCAGGCACGATTACGCCCTGCCGGCGCCGCTGGTGCAGCAGGTGCTGGAACTGAAGCCCGCCGAACTGGAGCAGGCGATGGCCGCGGGCGCGGTGAGCTGGCGCGGCATGCACTACCCCTTCGCCTACCTGCCGCATCTGCTGGGCGACACCGAGGCGGTGCACGAGGTGCAGCGCTACAACGCTGTGGTGCTGCTTGCCAGTGGCGCCAGCCACGCTGCCGTGCTGGTCGACGGCATCGAGGGCACGCGCGAAATCGTGGTCAAGAACATCGGCCCGCAGATGGCGCGCATCACCGGCGTGGCGGGCGCCACCGTGCGCGGCGACGGGCGCGTCATCCTCATCCTCAATCCGGTGCCGCTGGTGCTGCGCTGGGCGCGTCAGCCGCGCGTCGCGATGGAACAGGCCGCACCGACCGAGGCGGTCGAAGTCAGCAGCGCGCTGCAGCCGCCGCTGGTGCTGGTCGTCGACGACTCGCTCACCGTGCGCAAGATCACCACGCGCCTGCTCACCCGCGAGGGTTTCCGCGTCGACAGCGCGAAGGACGGCGTCGACGCGCTGGAGAGGATGCACGATCTCGTGCCCGATATCGTCCTGCTCGACGTCGAAATGCCGCGCATGGACGGCTTCGAGCTGGCACGCGTGATGCGCAGCGATGCGCAGCTGAAGTCGGTTCCGATCATCATGATCACCTCGCGCACGGCGGACAAGCACCGCAACCATGCGTTCGAGATCGGCGTCAACGTCTACCTCGGCAAGCCGTACCAGGAACAGCAGCTGCTCGACCATATCGCCGAACAGCTCGGCCAGAGCGAGATGGCGCCTGCGTAGAGGCTGCGTCCAGCTGCGGTTTCTATTGATCCGGCCAGCGATCCCGCAACGTGCATTCTTCTTTGTGCCGGATCAGAAGTGCGCGGCAGCGTCAGGCGTCTCCGGAGGTGGGAGACGCGTGACCAGGATCTTGTCGACCCGGTTCCGGTCCATGTCCACGACCTCGAAACGCCAGCTTTCCCATTCGAAATAGTCGGCCACGGCCGGAATGCGTCCCAGCATGTGCAGGACGAATCCCCCAGGCGTATTGAAGATGTTGTCGTGTTCGCCGGGAAAGTCAGGTTCAATATCCAGCATGGACTTGAGGCGCTCGATGCTGGTGCTGCCATCCACCAGCCAGGAGCCGTCTTCGCGCATGACGACCTCCTGCTCGACAGGCGAATCGTAGGAGGGCAGGTCGCCGACGATTGCAGTCAGCACATCGGTCAGCGTGACCAGTCCTTCGAGCTCCCCGTATTCGTCGACGATCAGGGCGAACTGCATCCGCGCCTTGCGGAAACTTTCCAGCAACTGGGTCGTGCTGACGCTGTCCGGCACATACAGCGGCACCCACAGGACGGATTCGATATTCAGCGGCTCGCCGGCCAATACCGGCTTGAGCAGGTCGGAGGTTCGCAGAATGCCCACGATGTGGTCGGTTCCGTCGCGGCAAACCACGATGCGCTCGTACGGGCTCTCGGCAATGCGGCGGCGAATCTCGTCGTCCGGCTCGTCGAGATCGAGCACGTAAATATCGGTCCGGTGGGTCATGATCGAACCGATGCGCTGCTCGTCCAGGCGCAGCACATTGGAGACGATTTCCTGCTCGCTTTCATGGAATACCCCGGCCTGCGCACCCTGCCCCATCAGCACGTTGATTTCGTCATCCGTCACCGGCGGCTCGTCCTTGGCGCGCGCACCCAGTACCCGCAGCAGCAGGCTCGACGAGGCGGACAGCAGCCACACCAGGGGCCGCGTGAAGTGGGACAGCATGTTCATCGGCCGCGCGATCAGGGACGCGATGCGCTCCGGCGCCAGCAGGCCGAGCCGCTTGGGAACCAGTTCGCCGACCACGACCGAGACGTAGGTGAGGCCGAGCACCACGAGCGTGAGGGCGATGGGGCCGGCATACGGGACGAGCACATCGAATTGGCCCAGCCAGCCGGCCAGCGGAGCGGCCAGTGCCGTTTCGCCGATGGCGCCGCTGAGGATGCCGATGGAGGTGATGCCTACCTGGATGGTGGAAAGAAAAGTCGAGGGGTCGGTGTGCAGCGCAAGCGCCGAACGGGCGCCGGGACTGCCGTCGTCCGACAGGCGCTGCAGGCGGACCTTGCGCGAGGACACCACGGCGATTTCCGACATGGCGAACACGCCGTTGAGCAGGATGAGGAACAGAAGTAAGGCTATTTCCATAGACAAGCCGCCCGGTGCCTGCGGGCTTGCGGCTCAGGTGTCGTGCAAGGGGAATTCTGTCCGAAAACCCCGCGGAGGTCCATCCTGGCGCCGCCGTGGACGGGGGTTTCCTGAGTGCGCCCGGCAGGGCGCACTCACCTGGAGGTTGAAGTCCTCTACGCGCCCGACAAGGGGAAGAGCTGGCTGGGCGGCAAGGGTGTCGCGGGCGACTGCGAATCTGGGGGAAGCCGAAGGCAAAGCGCTGGCCTGACGAACAGGAAGCGGCTACGAGGCGGCACGACGGCGGCGGGTAAGCCGGCGGCCAACGGCTGCCGGCCTGCCTACAGCGCGAGTCCGCCGAAATCGCCGGTCGCCAGCGCCTTCAGGCGCGCATCGGCCAGCGCCGGATCCTGCTGCCAGATGGCCAGCAGACGCTGGCCGACCTCCAGCCAGTGCGCCGCCCCCTGTCGGGCCAAGGCTGCCAGACGGTCGCGTTGGCCGGTTTCGAGCCAGGCCGTGTAGGCGTCCATCAGCGCCGGGAACAGCGCACGCCGCAGTCCGGTGAGGTTGGCCACGTAGAAGTGCAGCGAGCCGGCAGCGTCGCGCTCGAGCAGCGTCGGCAGCGTCACCAGGCAGTCGGCCAGGTGGTCGCGCACCGCGCGCGCCAGAAGCTCGGCGTGGCGGGCGCCAAGCTGTCCCAGCATGGTTCGCCACGCGTCGCCCAGCAACGCCCCGGCACGCGCTTCGCCGAGTTCGTGCAGGATCATCGCCTCGCTTTCCGCCTCCGCCATGCGGTCGAGCCCGCGTTCGACATCGTGCTCGAAACCGTAATGCGTGAAAGCGCGGCCGAGCGCGCTGTCGCGCTCCTTCCACTGCCATTCCTCGTACTTGTTCCACAGCAGGCGCCGCACCGCATCCAGGCGCAGAAAGATCGCGCCGTCGCGCAGCGTCGCCGGTGGCGCAATGAGATCGCGTGCGTACTCGCAGCCCGCCACCAGCACCTCGACCCCCTCGCGCACCTCGGCGCGCTTCAGTTCGGCCAGCACGAAATGCGGCTTGCGGAATTGCCCCAACCCGCTGCTGTAGACGAGTCCGTGCGGCAGCAATGCACGGTTGATCACGTCCGTCTCGAACGGGTCGATCGTGCCTTCGCCCAGCGGCAAAGGCAGGAAATCCGCTTCCTCGACCGTGTCCCACAGGCTTTCGCGCGCATTCAGCCAGTCGCCGAGTTCGTCGCGCGGCAGGCGTGCGCCGTAGGGAATCTCCATTTCCCAGCGGTAATACTCCCGCATTTCCAGCAGAAACGTGCACATCGTCATGTCGCGCGCATGGCGCGCGTCGGCGATGGTGCAGTTTTTCTGCACCGTGTCGATGAGGGCAGACAGATTCCCGGTCATGGCGTACTCCTGGATCGCGGCGCTTTCAGTCTACAAATAAAAACAGCCCGTGCAACCGGGCTGTTTCCATGGACATTGTCTGCGCGACGAGGTTCCCCCTCCCCGCTGGCGGGAGATGGGAGAAGGGCGCCGTGCGCCCCAGCCGATCAATGGCGGCGCGTGCGGCCGTAGTAACCGAGGTCCGCGCGCGAGCTGCGGGAGAGTTCGAAGCGGGCGTCGCCGGCGAACTGGCCGGCGAGCCGGGCATAGGCTTCGACCGCCCACGGCTTGTCGTTCAGCGCGTCGACAATGCCTTCGGCCCAGCGCAGTTTGTCGCCCGGCGTGCTCATGTGATTGCCGCACTCCGTATACCATTTCTTCAGCGTTGCGGCCGGCAGGGCGAAGCCCTTCAGGCGGTCGATGAACTGGATGCAGGCATCACCCGTGCTGCACGCCGCGGCGGCCGCGGCAAACAGTTCGTCGGCCTTGGCGGCGTTGCCCATGCCGGCGTACAGATGGCCGAGGTGAGTCAGCGCGTAGTGGTCCTGGGCGCGGGTGCGCGCGGTCTCCAGCAGGCGCCCGGCTTCGGCGGCATCCTGGGTTGCGGCGAAGCTTGCTTCCGCCAGCTTGGCAAAGTCATACGCGCTGGCGTTGGCGTCCGCCGTCAGCGCCGACTCGCGCGCGCCGAGGTAGGCGCGCGCCTTGGACACGCCGAGTTCGCGATGCTTCATCTGCGCCGCGGTGACGACCAGGTTCTTGAAGGCGATGAAATCGGTGGCATTCTCCGCGGCGCGGTCGAGCAGACGGCCGAGCCAGGCAGTATCGTCGAGGTTGCGGTCGACCGCGATGAGAACGGGCTTGTAGCGCGAGAACTGGTAGCTGGTCCCATCGAGCAGGGTCTCCGCCGCTTCGATCAGCTTGGCGGCGTAGAAGGGGTCTTCCAGCTCGGTCTGCACGCTGTCGGCAAGTGCGAGGAACTGCTTGACGCTGGTCGCGTCCTTTTCCAGTTGCTGGAATTCGAGGTAGCGCGCGTGGTTGGCCTGGCGCTTCTCCAGCTTGGCCTTCACGCGGGTCAGGCGCTCGGCGTCGTCGGCCAGATGTGCTTCCACCGCGGCGACCAGCTTCTGCATTTCGTCGAGTCCGGCGACTGCATCTTCGGCCTTGTCCAGCAGGGCTGCCGCGCCCGGCTTGTCGCCGGCGCCCGCAAGACCTTCGGCCAGCTCGATGTATTCGCCGGTGGCGCCGGCCAGGTCGCCCGCCTTCTTCAGCGCGGCCTGCAGGAACGCTGCGTCGCCCGCCTGTTTGGCCGATTCGACCAGCGTCTTGGCGGCGGTGAAGTCGGTTGCCCCGGCGAGCGCGCGCTCGTACAGTACTTTGGCTTTGGCCGGGTCGCCCAGCGTCTTGGTGACCTCACCCGCCAGCGACAGCAGATCGGACACGCTGGAAAGCTTCTCCCCCGCCTTGTTGAAGATCGCCGCCGCGTAGTCCTTGTCGAGCACGTGCTCCGCCGCAGCCGCGGCGAGCTTGCCGTACTCCACCGCGCGCGAAATTTTCGCCTCGGCCTTTTCAAGCACCTTCTTCGCGAACGCCCCGTCGGCGATCACGCTCATCACGTT
>JACDJA010003137.1_pt1 | contig 10963 bp, 9 predicted proteins | sample 7449241 | NCBI WGS metagenome assembly JACDJA01 (sample SAMN14253289, study PRJNA609438) | sludge metagenome | isolation source: initial anaerobic sludge | collected 2018-12-20 | reverse complement strand
TTTTGCTTACCGCCTCCTCATTTCTTTTAACCCGAGCCTTCTCACAGCATGAAAGAGACCGTTTCCGACCTGCTCCAGTCTGCATTGACCGCTCTTCAATCCGAAGGCGCTCTGCCTGCCGATCAGACTTACACGCCGCAAGTAGGCAACACCAAGGATAAATCCCACGGCGACTATGCCTGCAACATAGCACTGGTTGCCGCCAAAACCGCGGGCTGTGCGCCTCGCCAGCTGGCTGAGATGCTGATTGAAAAGCTGCCCGAAAGCAGTGCCGTGGAGAAGGTGGAAATTGCCGGCCCCGGTTTCATCAACTTTTTCATGAGTACCGCCAGCGCCTTCGAGATTGTTAATACCATCCTGGACGAGGCCGGGGAGTTTGGCCGGAACAACAGCGGCAAGGGCGAGAAGGTTCAGGTGGAGTTTGTATCCGCCAACCCCACCGGGCCCTTGCATGTAGGCCATGGCCGGGGAGCCGCTATTGGCGACTGTCTTTGCCGGCTTCTGGAGGCGAATGGCTATAACGTTACCCGCGAGTTCTATTACAACGATGCGGGCGCGCAGATCAACAATCTCGCGCTCTCGGTACAGGCCCGGGTTAAAGGCCTGACTCCGGATGATGAAGGCTGGCCGGAAGACGGCTATCGCGGCGACTACATTACTGACGTTGCCAAGGCGTACCTGGCCGGTGAAACCGTAACGGCAGACGACCGTGAAGTAACAGCTCTCGCCGACCCCGAAGATCTTGCCGCCATTCAGGCGTTTGCGGTTGCCTACCTGCGCCGTGAGCAGGATCTGGACCTGAAAGCCTTTGGCGTCGAATTTGATGTGTACTTTCTGGAATCGTCCCTGTATGCAGACGGCAAGGTAGAAGCTACCGTAAAGCGCCTCCAGGACAACGGTTACACCTATCAAGAAGGTGGCGCCATGTGGCTGAAAACCACAGAGTTCGGCGATGACAAAGACCGGGTAATGCGGAAAAAAGACGGAGGTTACACCTACTTCCTGCCGGATGTAGCCTACCACCTGGACAAGTGGCAGCGCGGTTTTACCACCGTTATCAACGAACAGGGCGCCGACCACCACTCAACCATTACCCGGGTCCGGGCCGGGCTACAGGCACTGGAGGTTGGCATTCCAAAGGGATGGCCGGATTATGTGCTGCACCAGATGGTGATGGTTACCCGCTCCGGGCAGGAGGTAAAAATATCCAAGCGTGCAGGCAGTTACGTAACCATTCGCGATCTGATCGACGAAGTGGGCCGGGATGCCACACGCTTTTTCCTTGCCGCACGGCGGGTAGACTCCCAGTTGACCTTTGATATTGATCTGGCCCGCTCCCAGACCAATGAAAACCCGGTGTATTACATTCAGTATGCCCATGCGCGCATCTGCAGCGTATTGCGGAAGCTCTCTGCAGAAGGTGTAGAGCGCGGGCTGAACGAGTGTGTGGGCGATTTATCCTTGCTGACTCTGGATGAAGAAAAAGATCTGGCAAACCAACTGGCCAAATATCCGGAGCTGATTGCCAACTCCGCGGCCCAGCGCGAGCCGCACCACCTCGCCCATTACCTGAGGGATCTTGCAGGGCAGTTCCACACCTACTACAACGCCCATAAAGTGCTGATTGAGGATACGGCCCTGCGCGATGCCCGCGTTAGCCTTTACCTGGCCGTACGCCAGGTAATTGCCAACGGGCTTGGTCTGCTGGCCGTCAGCGCTCCGGAAGAGATGTAAGTAACAACAATGTCCCGAGATTATGCCCGAAAAAACCGGTCCGGCACGCCTTCAGCCACGTCAAGGAATAAGCCTGCCAAGCCTGCGCGTGCCCGGAAGAAGCGCTCGAAACCGGCAGCGCCAGCACGGGCCCAGCGGGGAGGGTTGTCATTGAAATGGATTCTGTCACTGGCAACCGTCGGCGGTTTTATCGGGTTCATTGTGTATCTGAACTCGGTGCCCACTGGCAATGCACCGCAACAGCCACCTGCGGCCAAAAATCCGCCCCTGCAGCAACCAGCGCAAACGGCAAAGCAGAAAGAGCAAAAACCGGGGTTCCGGTTTTATGAGATGCTTCCGGAATCCGAGGTTGTTCCGTCTAACGTGGAAGAATACACACCCGGACCGAGCAAACAGGATTTCGACTATCTGGTTCAGTCCGGCTCTTTCCGCAGCCAGGAAGACGCGGAGCGCCAGCGCGCCCAGATTGCGTTCCAGGGGCTCAGGGCGAGTGTGCAGCGCATTGAGCTGGATAGTGGCTCTGTGTGGTACCGGGTGAACGTGGGCCCGTTCAAGTCCCGCAGCCAGATGAACTCGGCTATCGACAAGCTTGTTTCGATTAACATTCAGCCACTCATCCGGAAGGTTCCGAAACAGGGCTGACGGTTCCCGATAGCTGCGGGAGTCTGCAGGGTGCGGCTTTTCAAAACCGTGCGGAGCCATGGATGGCGGCGCCGCGCGTACAGGTATGTATTCACAGCGTGTTTTGAAAAGCCGCACCCTGCAGACTCCTGCCCCTAAGCCACTTGAATTCTCCATTGCCGCCTCCATAACTGCCCAATACCGATTTTTATCAGGCAATTGGAGCCATAATGACTACCATACTTTCCGTCAGACGCGATGACGAAGTTGCCATGGGTGGCGACGGCCAGGTTTCTCTGGGTAATACCATAATGAAGGGAAACGCCCGCAAGGTTCGCCGTCTCTACAATGGCAAGGTGATTGCCGGTTTTGCAGGCGGTACTGCAGATGCATTCACCCTGTTTGAGCGCTTTGAAGCACAGCTTGAGAAACACCAGGGCAACCTGACCAGAGCCGCAGTCGAGCTTGCCAAAGACTGGCGTACAGACAGGGCGCTGCGGCGGCTTGAGGCGCTGCTTGCTGTGGCGGATGAAACCGCGTCTCTGATTATTACCGGCAATGGTGATGTTATTGAACCCGAGCAGGGGTTGATTGCCATTGGTTCCGGCGGGCCGTTCGCACAGGCGTCTGCCCGCGCCCTGCTTGAAAACACTGAGCTTTCTGCCCATGAAATTGTGGAGAAGGGTCTGGATATTGCGGCGGATATCTGTATTTATACGAACCACAACCGCACCCTTGAGGTGCTTTCCAGAAAAGCATCCTCCAAAACGACTGATCCGGAGTAACCATGTCTGCAATGACTCCCCGTGAGATTGTCCACGAGCTCAATAAACACATCGTGGGTCAGCAAGAGGCGAAGCGTGCCGTGGCCATTGCCCTGAGAAATCGCTGGCGCAGGATGCAGCTGGACAGCACGCTGCGTGATGAGGTCACACCCAAGAACATTCTGATGATAGGGCCGACCGGCGTGGGCAAAACTGAAATTGCCCGGCGCCTGGCCAAACTGGCTGATGCGCCCTTTCTGAAGGTAGAGGCCACCAAGTTTACCGAGGTGGGCTATGTAGGCCGAGATGTGGAGTCCATTATTCGCGATCTGGCGGATATGGCGGTGAAAATGCTGCGCGTGAAGGAAATGAAACGCCACGAGGAGAAAGCACTGGATGCGGCAGAAGAGCGCATTCTGGATGTTCTGATTCCACCGGCCAGAAGCTTCGACGAAGACAGCCAGAAAACTTCCCGGGATTCCTCCACGCGCCAGATGTTTCGGAAGAAGCTGCGGGAAGGCGAGCTGGACGATAAAGAAATCGAGATTAACCTTCGCAACTCCGGCCCTGGTGTTGAAATCATGGCACCTCCGGGCATGGAGGAGATGACCAGCCAGCTGCAAAGCATGTTCTCCAACATGGCTGCAGACAGATCCAAACCCCGTAAAATGAAAGTGGCAGACGCCCTCAAACGGGTAAAGGAAGAAGAAGCGGCCAAGCTGGTTAACGAAGACTCCATCAAGCAGCAAGCCATCCTGGCGGTGGAGCAGAACGGCATTGTGTTTCTGGATGAAATCGACAAGGTTGCAAAACGCTCGGAAAACACATCTTCGGATGTTTCCCGGGAAGGCGTTCAGCGGGATCTTCTGCCCTTGATTGAAGGCAGCACGGTGAGCACCAAGTACGGTTCGGTGCGCACAGACCACATTCTGTTTATCGCCTCCGGCGCCTTTCACCTGTCAAAGCCTTCAGATCTGATCCCCGAACTGCAGGGCCGGCTGCCTATCCGCGTGGAGTTGCAGGCTCTCAGCCCGGACGATTTCAAGCGCATCCTTACGGAACCGGATGCGTCACTGGTGCAGCAGTATGAAGCCCTGATGGCAACGGAGGGCGTGAAACTCACCTTCAGTGAAGATGCCATCGCCCGCATTGCGGAGATTGCCTGGAAGGTGAATGAAACCACCGAGAATATCGGTGCCCGGCGCCTTCACACGGTGCTGGAGCGTCTGCTGGAAAGCCTGTCGTTTGATGCCGGCGATGGCGTAACAGAGGCGTTTGAGGTAACGGCGGATTACGTGAATGAAAAGCTTGCGGAATTGTCAGAAGACGAAGATCTGAGCCGCTATATTCTCTGATCCGGTCAACCGGCCGTATAAACGGGCAGCGTGTGTTTCGCACACCCTGCCCGTTTTTTTATTGAGCCTTGGAAAACAGGTGGGTGACGTTTTCCAGCCCGGTCGCCAGTTTGCCTTTGTCCGTCGCTTTCTTCTTCCGGCTCTTGGCCACGTACAGCGGCAGCATTTCGCCATAGAGGCTGGTGCTGATGGTGCGCTGCTCATCTTCCAGCCGGTCCCGGCGCAGCTTTATCCCGTACCTGGCCAGCTTTGGCTCCAGTTCATCGGCCCGGTTCAGCAGATCCCGGCGAGTCATCTGATAGGCATGTTCACACACCATTCTGCGTGACTGGAAGCTGAACACGTTGGAGAAGAACAACTTGGCGTCGTCCCGGGTCGGCTCAAACAGCAGGATATCTTTATCCGGATAATCCGTCGCATAGTGCGCGACACCCGACTTCATGCGCGAGTAAACCATGGTTCTGAACATCTGTGACAACAGGTTTGGCATGCCCGAGCGGGTCAGTTCTCCCGGAGCCATGGTTCCGGCCCTGACCGCAGCACTGGCATCAATGGGAACCAGGGGGTTTACGGCAAACACCAGATCCGCGCCATCCTCGAAGGCTACCGACGCATGCAGGCCTTTGCGCAGGGTTCCATCCACGTAGTACCGGCCATCAATCTCAACCGGTACGTACAGGCCGGGGGATGCAGTGCTTGCCTGAACGGCTTTGGAGATGGGCACATGATCGAACCCCGGGGCGCCAAAGCATACGGCCTCGGTGCTTTCTACGTCTGCAGCCACAATGTATAGGCTGCGCTTTAACTGCCTGAAGTCGTTTGTGCGCCCGAGCATGGAAAAAGCCCGCTTGAGGTATTCGTGCAAGCCTTCGTTGTCAAAAAGCCCGGCAGGCGCTGCCTGGGCTAATATGGTCATCGCTTCCAGCAGGCTCTGATCGTAGGGATTACTGATGAAGCGCTGAAAGGCTGTTGTCAGCAGCCCGGGCACGGCCAGCATCCGTGAGGCCATTTCCCTGAAAGCCGGGCGAAAAAATACATCCGGGTGGAAGGGGTGTACCTCAGCCTCATTGCGAACAAAAATCCGGCACAGCTGCGCAGTGGTCATCTGGTTCGCCAGATTAGCTGCAACAAAAGACCCGGCGTTAACGCCCACGTAGACATCGAGGTTGTTGAAATCCAGCCCGTCCAGGGCCTCATCCAATGCCCGCAGCGCTCCAATCTCGTATATACCACCCAGAGGGCCACCGCCACCGAGCGCAAGGCCGATGCGTGGAGTGGGTTTCAGATCGGTTGGCGCTTTCATAGCCTTTCCTTTTCCGTATAAACAGTGAGAGCCCATACTTCGAGCTTTTCACCTGACAAGGTAGCAACCCGGTTTAGAGTACGCACCCTATATTTGAGAAGGCGTGTTCTCTTTTCAGGCACTCGCTTGCGGGGCAAGCGCAACCGTACCGGCTTTGCCTGGCCGGAGGTACCGGCCAAAGCCCGCGTTGCGCAGGGCAAGGTCCACACAGCTTTTGATAACGTGGGGCGAATCCAGCAGGAGTACATCCTTCAGTAGCTTTACCGCCCATTCCCGGCTGACACTGCGAATCACGGATTTGACTTTCGGCAGGCTGGCGGCGTTCATGGACAGGGAATCGTAGCCCATGGCCATCAGTAACAAGGCACCACCCGGGTCTCCTGCCAGTTCGCCACATATACCCACGGGCTTGCCAACCGAGTGTGCATCCTGGGCAATACGCACCAGTGCCTGCAAAACGGCCGGATGGTACGAGTGATAAAGCTGCGCGACACGGGGGTTGTTGCGGTCTACCGCCAGCAGATACTGGGTCAGATCGTTGGAGCCAACCGAGAGAAAATCCACACGGTCAGCCAGTTCACGAATCTGGTACACAGCAGCGGGAATTTCCACCATGACGCCCACCTTGGGCATGCGGATGTCGAAGCCCTCTTCCCGCACTTCGTGATAAACCCGGTAAATCAGGTGCAAAGACTCCTCAACCTCGGAGATGTTGCTGATCATGGGCAGCATAATCTGCAGATTGTTGAGGCCCTCACTGGCCTTCAACATGGCGCGCACCTGAACAAGGAAAATTTCAGGGTGATCCAGGGTCACCCGGATCCCCCGCCAGCCCAGAAACGGGTTTTCTTCCTCAATCGGGAAATAGGTCAGCGCCTTGTCGCCGCCGATATCGAGCGTACGCATGGTAACCGGGTTGGGGGCAAAGGCTTCCAGTTGCTCCCGGTAGTATTGCCGCTGCTCCTGCTCGGAGGGAAAGCGGTCCTTGATCATAAACGGCACTTCGGTGCGATACAGGCCTATACCCTCTGCCCCATGGGACAGAGAACGCACCACATCGGTCATCAACCCGGTATTCACCAGCAGGGGCACCCTGTGCCCGTCTGTGGTTTCACAGGGTTTATCGCGAAGCGCCTCCAGGCTGCGATCAAGCTCATCCTCTTCATCGCAGATCTCCTGGAAAAAGGCCCGAAGATCGGCAGACGGTGAGGCAAAAATCTGGCCTTCAAATCCATCGACGATCAGTTCTTTGCCATCGAGCTGGTTGACGGGAATATCGATCAACCCCATAACCGTAGGCACGCCCATGGCGCGGGCCAGAATGGCAACGTGGGAGTTGCTGGAGCCCTTCACCGACACCAGGCCCACCAGCTGCCCGCGAGGGACTTCGCCCAGCATAGCGGGGGTCAGTTCCTCGCTCACCAGCACCGTGCGTTCGGGGTAGTTCAGGTCCTTCTGCTCATCTTCCTGCAGATGCGAAAGCAGGCGTCGCCCGAGGTCGCGGATATCAACCGCCCTTTCCTGGAGATAGAGGTCGTCCATCATTTCAAAATGACGAACGTAATGCTGCACCACCTGTTTGAGAGCGCCCTGGGCCCAGATGCCTTCACGGATCCGGCTATTGACCTCCCCGGGCAAGGCTTCATCGCTGAGCATGCGCAGGTATACATCAAACAGCGCCAGTTCTTCCGGGCGCAGCCGCGAGGTCAGACGTTCTGCAACCTGTTCAATGTCTTTACAGACCGCTTGCACTGCCGACTTGAAAAGTGCCAGCTCATGTTCAATATCCTCGGCCGGCTTGTCGGGAACCACGTCCAGATCAGCCGCCGGATAGACAACCACACCATGGCCTATGGCCACGCCAGGGGAACCGGGTACGCCGCTGAAGCTGACATCCCTGGCCTCTTCACCGGTCAGGGAGAGCCCGCTGATGGCCCCCGTTGCTTCACTATGGGCAATCACACCCGCCAACTGGGCAGACACTGTTACCAGAAATGCTTCTTCCCCCTCATCAAAACACCGGGAGCTTTCCCTTTGCTGAACCACGAGGACACCCAGCACCTGGCGGTGATGAATAATGGGCACCCCGAGAAAGGAGCGGAAGCGCTCCTCACCTGTCTCGGGAAAATAGCGGTAGCGGGGGTGTGAGGGCGCGTCTTCCAGATTGATGGGCTCCTCCCTGGAGCCTACCAGCCCGACAAGGCCTTCCGAATGCGCCAGGCTCACCTTGCCAACGGCTTGCGCGTACAGGCCTTCGGTGGCCATCAGGATATAGCGGTTGGACACGGGATCCAGAAGGTAGACAGAACATACCTCGGTGCCCATGGCTTTCTGCACGCGCGATACAATGATACCCAGCGCCTCATGAAGATCCCGGGCACTGTTTACCTCTTGTACAAGACTTCGCAGAATGCTCAGCATGGGTGTGTCAGTCCGTCATTTTGCCTGTTCCTTTAAACGCCGGTTGTGCTCGCTCCGTTGCCACTGCTCCATGTTGTGGAACAGCCGGGGTGCAAGTTCTCTCAGCGCACGCCTGTATACTTCGCGCTTGAAGGAAATCACCTGCCCCAACGGATACCAGTAGCTTACCCACTGCCAGCCGTCGAACTCCGGTGAATCCGTACCGTCAACGCGTACATGCGCATCCGGTGATAACATCCTCAGCAGGAACCATTTCTGTTTTTGGCCCACGCAGACGGGGTGCGAGTTGTGCCGTACCATCCTTCTGGGGAGGCGATATCTCAGCCAGCCCCGGGTACAACTGATGATTTCAACATCATTGGCGCTAAGGCCAACTTCCTCTCCAAGCTCCCGGTAAAGTGCTTCTTCCGGCGATTCGTCATGATTGATACCGCCCTGAGGAAACTGCCAGGAATCCTGCCCTATTCGCCTTGCCCAGAGAACTTCCCCCTGGTGGTTGGCCAGAATGATTCCGACGTTGGGTCTGAAACCGTCTGAGTCGATCACGGCACAGTCCTCTCAATAAAGTCGGTAAATCAGTTAATTATTTACCGGTCGGATTTTTCCAAGTTGCGCTCATTCTTACAGAATCCCAAGACTTCGGCAAACGCAGCTGCATGCAGGTACCCGTGCTAAGATAGCGGCTTTGTGCAAGTCCCGTGTTTCTGGAGGTAACCGCTTGACGCTCGCAATTTTTGATCTCGACAACACCCTGCTGGCTGGTGACAGCGATCACGCATGGGGAGAGTTTCTGGTAGAAGAAGGTATTGTGGATGCCGAAACCTACCGCAAAACCAACGATCGCTTCTATCAGGATTACCTGAATGGCGAACTGGACATCCTGAATTACCTTGGCTTCGCGCTCCAGCCCCTGTCGATACACAGCATGGATGAGTTGCTGGAGTGGCGGGCCAGATTCATGGAAAAGAAAGTGCGCCCCATGCTGCTGCAAAAAGCCCACGAGCTTTTAAACAGCCACCGGCAGCGCAACCACACCCTGATGATTATCACGGCGACTAACCGGTTTGTGACCGAACCCATAGCAGAATTGCTGGATATCGAACACCTGATTGCTACCGAGCCGGAGATGATCAACGGCCGTTACACAGGCAGGATTGCCGGCACACCCAGTTTTCAGGAAGGCAAGGTCACCCGCCTGAACGACTGGCTGGAGGCCCACGGTGAAAGCCTGGACGGCGCCTGGTTCTACAGTGATTCACACAATGACTTGCCGCTGCTGGAAATAGTGGACAATCCGATCGCAGTTGACCCGGACCCCAAACTGGAAAAGCACGCCAGAAACCAGGGCTGGGGTGTTATGACACTGCGCGGCTGATACCCGCTAAACGCGTGCTGCGCTTTTTTCGCGGAGCACGCTTGTAGCAGCATTGCCCTCACATAAAGCCGGTCAGCGAACGTACAAAGCAGGATTTGATGTAGTCCGCCTCGGGAATTCCCGGAATGACCGGGTGATCCGGCGCCTGATGCCCCTGCTCCAGCAGTTGCACAAAACGGTCAATCTTGCGCCCGCTGCCACGAATGATGTCCACCAGTTTTTCCTGGGAGAGGTGCATGGAGCAGGAAGCCGACACAAGAATTCCGTCCCGCTCCAGCAGCCGCAAACCCAGTTGATTCAAACGGGCATAGGCCTGCTCGCCGGCCTTCTGGTCCCGACGGCGGGGAATCAGTGCGGGTGGGTCCAGCACCACGATGTCGTACTTTTCTTTTTCTTCCGCCAGCGCTTTCAACGCATCAAAGGCATCGCCTTCAATGGTTTCCACGTTCTCGAGACCGTTGAGCTTCGCGTTGTGGTGAACCGAATCAATGGCCGTGGCAGAACTGTCCACGCAGGTAACCTGAGTGGCACCGGCACAGGCCGCCTGAATGCCCCAGCCGCCCACGTAACTGAACACATCCAGCACCCGCTTTCCGGGCGCATAGGCCTGCAGGCGCTGGCGATTCATGCGGTGATCGTAAAACCAGCCGGTTTTCTGGCCGCCTTCCAGGGGCACTACGAAGCGAACGCCGTTTTCTTCCACTTCGAGCAGCGTGGCTTCCGGCCCATGGGCCTGCTCAACGTATGAGTTCAGCCCTTCCACTGAACGCATCTTGCCATCGTTCTTGAGAATGATGGCTTTGGGGTGAACCAGCCGTTGAACTGCGCGGACGATGGATTCCTTCATCTGTTCCATACCGGCGGTGGAGATCTGGACGACAACTGTGTCGCCAAACCGGTCGATAACCAGCCCGGACAGTCCATCGCTGTCGCCGAACACCCAGCGGTAGAAGGGTTTATCGAACAGTCGTTCCCGCAGTTCCAGCGCTGTTTCCATTCGCTGGGTTAACCGATTCGGCGTCATGCCCTGTGCCGCGTCACGGCTGATGAGTCGGCCGCAGATGAGTGCATGAGGATTTACGAAAATCACCCCAAGCGGCTTGTCATTGGAAGCCCGCAGCTCAGCCTGTGCACCTGCCTCAAACTGCGTCAGCGGTGAGCGTTGAATATCCACTTCGTTGCTGTAAACCCAAAGATGGCCAGCCCGAAGCCTGCGCTCCGCGCCTTTTCGTAGATATAAAAGCGGGAAATTCATGAAAACCACCTCGGGGAATAAATTCGGGGCGGGGATTATACATTAACTGACAAAGACAACACTGGGGCTGGGAACGCAGTCGGGGCGCGCCTCCCAAAACACGCTGTGAATACCTCCCTGTACGCTTGGCTCCGC
>JACDJA010003135.1_pt1:7500-10968 | contig 10968 bp, 8 predicted proteins | sample 7449241 | NCBI WGS metagenome assembly JACDJA01 (sample SAMN14253289, study PRJNA609438) | sludge metagenome | isolation source: initial anaerobic sludge | collected 2018-12-20 | reverse complement strand
GAGGCGTGTTCCCAGGCGCACCATCTCCGCCAGCCCGCGCGTGATGATCGAGGCCTTGGTGTTGTCGCCCAGACCGAGGCCGTCGCTGACGCCACAGGCCAGCGCGATGACGTTCTTGAGGGCGCCCGCGATCTCGACGCCGGCGACGTCCGCGCTCGTATACACCCTGAAAGTGGGTTGTTGCAGGAGCCGTTGCACGTTCCGCGCAAGCCGGACGTCACTGCTGGCCACGGTGGTCGCGGCGGGTTTGCCCTCCGCGATCTCGGCTGCAAGGTTCGGCCCCGAGAGGGCGGCAAGTGGCGTGCTGGGCAGAAACTCGGCCGCGACCTCCGTCAGCCGTTTGAACGTGGCGATCTCGAGCCCCTTCGAACAACTGACGACTGCGGCTGCGGCGCCTGCCCCGCGCATGCGGTCGCACACGCTCCTGAAGGCGCGAGACGGCACCGCCAGGAAGGTGACGGGTTGATCGGCGAGTGCCGCGACGAGGTCCGCCGTGGCCGTAACGCCCGGACCCACTTCGACGCCGGGAAGGTACTCGTCGTTGCGCCCGGTGCCGTTGATGACGTCGGCGAGGCCCTGGCGGTTTGCCCACAGGGTCACGCGGTGGCCGTTCCGGGCGAACAAGGAGGCGAGGACGGTGCCCCACGCACCGGCCCCCAGGACCGTTAGAGGAGGTTGAGCGGATGCTGCGCAAGACATGTGCTCAGCGTACCAACTGGTGATATGCTCGCGTTTGTTGCCGAAGCGCGGCCCCGTGCGCGGGGCGGCTCGGCCTGCGGAGGAGAAATGCCGATCTACCTTTACCGGAACCTTGCTACGGGCGACACGTTCGAGTACGAGCAGAAGATTACGGAACCGGCGTTCACCAAGCACCCGGAGACCGGCGAACCCGTCAAGCGTCTGATCCAACCCGTCGGAATCGTGTTCAAAGGTTCGGGCTTCTACGTCAACGATACCCGCAAGAGCGATAAGGCCGTGCACAAGGCCAAGGCCACCGATACAGACGGGAAGCCCACTGCGAAGGGCGACGCAGCGCCGGCCGGCAGTGGCAGCGCTCCGACGAGTGCGCCCAGCACGACGAGCGCGGCCGGAACCGCGACTGACGGCGCCTGATTCATCGGCCCGTCATTTCTTGACGAAGCGGACCTCGAAGAGCACCGGCCAGAGCTTGCCGGTGAGCAGGAAGTTCTGGCTCCCGGGCTCGTAAGCTATGCCGTTGAGCACGGCGGAACGGCCTACCACGCCCGCCAGCCGCCTTAGCGGCGAGGCGTCGATGAGCGCCGTGACGGTGCCCGACGTCGGGTCGATCTCGAGCACCTCGTCCGTTGCCCAGACGTTGGCGTAGACCGCTCCGCCAACGCACTCCAGTTCGTTGAGCCGGGGGACCCGCTTGCCGTCGAGCTTCACCTCCACTGCGCCGATCACCTCGAAGCTGACGGGATCACGCTGCGTTAGTTCGGCGCTGCCGTCGCTCATCCAGAGCGCCCGCCCGTCATAGCAGAGGCCCCAACCCTCGCCTTCGTAGGCGGTCTCCCCGGTCGGCTCGAAGGTCTCAAGGTCGTAACGCAACAGTAGTTGGTTCTGCCAGGTGAGCTGGAGAAGCTCGTCTCCGACCAACGCCAGGCCCTCCCCGAAGACGTCATTGGCTAAGTCCCGTTGTCGGACCACCTCGCCCTCCAACGTCGTCTGCCGCAGGCTGGAGCGGCCCAGCAGGCCGGTACTCTCGTAGAGGTACCCGTCGTGCCACAAGAGGCCCTGGGTGAAGGCCTGGTCGTCGTGCCGGTGCTGGGCGATGACCTCAACGCCGAGGCGCTCGGCGGTTTGGCCACCGCAGCCGGAGAGCAGGAGCGCGCAGGCCGCGAGGAGAGCGCAGGCCGGCGCTAGTGGCGCGCGTGCCCTCCTCACTCGATGACCTCTTTGCGTGTGAAAAGCGGAGCGACCGCCCGCCAGACGGCGTCCGCCAGGCTTTCCGGGGCGGTGTCGGCGTCGATTCGCACCCACCTACCGCCGGACTGGGCCTGGGACTGCGCGACGAACCCCTCGCGCACGCGGTGGTGGAAGTCGAGCCCCGCCGCTTCGAGGCGGTCGTGTACCGCCCGCCCCGACGCACGCGCAAGCCCGAGGCCGGGATCGATGTCGAGCAGGACCGTGAGGTCCGGAGTGAGCCCGTCCGCCACGCGCCGGTTGAGGCTCTCCACGAGCTGCAGGTCGAGGCCCCGGCCGTAGCCCTGGTAGGCCACCGAGGCGGCGGTGAAGCGGTCGCAGACGACGTCCTTGCCGGCCGCCAGGGCCGGTGCTATCACGTCTTTCACGTGCTGCGCCCGCGCAGCCGAGTAGAGGAGGAACTCCGCCAACGCGTCGACCTTCAGCCGTGGATCGAGAACGACTTCACGGACGGCCTCGCCAAGGGGGGTGCCACCCGGCTCACGGGTGAAGAGGGGTTCGATACCTGCGGCAAGCAGCCTTTCCTTCAGGAGTAGGAGCTGTGAGGACTTGCCGGCGCCCTCGGGGCCCTCGAACACCACGAAGCGGCCGCGGGCTTCCGGGGCCGGCCGGGCCGGGGGCATCAGAGGCCGGTGGGCAGCAAGATGAACTCGACCTCGAGGCCGAAGCGTTCCTTGAGCTGCCGCCCCAGCAAGTTGACGCCGACGGTCTCGGTCATGTAGTGACCCCCGAACATGCCGTTGATGCCCCGCTCGAAGGCGTGATAGAAGACCTCGTGCCGCGGCTCTCCCGTGAGGAACGCATCGAGGCCCTCTTCTGCGGCGGCCACGAGGTCCCAAGCGGCGCCGCCCGACACGATGCCCAAGCTGGCCACGGGATCGGGGCCACCGGCGTGGACGAGCACCTGTTCGCCGAGCTTCGCCTCGATCTCCTCGGCAAGCGCGCGCAGGGACTTGGGCTCGGCGAACTCGCCCTTCACGCCGATGGCCAACCCTCGGTGGAGGCCGAATGGCTGCAACTCTTGCATCTCGAGTTCGCGCGCCAGTCCCCAGTTGTTGCCCACCTCCCGGTGCGCGTCTAGCGGGAGGTGACTGGCGTACAGGTTGATGTCGTGGTCGAGCAGGAACTTGACGCGCGCCCGGTGCATGCCGGTGATCGCCTCGGGACGGCCCCAGAAGAGTCCGTGGTGGACGATGAGCATGTCGGCACCTTTGGTAGCGGCCTGCTCGAAGGTGTTCATGGCGGCGTCGACCGCCAAAGCGACCTTGGTCACCTTCGAGGAGCCCTCCACTTGGAGGCCGTTGAGGCTGGCGTCGGCGGCAGCGAAGCCGCTGGTGTCTAGGTACTCGTCGAGCCAGGCAACTAGTTCGTCACGGTTCATGCGGCAAGCCTAACGCTTGGGGCGGGGAGCGCGTGCCGCTAGGGCGGCGCTGCAGGGCGCCAGCGATTCAGGGCGCCAGCGATAACCCCGGCACGGCCGCAGTTCTCTCGCCCGCGGCCGCGTGCCGCCGACTCCGCTTGACA
>JACDJA010003135.1_pt1:0-2500 | contig 10968 bp, 8 predicted proteins | sample 7449241 | NCBI WGS metagenome assembly JACDJA01 (sample SAMN14253289, study PRJNA609438) | sludge metagenome | isolation source: initial anaerobic sludge | collected 2018-12-20 | reverse complement strand
GTCAACCAGACCCCGGCGCTCATCCCCATCCTCACCTACACCGCCTTCAGCATCGTCGATTCGCAGTACGCCATCGCGGGCGGCGCCTGGGACGGCACGCAGGCCACCTGGGAGAGCTGGGTCGGCCGTGACCTGACCGCCGAGTTCCTCCACAAGCACACCAGCGGCACCGGCGCTTACAAGCTGGTCGAGTGGAACGATGACAGCGTCATCGCCGACGCCTTCGAGGACTACTGGGGTGGCGCACCCGCCCTCGCGCACGTCGTGTACCGCTACGTAGACGAGCAGTCGACGCGTATCCTCGCCATCCAGCAGGGCGACGCCGACCGCATCACGCTCAACGAGAACTCCGCCGTCACGCAAGTCGAAGGCGCGCCCGGCGTGTCCGTCCTGCGCGATCCGAACTGGGTGCCGGCCAGCGTGACGTCCGTCTTCTTCAACTTCGACATCAATACCGACGCCAACGAAGACGTTGGTACCGGCCAGCTCGACGGCAAGGGCATCCCCAGCGACTTCTTCGCCGACTTGAACGTGCGCCGTGGCTTCGCCCAACTGTTCGACCAGCAGGGGTTCGTCGACCAGGTCTACCAGGGTAATGGCGTCGTCATCACCATGGGCCTGCCCCCCAGCTTCCTCGGCTACAACCCGAACGTGGCCGTTCGCACCCTCGACCTCGAGGCCGCGGCGCAGTTCTTCCGCGCAGCGTTCGATGGCGCCGTCTGGGACAAGGGCTTCGAGTTCACCGCGCTCTACAACTCCGGCAACACCATCCGCCAGACTGCGTTGGAACTCATCAAGGACAACCTCGAGTTCATCAACCCGAAGTTCAAGATGAACGTTCGCGGCCTGCCGTGGGCCGACTACCTGTCCCGCACCGCCGAGAAGAAGGCGCCCATGTTCGCACTCGGCTGGGCCGCTGACTACGCCGACCCGAGCAACTTCATCAACACCTTCTACGATAACGACGGCTTCTACTCGGCCCGCACGAGCATCAACGTGCCCGACATCCAGGCCATCATCGACCAGGCCGACAAGCTGGTGGACCCCGAAGCGCGCGGCTTCCTCTACCGCGGCATCGGGCCGCTGCATTACGACGAGGCCCCGCTCATCGCGGTGCCGATCCAGAACGCGTTCTTGGTCGTCCGTTCGAACCTCGACGGCGTGTACTACAACACCATGTACTCCGACAAGTTCCTCTGGAAGGCCCTTTCCAAGAACTGAGTCGCCTGTTTCGGGGGCCGGAACCAGTCAAGGTTCCGGCCCCCGAGGCCTTGACGCCTTTCGCTTTGGCCCGGATGTACTGCCCTAGGTTCGCGGTGCCGGCGGCCGATTCACGGCGATCTCGAAGCGCGAAGAGAGAACCCTATCTTGTTCGTATTCATCGTTAGACGCTTGCTGCTACTGCCGGTAGTGTTCGTCGGCGTCACGCTCGCCATCGTGCTGCTCATGCAACTCCTGACGCCCTACCAGCGGGCCGCGGCCTATGTGCAGTCGGAACAGCAGATAAAGAACATCGAGTCGATCATCGTTCAGTACGGCCTCAAGGATCCTTGGTACATGCAGTACGGGCGCTGGATCGGTCAAGTGTTGAAAGGCAACCTGGGCTATTCCCGCACCGCTCGGGAGCCCGTGCTCACGACCTTGAAGAAGCGCTTCCCCGTCACGCTCGAGCTGGCGATCTTCGCCATCATCCCCGTGCTGGGCGTGGGCATAGTGATGGGCACTGCCGCGGCGCTCAACCGCGACAAACCTATCGACCAACTCACGCGTGTAATGTCGATCGTGGGTTGGTCGTTGCCGACGTTCGTGCTGGGTATCTGGCTGCTGGTGATCTTCTACGGTTGGTTGGGGTGGTTCCAACCCGGCAGGGTGTCTACGGCCACGCAGGTGTCGTTGGCCGGCGTCAACTCCGGTTTCACCGTTTACACGCGCATGATGCTGCTCGACGCCATCCTGAACTGGCGGTGGGACGTCTTCTGGGACGCGCTCAGGCACATGGTCTTGCCCATCGTGACGCTGTCGGTGGTTCAGAGCGCCCAGATAATGCGCGTCATGCGCTCTTCCTTGCTCGACGCCCTGGGGCGCGACTACGTGCGGACCGCGCGCGCGAAAGGGCTGCCCGAACGCGTCGTGACGCGCAAGCATGCCAGGCGCAACGCCCTCATACCGGTAATCACGCTCTCGGGCTTCGTGCTCATAGGCCTCATCAACGGCGTGGTCATCACCGAAACCATCTTCAACTATCCCGGGCTTGGTCAGTGGGCCGCCGCGGCCGCAGTCAACCTCGATTACGCCTCCGTCCTCGGGTTTGCGGTCTTCACGGCGATGATGGTAGTTTTCGCCAACCTTCTCGTCGACATCCTCTACGGCATCGTCGACCCGCGCATCAGGTACGAGTGACGTGAGCGACAGAACCAACGCCGACATCGAGGCCGCCGAAGCGGCCGTACAGTCTGCGGAAGCCGGGAGGCGCGGCAAGTCCTGGAAGCGCTTCCGCCGT
>JACDJA010003134.1_pt1 | contig 10971 bp, 9 predicted proteins | sample 7449241 | NCBI WGS metagenome assembly JACDJA01 (sample SAMN14253289, study PRJNA609438) | sludge metagenome | isolation source: initial anaerobic sludge | collected 2018-12-20 | reverse complement strand
CTGGGCGAGGAGGTGTTCCACATGCCGGTGCGGCTGGGCTGGCCGCGCTACGAAGGGGGGCTGGCCGAGGTGATGCGCAACCCGCGCTACGCGACCTGCATGGGACTGCTGCTGGCCGGCCTGGAAGCACGCGGACGCGACGCGCCGAAGCTGTCGGGCAACAGCCTGAAGGACATCTTCGAACGCATGAAGAGCTGGTTCAAGGGGAATTTCTGACGCTGCGTCATGCGACGTCGAAACGGGATTTGACGGTCGTGCCGGCACGGCAAACACGCCAATGATTTTGAGTGGGATTTCTTGTTTTTGGGCAAAGGAGGAAGGACGATGTTTGAACTGATGGATGTGGATACCCAGGATGCGGTGATCAAGGTGATTGGTGTGGGCGGCTGCGGCGGCAACGCGGTCGATCACATGATCGACTCCGGGCTGACGGGCGTGGAGTTCATCGCCATCAATACCGACGCGCAGGCGTTGAAGCGCAACCAGGCGAAGACCCAGCTGCAGCTGGGCAACAACGTCACCAAGGGGCTGGGCGCCGGCGCCAATCCCGAGGTCGGACGCGAGGCCGCGCTGGAGGATCGCGAACGCATCGCCGAGATGATCGACGGCGCCGACATGCTGTTCATCACCGCCGGCATGGGCGGCGGCACCGGTACCGGTGCCGCCCCGGTCGTCGCCGAAGTTGCCAAGGAACTCGGCATCCTCACCGTCGCGGTGGTGACCAAGCCCTTCATGTTCGAGGGCCGGCGTGTGCGGGCCGCCAATGCCGGCATCGAGCAGCTCGCGCGCCACGTCGACTCGCTCATCATCATCCCCAACGAAAAGCTGATGCAGGTGCTCGGCGACGACGTCTCCATGCTCGATGCCTTCAAGGCGGCCAACAACGTGCTGCACGGCGCGGTCGGCGGCATCGCCGAGGTGATCAACTGTCCGGGCCTGGTCAACGTCGACTTCGCCGACGTGCGCACCGTGATGAGCGAGATGGGCATGGCGATGATGGGATCGGCCGCCGCCAGCGGCGAGGACCGCGCACGCATCGCCGCCGAGCAGGCCGTGGCGAGTCCGCTGCTGGAAGACGTCAACCTCGCCGGCGCGCGCGGCGTGCTGGTGAACATCACCGCCGCGTCCTCGGTGAAAATGCGCGAGATCCACGAGGTGATGAACACGATCAAGGGCTTTACCGCCGAGGAGGCCACGGTCATCGTCGGCCAGGTGCTCGACGACGCGATGGAGGACAGCCTGCGCGTCACCATGGTCGCCACCGGTCTGGGCAACCCCGTCGCGCGCCAGCAGCCGAAGCCGGTGCAGATCGTGCGCGAGGCCACCTACGGTCTGCCGATCACGGTGGACGATGCGGACGACGTGCCGAACGTGATGACGACCAACCGCCGCAGCCGCACGGTGCAGGCGATGGCAGATTCCGGCATCGACACCCTGGACATCCCGGCCTTCCTGCGCAAGCAGGCCGACTGAGGCGCGAGCGGCCAGCCGGGGCGGCGGTCGGCCCCGATTTCCTGCTCGGTGTCGACCGTGGGAACGGTTAAAATGCCGAAATGATCAAACAACGCACCCTGAAGACCCCGGTCAAGGCGACCGGGGTCGGCCTGCATTCCGGCATCAAGGTCGAGATGACGCTGCGTCCGGCCGGGCCCGACGCCGGCGTGGTGTTCCGGCGCATGGATCTCGACCCGCCTGCCGAGCTCAAGGCCGACCCCTATCTCGTCACCGACACGCGGCTGTGCTCGATGCTCGAATCCGGTCCGGCCAGGGTGGCGACGGTCGAGCACCTGATGTCGGCGCTTGCCGGTCTCGGTATCGACAATGTGCTGGTCGACCTCAGCGGACCGGAAATTCCCATCATGGACGGTTCCTCGGCGCCGTTCGTGTTCCTCCTGCAATCCGCCGGCATCGTCGAGCAGGACGCCGCCAAGCGCTACGTCCGCATCAGGCGGCCGGTCGAGGTGAAGGACGGCGACAAGTGGGCGCGCTTCGTGCCGCACAACGGCTTCAAGGTCGAATTCACCATTGATTTCAGGCATCCGGTGTTCGACCGCAGCGGCCGGACCGTCAGCATCGACTTCGCCGACACCGCCTACACGCGCGAGGTCGCGCGCGCGCGTACCTTCGGCTTCATGCACGAGGTCGAGGCCTTGCGCAACAGCGGCCTGGCGCTCGGCGGCTCGCTCGACAACGCCATCGTCATGGACGAGTACCGCGTGCTCAACCAGGACGGGCTGCGCTACGACGACGAATTCGTCAAGCACAAGGTGCTCGACGCGATCGGCGACCTGTACCTGCTGGGCCACCCCGTCATCGGTGCGTTCGAGGCGTACAAGTCCGGCCACGCCCTCAACAACGCACTGCTGCGCGAACTGCTGCAGCAGCGGGATGCGTGGGAGTTCGTCAGCTTCACGCGCGACGAGGACGTTCCCGCCGCCTTCCTGCACCTGCACCCGCTGACGGCATGATCGTCGTCCGCCTGCTGATCGTCGCGCTGCTGATCGTGGTCGTGGCGCTCGGTCTGGCGTGGCTTTTCACCGGCAACCGGCTCCACCTCGTGCGCCTGGGGCGGGTGCTGCGCTTCGCCCTGGTGGCCGGGCTGGTGGGTGCCCTGCTCTACGTCGTCGAGCGCGTGGTGCTGCGATGAGCGACGAGACGACGTTGCCGCCCCCCGCGCCGGCACCCGGTACCCAGCGCATCATTGTCGCCGGCTTTGCCGTGGTGCTGGCGCTGCTGGCGGCGCTGGCGGCGCTTGGCCTCATGCACATGGCTGCGCTGAAGGCACGCATGGCGGACCTCGTCGCCGAAAGCAGCCTGAAAACCGAGAGCGTGTACGTGATGAGTCGCGTGTCGCGCGAACGCTTCGCCAGCCTCGGAATGATGGCCATGCTGGACGACCCGTTCGAACGCGACGCGGAATACGTGCACTACATGCGACAGGCATCGACCTTCATCGCGGCGCGCGATCGCTTGCTCGAAGTCGGCATGAGCCCGGCGGAGCAGGCAATCTGGGCGCGCATCGGTGCGCACATCCGGGTGGATCAGCGTGCGCACGACACGGTGCGCGAACTCGCCCTGGCGGGCCAGGGCGCGGCGGCGCGGGCGCGCCTGCTGCACGAGGTCCGCCCGCTCGATACTGCCCTGTTCGAGATGTTCGATGCCCTGGGTGAAGCGCATCGCAAAGCGGCGAACGACGCGCTGGCCGCGGCCGATCACGCCTATCGTCAGGCGGCGGCCACCATGATCACGCTCGCCGGTCTCGCCTTTGCCATCGGCCTCGTGGTCGCCTGGGTGGTGGCGCGCCGCTCGCGTGCGACGGAGACCGCGCTGTCGCGGCAGAGCCAGGCGGCACTGGCGGCGGCCGAGCAGCTCTCGTGGGCGGCGAGTCACGATTCGCTCACCGGTCTTGCCAACCGGCGCGAGGCGCTGCGCCGCCTCAAGCTGCTGGTGCAGGAAGTGCAGGCACAAGGCGCCCGGCACGTACTGCTCTATGTCGACCTCGACCGCTTCAAAACCGTCAACGACCGTTGCGGCCACATGGCGGGCGACGAACTGCTGCGGCAGTTGGCGGAGGTGTTCGCCCGCCACGTGCGCAGTGGCGACCTGCTGGCGCGCCTGGGCGGCGACGAGTTTCTCATTGCCCTGACCCACTGCGACGTCGACAACGCCCGCCCGCTTGCCGACGCCCTGCGCGACGACATCGCCCGCTATCCCTTCGAGTGGGAGGGGCGGGCGTTCACCATCGGCGCCAGCATCGGCCTGGTCGCCCTCGAAGCCGGCATGGATGCCGCCGCCGCGCTGAAGGCGGCGGATGCCGCGTGTTACCGTGCCAAGGAGCGGGGGCGCAACGTCGTCAGCCTGCCCGCCGCGGCAGCCGAACCCAAGGCGTGGACGACCGGCACGGGTTGAGCGCCCCGCCGTGGCGCCGCAGCGGCTAAAGCCGGCGCGTTTTCTGCCGAAATTACGTACACGGACCTCCACCGGCACCCCGTCGGGAGGCGTCGGCTGCGTGGACGTTCCGCGCGCCGCGGGGCATCCCGCAACGCAAGAAGCCAGTAAGGAGCGCCAAATGATCCGCGCCGCCGCACTCTCCCGCCGCTTGACGACCTGGATATCCGCCGCGCTGCTGGCGTGCAGCCTGCCGTGTGCGCATGCCGAGTCGCCGCAGCATATCGAGGGGGTGACCAGGGTGTCGGCCGAGGACGTCTTTCGCCTGTTCGAGACGACTCCCGGCCTGGTGATCGTCGATTCCCGCCTCGCCGACGGGCCTTCCTCGGGGCGTGCCCAGGGGTATATCGAGGGTTCCGTCAGCCTGCCCGACATCCACACCGATTGTCCGGCGCTGGCCCGGGTCATCCCGAAGAAGGACACCCCGACGCTGTTCTACTGCAACGGCGTCAAATGCGGCCGCAGCGCCAAGGCGATCGTTCTCGCGCAGCAGTGCGGCTACCGCAAGCTGTACTGGTTTCGTGGCGGTTTCGAGGAGTGGCGGGAAAAAGGCTATCCCTACGTGAAGCACTGACTGAATCTAACTTCGCCCATGCGCATGCCCGCCCTGTCCCTTCGCAGTATCTTCGGCCTCATCGTCGGCTTCATGGGCGTGCTCGCCCTCGCGCAGGCCTGGGTCAGCGGCGAAGTGCATCGCAGCCACGCTTACGCCAACCAGCGCCAGGCGATGGAGCGGCTGATCCATCTCAAGGCCGAGGACCTTCTGGCTGATCTTGCGCATCGCGCGGGCGACCTCGCGGCATCGCTGCAGTCGGGGACGGCCTTCCAGCAGGCGTTCCAGGCACGCGACACGATGGCGCTCGCGCGCATCATGGACGACCAGTTCCACGATTACTACGTGACCACCGGCATGCTCAAGCTGAAGGAACTTGCGGTCTACGGCCCCGAGTTCGCACCGGTCGCGCGGCGCCGCGATACCCGGGCGCCGGATACGGGCGACGCCTGCGTGCCGTTGCTCCAGCGCGCTCGCGCGCGCAGCGGTCCGGACCGGATGAAGCTGCTGTCCGGGTTGTGCGAACACGCGCGCCAGCCCTATTTTGCGGTGATCCATCCGATCGGCGGGCTGCGCCTGAAGGGCTACGTCGTCGTCGTCACCGACCCGGTACACAATCTGGCGGAGATGGAACGCATGCTCGGCATGCCGGTCGCGATCCGGACGGTTGCCGGCGCCACCCTTTACCGCTCACAGGGCTGGTCGGCCGACCCGGCGTCGGCCGGCACCATCGCTGCGCAACACGTGCTCGATGGCATCGACGGCCGGCCGCTGGTGTCCGTCGCGGCGGTCGAGAACGTGCAGGCCCTCATGGGCTACCTGCCGCGTGTGCGTTTCATGGTGATGGCGGCCGGAGCGGCGGTGACGCTTGCCGCCGTCGGGCTGGTGCTGTGGGTGCTGCGCCGCACCACCCTGCAGCCGCTGCGCGTGCTGACCGACCGCCTACAGCAGATCGGCACGAACCGTGCCCTGCTGGGCCAGCCCCTTCACGTCGGTGGCAGCAGCGAGATCCGCGCGCTGGCGCGCAGTTTCAACGACATGAACGACGAACTCGGCGAGCTTTACGGCACGCTGGAAACCATGGCGTTCACCGATCCGCTCACCGGACTGCCCAACCGCAACCGGCTGCAGGAGCGCCTGTATGCCCAGCTGCAGGCGCCGCGCGAGGATGCGCCGCCCTTTGCCTTGCTGCTGATGGACATCGACCGCTTCAAGTTCGTCAACGAGACGCTCGGCCATTCGGTCGGCGACCAACTGCTGAAGGCCGTCGCCACGCGCCTGCAGGGCGCACTGCGCGGCGAGACGCCCGCGGGCCCCGGTGTTGCCGGTCGCGAGGCCGACCTGATCGTACGTCTGGGCGGTGACGAATTCGCCGTGCTCCTGCCCGCCGTCGCCGACAGCACGGCCGCGACGGGGGTCGCGCGCCGCCTCGAACAGGCGATGGAAACGCCGTTTGCCGTGGGTGGCCATCAGCTGCGCGTCGGCGCGAGCATCGGCATCGTGCTGCATCCGCAGCACGGCACCAGCGTCAACGATCTGATGCGGCGCGCCGACGTCGCCATGTACAAGGCCAAGCAGACGCGGGCCGGGCATGTCGTCTACGATGCGGGTTTCGACGCCAACAGCCTGCGCCGGCTCACACTCGAACGCGACCTGCGCGAGGCCATCGGTGGCGGCGAGCTGGTCCTGCATTACCAGCCGAAGATCGATCTGCGCAGCGGCAGGGTGTGCGGCACCGAAGCCCTGGTGCGCTGGCGGCATCCCGAACTCGGCACGGTGCCGCCGGACGAATTCATTCCGCTCGCCGAGCAGACCGGCCAGATTCGCGCCCTCACGGCCTGGGTGCTCGACCGCGCGGTGCAGGACTGCACCAGCTTTCGCAAGCGCGGCCACGACATCGGCGTTGCGGTCAACCTGTCCGCGGTCAACCTGCACGACGGCGACCTGTGCGAGGAAGTGAAACAGGTGCTGGCGCGCTGGCATTTCGATCCCGCCGCACTGATGCTGGAGTTGACCGAGTCCGCGGTCATGGCCGATCCCGAGCGCACGATCGAGGTGCTCGAGCAACTGCGTGCGCATGGTGTCGGACTGTCGATCGACGATTTCGGCACTGGCCATTCGTCGCTCGCCTACGTGAAGCGCCTGCCGGTGACCGAGATCAAAGTGGATCGCTCGTTCGTCCGCGACGTCGCCTCCGATACCGGCGACGCCGCGATCATCCGCGCCGTCGTCGAGCTCGCTCGCCATCGCGCACTCGACGTGGTGGCCGAGGGCGTCGAGGACGCGCAGACCTACGCCCGTCTGCAGTCGCTCGGCTGCGGCATGGCACAGGGTTATTTCATCGCCTGCCCCATGCCGGCGGAATCCTGTGTGGACTGGCTCGACGCCAGCGACCGGCGCCTGCCCAACTGCAGCACCGCTTGAGGAAGCGCTGCGGGCCATTCACTCCGACCGCGGCTTCATGACGCCGCGCACCGCAGAATTCTGTCGGATCTCTTTACACCGAGTCGAGATTTTGATGAAAGTCTTGCCCATTGCGGCTCGCGCATGAGAAAAAACATGCGCACAATCATTCGCTTGGCTTGATCTGCGCCAAATCGGCACGCCTGTTGCATAATCCAGCCCGGTTTGTCGACCTGAGCGGCGATGGGCCAGGGTGCATCCGAATATCAATAGCAGCGATGGAATCGCGGGCGGAGCGCGCAAGACCACGGATGTCTTATTGAAATATGAGGCAGGAGGAGGTAGTCATGTTGCAGAATCTGTTCAAGTCCGCCGGGGTCGTCGCGCTCGGCCTGGCGGCGGCATCGTGGGGCGGCGCCGCGGCCGCCGTTCCGGTCACGGTAAGTGGAACCACCGTCAGCTTCACGTTCGACGACGCGCTGGCCGGGTTGTTCGGCACACCCGGCGTCGCCGGTGATGTGCTGGTCTTCACGCCGACGAATTTCAAGGCGCAGGCGTTCAACACTGCCGGGATCGTGTCGGCGAGCCAGACCTTCAACGTCCAGGTCAGCGCCAATCCGGGATACATGATCGCCGGTGTCACGCTCAGCGAGGCAGGCGATTATTACAATCTCGGTTCCAGCAGCGCGGTGGCCGTGGGCGGACAGGTGCGCGTATTCGATCTGGAGACACCGCTGGCACCTGCGCTGACCGCCGGCATCGCGGCCAGCCAGCCGCTGACTGCGGTGACGAGCTTCGGCGCGTTCGCAACCACCAACTGGGATGCGTCGGCCAACCTGACACTGCCCGTGAGCGGATGGGGCGGGGCGGACGGTGCGATCAGCAACGTCAATGTCACCGTCGAAAACATCCTGCTCGCGCGCAGCCTGATGCTGGGTGACGCGGCCTTCATCGAGAAAAAGTTCACCGGTCTTGCCATCGTCACCACGCCGGTTCCGGAACCGCAGGTCTACCTGCTGTTCGCCGCGGGGCTCGGCCTGGTCGGCGGGATGGCCAGGCGTCGTAGCGGCAAGGCCTGACCGGTTAACGTGAAACGCGCGCAGCGCGGCGCCCTTCGGGGTGCCGCGCTGCGGGCTCAGGTGTTGCCGCCACCCTCGTAAATGCCCATGCGCGCGCGTTCGAGTTCCTCCGCGTAGGTGAAGTGGCGCCCCGCGTTCGCGGTCATCCTGGCCGCGTCGCTGGTGCGGCCGTCATGATGCAGGAGCGAACGGATCACGGCGTTGGCGTCGCTGATGGGCGGCACCATCAGCAGCAGCAGGCGGTCGTAGACATCGCGGTCGACACTGATCTGGACTTGCTCGGACATGGCGCACCTCCGAATGGACTGAACAAATTTAAGCCTAGTCCAAAAACCTGACCGTTCAAGTCGGATTTGCCGTCGCGGCGGGGTGACGGACGCATGGCGCGGATTCTCGGCTAGCATTCGCTCTCGCCTTTCGCCTTCCCGTCCTTTTCATGCCTTGCTTCGACACGCCCGTTCTGCGTGCCCTCCTCGACTTGCCCGGATTCGCCGGCGGGCCCGTCGACGACTCCGCGCCGATCGCCGTTTACGATGCGCTGTACCCCCAGATCGAGGCGCGCATGTGGGCAGCGGATGATGCCGGCTTCGCGCATTGGCTCGCCACCTATCAGGCGCTGTCCCGCGAGCAGCAGGCGCTGATCGCCAAACACGGTGGACGCGAGCTGCGCCGCTTCGTGCTGGGCATTCCGGTCGCCGACCGGCCGGCGCACCTGCAGAACTGCCTGGAAAGCATCCTCCAGCAGTGCCGTCTGTACGGCTATGGCGGGCAGAGCGGCGACGGGCGTTGGGCCGCGTTCACCGTGGTGGTGGCCGAGGACAGCCGCATGCCGCACGCCGTTGCGGCGCATCGCGCGCTGGTCGCCGCGTATCGTGAGCAGGGGCTCGACGTCGTGCACTTCGACCTGCCGGAGCAGTATGCGCTGTTGCAGGCGATTCCCGCGCCCGAACGCGCAGCGCTCGGCCGCCTGCTCACCACCCAGCCGGCGGAGCGCTTCCATCGCAAGGGGCAGGCGGCGAACCGCAACCTGTGCTGCCTGAAGATGCTGCAGGTCGCGCGCGATCCCGGGCGCACGCTCTATTACCTCGTCGACAGCGACCAGTCCTTCCTGGTCAACCGGCAGACGGCCACGGGCGAGCAGGCGTTCGCCGCGCTCAATTACTTTCACTACATCGACCGCATCTTCGACAGCGGCAATGTGAACATGCTGACTGGCAAGCTGGTGGGCGATCCGCCGGTGTCGCCGGCGGTGATGGCGGCGAATTTTCTCGACGACCTGACGGCTTTCGTCGAGCGCATCGGCACATGCGACCCGCACGCCGCGTGCAGCTTTCACGCGGCGAAGGCACCACCGGCGGGTGACGCGGTGTATCACGACCTCGCCGCACTGTTCGGCTTCGACGCCGCTACCACGCCTTGCGAGTATCGCTGCCCGCTGCAGGGGCCGCATGACCATGCCGCGTGCTTCGACCACTTCGCGGCGCGCCTCGGTGCATTCTTCTTCGGCGAGCATCCGACGCGCCGCACCCTGTTCCAGTACAGCGGTTCTTTCCTCGCGCACGGGCCCGCGCGCACCGTCTATCCGGGTAACTACATCGTCGATTTCACCGGACTGCGCTACATCATCCCCTTCGGCCACCTGCGCCTGCGCATGTCCGGCCCCACCGCTGGGCGCCTGATCCAGGCGGAGATCGGTGCACGCTTCGCCTCGGTGAACCTGCCCATGCTGCACGGGCGCCTCGCCGCCGACACGCTGCACGGCGAGTTCCGCCCCGGCGTGGCGCAGCGCGAGGATGCCGCCATCGACATTTCCAGTGAATTCGAGCGCCAGTTTTTCGGCGACGTCATGCTGTTCTCCGTGGTCGAGTGGCTGAAGCGTCACGACCTCGCGGCGCTCGCCGATGCGGCGGCGGTGGAAGCGGTGGTGGCGCGGGTGGAAGACGAACTGCTTGATCTGTACGCCGCCAAGCACGCTGCCGTGAACGCGCGCCGCGCCGGGCTGGAGCGCTGGCTCGCCGCACCGCCCGCCGCCTGGCGTGATGCGCCGGCGCTGACCGCCCTGGCGCGCTTCCTGCGCAATATCGCGGCGAATTTCGGTGATGACGCACGCGCCTGGCAGCAGATCCAGTCGCCTGCGCACCGGGCGGTGCGTCGCCGGGAAATCGTCGATGCCCTCATGCATTACCGCACCGAGCGCGCGGTGTGGGACCGCCTGGTGGGCAGTGTCCGCGACGACGGAGCGGTCAGCCGGTGAGCGCCGCCGTGGCGTGCGCGATGAGCCGCGCGCGGCAGTCCGCGTAGGCCGCCTGCGCCGGCTGCAGCAAGGCGTCATCGAGTACGGGTTGTGCGTGGTGGGCCGGCTCCCGCACGATGCGCCCGCTGGCGATGGTCGGTGAGGAATCGCCGGCGCCGGCAACGCCGGTGCGGGCAAATAGCCGATAATGCTGCCCCAGCGGCGAGCCAAGTTGCAGCCAAGTGCCCAGCGCGGCGAGCAGGCGCGCGCTGTCGTCAACTACCAGCGGCGCGTCGAAATAATGAAAGCGTCCGGCATGGCGTTCGGCGAACGCGGCGAGCGTGCGCAGGCGCTCGATGTAATACGCTGCCGCGCCGGCCGGGTCGGCATAGGGGTCGCGTCCGGGCTTGCGCGCGAACAGGTCGACGATGCTGCGCAAGCTCGGCCCGGGCGGGCGCAGCGAGGTCAGCACGACCAGCGGCACCGCGTCGAGGCGCTCGAGGGCGAACGGGTAATCGTTGTGCAGCAGCTTGTCGAACAGATAACGGCTGCCCGGCTTCAGGCGATCGTGCTCGCGATAGCGCTGCCGCTGGGTCTCCAGATCCGCGGGCGATGCATAGCCCAGATGCATCTCGTAATAGCCGTCGATCTCCGGGTGCGATCCGAGCAGATGCCCCACCAGACTGGTGTAGGCGCGCATGTGACTCAGCAGGAAAATGCGTCCGGCCGGGCGATCAGCGGCGCGGGGCATGATG
>JACDJA010003133.1_pt1 | contig 10973 bp, 10 predicted proteins | sample 7449241 | NCBI WGS metagenome assembly JACDJA01 (sample SAMN14253289, study PRJNA609438) | sludge metagenome | isolation source: initial anaerobic sludge | collected 2018-12-20 | reverse complement strand
TTCCTGGGCGTACCCCTCGAACGCTGCAGCAGACCAGTCGTCGCCGGCCAGCAGCACGTCGGTGACCGCTCGCGCGTCGCGCATGGCGACGCTCAACCCCTCGCCGATCAGCGGGTCGGACCAACCCGCCGCATCGCCCACCAGCACCACGCCATCTGCCATCGGTCGGTCGGTCCACGCGTCGGTGCCGACGTAGAACGAGCACGGTCCGGCCGGCTGCGCGTTCGCCAATCGTTCGCTGTTGGGCACGCACTTCAACCGGAACGCGTCGAGCATGTGCTGCGTGCGCTCGGGCCCGGCGGTGGCTGGCCCAGGTTCGCATGCCAGGTACAGCCGCACGTACCCGTTGGGGCGAGGGAACGCGAGGAAGTGCCGGTTGCCCTCGTTGCCGAGGAAGGCAGCGTCGCTGCCCCAATCGGCGTCCTTCACCAACAGCCCGCCGAGCGTTGCCCGCGACTCGATCTGCGCGAGCGGAATGCCGAGTGCGCGGCGCACGGTCGACTGCCGCCCGTCAGCGCCGATGACCAGCCGGCACGGCACCTCGTAGACGATGCCGTCGAACTCGTAGCGCACGATCGGCGAGGTGTCGGAGGCGGCGATCACATCGACGTCGCCCACACCGCGCACGATGTGGGCGCCGCGCTGCTGCGCCAACGTGTTGAGCGCCTCGGATGCCTGGGGATGGCCGACGCACATCGCGCCGGGAACGTCGGGCAGCAACATGCCCAGCGGTATCGCGCTCGCCTCGGCGGTGACCGGGTCGATGTGCTCGCCGTAGGTGACGAAGGCGTTCGTGTATCCGCCACCGGCCTCGAGCAGCGTCTGCTCCAACCCCAGCCGCAGCATCTCGGCGACGCCCCACGGCTGCATGTACTCGCCGCGCACCTTGTCGCGATAGGTGGTCTGGCGCTCCAGCACCAAGACGCTCACGCCGGCAGGTGCCAGTGCGGCGGCGATCGACGACCCGGCGATGCCCCCACCGACCACGACTACGTCGAACTGTTCCATGACGAGCCCTCTCTGCTTCGGCGCCCGGGGCCGCCACAGGCCGCGACAGTACTGCACCAGGTGCTTGTCGAGGACGGGCCGACCGCAGTCAACTCTCGCGCACCCTCTCCGCACGGCTCGCCCATCGGCTTGCCCCGCCACTGGATGAACGAGGAATGCGGTGGCGCTAGCGGCTGACCGGCTTGGCGGTGCCCCACAGGATGCTCGCCGCTGCCAGCGAGATGAACACGAGGACGTAGATCGCGAACGGGCGCACCGTGCCGTCGAAGGCGCTGCTTGCCATGCCGCCCAGCAAGGCCCCGCCAGCCGCCGTGACGGTGGCGATGATGGACGACGCCGTGCCGGCCACGTGTGGCAGCGGCTCCATTGCCAGTGAGTTGCTGTTCGGCGACAGCCCCTGCACCAGCGGCAGCACCACGCACAGTGCCAACGTGAACAGCCAGAAGTTGGGCTGTCCATCGCCGGTGAAGGAGACGGCCACCAGCCCGATCGCGGCCACCACTCCGATGATCGCCTGGCCGCGCACGAGCGGGATGACGCCGAGGCGACCGACGAGCCGGGCGTTGTTGAGCGAGTTGATGGCCAAGAGCACGGCGATGACACCGAAGAACAGAGGGAACCAGGCGCCGTACCCGTACACGTCCTCCAGGATCACCTCGGAGCTGCCCAGGTAGGCGGTCATGGAGGCGAACAGGAACGTGATCGCGACGGTGAGCGCCATCGTCTGGCGATGCGTCACCACTTCCAAGCCGGCTTGGCCGACAGCGCGCCATGTGAACGGTCGTCGACGATCCACCGGCAGGGTTTCGGGCAGCCGACGGGCCCACAACGCCAGCAGCCCGGCGACGACCGCGGGGAACCAGAACACGGCTCGCCACGGCAGCACGGCGATGAGCCCGGCACCGACGCCAGGAGCCACGATCGGCACCAGCAGGAACACGGCCATGATCATCGACATCAGGCGCGCCATCGCATCGCCGTCGTAGCGGTCGCGGATCATGGCCACGCTCAGCGAGCGAGGGCCGGCGGCGCCCACACCCCACACGAAGCGCGCGATCACGATCAGTTGCCACGACGGCGCGAGTGCTGCGGTGGCGGCACTGACGGCGTACAGCGCCAGGCCGGCGAACAGCGGGATGCGCCGCCCGAACCGGTCGGAGGCAGGCCCGTACAGCCAAGGGCCGGCCGCCAAGCCCAGGAAGTAGGCCGTGACGATCCACGTGACTTGTGTGGAGTCGGGGGCCATGCCGAACTGCTGGCGAATCTCGGGAAACGCCGGCAGCATCAGGTCGATGCCGACCGCAGTGGTGGCCATGAGCGCGGTGACGAGCAGGATGAACTCGCGCCCGGTCGCGACGCCCTTGGTGCCCGCCTGCTGCTCGCCGATCGTGGCATGTTCGGCATCGGGCAACGGCACGGGTGCCACGATACGAGCGAGTCGTCTACCGCCAACTACCGGCGTTCGGGTGCGGGTTGGTTGCTGAACAGGCCGGCTCGGCGACTGGAGGCAACGGTGACGCGCTGCATCTCGCGGTCGTACATGGGGTAGTGGTCGCCACTGGCGAAGTGCTGCGTCGCCCAGTTGTCCCAGATCACCACCGTGTTGCGCCGCCAGCGCAGGCGCATCTGGAACCGAGGGTGACGAGCGAACGCGAACAAGCGCTCGAGCACGGCTGCGCCGGCAGCGTCGCCCATGCCGACCATGCGCTCGGTGAAGCTCTCGTTCACGTACAAGACCTCTCTGCCGCTCACCGGGTGGCGCACGATCACGGGGTGCTCGGCGGTGGTGTCGTCGCTGGTGGTGGAGAGGCTCCGCTGTCGGTCGGTGTGCCCGTACCCCTCCAGGAACCGGAAGCCGTGCGCCAGCGAGTGGAACGCCCGTCGATCGACGACGTGCGCGCGCAGCTCGTCGGGGAGCGCAGTGCACGCTGCCCGCATGTCGACCCACAGCGTGTCGCCGCCCACCGGAGGGATGAGCTCGGCGCGGAGCACCGCCGCGAACGGTGGATTCGCCTTGCACGACAGGTCGCTGTGCCACACCTCCGACTCCGGCGGGTGAGCAGCGTCGTTGGGGATGATGTTCACCTGCGGAAACCCGGTGACGGACGGGTAGAGCGGATGCGTCGCGCCCACTTCGCCCAAGGCGGCGGCCAGGTCGAGGTGCGTCTGCGGGTCGATCGGCTGATCGCGGAACACGAGCACGGCGCGCTCGACGAGGGCATCGTGGATCTGCTCGCCCAAGGTTGCAGTGAGGTCGGCGCACAGATCGACCCCGCTGACCTCGGAGCCGATGGTGGTGGTGATCGGTGTGAGCTGCATGGTGTGGCTCGGTCACGCAGCCGCGAGGCGGTAGACGCTGCTGGCGGTGCCTCGGAACATCGCATCCTGTTCGGTCGCGGAGAAGGTGGCAGCGATCTTCTTCAGCCCGTTCCACAGCACGCCGTAGGAGAGCGACCACCGGTCGATGGGGAAGTTCGATTCGAACATGCACCGGTCGGGGCCGAAGCAGTCGATGGTGTGCAGGTACCAGTCGCGTTGGGCGGCGACGAACTCGTCGGATGTGGGCGGTCGTCGGGCGGTGTGCCACTCGAAGCCGTTGTCGGGCATCGCCAGCCCGCCGAGCTTGGCGACCACGTTCGGGCAGCGGGCGATCTCGGCGATCGTGTCGCGCCAGCCGGCCCGGATCTCGTCGCGCCGCGCCGCATACGGGCCCACGCCCAGTGGTGTGCCGAAGTGGTCGAGCACCATCGTGGTTTGCGGTACCGCACGCGCGAGATCGAGGAAGTCGCCGTTCTGGTAGTGGTAGTGCCATGTGTCGTAGGTGAGGCCGCGGTCGCCCAGCCGCCCGACACCGCGGCGAAACGAGGGGTCGGTGGCGAGGTCGCGAGGTGCCCGGCCTGGGATGCGCAGCGCCTCGGGGTGCTCTGCGCTGGACAGCGCGTGACGGATGCCCTTGAACAAGTGGCCGCCGGCTTCGGCGTGAGCGTCGAGGATCTCGTCGAGATCGGGCCGGCGCAGATCGGCCGATGACACGATGCCACCGATGAGGTGGGCTGGGTCGCGCGCCGATTCGCCGGCGACGAAGCTGGTCTCGCCCACCGACATCAGGTGCTCGGGTGCTGCATGGTCGTAGGCGGCGCCGCACTCCACGAACACCGTGCGCACGATGCGGTGGCCGCCGCCGCTGCTGGTGCCGTCGACGTCGCTGTGCAACTCGTCGAGCCCGTAGGGCAACGCGCCACCCGCTGGCCACAGGTGGTGGTGCGGGTCGACGATCGGTCGCGCAGGGTCGACCACCTCCTCGATCACGAGGTCGAGCCACTCCTGAGTGCCGGGGATGGGGTTCGTCATGCCCACTCATTAGCAGCTCGCTGCCGGTCGGTACGCTGCGCGGATGTTCATCGACAACGACGGAGTAGCACTGCACGTGGCCGATGACGGGCAGCATGACGCCCCGGTGGTGCTCGTCCTGCACGGCATCACGTCGTGCACCACCACCTGGGACTGGCTGGTGCCGCACCTGGTCGACACGCATCGCATCCTGCGGCTCGACTTCCGTGGGCACGGGCAGTCGGGTCGTGCGCCGGGCACCTACCACTTCCCGTCGTACCTCTCCGACGCCATCGCCGTCTGCGAGCAGCTCGCCGGGGGTCCCGCGTTCGTGCTCGGCCACTCGTTGGGCGGCGGCACCGCGGCGGCGCTCGCGCAGCAACGCCCCGACCTGGTACGCGGTCTGCTGCTCGAAGACCCGGCGCTTGCCAGCCGCGACCAGCTGCAGGGCGAGCACGACGGCAACACGCTGCTCGGTGCGTTTCAGCTGATTCGCCAGGGCGTTCCCAGGTTGCAGCAGAGCGGCATGTCGGTGGAGCAACTCACCGGGATCGTCGCCGCCGGCCCCCGTCCGGCGGGTGGCACGCTCGGCGACACGATGTACCCCGACGCGATTCGAGCCATGGCGGTGGCGATGCTGCAGCTCGACGCCACCGTGCTCGACCCGGTGCTCGACGGTTCGATGATCACGTCGTTCGACCCGGCGGCAACCATCCCGGTGCCGGCGACGGTGCTCGCCGCCGACGCCGCCTCACCTGACGCGGTGGTACGCGCCATCGACATCGAACGGCTGGCTCAGTACAGCCCTCATGTGGCGGTTCGCATGCTGGCAGGAGCCGGCCATCTCATCCACGACTCACTGGCCCATCGCAACACCTTGCGCGATGCGCTGCTGGCACTGCTGGCCGTCACCAACGGCTGACGCGTGTCGCCCGGTCAGCCGTCGTTCACGTCGAGCTGCGTCCAGCTGCCGTCGTTCAACGTGTTGGGGTCGAAGCCGGGGTCGTCGACAGCCAGGTAGTCGCCCTGGCTGTTCACCCAGTACGTGTCCCAAGTGGAGGGCAGCTGCACCAGCGTGTTGTTGATCGGGTCGACGTAGGTGTCGACGCCACCCAGGGTCTCGCGGACGAACTGGGCTTGGCGGTCTTGGGATGCCTGGCGTTCGTTCACCACTTGCTGCTGCAACCGTGCGCTCTCGGCGCGGTACTGCGCGAGCAGCTCCCCGAAGGCAACGGTGTCAGCCATCTGCTGCTGCAGGCCCTGCCGGAACAGCTGGCCGACGAGCCGGTAGTTGGCTTCCCACTCCGGGGTGGAGATGCGGCTGGCGATGATGGTGGAGATGATGCCCGCGTTGCGATCCAGCTCGCCTTGCGGGGCGCTCGCGGTGTGCGCGTAGTTCACGTACCACGACGTGATGTCACCGTTGCTGGTGAACAGCAGTGCGAACGAGACGTCGCGCTCCCACGCCTGGCCGTCGCGCATGTACGAGTACCGCAGGCGGTAGGCATGTGCCTCGCCGGGGCCCCCGAACTGCGTGAGGAAGTCCTGCGCGATGGCCGGAACTTCCACACCCGACACCAGCTGCGCGCCGGCCAGCTCGGCAAGGTCGTTGGGCACCCAGAACTGGCGGACGAACTCGACGGGATCGATGATCGGGGGCACATAGGCCTTGCCCTGGTAGTTGCCGCCGATCGGCACGTCGAAGCCGGCCGGTGCGGTGAAGTAGATGAAGTCCTGGATGGGCAACCAATCGACGGTGATGCCCGACACCGGGTCGGCGACGCGCGTCTGCAGGAATGCCAGCCGGCTCCAGAGCGGCAGCCACTGAACACTGCCCGAGGCCTGCCAGCCGGTGGGCACCAGCACCGACACGGCCGTGACGCCGTTGGCCGCGGGATCGACGAAGGTCTGCGGAGTGAAGCGGATGCTCGCCGGCTCGGCGGTGGTTGGTGAGTCGGTGGTGGGCGAGTTGGTGCTGGGCGAGTCGGTGGATGCGGAACCCGTCGCGACGGTGGTCGCACTGGAGGGAGCAGGGTTCGCTGGTGCCACGCTCGCCATGGTGGTGGGTGGCTGCGGCACGTCGACCAGCGAGTCGGTGCCCGAGCAGGCGACGATGGAGATGGCTGCACTCACGATCACAGCGACTGCCGCACGTTGCATCGATGCAGTCTGCCACCCTCTGGCACCGACCCTGTTCGAGCGCGCCGGTCGGCCCGCGGCCACATCAAGTGTGGCAGCGGGCCGACCGGAGATGCGTGCGCAGTGGTGCCGGCGGGCGGGTCAGTCGATGCGCACTCGCAGGCTGCCGTCGTCGTCGCTGATGCGAACTTCGATGCGCGAGTCGCCATCGTCGCCCTTGAACTCGACCCGCACTCGGTCCCAGCGGCTGTCCTTGACCTCGGCCGAGTATCCCTCGGCGGCCGTGACCGAGCCGAGCGTGAAGGCGGTGCCGCTCCAGCTGACGGTGATGGAGCCGCCGGCGGAGGTGTACGTCTCGGTGAACGGCGCCGGCAACGATTGAGCCGGGACGGTGCTGCCGGGGGTCGTGACCGGAGTGCTGCCGGGTGTGCTGCCGGGAGTCGTGCCAGGTGTGCTGCCGGGGGTCGTGCCGGGGGTCGTGCCGGGTGTCGTGCCCGGGGTCGTGCCCGGGGTCGTGCCGGGTGTGCTGCCGGGGGTCGTGCTGCCGGGGGTCGTGCCGGGTGTGCTGCCCGGCGTGGAGCTGGATGTGCTGTCGTCCACCGACACCGGGGTGGAGCTGGAGGTGTCGTCGATCGAGTCAGGAACCGAACCGGTGGTGTCGTCGACGGACGTGCTCGAGCTGTCGTCGTCCGAGGCCGGGCTGGAACCGTCGTCGACCGAGTTCGGGCTGACAGCGACGGACGACGACGGGTTGTCATCCGCCCGGCTGTCCGAGCTGTTGGCTGCGGCCAGGCTGACGCCCCCGATGGCGAAGCCGATCGATCCGGCGAGGATGATTGCGGCTCGGTTGCCGAGCCGGCGGCGAAGGCTGTTCAAGGTCGAGTTGCTCATGGTGATGCTCCTTGTTCGTTGCTGTTGTGCATGGGCGAGTGAGTACGCACATGGCACGACGTTGCGAGCGCAAGGGTTTGGTTCGTCGGCGGGAAATCGTGCCGCTCGGTCAGTCGACCGTGCGGGCCGCCAACGCTCGTGTGCGTTCGCACATCGCATCGAACAGCGCCAGCAGCTCGGGAGTGCGTGCGGCCACTGCCGCTCGCTGCGCCGACACCACGGCTTCGTCACCGCGGGCGATCGGACCGGTGAGCGCCTGGCGGCCGCCCAACGCCGCCCAGTTCTCGAACGAGGCCCGCACGAGGGGCACCAAGATGGTGCGATCGGCTCCGGCGGTGCGCAGCAGCGCTTCGGCGGCATCCTCGAGCACGACGAGGAAGTTGGAGGCGATCGACGCGGCAGCGTGATAGGCGGTGCGGTCGGCATCGGCGATCTGCACCGCATGCATGCCCAGTTGGGAAGCAAGTCGGCGGGCCAACTGCAGTGCACGTGTTGTGGTGCCGGCGACCGCCGCGCCGGAGCCCGCGAACGTTGCGCCCTCGTGGGTGACGGTCATCAACGGATGCAGCCCGAACGCTTCGTGTGGCGCCAGCACGTCGAGGCCCAGCGCTCCGGCGCAGTGCCCGACGAGTGGCCCATTGGTGATTGCCGAGGCCGCTACCGCGATCTGGCCGTCGGGTACCGCCAGCAGCACGGCGTCGAACCCCGCGCCGTCGAATCCGCGACCGAACGGGCCGTGCGCCGCCGGCAGCGCGCTCACCAGCGCTCGACCCATGCGCCCATCGCCGACCACCGCGAGCCGCTCGCTCGTGAGGCGGGTGTGGTCGGGTGCAACGTTCATCGCCGTCGAAGTCTCGCGCGGGAGCGCTCGACCCGAGTGGCCATGAATCGCTCACGTACCATCCGGCCCATGAGCGCAACCGAGACGGCCGAGCAAGCGGCGCTGCGAGCGAAGTACCGCGAGGAGCGCGACAAGCGCGTGCGACCCGATGGCAACGAGCAGTACTTGGAGCCCACCGGTCGCTTCGCGCACTTCCTCGACGACCCGTACGTGCCGCGCGTCGAGCGCGAGCCGCTGTTCGACGAGGTCACCGTGGCCTTCATCGGCGGTGGGTTCTCCGGCCTGGTCACCGGCGCCCGGCTCAAGCAGGCGGGCATCGCCGACGTGCGCCTCATCGAAGGTGGAGGCGACTTCGGAGGCGCCTGGTACTGGAACCGCTACCCCGGAGCGATGTGCGACACCGCAGCGATGGTGTACCTGCCGCTGCTGGAGGAGACGGGGCACATGCCCAGCCAGAAGTACGTGTTCGCACCAGAGATCTTCGGCCACGCGAAGCGCATCGCCACCACCTTCGGTCTCTACGACAACGCGCTGTTCTCCACACAGGTCAGCAAGCTGGAGTGGGACGACGAATCCTCGCGCTGGATCATCCACACCGATCGCGGCGATCGCATCCGTGCCAGGTTCGTCGCCATGGGCACCGGGCCGCTGCACCGCCCGAAGCTGCCCGGCATTCCCGGCATCGACACCTTTGCCGGTCACGCGTTCCACACCAGCCGCTGGGACTACGAGTACACAGGGGGCGATCCGGCCGGCGCCCCGATGGTCAACCTCGCTCGCAAGCGCGTGGGCATCATCGGCACGGGTGCCACCGCGGTGCAGTGCATCCCCCACCTGGCTCGCGATGTCGGCGAGCTGTTCGTCTTCCAGCGAACGCCGTCGTCGATCGATGTGCGCAACAACCGCGCCATCGACCCGGAGTGGTTCGCCACACTGGCGCCGGGCTGGCAGCAGCGATGGCTCACCAACTTCGCCACCCTGCAGACGGGTGGCTTCGCCGACGAAGACCTGGTGATGGATGGCTGGACCGACATCTCCAAGCGCATCCGCGATCGTGTGGTCGCGCTCATCGGCGCCGGCGCCGAGTTCACACCGGAGACGATGCTGCGCGCCTACGAGGACAGCGACGACGAGAAGATGGCTGAGATCCGCGCCCGCGTCGACGCGGTGGTGAACGATCCGGCAACCGCTGCCGCGCTCAAGCCGTGGTATCGCCAGCTGTGCAAACGCCCGTGCTTCCACGACGAGTACCTGCAGGCCTACAACGAGCCAGGTGCACACCTGGTCGACACCAATGGTCAAGGAGTGGAGCGCATCGACGAGACCGGGGTGTGGGCGGGCGGGGTGCACTACGACCTCGACTGCCTCATCTTCGCCTCCGGCTTCGAGGTGGGTACCGCCGCCGCTCGCCGGGCGGGCTTCGAGACGGTGGGTCGCGGCGGCGAAACCCTCACCGACCACTGGGTGCAGGGCATGCACAGCCTGCACGGCATGAACGTGCACGGCTTTCCCAACCTGTTCATCGTCGGGCCCGGCCAGGGTGCCAACCTGATCTCCAACATCACCCAGAACCTCACCGAAGCCGGTTCCACGATCGCCTCGATCATTGGTCACGCGCTCGCATTGGGGGCGGAGCAGGTGGAGGCGACGGCTGCTGCCGAGCACGCCTGGATCGACCTGCTGGAGAGCAACCCGCGGTCGTTCGGCGGCAACCCTGACTGCACGCCCGGGTACTACAACAACGAGGGCCGCCCGATGGGCCGCAAGGAACGCCTGGGTGCCAGCGGCTACCCGGAGGGCCCAGTGGCCTACTTCAGCTACATCGACGCGTGGCGCAACACGGGCCAGTTCGAGGGACTGGAGTTCCGCCCGGCGGGATCTCTCGATCCTTCTTGACAGGGTGACATCATTGTGACATCATCATGACATCACCGAGAGGAGCTGATGATGTCCCCCTACCACAACAACCCTGAGCTGATCGCCGCGTGGCACGCCGAACGCATGCGCCGGCTGAGCCAGCAGAGCCGCCCCCGCCGCGATCCGATGCGGCCCGACGATCGCCGCTGGGGCTGAACCCGTCATGCAGGTGCAACCTGTGGTCAACGCCGTACAGGCGGCGCTCGCCGCCCAGGGGCCACTCGCCGGCGGCGATGTCGCGGTGGAGGAAGCCCTCGATCACCTCGTACGGGCGCTGGCGCCGGCCCTTCGGCAAGCGGCGTTGGAGCTTGCCGAGCAGGCCGCGTGCGAAGTACGTGCGCAGCTTCCCGACCGCACGGTCGACCTGGTGCTGCTCGACGGCGACCCCACCTTGCGCATCACCGAGCAGGCCGCGGTCGTCGACGCGGGGCCGGCCGAAGACCTCGATGCGCGCATCACGCTGCGCGTGTCGCCGACGTTGAAGACGCTCATCGAGGATGCCGCCGAGTCTGCCGGAGCATCCGTCAACGGTTGGGTGCTCGATGCGCTGGCCAAGCGTGCCCGTAAGGTGGCGCCCGGCCAAGGGTTCAGCGTCACCCATAGCTTCGATCTGTAGAGGAACGTCATGAACCGTCGCGAACAGTGGTCGGTGGGCGAACACCCTGCACTGGATCTCCGTGTGCCCGTCGGCGTGGTCGAGGTGCACGTCGGCGATGCCGGCATCCTCCAGGTCGAGCTCGAGTCGGCGGCCGCCGCCGACTTCGAGATCTCCAAGACCGGCGATCGGGTGGCGGTGCGACATCCCTCGCGTTGGTCGATGCGCGGGCGCAGCTGTCGCGTCGTGGCC
>JACDJA010003131.1_pt1 | contig 10975 bp, 8 predicted proteins | sample 7449241 | NCBI WGS metagenome assembly JACDJA01 (sample SAMN14253289, study PRJNA609438) | sludge metagenome | isolation source: initial anaerobic sludge | collected 2018-12-20 | reverse complement strand
GACCCATCCTGAGCTGGCCGGGACGATGGACCGCTGGGTGCACAGCGACGATTTCTGGCTGGCCCGCACGGCAATCCTTCATCAGCTGCTGTACCGGGAGGCCACCGATGCCCATCGGCTGTTCTCATACGCCCAGGCGCGGGCCGGCGACGACCAGTTCTTCGTCCGCAAGGCGATCGGCTGGTCGCTGCGCCAGTACGCCCGCGTCGATCCGGACGCAGTGCGGACCTTCGTGGCGGCCCACGACGGCGAGCTGTCCAGCCTGACCAAGAGCGAGGCCCACAAGCACCTCGACTGAGCCCAGCGGCCAGGCACGCCAACAACAAACTCCGAACTGGGGAGCCCAAAGCGCGGTCTGGCGGTCGTTTGCGCTCCCGAGTTGGCCGTGACTCCCGTAGTCGGGAGTGCAGGGCGCGCTCTGGCGGTCGTTTGGGCTCCCCAGTTGGGCGCGCCTGCCACCGAGTTGGCGGACGGCGGTCGCCTGCTTCGGGACGGGCCGCTGGAACTGTCAAGATGGCCGCCGTGGTCTGGTCCCTCCTCCTGATCGCCTTCGGCGTCGCCGCGCTCGCTTATAGCAGCGACTGGTTTGTCGACGGCGCCGCCGTTCTTGCCGATCGGCTGGCGGTCCCGTCGGTGGTGATCGGCACGCTGGTGATCGGGCTGGGCACCTCGTTGCCCGAGTTGTTCGTTTCTACTCTCGCCGCAGTCGATGGCGACCTCAACCTGGGCATCGGCAACATCGTCGGCTCCAACACCGCCAACCTCACCGTGGTGTTGGGTATCGCAGCGATGATCGGCGTGGTGCGCGTCGACTCCGAGATCGTGCGCCGAGAGGCCTTGCTGATGCTGGGCTCCTGCGTGCTGGTCGCCTTGCTGGCGTGGCGGAAGCTGACCCTCGTCGGCGGATTGATCCTGTTGGTCGGCCTGGCGGGATACCTGGCGCTCACGGCGGTGCAGGCGCGCCGCAGTCGCAACGACCGGCTGACCGCCGACGTCGAGGAGTACACCGAGAAGGAACGCCGGTACCCGATCTGGATGGAGGTGGGCCGCACGCTGATCGGGCTCGTCGGCACGGTTGCCGCCGCCCGGGCGCTGGTGATCGGTGCGGTGGGTCTGGCCGACCGGTTTGGCCTGTCGAGCGGCTTCGTCGGCCTGAGCATCGTGGCCCTGGGGACGTCGCTGCCCGAGCTGGCCGCAGCGGTCCAGGCGGTGCGACGCAAGGAGGACGAGCTGCTCCTCGGCAACCTGGTGGGTTCCAACCTGCTGAACAGCCTGCTGGTCGGCGGCCTGGTCGGGGTGGTTGGCCAGGGCGTGGAGGTGACGAGCGCTGTGGTGCACCGGGGGATGGTGGTGATGCTGCTGAGCGTCGCGGTGGTGACCGTCCTGATGGTGACGCGCGCTCGGATCGGGCGGGCCGCTGGGGTGGCGCTGGCCTCCGCCTATGTCGTGTCCGTTGCAGTCCTGGCCCAGGGCTGATCGTCGACTCGATCGGCCACAATCCGGCGGTGATCCTTCGGTGCCACTGATGCCTGCCGGGTAACCCCGAGGGCGGTTGGCCGCTGCGAGGGGGCACACTGGGGTTCCACCTTCTGACACCTGCGAGGTTTCGGTGTCCAGCCCTACCCCAAGTCAACCGCCCCCACGTCCCCCGGGACCGCCCCCACGGTCGATCCTTGCCGCACCGGCAGGTATGAACGCTGCCGCACCGCCAGGGTCGGGCACGGACGCGCGCCGGTCGTCGCCCGTTGACACGTCCGTTCCACCGAGCGTCGAACCATCCGTTCGCCCGCCCGCCGACCCGGGCGCCCCACCAGCGGTTCACGTCGGACGGATCATCACCGCCACCGTCGACGACCTGACCGACCGGGAGATCGTCCTCAAGATGGTCGACGGACGTCCCGGCGTGGTCATGCGCCGCGATGTCGAGGACGCCGACGGCAAGGTGCCAGCGGTCGGCGACTCGATCGACGTCGCCCTGCTGGCCCGGGAAGACCCGCAGGGCAGGGTGGCCACCTCCCGCGGCTGGGCGGTGAAGCAGCGCGCCTGGCAACGGATCGACGCCGCCCGGTCCTCCGGCGCGGCCCTGCTCGTGACCGTCCTCAAGCAGGTGAAGGGCGGCCTGCTGGTCGACTTGGGCCTGCGGGCCTTTCTGCCCGCCTCTCAGGCATTCGAGGATCGCGGCGGAGAACTGTCCGAGCTGGTCGGCACCGAGGTGGAGGTGCGGGTGACCGAGGTCGACCGCGATCGCGACCGGGTGGTCGTGTCCCGCCGGGACGTGCTGCGCTCCCAGCGGCGGGCCGAGGAACGCTCCGTCTTCGAACGTCTCGAGGTAGGGGCGACGGTCACCGGGCGGGTCGTGGCGATGACCGATTACGGCGCGCTGGTCGACCTGGCCGGCGCCCGAGGCCTGCTGCACCGCACCGAGATGTCCTGGAGCCGGGTGGCCAGCATGGAGGACCACGCCAAGCCGGGCCAAGAACTCGAGCTGGTCGTCATCGAGCTCAACCGTGCTAAGCGGCGCATCGGGTTGTCGTTGCGCCGGCTGGCCGACGACCCCCTTCCAACGCTGGAGGAGGGGACGGTCAGCGACGCCACGATCAGCCGGCTGGTCGATTACGGGGCGTTTGCCGAGCTGCCGTCGGGGCTGGAGGGGCTCGTGCACCTCAGCGAGATGGCCGAGGGGCGTGGGTTTCGGCCCGAGGAGCTGGTCGCTCCGGGGGAGCGGGTGCGGGTCATGGTGGTGGGGATCGACCGCAAGCGTCGCCGGCTGGACCTGTCGATGACCCGGGCGGCGATGGCCGCCCCGTAGAATCGTCGGTCCCGATCACCCAACCCCCCCCCCGATCCTCTAGCCCAACCGGTCACGATGATGGCGACACGCATACGGCTGCGGCCTTGGCAGCACCAGGCGCTTGAGAAGTTCAACGCGTCCGAACGCGACGACTTCCTGGCCGTCGCCACGCCCGGCGCGGGCAAGACGACGTTCGCGCTGACCGCCGCCAGCCAGTACCTGGCCGGCACCCGGGGTCGTCGGCTGGTCGTCGTGGCGCCCACCCAACATCTGAAGACCCAATGGTCCGATGCAGCGGCCCGCTTCGGGCTGCACCTCGACCCCGCCTGGTCCGCCCGGGAAGGCACCCTGCCGGGCGACGTGCACGGCATCGTCACCACCTATCAGCAGGTGGCCACCAGCTCGGTTGAGCTGTCCCGGCTGGCCGCCGGGGCATTCGTCATCTTCGACGAGGTGCACCACGCCGGCGATGATCGGGCCTGGGGAACGGCGATCATGGCTGCGTTTGCCAACGCCGGACGTCGGTTGTCGCTGTCGGGTACGCCGTTCCGATCCGATGTCACCCCGATTCCGTTCGTCACCTACCACCTCGACGAGGCCCAACCCGACTTCGAGTATGGCTACGGCGACGCCCTGGCCGACCGCGGCGTGGTGCGGCCGCTGTTCTTCCCGCGCATCGGTGGGTTTATGGAGTGGGTAGCCCCCGACGGCGCCCAGGTGGCTGCCACCTTCGAGGACGACCTGACCCGCGACCTGGCCAACCAGCGGCTGCGCACCGCCCTGTCGTTGGAGGGCGAGTGGATGTCGACCGTGTTGGCGCAGGCCAACGAGCGGCTCCAGACGTTGCGCCAGGTGCATCCCGAGGCGGGCGGGTTGGTGATCGCGATGGACCAGGCGCACGCCACCGGCATCGCCGAACTGCTGCGTAAGCTGGGCACCCGGGCGGTTGTCGCGGTGTCGGACGACCCCGGTGCCTCGGACCGCATCGCCCGGTTCTCCGAGAGCAGCGAGCCGTGGATCGTGGCGGTGCGGATGGTGTCCGAGGGCGTCGACATCCCCCGGCTGCGGATCGGGGTCTACGCCACCAATACGTCGACCGAGCTCTTCTTCAGGCAGGCGATGGGTCGCCTGGTGCGCTGGACGCGCGGCGTGCCCCGCCAGCGGGCCTGGTGCTTCCTGCCCGACGACCCTCGCCTGCGCTCCCACGCCGACTCGCTTGCCACACAGCGCCGCCACAGCCTGGCGAAGCGGCGCCGGGACGATGACGACGAGCGCGGCGACGAGCCGGCCTTTGATTCGCCCGACGGCGCAGACGAGGCCGATCAGATGTCGCTGTTCGCCGTGATCGGTGCGGTGGCACAGCACGAACCGGCCGAGTCGGAGGGCGTGTTCGCCGACGACGGCGACGACGATGATGACGGCCTCGACGACGACCGTGGGGTCGACCTGGAGCTGGTGGCGCCGCCGACGCCGGACGGGCGGGTTCGGGCGCAGCCGGTACCCGGCGAAGCCCAGGGGGCGGACGCGAAGCCTCAGCTGACCGCCCGCCAGCGGCGCAGCGAGCTGCGCGACCGCAACGCCTCCCTGGCGCGCGACCTTGCCAGGCGCGCCAACATGACCCACGCCCAGGTCAACCGGGAGCTCAACCGATTGTCGGGGGTGACCCGCATTTCCGAGGCGACCGAGGCCCAGCTGCAGCGCCGGCTGGACGAGGCCAACCGCTGGAGCCGTCGGGTGCGTTAAACGGGAAGGTCGAGCGCGGCTTGGGGGCATACCGCCCGCCGGGCGCAGTAGCCGCAGTGGCGGCCCGGGGTGAGGTTGATGGCATCACCGAGCGACCGGCCGACGGCGACTGTTGCGGCCGTGGTGATTGCGGCCACGCCGCCGTCGAGCAGCGCAGGGGTGACGCGGTGGGTGCGGCGTCGGCCCTGACGCAGGTCGCAGACGATCACCCGGGTGGGCTCCACCCCAAACCGGGTTGCATGCAGCACGGCCAGCCAGCCGGCCTCGGCGCGTTCGACGGCGACGTCGAGCGGGCCGTCGAGCAGGCGGATCAGCCCCAGGTCGGTGGCCCGGCGGTGATCCGCGGTTGCCCCCTCCAACCGAGCGGACACGAGCAGCGGGGTGTGGGGCACCTTCCACTCGAAGCGGCCGGGGGGCGACTCCCAGGCCAGGCCGGCGACCTGGCCCACCCCGACGGTGGCGACGGCTGCGGCCAGCCAGGTGGCCGCCTCCGCGCGCACGGCGCTGAGGCCGCCCGGGGGGAGCTCTGCCAGCCACTCGCCCAGGCTGCGCCCGGCCTGGGCGGCCTCGGCGCGATCGAGGGCCCGGTTGGGCCGGTAGCCGACGGCTGGCAGCTCGGCCAGGGCTTCGAGCCCCAACGTCCGACGGGCGAAGCGGGCACTCCAGGCGAACGGCTCGGACTCGAAACCGGGGCAGCGGCGATGGTTGGCCAGCCCGAAGGTATCCACATCCACCCGTGGAGGGGCGCCGTCGCCCAGCCGGGCGGCGATGGGGGAGAGGGCATCGACCAGCCGGGTGCGCCAACTCCAGTCGACCGCCGCCGGGACCGGGCGGGTAGCGCCGCGATCATCGGCGGCCTCGGAGGCTGGGCTCATCGGCTCTGGGCTCGTCGGCTCTGGGGCAGTCGGCTCTGAGCTCATCGCATGTCGCCCTTCCGCTGGGCCGACGGGTTGGCCGAGGGACAGATCGCCGCGTCGGGGCACCAGCCGCAGTGGGCGCCGGGCGTCTCCTCCGGCGTCTCGCCCCGGGCGAGCGAGCCGAGGACGCCGAGGGCGTGGACCACCCGACGGGCAGCGCTCTCGAGCACCTCTATCGTCACCGGCGGGAGCTCCACCCAGCCGGTCCCTGGGCTCCAGTGCAACACCGCTGCGGGGGCCAGGCCGTCGCGCAGCCCAATGCCCAGGGCATACAGGTTGAGGTCGAAGCTGTGATCGTGGGCGAGGGCGGTCGCCTTCACCTCGATCAGCGCAGGGGGCAGGCGGGCGGCCGGGCCGCCCAGCTCGACGTCGGGCCGCATGGTGATGACGACGTCGCCGTCGGCCAGCGCCACCGCTGCGGTGCTCTGGCTGCGGGGCCACCACCGTGCGCCGCCGCCCTCGCCGTCGGCGTCCCACTGGAGGTCCATCCAGTCGGCGCGCAGCCGGGCGGCCCGCTCGACGCAGTCCTCGTTGAAGCCCGCCCGCTCCGAGTCGTCCAGGTTGGCGACGGCGGCGATCTCGTTGTGTTCACCTCGCGCCTCCCAGGCATCGAGGACGATCTGTGCGGCGGGCTCGTCGAGTGCGCCGCCGGCGAGCACGTGGGCGACCAGCACATCGGCCGCCACCCCGCGACGTCGCGTGCGCTGCGCGTCGGGGGAGCCGGCCTCGAAACCGATGCTGCGCCTGGCGGCGGCGAAGCGGGCGCAGCGGATCGCATCGGCGATCGCCGACTTGGGGGCGCGCAGCGGCAGCGAACCGGCGGGCACCCCGGCGACGGCGGTGCGGGCCGCCCCCTCGAGCAGGTGACGCAGCTCGTCGAGCGGGGCGCCCCTCACCGGCGGGGGCGGATGCGTCGCCAGCTCTTCGAGGATGGCGACGAGCGGGCGCAACGTCGTCTGCGGGCTGGCTGCCATGGCACTCACCGTACCGGGGCAGGGCCGGGCCGGAGCGGGTGGACGATCCGCACGCGGCGGTAGGGTGCGGCGCTCATGTCTGCCCCACCCCCCGAGCAGTACCGTTCCCGTCGCGCCCACCGGGCCGCCCGCCGCGTCGAGATCGACGCCGAGTTCGACCCGATGGTGGGGCACCCCCATCGTCGCCGGGTGCTGTGGGTGGCCAACCTGTCGCTGGTGCTGGTCGTCGTGGCGGTCAGCAGCCTCAACGTGGCCATCCCCAGCCTGATCCGCGACCTCAACCCGTCGCCGTCGGCGCTGCTGTGGATCGTCGACATCTATCCGCTGGTGTTCGCCGGTTTCCTGCTGACGGCCGGCGCGCTCGGCGACCGCTTCGGGCGTCGGCGGGCGTTGTTGTTCGGGCTGGTCGTCTTTGGGGCGGCCACCCTGGCCGCGTCTCTCGCCGCCACTCCGGCGCCGTTGATCGTCTGCCGCGGCATCATGGGCTTCGGTGCCGCCTTCGTCATGCCGTCCACCCTGTCGGTGATCACCTCGGTGTTCCCGCCGCGCGAGCGGGCCAAGGCGATCGCCTCCTGGGCCGGGTTTGCCGGCGCCGGCGGTGCGTTGGGCCCGTTGCTGTCCGGGGTGGTGTTGCAGGCCTACTCCTGGCACGCGGTGTTCCTGATCAGCTTTCCGATCGTTGCGGTTGCGTTGGTTGCGGTGGTGCTGGTCGTGCCCGAGAGTCGGGACCCGCACGGCACCCCGCTGGATCCGGGCGGCGCCGTTCTGTCGATGCTGACGTTGGGCCTGTTGCTGTTCGGCATCATCGAGGGCCCGGAACACGGCTGGGCCAGCCCGCTGGTGGTTGGCACCCTGGTCGGCGCCGTGGTGGCCGGAACCCTGTTCGTGCGCTACGAGCTGCGTGTGGAGCACCCGATGTTGGACCCCAGGTTTTTCCGGATCCGGGCGTTCTCGGTATCGGCGCTGACGATCACGGCGGGCTTCTTCGCCATGTTTGGCATGTTCTTCATCCTGTCGCAGTACTTCCAGTTCGTGCTCGGCTACTCGCCCCTGCTGGCGGGCATCGCCCAGCTGCCGTCCGCGATCGTCATGGTCGTTCTGTCGCCGAGAAGCCCGGCAGCGGTGGCTCGGATCGGGGTGCGCAAGACCGTGTTTGTCGGCATGGTGTCGATGGTGGCGGGTCTGTTGGTGTTCGCCCAGGTCGGCCCGTCAACCCCCTACATGGTGGCGATGGTGGCCCTGGTGTTGACGGCGACCGGCATGGCGCTGACGATGCCGTCGACCACCGCCGGGCTGGTCGGCTCGCTGCCCGCCGGCAAGGCCGGAGTCGGGTCGGCGGTCAACGACACCACCCGCGAGGTGGGTGGGGCGCTGGGCATTGCCGTGATGGGCTCGGTGCTGACGTCGGTGTACCGGGAGTCGCTGAGCCTGCCCGCCCAGCTGCCGGCCGCCGCTGCCGACGCCGCCCGTCGCTCGATCGGGGCGGCGCTCGAGGTGGCCGGACGTGCCCCCGGTGCGCTTGGTGATCCGCTGGCGCAGGGCGCCCGGGCCTCGTTTGCCCAGGGGGCATCGACCGCGTTCTACGTCGCGGCGGCCGTGATGGGTCTGGTCGCCGTGTTCATCTGGTTCCGGGCCACCGACGACACCGCCGCTGCGGCCGGGTTCCACGACCGGGCTCAGCAGGTGGCGGTGCCCCCGGGCGCGTCGAAGGACGTCACGGGCGCTCCGTTGACGTAGACGTCATAGCGGAACGCAACCGGGGTGCAACGCGGTTGGAGCGACGCACTGCCCGAGAGCGTGCCGGAGCCACCGACGGTGGAGAACTGGGCCAGTTCGGCGCGTTGGACAAACGCCGCGCCATGCGCCGGTTGCTCAAACACGTACAACGACACTGCGCTGTCGGGGGGCAGCTCGGCGTAGCCGAGCTCGATCGACAACGTGCTGCGATCGTCCCCGTCCGGCGCGCCCTGCCCGGCCGCGTCCTGGTCGAAATTGGACGACTCAAGCGTGAAGGAGCCGCCCTCGGGTTTCGGTTCGGCGAGGTCGCCGAACACCAGCCGCGCCTCGCCGGCGGCCAGGAGCGCTCGAACTTCGTCGGTCCCGTCGGAGTGTTGGGGTACGGCCAGGTCGACCTGTTCGAGCAGCGTGAACAGGTCGGCGGCCAGCTGTCGGGCCTCGGCTGAGTCCTCGGCCGGCCCGAGCAGCTTCACCCCGGCGGCGAGCTGGTCGACGGCCTCGTCGGTGTTGCCCCTCGCCAGTTCGGCGGCGGCCAGGCTGAGGTAAGCCTCCGGCGCCCGGTCATTGACCTCAAGCGCCTGGCGCATCCGTCGAGCGGACCCATCGAAGTCGTCGTCGTAGAACCTGTAGAGGCCGGACAGGAACAAGCTGGTGAAGTCCTGCTCGTTGCTCAGCGACACCGCTGTCTCGGCGTCGGCTTGGGCCTGGTCGGCCTCCGGGGTGTTGGCGTCGATGACCGCCAGCGTCTCGAGGAAGTCGGGGTTCGTGAAGAGGAACGAGGCGACCGAGCGGCCGTTGTAGGCGGCGACGAAGTCGGGGTCGGCAGCGATGGCCCGGTCGAACGCCGCAGTGGCCTTGTCGTGTTCGCCGAATGCAGCGTGGGTGGCCCCAACGGCCGCGGCGTCGATCGCCGCCGTCGGCGTGCTCGGAATGTCTTTTGCGTGGATCCACAGCGCCCACCCGGCCACGTAGACGGCCAGAATCAGGCCGGGCACCAGCACCGGCGGCCGTGTGCGCCGGTTCAGCACCAGCGTGAAGCCGACGAGAAACAGGGCCACCCCGAGGGTGGTGAGCACGGTCTCGTACTGGGACGTGCGGTTGTTGTAGCCCACGCGGGTCTCGGCCAGCGCCTTGCGCCGCAGCCGGTCCCGCTCGGCTCGCAGGGTCAACCGGCGCCGCAGCTCATCCCGCCGGCCGGCGTCGAGCCCGGCAGCGGCGTCGCCGGAGGCCAGGTCCCGATCGACCTCGCCCACGTCGGACGGTAAGCCGACAGGGTCGAAGCCGGCGTCTCGTTCGAGGGCGTCCGCCTCGGCGTCGAGGTCGGTCTCAAGGCCGTCGAGCGACCCCTTGGAGATGTTGGCGCTCATCGACTCCGCCGCTGCCCGGGTGGTCTCTCGGGCGTAGTAGGACTCCCTGTTGCCCGAGTCGACCCGCAGGACCCCGATCCAGGCGCCCAGCAGGCCCAGCACCGCCAACACGACCGCCACGCGACGTTTGTAGGGGTCCGACTCCGCCAGTTCATCGCGCTCGTCGGGGGTGCGGTCGTCAAGCTTGCGGTCGTTCACGACATGAACCCGGTCGCCAGCCCACCGATCCAGGCGGTGGCGAGAAAGATGCTGCCCAGGGCCAAACCCGACAGCCGGAGCCGTCTGCTGACCGTGACCTCAGCCGCAGTCAGCACGACCACGGCGCTCAACAACAACCCCACCCAGTAGGTCAGGTTGCGGATGCGCCGTCGGATGGCCGAGGACTCGTCCGCCCAACGCTGGGGCTGAAGGTCGCTCGCCGAACCCAACCCGGTGCTTTCGAGTACCCGCAACTCGTCGATTCGCTCCTCGAGGTCGAAGGCCTGGGGTTGGGCCGTGGCGGCCTCGGAGCGTTCACCGAGGGTGCTGGGTCCGAAGACTCCGGCGTCGGTGGCTCGCTGAGTCGCGGCGGCCCGGCGAGCGGCTGCCTGGCGTTCGGCCAGATCGGCGAGCTCACCTTGCCCGGTGCTGCGGAGCGCTTCGGCGTCGGAGTCGAGCCCACCAGCGACTGCATAGTCGGCCAGGTACCGGTCGTATTGGCGGGCCTGGCGTGCCGCCTCGATGTTGACGTCGACCTCGGCGGTCTCCACATCGATCTGTTCGCCCACCGATTGCCGGTCGTTGTAGGCGGCGGTCGAGCCGATCTGTCCGCCGCGCCAGGTGAACAGCCCCGCGGTGACCGTGCTGATTCCGATCATCAACGCGATGAGGCGCTTGAGGTTCGTCGTCGACACCCTGGCGAGCGTAAAGGGTCACACCTCGATCGCGACGATCGGATGAGCGCCCCGGCGAAGGGCCGGGCTCCGCCTACTGCTTGGAGAGCACCTGTTCGGCAAAGTCGGTGATGCCCGCCAGCCGCTCGTCGAGCTCCTCGGTGAAGCCGCGGGTATAGACCCAGGGCATGGTGAGCACCGAGGTGACCCCGAGGTCCTCCAGGCGGGCGAAGCCGTCGGCGTTGATCGCGTCGGAGCAGGACACGATGTACTCGAAGGGCTTGTCCTGGGTGCCGTAGTGGGCCCGCCAGTGCTCGATGCGCTCGATGGCGGCGCCCACCTCGGCGGTCGTCATCAGGTCGGAGATCCAGCCGTCGCCTAGGCGCGCGGCGCGCTTGTAGGCGAACTCGGAGATGCCGCCCACGTAGATCGGCACCGGCTCGGAGGTGCGCGGGGTCATCTCGATCTCGGGCAGTTGGTAGTGCTTGCCGTCGTAGGAGAACCACTCCGGTTCGCTCTCCCACAGGCCGCGCATGATGTCGATCGCTTCGTCGGCGCGCTTGCCGCGGGTGCG
>JACDJA010003130.1_pt1 | contig 10976 bp, 9 predicted proteins | sample 7449241 | NCBI WGS metagenome assembly JACDJA01 (sample SAMN14253289, study PRJNA609438) | sludge metagenome | isolation source: initial anaerobic sludge | collected 2018-12-20 | reverse complement strand
TACTTCGTCACGCAGCGACAAGGGGGTGCGGGGCTGCAACGGGAACGCAGCGTCGGCGGTCGGACCGACGAGCACATCCACCTCTCTCAGGCAAGCCATTACCTGGTGGGCCACCAGGGTGCGCATGCGCTGGGCCTGACCGAGTGCGCCAGCTGGGAGTAGTGCGCCAGTCAAGAAGTTCGTGCGAGTGTTCACGTCGTAATCCTCATACCGCTCGAGCAACCACTTGCGATGGTAGCTGGCTGCCTCGGCCATGATCAGGGCAACGGAGATGAAGCGTGTCTGATGCAGCAAGGGTATTGAAACCGGGACCACGTCGGCGCCAAGTTCTCGCAACACCGTCACTGCCGCCTGGGTCGCCGCGATCGCGGCGGGTTGGATAATAGCGGAATCGAGCATCTCCGTGATGATGCCGATACGAATACCGGTCAGGTCCCCCGTCAGGCCAGCTGCGTAATCAGGTACGGGCAGCTGGCTGGCGGTGGGGTCCATCGGATCGGCGCCCGCCAGATGCTCTAGCACTAGGGCGGTATCCTCCACGCGGCGGGCGAGAGGCCCGACGCAGTCCATCGAGTACGCTAACGGAATGACGCCATCGCGGCTGACGCGCGACCAAGTAGGTTTGACGCCGACCACCCCGCAGTAGGATGCCGGTGCGCGGATGGAGCCGCCAGTGTCGCCGCCCAGCGAGAACGAACAGAGGCCAGCCGCGACGGCCGCGGCAGACCCGCTCGACGATGCGCCTGGCGACCGCTCGAAGTTCCAAGGGTTCCTAGCCTTCCCGAAGAGCGGGTCGCGGGTCATCCCAGAGTGGAACTCGTGGGTGTTCAGGGTGCCGAGAAGAACAGCGCCAGCCTCGCACAGACGACGGATGACCGTGGCGTCTCGCTGTCCGACGAACTCGGCTAGCACGCGCGAGCCGCCGGTAACTCGTACGCCCTCGATTAGCATCTGGTCTTTCACCGCGAACGGGATGCCGTCGAGTCGCGATAAGGGGGCCCCTGCCTGCAAGCGCTCCGCGGAACGCCTAGCCGAGGCACGCGCCTCGTCGCCGAGCACCGTGATGAAGCTGCGCAGTTGGCCGTCTACTGCGTCAATTCGCGCGAGGTAAGCGTCAGCCAGCTCTACCGGCCCAAGCTCGCCCGTTCGGAAGCCTTCGGCTTGCTCGGCCGCGCCGCAGAAGACCCATTCATTCGCAGCCATCGACCACCACCCTTGGCCACTCGGCCCACGGCTCGGAGTCGAACGGACGATGGCTGTCGTAAGCCATGAGCCCAGCGATTAGGCCCTGGAGGCGTTCGGTGATCTCTTCCAGGTCGGCGTCGGGAACCCGGTAGCCTTGAGCGGCGAGCATAGTGGCGACGTGGGCCGTAGTGAGCTCTATGACGCTCGGCTCATTCTGCTTTGGCATCGCCCACCCCCCAGACACTCTCAAGCGAACGTAAGAGGCTCATCGGTGCCCTTAGCTCGCTTCCATCCATCGGGTTCCGGAGTGATTGCCCGGCACTACAGCGAAGGCCCAGTCGCCCGGATGCACTGGATAGTTCCTCGCCCAGTACCCTAGGTAGCCGTCCACTGGCGCGCGCAGTTCCTCGATGGTCTCGAATGTGAATGGACTGATGACCTTCCCGAGAAGCTCGCCCACCCTAACTTCACGGCCGAACTCGTCTCGGCGCCTCTCGGGCTTAAGGTAGCCGCCGTTCTTCGGGTTGATGCGCTGGATTGTCTCGTAGACGAGGTAGCGCTTCGGGCGCACGATGATGCCGTCCTCCATGCCGAGATGGCGCATGACGTTGCGGATCCCGCGGTAGTTGGCGTTTACCCAGCCGTCCTCGAGATCGGAGTCGAAGCCCGCCCCGCCGTGGAAGCTACCACAGCTCGGAATCTTGAGGATTTCGCCCGAATAGGCTTGCGCGGCTCGCGGCCCCGGGAACACGCTCATCATCTTCGCTTGGTACACGAGCGGAAGTCCAAAGGCTAGCGCGAGTTCTTGGCTCTCGGCGCTGACACGCGCATCACTGAAGTCGGTACCGACGATGCTAGAAGCGAGCGTCGAGCCCCAGATGCCGAGATGAAAGTCGAGGAGCGCGTCGCTGCGCGCCAATACCTCGTGTGCCAGCTTGGCCGCGAGCTGCTCAGGTAGGCCGTTCTGGGGTCTCGGCGTCACGGGGAAGACCCTGTTCATGTCGGGCGCGTCCGCCTCGTGCATTACGTTACGCGCAAGGTTAGCGAACGCGGCCGCGTTGGCAATGGGTACGAGCAGCACGCGCCCCCTGAGTGCAGCATGATCGAGCTCAGCGTCTAGGCGCCTGAAGAACTCGAGGTGTAACCATTCGTCTCCGTGCATGCCGGAGAGGACCGTCAGCGTCGGGCCGGGCTCCGCACCTTGATGAACGATGACATCGATGCCGACCCCTCGCCCGGATAGGTCACGAGCGACGGGCAAGTGAACGTAAAATCGCCCTGGTGCGGATGGCAGGTTGTCTAGGTTTTCGAACGTCGGCATGCTCGGCTCCTTGACGTGATTATGGTGGGCACCCGATTAGTACCCTAGGTCGCGAGACTTGATCTCGTTCAGTAGCGGGGCGCCAGCAATGTAGCGCTCCAAGTTGTCCGCGAACTCAATCAACCCTCGATCTGAGTTGGTCGGGTCGACGTATGAGATGTGGGGTGTGAGAATCACGTTTTCGAGGTCCCAGAGCGGGCTCTCCGACGGCAGCGGTTCCTCGGCGAAGACGTCCAGAGCCGCAGCGGCGAAGCGGCGCTCGAGCAGCGCCTCCACCAGGTCGGCCTCCACAAGTACTTCTCCCCGAGCGACGTTGACCAAGATCGCGTGCGGCCGCATCAGAGCGAATTGCGGCGCGCCGAGCAGGTGTCTCGTCTCCGGCGTCAATGGGCACGCCACCACGACCACGTCCGACTCGGCAAGGAGGCGATTCAGCTCGCTGGGTGCGAGGACCTCGTCGAACTCGGCCAGCGGCGCCGGACTCCGCTTCATCCCAAGGACCTTTGCGCCGAACGAGCGGAACCGGGTGGCCGCAGCCGAACCGATTGCGCCAGCGCCAATCACGCCGACCGTGGCGCCAAGCAAGCCTCTCGCGCTGACTTCGCGCTCCCACCTTCTGGCGCGTTGCGCCTCGAGGAGTCCAGGCAATCCCTTGAGCAAGGCCAGCGTCGTGGCGATCACATATTCGGCGATAGGGATGTCGAGCACGCGCGCGGTGCGCGTCAACCGGATGGGTCTCGCGACCACCTCTGGAATCAACACCCAGTTGAACCCGGCGGAGGCAGTGTGGATCCAGTCGAGATGCGGTAGCTGCGTCAGCGCGGTACGCAGCGCGTCATGCGGCATCCCGGCGCGGTAGAGCACTGTCGCGTTGCGCGCTTCATCGGGGACATTCCCGCTCTCTGGAAGCCGCACGAGCTTCAGTGTAGGAAATCGCTTCGCCAGTACGTCATCGGTCTCGGCACCGATGCGGCTGGAGAGGAGCAGTGTAGGGTTCACGCGCCCCATACTTCGCGGAAGACCCTCAAGTAGTTCCCACCGAGCACTTTGCCGACCTCCTCTTCGCCGTACCCACGCTTTTTCAGCAGCTCGACGACCGATGGGAGCTGGCCGTAGTCGTCGAACCCTTCCGCATAACGCAGGCGCGAGCGGGGCGCCCGCTCGATGTGGTCGGCATAAGCACCACCCACCGAGCGCTTGGAGGGAAGGCCGCGAATCTTGTCGCCGTCCGGGTAGGTGCCGTGCGACATGTCCGTGCCTATCCCTACGTGATCGATGCCAACGAGGTCGACGACGTAGTCGATCGCGTCGAGGTAGTCGTTTACGGTCGGGCGCTTCGTCGAACCGGCCTTGAGGTTGAGGGGACCCCAGTTCGTGGGCGCGACGACCCCGCCCGTTGCCGCGCAGGCCTTGATCTGCTCGTCGGTGACGTTGCGAGCGTTGTTGACGAGGCCCTTCGGGTTTGAGTGCGAGAACACCACGGGTTGGCTGGTGCGTTCCATGACCTCGAAGGTCGCCCTCTCCCCGATGTGCGTCAGGTCCATGACTATGCCAAGTCGATTGCAGGCGGCCACCCACTCCCGACCCATCGTCGAGAGCCCTGCGTCTGTGGGCTCTAGGCAACCGTCGCAGATTGCGTTGCGGTTGTTGTATGCGGGCAACATCATTCTCAGGCCCATGGCGTGGAAAACGTCCAATCGTTCGATGTGGCTGCCCAGGAAGTCTCCCCCCTGGGAGTTGATCACTATGGCCGTCTGGCGGTTAGCCTTAGCATTAACGATGTCCTGGGCGGTGCGCGCTATGCGGATGTTGGGGTAACTCCGCTCGATCTTGTACCAGTCGGCAATCGCATCGAGCGCGCTACCGGCGTCGTCGTGCGGGTTGAAGGTAGTTATGCAGTACGCGTCGGCGGAGTAATCGCTCAACTTCCCATACTCCGTGTCATCCCAGATCTGGACGCAGCTGTCGACGAAGATGTACGGGGTCGTGGCTGGCGTATGGTGACCTTTTTGCAGAGGATGGGGCAGAACGTCGTCGAGGGATGTGTGGGGATAAGCGGGCATGTCAATCTCCTTGTCAATTACCGGGGAAGTCGCAAGTAGGAGGGTTCGTTGTGGTGGGCGATCATCTAGGAAGACAGCCTTGGGTCGACTAGGTCGCGTAAGACATCCCCTAGGGAGTTGAACGCTAGGACGGTCAAAGTGATCATCACTCCCGGGTACACCGCCAGCTGGGGAGCGGACCAAACGTAGTACTGGCTGTCGCTGAGCATGTTGCCCCAGCTGGGAGTGGGCGGCAGCACGCCCAGGCCTAGGAACGAGAGAGCGGCTTCCACCAGCATCACGTAACCAACGTTGAGAGAGGTCGCCACAATCAGCGACGGCAAGGCTTGCGGTAACAAGTGTTTGAACATCACGCGCGAATGAGTACCACCTAGGGCCGTGGCAGCGGAGACGTATTCAAGATCCTTGGTGCGCAGCACCTCCGCGCGAACGAGCCGCGCCACGTCCATCCATCTGGTGAGGGCAAGGGCCAGCACCAAGACGACCACGCCGGAGCCCCAGATGGCGACAATCACCATGATGAGGAAGAACGTCGGTATGGCCATGAGCGTGTCCGTCAAGCGCATTAGGACTTCATCGACGGTGCCGCCGAAGTAGCCGGCCGCCAGTCCGAGGACCGATGCGATGAGGACGGTCAGCAGCGCTCCGGCAAAGCCGACTGCTAGCGATACCCGGCCGCCCGAGAGGAGGCGGGCGAAGACGTCGCGCCCACTCTCGTCCGTACCGAGGATGTGTTGTTTGGAAGGAGGTTGGAACTGATTCGCGAGAGACAACTTCGTTGGCGATGGCAGCCCGAGGTAGGGCTGTCCAACCACGAGTATGACGAGGGCAATTAGCCAAGCCAAACCGCAGGTAGCGAGCGGGTTGCGACGCAGAGCCCGGAGAATCCCCCTGAGCACGCTTCGTTTGGCGGTTCTGGTCGGTGCATTGCAAGTAGTCATGAGTAGCGAATCCTGGGATCGATGACCGGATAAAGAGTGTCGACCAGCAGGTTGCTTGCGACGACGGCCGCCGATACAAGCAGGGTGACGCCGAGAATCAGTGGTGTGTCGCGCCTTAGAGCGGCGTCGACGCCCAACTGACCGAGGCCCGGCCAGCTAAACAGGGTCTCGATGACAGCGGCTCCGCCCACCAGCCTTGGCAACTGGACTCCGATAACTGTCACCACGGGGATGAGCGCGTTCCTGAGGATGTGTCTCCGGCCCAGCTGGCCCTCGGTAAGGCCTTTACTGCGGCCTGTACGAACGTAATCTAGGCTAGCCACCTCGAGCCAACTGGAACGGGTGTAACGGATGACGGCCGCGGCGCTGGACGAGGCGAGGACTACGGCGGGCATGACCAGGTGCTTGAGTCCGAGTAGGAGGTCTCCGCGTGGCCCCATGCCGGAGGTGGGGAGCCAGCGGAGTTCAGCTCCGAACAGGATCATCAAGATGATGCCAAGCCAAAAGCTCGGCACAGCCAACGCGACGAATGAGAAGAAGCTGATTATCTGATCGGTAAGCCCGTTCGGTCGTCGCCCAGCCATGACGCCCGCCGGGATGCCAATCACTAACGTGAGGAGTAGCGACGCTGCTCCAAGCTGGAGCGTCGCAGGAACGCGCTCCATGATCATAGAGGTGACGGACCGGCCACCATAGCTTAGGGAAGCTCCGAGGTCGCCTTGCGCGGCGTTACGGATCCAATTGAAGTATTGGATATGAATGGGGCTGTCCAGTCCCAAGTTGTGCTTCAGTCGTGCCACTTCTGAAGAGGACATGTTCGGGTCCATCAGAATCGAGAGTCCACCGGGGGCCGCTTGGATGAGGAGGAACGTGAGGGTCGCTACGAGCACCACTACCACGACGGCTGAGAGGGACCTTTTAAGAATGTAGGCGAACATCGAGTGTTGACAGCAACCTATCTGCGGTTGGTGGGGCCGCGAACAGTGACCCCACCAACTCCGCAACTTCTAACCCGTACGGGGCATCTAGAACTCAGATGGCTGGCTGGTTACTGTGCCCAGCTGATGAGGTACGTGTACGGCATGGCGCGCTGAAGCTCGCTGTGGGGAACGTCGAGCAGTCGCTTGTCTATGGCGTGCAGAGTTGGCTCGAGGAAGAACGGCATAATGTACGGATCCTCGTTTAGAACCTCCTGCAGCTGCTTGAGGAGCTGTCCACGCACCTCGATGTCGGGGCTGGCCAACATCGTGTCGAGGATGGCGTCCACCTCGGGGTTGACATAGTGCTGGCTATTGTTCAGGCCCTTGCTGTGGAACAGCCGGTAAGCCCAGTCGGCATTGGGGATGGGGAAGGTGGACACGCGCGTCGGGAAAGTGCCGTCCCTAGTCTCTTCCAGCCACCGGCCGGTGCGCTCCGTGGCGAAGTACTCGACTTCCATGCCGATGGCCTGCCATGCGGCTTGCAGTACCGGAGTGATCTGCTCGCGGACTGCGTTGCCCCGGTCGACGAGGATGTAGAAGCTGAGCTCCATCCCATCCTTGTCGCGGATTCCGTTCCCGTTGGTGTCGACCCAGCCGGCTTCGTCAAGCAACTGCATGGCGAGCTCGGGGTTGTAGCGGTAGGGGACGATGTCTGGCGCGGGTATCCACGTGAGTGTCGTCGGCATGAGGCCGTCCAACACGGGCATGAGGCCCTGGCCGATATGCTCGGCGATCTCCAGCCGGTCTACCGCATACATCATGGCCTTACGGACGCGCACGTCGCTGAACATGGTGTGCCACGGCTCGTAATCGGACATGTTGATGGCCATCATCACGTACCTAGTACCTGCGACTGAGAAGATCTCCATGCGCGAATCGGACGCAACTGCTTGTCTGTGAACGGCCTCGATGGATACGTAGTCGAGTTCGCCTGCGCGAATCTGGGCGACGGCCGCATTCTGGTCGCGCACGATCTTGAAGGTGAGCCCCGGAACCTTCGGCTTCCCGAGGAAGAAGTCATCGAATGCCACGAGCTCGATCTGCGCGCCCGATTGCACATTGGCCAAACGAAAGGCGCCGCTGCCGATGGGATTTCGCGTGTTCGCGTCCACCGCATCCACCAAGCGGGAAAACCCCTCGAAAACGTGTTTGGGTAGCGGCTCAAACCCGCCGGAACTCAACGTGTCCGGCAATAGGGCGTTGGGGGCCGTAAGCACAATCTGCACCGTGTGCTCGTCGATGACGTCGACCGAAGCGAAGTTCTTGGCCGCTACGTAAGCGCTGGCAGACTCGGCCGGGTCCTTGATCTTGTCGAAGGTGAACTTCACGTCATCGGCCGTGACCGGCACGCCATCGTGCCACTTCGCGTTTTCACGGAGGTGGAACGTCCAGGTCATCAGATCGTCGGAGACTTCCCAACTTTCGGCCAGGTAGGGTTCTGTCGCGAAAGTCGTTGGGTTGACTGCGGCAAGAGGCGCGAACATGGCGCCGGTCACTATGTTGGCGTTCAACTCGGCGGGCAGCACCGGGTTGAACCCCTCCGGCATCGCCTGAAGCGCGATCCGGACGCTGCCGGAACCACCCTGAGCGAGCGCGATTGGAACGGTGCCCAATAGGGCGGCAAGGGCGAGAAGCACTATCCAGCGGCAGCGGGTGCAAATGCGCGACACATGGTCCTCCAAGGTACTGCGAGCGACGTTACGGTTGGCCTCGTGGTCATCAAGCAAACATCTGTGACGGCGACCCTTCTTTAGAATTGTGGTAGTAGACTAGAGCATTGTGATATGGCTGTCAACTCGGCGGCGCGGCGGCGGCACGTTCATTCGCTGCGAGGGTTCGTTCCGAATGCGGTTTGGTGTTCCAGGCGCGAGACATTATCCTGGGGCAAACACGCGTGAACTGCTTTCGTTCAGGGGAGGGGCTGCAATGGAGCCGTCAGGTGAGTGACCGCGTTCTATGAATGACGCCGACGCGTTGAGTCAATTGAGGGTCGACCCGGCGGGTGACCTCCCTATCTACCTTCAGCTCAAGTATCAACTCAGCTACTTGATTACGACCGAGAAGCTGCCGCCGGCGGCCCGTTTGCCCGCGGTGAGGAGCCTCGCCCAGCAACTTGGGGTCAATCACCACACCATTGCCCAGGCTTACCGTGCGCTGCAGAACGACGGGCTCATCGATTCCACCGTCGGTCGAGGATCGTTCGTCAGACGCTTCAGCGACCCGGATCGAGTTAACGCCGCGCGCCACGAGCTTCTGAATGATGCTTTGGGACGGGCGCGCACCCGGGCACGCGCGTTGGGCTTCTCCGACCAGGAGACTATCCAACGCCTCACGTCGATCACTCAACACAATGATCTGCCATGCCACGTCGTGTACGTCGACCGCTTCGCCCATATCGCCCAGAAGTACGCTGGCCGCCTCGAGCATCACCTGGGCAAGGTGGTGCGCGCTACGCCTCTGACTTTCGACGAGATCGTGGCTGAGAGCGAGACGGCCAAGGCCGCGCTGACAGAGGCCTTCTACGTCGTGACGGTGGCTAGGAACGTTCCGGCACTCGAACAACAGCTGCCGCGCTTCGCCAAAGCGCACGAGATCCTGACCATCGTTTCCGAACCGCTACCCGACACGGTGCGCGCCCTTGCCGCCCTCGACCCGACTACTTCGGCTGTCGTACTGGCCGAAGAACAGTACCTTTACAGCTCGCTCAACCTGCTGGCGCTATACAGCAGACTCGACCCCAGCGAAGCGGAGGCGTTCACGGTAGACGCGCTGGACAAGTTCCTAGCCGCCGCCCGGGCAGCGGACGCGATTCTGTACACGTTCGGTGCCGGGTTGGCGTTGTCCGGCCTCGATCTGAAGGCGCACGGCATCAGTGCGATTCAGTTGGAGTTGGCCTTCGATATCGCACCGGACTCGGTCGCGAAGCTAAGGACGATCTTCGGGGGGGTTGGACCTGCCGCCGAACTCGAAACGGCGGAACACCAGGGGACCGACGTGGCTAGCGACGTGGAAGTCGTGGTCTAGCGGCTTGGGGCCGACCATCGTCCCACCCCTCAACCCGACGCCCCGACATATCCCATCCCCCGCGATATCTCCTTACCTGCCGCCACCACCTGATCCACTATCCGCGGCTCCGTTTCAGGAGTGAGCCGACTCTGCGGCCCCACGACACAGACGGAGCCGATCGGCTCTCCGTCGGTGCCGAAGATGGGAGCCGCCACTGAGAACGCGCTGTTGGCGAAGTCCCCTACCGCGACGTGGTAGCCCCTGGCCTTGATCTTGCGGGCGAGTTGGCGGATCTTCTCGGGGTCGCGCTCCGTTTCCGGGGTCTTCGGCACCAGGTCCTGCTGCAGTATCTCGTCCTGCACCTCGGGGGTAGGAAGGCAAGTATGCATAGGCCCGTACCGCCGTAGTACATTGGGAACTTGGTGCCGATGGGTGTCGAGACGCGCACGGCCTGGGGCGATTCCTTCATCGCGACGATCACGCGCTCCGAGCCCGACCTCAGCACCAAGTGAACGGTCTCGGAAGTGGCGTCCACCAGCTGGTCGATGACGGGCTGCGCCAGCTCGTTGATGGGGAGGCTCCGCTGCGCTTGGTAGCCGAGGTACATCGCGCGCGAGCCTAGCGAGTAGCGCCGGTGCTGGTCGCGGAAGACCATCCCTTCGGCCTCTAGGGTGACCAGCATGCGGTAGGTAAGCGAGTTGGTCATCTTCAGGCTCACGGCGAGCTGAGAGAGCGTCTGCTTGGGCGCCTCGGCGAGCGCGCCCAGGACCCTGAACGCGACGTTCACCGCGCGGATCTGGTACTTGGAAGTATCCTGTCTTACGGTCATCGCCTTCCCCCGGTCGCATTATTCCGAACGTTGCTCATGGCCGCCCCGCCCCCTCCGCCCACTCGCCGACCGAAACCAGATCGGCGAACGCGAGAAGTTCGTCGACCCGGGCCGCGACGAGCATTACGCTCATGGCGGCGCCGGGTAGGGGCGCGGATATGGAACTCTCGCCAAGCAAGTTAGCAAACTTCGTGAGGCTGCCCAAGGCCACGCTCGTGCCCAGCGCAGGCGCTACTGGCAGCGTCGGCAGGAGAAGGGGCGAGCTCTCGCCGTCGCGGAAGCGCCGCAACGGCTGGGTAATGACGCGCGCCTGCTTGGCGGTACCTCCCCTCTCCGAGTGCCGGTAGGGTGCAAGGCGCTCCGTGATGGTGCTCGACACGTCATCGTCCCGTTCATCGAGGAAGCCCGCCAGGCTGGACGCGATCTCGGCCAATGCGAGCGATCCGTGCGCGGCCTGCAATGCATCGACCTCGTCGAAGGCCGGGCCGGTGTAACGGCTTACCTCAACGCCGCTGGCGCCAAGACGTTCGACGAACCGGTCGAACCGCTCCCTCACCTCCGCGCTGCAGCGCTCCAGGAGGTTCGTGGGCACCACCACCCGGGCGGGCGGCTGGGTCACGGCTACATCGCCGAGTCGCTTTATCGCGGCAC
>JACDJA010003129.1_pt1 | contig 10981 bp, 9 predicted proteins | sample 7449241 | NCBI WGS metagenome assembly JACDJA01 (sample SAMN14253289, study PRJNA609438) | sludge metagenome | isolation source: initial anaerobic sludge | collected 2018-12-20 | reverse complement strand
TTACCAGCAAGTTGTCGACGGCGCTGTGGGCGGTTCACCAGATTCAGACCATCATTGACCGACAGCACGCACGGATTTGCACGTGAATAGACAGACAACTCAGCCCAGGGTATGCTTCTGTCAATGACTTCCTTTCTCCATCTGCAGCTTCCCAGCCCTCTGGTGTTGGCCTCTGGCATCTGGGGCACCTCAGCCCAGTTGCTTGCGCGGGCGGCGCAGGCGGGCTGCGGCGCAGTGACGACCAAGAGCGCCGGACCGGAAGCGCGAGGAGGACACGTCAACCCCACGTGTATCGATTGGGCCGGCGGGCTGCTCAATGCCATCGGCCTTCCCAATCCAGGCGCGCACCATGAGCGCGCCATCCTGCGCCAGGCCAGGGTGGAATTGGCGCCATTGGGGAGCGCGCTGATCGCCAGTTTCTTTGCCGACACGGTCGAGAACTTCGGCAGCGTAGCCGCGATCCTGGCTGAAGCGGAGCCTGATCTGTTAGAGGCCAATATCTCGTGCCCTAATGTCCATTCCGATTTCGGCGAGCCCTTTGCGGCCAGCGCGACGGCAGCAGCGGCGGTGACTGCCAGCATCAAAGAGGCTGTTCCACACATCCCGCTCATCGTCAAATTGGCGCCGGATGTGCCTGACATTGCCCGCATTGCCGGGGCGGTGGTGGAGGCCGGCGCCGACGCCATCTGCGCCATCAACACCATGCCTGGCATGATTATCGATATCGAGAGCGGCCAGCCGGTGCTGCAGAATCGACGCGGGGGCGTGTCTGGCCCGGCGCTGCTGCCCATTGCGCTGCGCTGTGTGTACGAAATTCACAAGGCCCTGCCGTCGACCCCCATCATCGGCGTTGGCGGCGTGATCAGCGGCCGGGACGCCATTGCCATGATCATGGCCGGCGCAACCTTGGTTGGGGTGGGCAGCGCTATCCATTTCCGGGGGCCGGACGCCATTACCCTCATTCTTGACGAGATGTCGGTTTGGCTTGAGGGTCACGGCTACAGTTCGGCCGCCTCTGTCCAGGCGCTGGCGCACCAGGAACCTGTCTACGACCTGAAACCTACTCCTGCGCCGATACCTGGAACCGAAGCGCGGAGGGCAGAGGGTGGAGGGGGTATTTCGTAACCTATGCCCTCTTCTCATGTTCCACAGCCAGCGAAGATCATTGCCGTGCAAACCGAGAACGACCGCACCAAGACCTTTGTCTTCGACGCGCGCTGGCAGGCAGAGCGGGCGGCAACGCCGGGCCAGTTTCTCATGGCCTGGCTGCCGCGTTTTGACGAGAAGCCTTTTAGCCTGGTGGATGACGACCCGGTGACGATCACGGTTGCGGCAGTGGGGCCGTTTACAACGCTGCTGCACCGCCTGCAGACCGGGGACAAGGTGTGGCTGCGGGGTCCGCTGGGTCGCGGTTTCCAGATCGAAGACGGTGATCCTTCGCTTCGCTCAGGACCGCTTCGCTCAGGACCGCTGCGCCCAGGGCCAGGACAAGCTCGTTCTACCGGCAGGCTGCTGCTCGCCGGCGGCGGCTATGGCGTTGCCCCCCTCAGCTTTCTCACCCGGCGCAGCGTGGCCGCCGGCAGATCGGTGGTGGCTGTCATTGGCGCTCGCACTGCCGGCGACCTGCTGTTCAGCCAGCGACTACAGGGCGAGGGCGCGGAGGTGCACCTGACCACCGAAGATGGCAGCCAGGGAACGCGTGGCCTGGTGACGACGCTGGTCGAGCCGCTGCTGGCTGCGGGCGCATGCGATGGTCTCTTTGCCTGCGGGCCGCACGGGATGTTGGCAGCGCTGGCGCAACTGGCGCGGCGTTTTCAGGTTCCGGCTCAACTTTCGTGGGAGGGTTATATGCGCTGCGGGCTGGGCTTATGCGGCTCTTGTGAGAAAGATGGTAGAATCCTGTGCCTTGATGGCCCTGTCCTTGCGCTTACATAGAATCTGTACGCCGGCGAACGGTGGGTACACCGTTGCGAAGACGAGTTCACTACGCTGGATACAGCCCTCCGTCCGCATTTCATCTCTTGAGGAACACCTACTATGTCTACAGCTACCGCCCCGTCGACCACGCATGCAACCAGCCTGCCAGCACGCAGCGCCATTGCTCCGCAATATACCTGGAACGCAACCAGTCTCTTTGCAGACGACGATGCCTGGGAGAGCGAACTCAACAGTCTCCTCGATGACCTGAGTGGAATCGCCCGTTTTACCGGCCAGCTTGGTTCCGGTCCTGGCCATTTGGCCGACGCTTTGGCCGCCCGTGATGAACTCCGGCGTCGCGGATGGGTCTTGCAGGTCTATACAAGCATGAGCTACGCCGTGGACACCACAAACCACAAGGCGGCAGAAATGAGCGGCCGGGCGGATGGGGCCTTGGGCCAGGTGCTGGCAGCATGCGCCTTCATCGAACCGGAAGTCCTCGAGTTGGGACAAGCGCGCTTGCAAGAGTGGATGCAGCAAGAGCCGCGCCTCGCCCACTACAAACACTATTTCGCTGATCTTTTTCGCAAGCAGGCTCATGTGCGTTCGGCAGAGGTCGAGGAAGTCCTGGGGATGCTGGCAGACCCCTTCAATGGCGCCTGGACGGTCTCCAGCATGCTGACCAATGCCGATCTGCGCTTCAAGCCCGCCGCCGGCAGCGATGGGCTTCGCATGGATGTGAGCCAGAGCACGTTTGTCCACCTGATGGATCATCCCGACCGGGAAGTGCGCCGGACGGCCTGGGAGAACTATCTTGACCAGTACCTGGCCTTCAAGAACACACTGACTAGCGCCCTCCAGACATCGATCAAACAGAGCGTTTTTGGCATGCGGGCGCGGCGCTACGAGTCCACCCTGGCAGCTTCGCTTTTTCCCTACAATATCCCGACCGATGTCTTTCACAATCTGATCGATGTCTTCAAGCAGAATCTGCCCACGTGGCACCGCTATTGGGCCCTTCGGCGCCAGGCCCTGGGCGTCGAAACGCTCCATCCCTATGATGTTTGGGCGCCCCTGTCGGCGCATCCACCGCACATCCCGTTCGAGCAGGCGGTGGACTGGATCTGCCAGGGTCTGGCGCCGCTGGGTGAAGATTACGTGGCAGCCATGCGTCACGGCTGTCTTGACGAACGGTGGATCGATCTGTATCCCAACGAGGGTAAGAGCCAGGGCGCGTTTTCGACCGGCGCCCCGGGCACACATCCCTTCATCATGATGGGATATACCGACTCGATGCGAAGCCTGAGCACACTCGCGCACGAGCTGGGCCATTCGATGCATTCCTACCTGACCTGGAAACACCAGCCGTCCGTTTACGGCGACTACTCCCTGTTTGCAGCCGAGGTGGCGTCGAATTTCCACCAGGCGATGGTGCGCGGCTATCTGCTGAAAGCTAATCCCGACCCCGCCTTCCAGATCAGCCTGATCGAGGAAGCGATGTCGAACTTCCATCGCTATTTCCTGGTCATGCCCACTCTGGCGCGCTTTGAACTGGAAATGCACCAGCGGGTCGAGGCGGGCCTGGGCCTGACTGCCGATTCTATGATCGACCGTATGGCCGAACTGTTCGGCGAGGCCTTTGGGCCGGCCATGCACATCGATCGCGAACGCGTCGGGATCACCTGGGCGACGTTCGGCCATCTCTATGCCGACTACTACGTATTTCAGTATGCGACCGGTATCTCCGGCGCCCATGCCTGCGCCCGCCGTATCCTCGATGGGGTCGAGGGCGCGGCCGCGGATTACCGGCGTTTCCTCAGCGCTGGCGGCTCCATGTACACGCTGGACGCCCTGGCCATGGCTGGGGTTGATCTCAGCCAACCTGAGGCTGTAGAAGCTACCTTCGCCGTGCTTGCCGACTATGTCGATCGGCTGGAGAGCCTGTTAGGAGCGGCGTAGGAAGCCAACAGCGGGAGGGCGAGCCCAGAGGAACAAGCTCTTAGCCAGTGGCAGGACACTTGTTTCGCTGGACTCGCGTCTACTCGTCCTCATCCCAGAAGCTGAACAGGTCGCCGATCGATTGGCGAAGGTGATTCCTGCGGATGGCTTCGCCAAAGATGGGCGCGACAGACAGCACCTTCATCTTGGCCAACTGTCTTTCGGGCGGGAGCGGCGTCGTATCAGTGGTGATCACCTCGCTGATCTCGGATATGGCCGCCAGTTCCTGGATGGCGCGGCCGAGAAAGAGTCCGTGCGTGCAGGCGACCACGATCTCCTCGATGCCATCCCTGATAAGTTGTTTACATAACTCGACGGCGGTGCCGCCGGTGCCGATCTCGTCATCGTAGGCGATGGCGCGCTTGTACCCCGTCACCTGTTTGCCCAATTCCTCGTTGATGCGCACCTCGGTGTCGGAGATGCGTGTCTTGCTGGCGACGGCCACCGGCAGGTGAAGTTGGCTGGCGAAACGGGCGGCCGATTTGGCGCCGCCGGCATCGGGTGCAACCACGATGGTGTCGGCGCTGCCCAGGAAACGTGACCGCAAGTGGTCGACAATCAGTCCGCGGGCGGTGAGGGGATCCGTGGGGACGCTAAAGAAGCCGTGCACCTGGGGTGAATGCAGTTGCATGGTCATGACATGCGTTGCTCCTGCCGTCACCAGGAGGTCGGCGACCAGCCGGGCGGCAATCGAGATGCGGGGCGCGTCCTTTTTGTCGGAGCGGGCATAGGAGAAATAGGGGATGACAGCGTGGACCTCATGCGCGGCAGCGCTGCGGGCAATGTCCAGCATCATGAGCAATTCCACCAGGTGGTCGCTCACTGGGGGCGTCAGTGACTGGATGACGAAGACCGAACGCCCACGCACACTGGCGCCCAACTGGATACACATATTGTCGTTGGCGAATCTTAGGAAGTGGCTTGGCTCCAAAGGCACGCGCAAGTAGTCGGCAATGCCTTGCGCGAGCCCCACATGCGATCTGCCGGCGAAGAAGCGTACCTCCTCTGGGTCGATGCGTCGCAGTGCGGCGGGCTGGGGCTGCGCCAGGCGCGGCGTCGCCATCTGCGCTTGAGCGATGGGAGGGCGCACGGCGCCGGCTGTAACGCCGGTGGGCGCACCGCTCTCACGCCGCCTGGGCGAGGGGGTTGCATCGATAAGCGTAGGATTCGTATGCGCTTTCATAGCTTACTCCATTGGGTAGAGTGGCGTCCTTGTATCACTGGCGCGCCTTCGCGCTGGATCAACTCTGGACAGTCACTGCCGCAAGTACTGCTTCGGCGACGAGCTCCGCCGCCAGGATGCCCAGGGCGCCCGGATCGCCTTTGCCTGCCTTCCCGAGGCTCAGCACGAAGATCGCGTCGCCATCCCACAAGGTGTGGCTGGGCCGGATGGCTCGCGCCAAGCCATCGTGCGCCATTTGCGCCACCCGCAGACACTCGGCCTTGCTCAGCGCCAGATCGGTGGCAATGACGCCCAGGGTGGTATTCTGGCCAAAGGGGGCGGCTGGCCCGCTGAGACCGGGTGAAACTGGGCCAGTAGCATCGGAATCCGCCGCCACAACCACCCGCCCACTACTGGGATCGATGATTTCGCCCAGGGCGTTGACGGCCACAAGTGCAGCCAGGCGGCCGCCTCCGGGCGCCGCCCTCGCTACACTGCCCAGCCCTCCCGGCCGGGCGCGCGAGGGTCCGTGAAGCTTTGCCACTGTCGCCCCTGTCCCGGCGCCCACGCGCCCCTGCTGCACTGGCTCCGTGCTGGCAGTCTGGCAGGCGCGGTAGCCGGCGGCGGCGTCCGGCCAGACATCCGCACTGCCCACCTGCAGGTCGAAGAGCACGGCTGCTGGCACGATCGGCACACAGGCAACCGGGGTTTGGAAGCCGCAGTTTCTTTCGTATAGCCATTTGGCTACGCCATCCGCCGCGGCCAGGCCAAAGGCCGAGCCGCCCGTAAGCAAGACGGCGTGAATCTCCGTCACGAGGTTCTCAGGTCGCAGCAGATCGGTCTCGCGCGTGCCTGGGGCGGCGCCGCGCACATCGACGGCGGCCACTGCCCCTTGCGGGGTCAGGATGACCGTACACCCCGTGCGTGCTTCCAGGTTGGTATCATGTCCGACCAACACGCCGGGGAGACAGGTTAGGGTGGTATTGGGCATAGCCCAAGTGTATGCCGTGACCCATGGGCTGGCAAGATTCACCATACTGGCGAACCCCAGGTTGCGCAGCCTCAGCCGTCAAATCGAAGTTGTGATAAAATGCTTGCGTTTTCATCTCCGGTCCGTCATTTCGTTCCCCGTGGAATCAATTTACGCTGCGCTCAAGCGCTTCCTTCAGGACGGCGAGACAGTCGCCCTGGCTACCATCGTCGAGGTCAAAGGTTCGGTTCCGCGCGAGGTGGGCACGAAGATGATCATTCATCCCCTGGGCCAGCATGTTGGCACCATTGGCGGCGGCTGCGGTGAGGCGGACGTCATTCGCGCAGCGCTGGATGTGATCCAGACCGGCAAGCCTGTCACGGCGCATGTGGACTTGACCGAGGCGATCTCGATGGAATCCCTGGGCGTGTGCGGCGGCGTGATGAACGTCTTTATCGAACGGTGGGGGCCATGAGCGATCCGCAACTGCGTCTGCCGCAACCCCTGGTCGATGCCATCATCGCCCATGCTCGCGCCGGCAAGCCGGAGGAAGTCTGCGGCCTGGTGCGCGGGCGATCCGGGCAGGCGACCGAGATTCGCCCTGCCCGCAATGTCGCTCCCAATCGGATCACAGACTACGCCGTGGAGTCGAGCGATTTGCTGGCCCAGGTCGAGTGGGAGGATGCAGGCGACGAATTGATCGCCATCTATCACAGCCATCCGCAAGACCCGGCCTACCCCTCGGCGTCTGACGCCATCCAGGCGTACTATCCTGACAGCGTCTATCTCATCTGCTCTTTGCTGGATGACGCCCACCCTGATCTGCGGGGCTACTTCCTGCGCGAGGTGGAAGGCGATCTTGACGCTGTCGCCCTGCGCCACGCTCTGCCTTTCTATCAGACGCGACCCGGCCGCTGGGGCTGTTACCTGCCGGCCGGTGCAACCATCCCTCCGACGCTGGCTCCCCTTGATCTGCCGCCCGGGTTGGCGCTTTATGTTGTGATCCAGCACGAAGCCGGGGGCGAGCCCTACGTGCGTTCCGTAGCAGTGACGCCAGTCGAACTCCTGATCGTCTGAATGCCAGATCCGGTTTCTGATTCATCTTCGGGCCCTGGCCCGGCAGCTGTTCTCTTCGACGAAGGGCATGGCCAGGGCCTGTGGTTCGGCCCGTCGCCTACCGTCGACAAGGGCTATAGTCAGGCGGCCGCGCTGATCGGTCAGCAGCGGCGGGTGGCCTTCGCCCCCTCGGGCCGGCGTTTCAGCCAGGCGTCTCTGGCCGGATACGCGGCGCTGGTACTGGCGATAGGCCCGCAGGGGCAGACGCAGCTCACAGAGGATGAGTTGGAGGCGGTGCGCGACTTCGTGCGCGGAGGCGGAGGGCTGCTTGTGTTGGGCGCTTACACCGGCGACTGGCATCACGAGGCCAATCTCAATCGGCTGATCGAGGGCTACGGAATCACTTTCAACCGTGATGTGGTCTTGCCAGCTGGAGCCAGACCCGATGATGGTTTTGTACAGGGCGGCAACCTGGGGCGCGCTATGCGCTGCACCGTGAACGCCTTCCCATCATCGGCCGCCAACCGGGTACAGGACCTTCTCGATCAGGTGGGCGTCGTGGCCGCGCTTTCATCCTGTTCGCTCTACGTAGATGAGGGGATGGCCGCCCCCCTGCTCCGGGCAAGCCCGGACAGCGTGATCCTGGAGCCGGAGCCCGCCGGCGCAGGAATTCATATTCAGGGCTATATCGAGCGCGGGCAAGGGCCGGCTGTCCTGGTTGCGGCGGCGACAACTGCCAAAGTGGTGGTTGCGGGCAGTTGGCGGCTGTTCCTGGACGCCTTCATGGCGGATCAGCGTTACGCCAACCGGCAGCTGTTCTCGAACATTCTCGACTGGTTGGCGACCGGCCCGGCGAGTGGTCAGTTGTGGCCTGCGGCAGCAGCCAGCGCTGCTGGTTCAGGTGCTGCGCCCGGCATCACCACATCCTCTGTGGACGATTCTCGCCTCCGAACCCTCGAAGATCGACTGCGCCGGCGTCGCCTTCTTCTGGACCAACTGCAAAAGGATGTCGTGCTGGCCATCGGACTGGAGCGGGCGACCCTCAACGTCCATATTGACGAGGTGAAACAGGGCATTGCCAGCGACGAGGCTGAGATAGATGCCCTCCACAGCAGGGGGTAACGTAGCCAGCAGAGTCAGGATCGAGCCGGAGCCGGGCGCCAGTTATCCGCGTATTGTCGAAAAGTAGCCATCCTTCCTTGACAAAACCCGCACACACGTTACACTGCCAGGCATGATTCGCTCTGCAACCTGTTTCTTCGCCATTACCTGCTCCTGTATCGGGCGGGCGTAGCCGGTCATCGTCGACCGCTGCCCCGCAGACTCTGATCGTGCAGCGGTGAGTGACACAGGCTGCGTCTGGCGCAACATGTTGCCCCAGGTGGAGCAAGCCATTATCCCAGAACGACCTGGCCTTTCTCGGCAGTCGTTTTGACCATCGGTCTATAGCGCTTAGGCGCATGTTACAGCCAACAACTCACCGGCGCACGGTGAGTTGTTTTGTTTTTGCTTCCTTTTTTCTTCCACCCTCACCCCCTTATCTCCTCAGTCATCACATACGCATGCCAACCGTCTTTATCCCCACCACTCTGCGCCGCCTGACTGCCAATCAGTCCAGGGTCGATGTCGCCGGCGCTACCGTCAGCGAAGTGCTCGATGTGCTCGAATCCACCCATCCGGGCTTCAGCGAACGCCTTTTTGATGCTACCGGCCAGGTCAAGCGTTTCATCAATGTCTTTGTCAACGACGATGAGATCCGAACCCTGCAAGGCCTGGACACGCCTGTGCGGTCCACCGACAAGATCTCGATTGTCCCGGCCATGGCGGGCGGCAGCGGCGCCAGGCTCTCTCGTGACCAGTTGTTGGCGCGCATCCGGGCTGAGGTGAGCGAAGTCACCCCACGTCAGGTGGATGAGTGGGTAAGCCAGCGCCAGGACATCACCTTGATCGACATCCGCGAGCACGACGAATGGGTGCAGGGACATCTGCCTGGCGCCTATCATCTTAGCCGGAGCTTTCTGGAATTGCAGATCGAGGCTTTGCAGCCCGACCGTGATGCCCGCGTGGTGCTCTATTGCGCCGGCGGCGTGCGCAGCCTGCTGGCGGCCCATAACCTGCACGAACTGGGCTACAGTCAGGTCTATTCGATGACAGGCGGCTTCAATGGCTGGAAGAACGCCGGTCTCGATTTCAGCGTCCCGCGCTTTCTGCGCCCTGACCAGCGCGAGCGTTACGCCCGCCACCTCATCTTGCCCGACCTGGGCGAGGCCGGCCAGATCAGGCTGCTGGATGCACGCGTGCTTCTCATCGGCGCCGGCGGGCTGGGGTCGCCGGCCGCACTCTATCTGGCGGCGGCAGGGGTAGGAACGCTGGGTATCATCGATTACGACAACGTCGATCGGTCGAATCTGCAGCGACAGATCCTGCACGGCGAGAGCACGGTGGGTCAGCCCAAGGTCGAATCTGCCATCCAACGGATCAAAGACCTCAACCCCGACGTCCAGGTCATCGGCTATCGCGAGCCGCTGCGTGCGGACAACGCCTACGAGATCATGCGCGGCTATGATGTGGTGCTCAACGGCTCCGATAACTTCCCCACCCGCTACCTGGTCAACGACGCCTGCCACTTCCTGGGCGTCCCGCTCGTCGATGCTTCCATCTTCATGTTCGAGGGCCAGGTGACGATCTACCAGCCGGACGACCCTGCCCACGGCATCGATGGCGGGCCCTGCTACCGCTGCCTCTATCCTGACCCGCCGCCGCCGGGCGAAGTGCCTAGCTGCGCCGAAGCCGGGGTCCTGGGCGTGCTGCCGGGCATTGTCGGTTCCATCCAGGCGGTCGAGGCCATCAAGCTCATTACCGGCATTGGCGAGCCTTTGGTGGGCCGCCTGCTGATGTACGACGCCCTCGACCAGAGCTTCCGCACGCTCAATGTCCATCGCGACGCCACCTGCCCGCTGTGCGGCGCCAATCCCACCGTCACCGAACTGATCGACTACGAGCAGTTCTGCGGTCTGCCCAGCCTGCCCACCCCAACGGCCTCCGTCTCCATCCCCATGCCCGTCCTTGAAACTGCCCGGGCATGAAAGGGCGCTCTTAGCCCTTGCAGTCTTCGTCCCGCCGCCTTGTCACCTTCTCAACAAAGAGGTTTTCCAATGTCTGCCCATTACGCCCGTCCCGAAGCCCTGGTCTCGACCGATTGGGTCGCAGCCCATGTCGATGACCCCACCGTCCGGCTGGTTGAGAGCAATGAAGATGTTCTGCTCTACAACACCGGCCATATCCGCAACGCCGTGAAGATCGATTGGATCGCCGATCTCAACGACCCCATCATTCGCGACTATATCGGCCCGCGCGAGTTCGAGGCGCTGTGCGCAAAACATGGCATCAGCAACGACACCCTTGTCGTGTTTTACGGCGACAAGAACAACTGGTGGGCGACTTACGCCTTCTGGGTTTTCCAGCTTTTCGGCCACACCAGGGCGGCGGTGATGAACGGCGGCCGCAAGAAGTGGGTCGAAGAAGGTCGTGAACTGACCAAAGAGACGCCAGACATTGCCCCTGCTGCCTATCATGCGCCGCAACGCCAGGACTACCGGATTCGCGCCCTCCTGCCCCAGGTTCTGGCCCATCAGGCCGCCGGGCTGCCGCTGATCGACGTGCGCTCGCCCAAGGAATACAGCGGCGAGCTGCTGCACATGCCCGAATATCCGCAGGAAGGAGCGCTGCGCGGCGGCCATATCAAGGGTGCACGCAACATGCCCTGGGCGCGAGCCGCCAACGAAGACGGCACCTTCAAGTCGGTCGAAGATCTGAAGGCGCTGTACGAGGGTGAAGCGCGGGTCAGCAGCGACCAGAACATCATCGCCTACTGCCGC
>JACDJA010003127.1_pt1 | contig 10989 bp, 10 predicted proteins | sample 7449241 | NCBI WGS metagenome assembly JACDJA01 (sample SAMN14253289, study PRJNA609438) | sludge metagenome | isolation source: initial anaerobic sludge | collected 2018-12-20 | reverse complement strand
GATTAATCGGGCCAGCGCAGCCCTCAAACTGAAAGGCTAGCATCAAATGAGCATGCACAGGCACAAGCAGGCGTTTCTTTCCGGAGCCATCGAACTCAAGGACGGCGAGGATGATCCGGCTGCGATCGTCCAGAAGGCGTTGGATGATCTGCAGAAGAGCGTCGACGAACGGTTGAAGGCCGTTGAGGGCAAAGGAATCGATCCGAAGTTGCAAGAGCAGATCGATGCGCTTGCTGCGAAGATCAACCGACCCGGAGCCGGCGCTGAAGATGAGAAGAAGGCCAACGCCGCAGCGGAGGCAAAGGCATTCGACACGTTCATTCGCCGCGGCAAAGAAGCGCTGAACGCCGACGATATGAAATCCTTGCGCGTGTCCGACGATACGGCCGGCGGATTCATTGCGCCGGACACGTTCCAGGCCGAGTTGGATCGCAACGTGGTGCTGTTCTCGCCCGTCCGCGCGATCGCTCGCGTGATGCCGACAGGTGGGCCAGCCGTGCTTTGGCCGAAGCGAACTGGCGGTATGACCGGCGCGTGGGTCGGTGAAACCCAAGCCCGGCCGGAAACGACCGTGACGTTCGGCCAGAACCGTTACGGCGTCTGCGAGCTTGCCGCCTATGTGGACGTGAGCAACGCGATGCTGGAAGACAGCGCCTTCGACGTTGGTCAGCTTCTGGCCTTCGAATTTGCCGAAGAGTTCGGCCACCTCGAGGGCGTTGCGTTCGTGAATGGCGCGAGTCAGCTTTCGCCGTCCGGCTTCATGGCAGATGCGAACGTGGCCTATACGCCGGGCACCGATGCCAGCTTGATCAAGGGCGACGGCCTGATTGACCTCTATCATTCGGTCAAGCCGGTCTACCGTGCAAACGGAACGTGGGGCATGAACAGCACCACGCTCGGCGCTATCCGCAAGCTCAAGGACACCAACGGCAACTACATGGTCGCCATGGCGGGCCTGAACAACGCGCCAGTGACCACGCTGCTTGGTCGCCCGATCGTGGAAATGCCGGATATGCCGAACATCGGCAGTGGCAATTTCCCGGTGGTGTTCGGTGACTTCACTCAGGGTTATCGGATCTTCGATCGCCTGAGCCTGAGCATCCTTCGCGATCCCTACTCGCAGGCAACCAACGGCATGACCCGCTTCCATGGTCGCCGTCGTGTCGCAGGTGGCGTCGGCAAAGCCGAAGCGATCCGGAAGCTGAAGATCGCCACTTCCTGATCATCGTCTGGAAACGGTGCCGCATTGGCACCGTCTCCGCACCAATTCAAACGAAGGAACATCACATGCGAGACCTCGCAAGCAACATCAACGTCAAATCGGCCATCGTACCGGTTGCTGCGCGTACCGATAACACCGCCATCGTTTCCACTATTCTCGACACCTTCGGTTATGGCTCGGCAGTGCTGGCTCTCACCATCGGTACAAACACCGATACCAACGCGACATTCCCAGTTCTGCTCGAAGAGAGCGACGACAGCGGCATGAGTGGCGCGACTGCGGTGGCTGACAAAGATATGGTCGGCACCGAAGCAGAGGCAGGCTTTACCGCCGCGGACGATGACACCAAGTCGCGCAAGCTCGGCTACATCGGCAACAAGCGATACATCCGCGCGACGATCACGCCGTCTGGCAATGACAGCGGCAACATCTTCCTGGCGGGCGTGTGGGTGCAGGGCCATCCGGCCAGCGCACCGGTAGCTAATCCGCCAGCGTAACCTAGGGGCACCGGCTTCATGAGGATGCCGCGGCCCGTCCGATAACGGGAAGAGTTCTGCCTGGTGCCCCCGTCCGGTCCGCGCCGAACGACATGGTAGAGGCTCAAGAACTCAAGGCCGCTCTTATTCCGGTTGATGGGAAGACAAATGCCAGTTAAGGCGCCAAGGATTTGCAAATGCGGGATGATGGTCGCGGCGGGCAATGAATGCCCGTCATGCAGCCGTGTCCGCAAGCAACGATCTGATGCGCGCCGTCCATCTGCCACCGCTCGCGGATACGATTCCCGGTGGGATAAGGCGAGGGCAACATATCTGCTTTCGCATCCCTATTGCGTGATGCAGGTAGCGCCTGGCCGGAGGTGTGGAAAGCCTGCCAACATCGTAGATCATATTGTCCCTCACCGAGGCGATCAGCTTCTATTTTGGGATAAGAACAACTGGCAGTCCCTATGCATCAAATGCCACTGCTCACATAAGCAGAGCCATGAAAAGCGCACCTCTGGGCTTATACGGGCCAACCCATTCGTAAGGCCGTCTGCCATCCCCGTCACCATCGTGTGCGGGCCAGCAGGGGCAGGGAAGTCTACCTATGTACGTGAGCGTGCTGGCCCTAACGATCTGGTTATAGACTTAGACGTGATACGCGCCCAGCTATCCGGCGGCAGGCTACATGCTGCCAACAGCGAGTGGACCACGCCTGCTCTCAATGAGCGCAACCGTATCCTACAGTCCCTTGCCCATGACAGACAGCATGAGCGTGCGTGGTTCGTTGTGTCAGCACCACATGCCGAGGACCGTGCGTTGTGGAAGCGCAAGCTCGGCAATGCCACCGTCGTGCTGCTGGATACGCCGCTCGATGAATGCATCAGACGCATCAAGGCAGACCCGACTCGCGAGGGCGAGCATCGGCGCATGGAAAAGCTCGCTCGTGACTGGTGGTCGAAGCAGCCTGCACCGGGGGATAACGTCAACTTTGGGAATTCATTCCGACCGACGGCCCCCAAAGCAAAAGAATTTTCTCGAAATCAGCGGTTTTTTTCTGGACATTCAAAATGCTCACCCTGATCGCAGCACCAGACACATCGCCGGTTTCGCTGGAAGAGCAAAAAGACCACATGAACGTGTCGTTCGATGATCAGGACGACATGATTGAAGCGTTTGTTACAGCAGGAACGCAGAAGCTTGACGGTGCAGCAGGTATACTCGGACGCTGCCTCATAACCCAAACTTGGCGATTAACTCTCGACAGATTTCCCTTCAAGATCGTCATTCCACTGCTTCCGGTGCAAAGGGTTTCGTCGATAAAGTATATCGACGCGAACGGAGACGAACAAACTCATTCCGACTGGACTTTGTTTGGCGTCGGCTCTGATGAAGCCTACTTGCTTCCACGCTTCGGTACATCTTGGCCCACACCACGCACAATTCCTGAAAGTGTAATGGTCGAGTTTGTTGCGGGCTATGGTGACGATCCAGAGGATGTGCCCGAGCCACTCCGCGAAGCCATTCGTCTTTGGGCGGCCCATCTCTATGACAACCGCCCATCAACTGAAGAAGGCACACCGAGCTTTGTGCGGCCACTCGATCTTGGATTCTATCAGCACATCGCGGATTATAGGCGGTTTGCATTCTGATGCGTGGACGGAAACCAGAACTGAAAGTTATCGAAGGCGGCATGGCAAAGCGGCCGGGTGTACCGGATTGGATGGCAAAGGAAGCGAAAGCAGAATGGCGTCGTGTTACGCCGAAGCTGATAGCGCGAAAAGTTCTCACGCAATCCGATCTTGGGTCGCTGGAGAATTATTGCGTGGCGATCGGTCAGGTTCGCGAGTGTCAATCGACGCTGAATAAGGATGGACTTTATGTCCAATCCGAGAAGGGCGCTCCGCGTCCACATCCTGCAGTTCGCATCATGCATCAGGCGATGACGCAAGCCCGTCAGCTTGCCGCGGAGCTTGGCTTAACGCCGGCATCGCGCGGAAAAACACAAGAGAACGATCCGAAAGAAAACGAAGATGAGTGGGCCAAAATGGATCTCTAGCAGGGCAAAGCTGAGAGACCCACACGGCCGCGGAAAGCGAGCCGTCGAGTTTCTTCATTTGCTGAAGCATCCGAAGAGTTCGCTGCCTAAACAGCAGTTCGAATTGTCACCTTTCATGGAGCGCATTGTCCGGCGTGTTTATGGCGACACTGACGCGAATGGCAAGCGCATCATCCGCACGGTATTCCTTCTGCTGCCGCGCGGTAATCGGAAGACCACACTCGGCGCCGGCCTCAGCCTCTTGCACACCATCGGACCGGAGCGGGTGCCGGGCGGACAGGTGATCACGGCCGCAGTCGATAGAAATCAGGCCCGTATTGCATTTGAAGAGGCGCTGGCATCGGTCAATATGGACCCTCGAGTGCGGGCTGCGATGAAGCTGAACGACGCTCGTAACCGCATTCAGCACGTCAAATCCGGTGCGGTGTATGCCGCAATTTCCGCTGAAGCAGGCACGTCACACGGTCGCACACCATCGTTTGTTTTGGCGGATGAGCTTCACGCATGGAAGGGAAGCGCCTTATGGGATGTGCTTCGAACCGGCCTAGCGAAGGTTCCTGAAACTCTGATGTTCGTGATCACGACGGCCGGTGCCGGTCAAACCAGCCTTGCTTTCGAGATGTATGATTATGCGAAGAAGGTCGAGCGCGGCGACATTGTCGATCCGAGCTTCCTTCCGATCTTGTTCGAATCCGATAAAGATGTTGACTGGCGCGATGAAGAGAATTGGTACGCGGTCAACCCTGGACTGAAGCACGGATTTCCCGATCTCGACGGACTGCGCCAGATGGCACGGGAAGCTGAGAACCGGCCCGGACAGCTCGAAGCGTTCAAGCAACTTCATCTGAATGTATGGCTCGATGGCACCGCGGCGCCGTGGCTGGACATGGCTGTCTACGATCAGGGGTCGGCCGCGCTCGACATAAATGAGTTCGAAGGTGAGCGGTGTTGGATCGGCATCGACCTTTCAAGCACCGAGGATCTGACTGCCGTGGTCGCAGCCTTCATGCGCGACAACGGTGAGGTGTGCTTATTTCCATTCTTTTTCGTGCCGGAAGACACCCTCCGAAAGCGCCAGGAGCGCGATGGCGTACCCTACGTTCTCTGGGCCGATCAGAAGCACATCATTCCGACGCGCGGTACGGTGGTCGATTACTCGATTGTCGAAGGAAAGGTGATCGAACTGGCCGAGCGATTCCGCGTCATGGAAATCGCGATCGACAGGTGGAACGCCACCGGTACCATCAACCGTCTGACCGAGGCAGGTCTTACGATCGCGCAGTTCGGACAGGGCACCTCGAGCATGTCACCGGCGGTTAAAGAAACAGATCGCCTTATCCATGGCGGCAAGCTGCAGCATGGCGGGCATCCAGTCCTTCGGTGGAATTTTAATAACGTCGTCTTGGCCGAGCCGAACGACGCCGGCGATACGAAATTCAGCAAGCGTAAGAGTGCCGACAAGATCGACGGTGCCGTTGCGGCTGCCATGGCCATCGCGAGAGTGATGGCTTCAGGTCGCGGGCCTTCGGTCTACGAAAGCGAAGAGCGCGCGGGTGGATTTTTGGCAATTTGAAAGGACACGTTATGGATGATCTTACAGTGGGTGAGCGAGAGCTAATCCGCCGTCTGCGCAGCGGCGATACATTCCGCATTCTCATACAGCGACGACATGAAGGATGGTGCGTGACCACGGCACCGGCGCTGCCAGATCAACTGCCGCAGAATACTGGCAGCGGCAGAACCTTTGATCAGGCGTGGCAATTCGCAAACGCAGAGGATCGCGGCTAATGGCAACCCTCGCGCGTCATTCCGGGGTGGTCCAGGACCAGGCCGGGAACATCATCCCGAATGCAAAGATCGAAGTTCGGCGCGAAACGCCGGGCGCGCCGCTGGCTGCGCTGAAGGAAGATCGCGACGGGCTGGTAGGCTTGAGCAATCCGTTTGACGCGGAGGCGGACGGATCGTTCGCTTTTCATGTCATCGGCGGTGCGTACAAGGTCCGTGCCTACGTTGGAGCATCCGGTGCGCCGACATTCGAGTATATAGAGCGCTTCGTCGCGAACGGCACCGCGGCGGAGCATGACGCGGAGGATTTCGTAGCGGCCGGCACCGTCAGAGAGCGGCTGACAGCGGACCGCACTTACCACGTTGCACCCTCAGGGAGCGGCGGGAGCGATAGCAACGACGGACTTACGGCGCTCGCACCATTTCTGACCATTCAAAAGGCCGTCGACGTCGCCGCAACGGTTGATCTGGCCGGGTACAAGATCACAATCCAGCTTGCCGACGGCACTTACACCGCAGGCGTGGTCCTGAAGAATGTCGGCGGATTTGCCGCGCCGGGCGATCTTGTCATCAAAGGCAACACCACAACACCCGCGAACGTCATTGTCAGCCCAACCAGCGCCGATGCCTTCCTTGCGGATAGTATCGCCAGCGTGTGGGACGTGACCGATCTCAAGATCCAAACGACCACATCGGGAAACGGTCTATTTGCCCGGTACGGCGCGAAGATTCGATACGGCAATCTCAACTTCGGCACCTGCGCTTCGTCGCACATTCAGGCATTCGGGCCGGGCAGCGTCATCACCTGCCTGTCGAATTACGCCATCACCGGCGGCGCGCAAATCCATTTCCAGTCCTATTACGGCGCGCAGATCGTCGCCGCCGGCCGAACGATCACCATCACCGGGACACTGACCATCTCCATCTTCGCCGACATGCGTGTGCTCGGCTCGGCGCAGCTTTTCTCCATGACGTTCGCAGGCACCTATACGGTGACAGGCAGCCGTTACCGGTCTCAGGAGAATGCGGTGTGCTTCGTCAACGGTGCGGGCGCAACGTATTTCCCCGGCAATTCGTCCGGAACGACGGCTACCGGGGGGCTCTACACCTAAGGTAGCCCCGATGCTTCCGCGGCCGATTAGAATGCGTGCTGCAGCGTGACGTACATCCAGCCTAGGAGCGATAAGCCTGCGCCGATTCCTACGACGAAGGCGATGCGCATGCACAAAGGCATGCTGACCCAGCTCCGCATTTTCCCAGCCCTCAAAGTCAACGGGTGCCGGAGCGCGGGAAAAGATAAAGATGGGCGCTGCTTCCTATGTGCTTCCTGTGCGAGAATGACCGAAGCGAGGATTTGCAGAAACCCCTTATTTTATTGGCGCACCCGACACGATTCGAACGTGTGACCTTTGCCTTCGGAGGGCAACGCTCTATCCAGCTGAGCTACGGGTGCAACGCCCTCCATTTAGCCGATTGGGCTGGTATGGGCAACGGCTGGCGGGGGTTTTATAGGCCCGGCTCGCAGCGCGGAGCGCACGCATCAGGCAATAAATGAAGGAACTGAGGTGCTGCGGCCTCAGCTCTCCACCGCGAACCGCAGCCCGGCGTGATCGGTCAGCCGTTTGATCAGGCGGTCACCCAATGCCGCGCCCGGCGTCCAGATGCCACCCGCGACATCCTTTGCCTCGCGCACAAGACACACCGCGCTTTCGCCGATCATCTTGGAGGTCGAGCCGTAGCCCGGATCGCGGTCGCCCTTGACCGAGGCGCGGATCTGCTTGCCATCGGGTGTAAGGCCCACAAACAGGATGTCGTACATGCCGGTTTCGCGCTCTTCCTTTGAAGGACCTTCGCCGGGCTTCGGTCCGCCAGGGCCGCCCATCGCGGAATTGGCGCCGACAATGGCCTTGGCCATGGCTTCGCCCTTCTCGCCCGGGCCTGCCAGCATCATCTCGTCGTAGACGAACTCCTTGCCGTAGGGGAATCCCATCAGCATGTTGGAGCGATGCACGTTGCGGGTGTTGATGGTCGCCATCACGAACGGCGCGACCCACATGCCGAGATCGTCATCATGCAGCGGCTTGTTGCCCGGTGGCTGTTTCGGTCCTTCAAAACCCGGCGTGAGCGCGAAGGGGTTTTTCAGCAGCGGCACGATGCTGAGATCCTTCGCCGCCGCGGCATAGGTCGCTTTCAGGCTCGCGGCGGTGCCGCCGGAAAATGTACCCTTCATCTTGCGCACACGGCCCTTCACCAGCGGGCAGGCCGCGCCGAACTGCTTCTTCGCAGCGTTCTGCAGGAAGAACACGCCAAGCTCGAACGGGATCGAATCGAAGCCGCAGGAAAACAGGATGCGGGCGCCGCTCGCCTGCGCGGCGGCATGATGAGCGTCGATCATCTGGCGCATCCAGGCGGGTTCGCCGCACAGATCGAGATAATCGGTGCCGGACGCGGCGCAGGCTGCGACAACTTCGGAGCCATAAAGCTGATAGGGGCCGACAGTGGTGAGAATGGCCTTGGCCTGATCGGCCATCGCCTTGAGCGAGGCAGGATCACTGGCGTCGGCCTCGATCAGCGATGTGTCCTTCGGCGCGCCGATCTCGTCACGCACGGCGGCGAGCTTGTCGCGGCTGCGGCCTGCCATCGCCCATGTCAGGCCGCTTCCGGGGCCGTATTCGGCTGCGAGATATTCGGCGACGAGTTTGCCGGTGAAGCCGCTGGCGCCATAAACAACGATATCGAATTTTGGTTGGGTCATCGCAACGTCCTCTCGTCCTTCGCGCGTGTCTCGCTCACGCCAGCAATTTCCGCAGTTCCGCCTTCGCCACCTTCTCAAGCGTCGAGCGCGGCATGTCGTCCACCAGCCGCACTTCGCGCGGCACCTTGAAATCGGCCAGCGCATTCTTGCAGACGTGCAGGATATCGTCATGCAGCGTCGGCGGCGCACCGGCGAGGCCGGCGGCCGGAATGACGAACACCACCGGCACTTCATCCAGCATCGGATGCTTCTTCGCCACCACGGCAGCCTCGCGCACGCCCGCCACCGTCATCACCACCTGCTCGATCTCGGAGGCGGCGACATTCTCGCCGCCGACCTTGAGCATGTCCTTGGCGCGATCGCCGAAGCGGATGAATCCGTTCTCCAGAATCTTCACACGGTCGCCGGTGATGAAATAGCCGTGCTCGTCGAAGCTGTCGCGAGTCGCCTGCTCGTTGTGCAGATATTCCTTGAACAGCGACAGACCGGGCGTGCCGCGGATCAGAAGATCGCCGGTTTCGCCGACAGTTACCGGTGCGCCGTTCTCGCCGACCACGCGGATATCGTATTCGGGCGCAGGGCGGCCGATGGCCAGCGGGATATTCGGCTGGTTCGGTTCGCCGACAATGCCGTGGGTGATGGTTTCCGTCATGCCCCACCAGCCGATGGTCTTCACGCCGAAGAGCTTGTCGGTGGGCGGCTCGCAGACCGCGCTGCCCCACAGCCGGAAGTGATGTTGTTTCGGCGCTTCGCGCTCCATCAGCGCCTTGACGCAGAACGGCACCAGCGAGGTCCAGGTGCAGCGATGTTCAAGCGCCGTGGACCAGAACCGGCTCGCGGAGAAGCGCGGCTGGATCACGGCGGTGCAGCCGGCCCAGAGCGAGGCCAGCATCGAATAGGCCAGCGCGTTGGTGTGGAACAGCGGCAGATAGATCTGATGAATATCCTCGGGCCGCAGATCCTGATGCACCGCGTTGACCTTCGCGCCCCACAGCGCGTTGGCGTGAGTCCACAGCACCGCCTTGGGCCGCGATGTGGTGCCGGAGGTGTATTGCACGCTGCACGAGGCATAAGGATCGGCAGGACGGCGCGGGCGGTCTGCGCTGTCGGCGAACAGTGCGTCGAAGGATTCGGACTTTGTTGGCTTATATCCCTGCGCGGGCGCGGCCCCTGCGTCGTGTGATATTACGGCCAGCCAGCGCAAGCTGCGGCAGTTGTTTGCGACCAACTCGGCATAGGCGGGCTGGGTGACGGCCGCCACCGCGCCACAATGATCCGCAAAATACTCCATTTCGGCAGGCGCAGAGCGGGTGTTCGTCGTGACGGCGATGGCGCCGAGTTCGACGCAGGCGAACCACGCCAGCAACATCTCGATACAGTTGTCGAGGTGAAGCAGCACGCATTCGCCGGACTTGATGCCGCGCGCCTGAAGGCCTGCGGCCAACGCGCCGACGCGCTCATGAAATTCGCCGTAAGTCCATGGCCGGGCCGGTGCATCGAAGGGTGCCCAGATCAGGAACGGGTGATCGCGCCGTGTCTCGGCGCGCAGCCGCAGCAGCCACGGCACATCGAGGCCGGCGAAGGGACCGACATGGTCCGGTAAAAATGAGCCGTGTGGGCTGCTGGTTCTGGGCATGGTTTCTCCCGTCCCGCTTGTCCGCTGCGGGTTGCCAATTGCTTGTCTGACAGGAGGCGCAGAGTCAACGGGGCAGCCCGGTCATGGCCTTATGCAGGCGATAGCGTCACGCGCAAGCCGTCCTTCGGCTTGGGAATCGGCCACATCTGCCATGCGGATACATAACCCGGCGCGAGGCTGACCTTGAGGTTTTGCAGGAAATGAAATGTGAAGCACTTGGCCTGCATGTAGGCGAAGTGAAGTCCGATGCACATATGCGCGCCGCCGCTGAAGGGAATGAATGCGAAGCGATGGCGAGCGCGCTGGGCTTCATCGGTGAAGCGCAGCGGATCGAATGTCTCGGGATCGGGCCAATGCTCGCTCATATGGTGCGTGAACAGCGGGTTCATGCCGACCATCGTGCCGGCGGGAATGTCGTAGCCCTTGAATGTGAAGTCGCGCGTCGCCCGGCGCGGGATCGACGGCACCGGCGGCTTCATCCGCATCGCTTCCTTGAAGGCCATTTCGGTGAGCGGCATGGCGTCGAGTTTTTCAAACGGCAGCGGCGCGCCCGGCGCGACCCCAAGCGAAGTCACCTCATCGCGCAGCCGCACCTGCCATTCCGGATGCGCCGCGAGCATCGACACGAACGATGTCAGCGATGACGTCAGCGTGTCGTGCGCGGCCATGATCAGGAAGCTCATGTGATCGACGATGTCCTGCGTCGAGAGCAGGGCGCCGTCCTCATGGGTGGCGTGGCACAGTTGCGAGAACAGATCGTTGCCGCTGTTCTCGCGGCGAAGCGGAATTTGCTGCGAGAAATAGGCGACGATGCGCTGGCGTCCCTTGACGCCGCGCGCCATCTGCGTGCCGGGCCAGGGCTGACGGATCACGGCGACCGAGGCCGCGATCATGTCGACGAAGGAGCGCGTGACGTCTTCAACTTCCGGGCCGATTCCGGTGCCGAGGAACGATGTCGCTGCGAGGTCGAGCGTCAGTTGCTTCATCGCCGGATAGAACAGCATCGGACCCGGGTTTTCGCGCCACTGATCCACGCGCGCGGCGATGCCGGTG
>JACDJA010003124.1_pt1 | contig 11002 bp, 8 predicted proteins | sample 7449241 | NCBI WGS metagenome assembly JACDJA01 (sample SAMN14253289, study PRJNA609438) | sludge metagenome | isolation source: initial anaerobic sludge | collected 2018-12-20 | reverse complement strand
CAAGATATGGTGGTCGTGAAGAAACCGACCCTAAGCGTCGTGCTTCCGGAGATTTTTTACGCCATATGGCAGATTCAATTCTGGCTTTCAATGCCACTGCACGTATTGTTATCATGGGCGACCTGAACGATAATCCAAACGATTTAAGTATCACGGATCACCTGAAAGCAGGCAGCCCAAAACAGGGAGTTGTCAATGCTGAGCTTTACAATCTTTCGCTCGATCCATTTTTGGCCGGTGAAGGCACTTTATACTACAAAAGCTGGGATTTCTTTGACCAGGTGATTGTGTCGTCAGCGCTGTTAAATGGAAAAACCTGGCAGGTGGATACCCTGAAAGTGGTGAAACATCCGTGGATGCTTTTTCAGCAGAAAAATGGAGAAACGCGACCCAATCGTACTGCTTCCGGTGGCCGGTATTATGGCGGTTTTAGCGATCACTTGCCCGTGGTGCTTTATCTTACGCCAGGTAAATAAACTCAATCAAAACGCTGTTCGCTGATCAAGTTTCCCGATTCGTCCCATGATTTCCAAAGACCTGTACGCCTGCCTTCCTCGTAGATTCCTTCGATGTTTTTGGTGCCATTGGGATGGTAAACAATGCCTATACCATGGCGCTTTCCGGCCTTGAAACTGCCGCTGCTCCATAAAGTGCCGTCTTCGTACCAAGATTTCCATTCGCCTGCGCGAAGCTTGTTTTCAAAGTTGCCTTCCATTTTTAGCTGGCCTTCAGGGTAGTATTGTTTTTCTTTTGCAAGGATTTTTTCACCCGCTTTTTCTTTGTAAAAGCGCACGGTTTTAGGATTGCCGTTATCCCATAAATCTTCAATCTCAGAAATTAGGTCGTCGTCAGCTTTTTCAACTTTATTTTGGATACAGCTATTAAAAAAAATGCTGCCTATCAAAAAAACTAAAAAGATCTTAACGGTTGAATTGCAGGCGCATACCTTTGATGTTTTCCTTGAAATTTCCGTTTTCATAAGCCAATTCGCCATTGATAAAAGTATGTGTTATTCGGTGAGAAAATCTTGTTCCTTCAAGCGGCGACCAACCGCATTTGTATAAAATGTTATCTTTAGTTACCGTTTCCGTTTCGTTTTCGGCTATTAAAACCAAATCAGCAAAATAGCCTTCGCGGATGAAACCCCGCTGATGGATTTGGAAGAGGATGGCCGGGTTGTGGCACATCTTCTCAACCATCGTTTCCAGAGGTATCATACCTTTCTTACTCATTTCGAGCATGCCCAAAAGCAAATGCTGAACCATTGGCCCACCAGATGGTGCTTCAAAGTATGGGCGTGATTTTTCTTCCAGCGTATGTGGTGCGTGATCAGTGGCTACAACATCCAATCGCCCGTCCAACAAGGCCTCCCAAAGTTTAAGCCGGTCGTTTTCGGTTTTTACCGCCGGATTCCATTTGATCAGATTAGCTTTTTGTTTGTAATCATTTTCATTAAACCAGAGGTGATGCAGACAAACTTCGGCAGTGATTTTTTTCTCTGCAAGTGGAATTTTATTACTGAAAAGTGCAGTTTCCATAGCCGTTGAAAGATGCAAAACATGCAGTCGTGTGCCGTATTTTTCGGCCAGTTCAACGGCTTGTGAAGAAGATTTGTAGCAGGCTTCCGCACTTCTGATAAGCGGATGAAGGCTGGCTGTGGCGGTATCTTTATATTTTTGATGATACAGGTGATTGTTTTCGCGTATCGTGGGTTCGTGTTCACAATGTACGGCAACAATGGTGGGTGCTTCTGCGAAAATCCCCTGTAAAGTTTGTTGGTCGTCCACCAACATATTTCCGGTGCTGGAACCCATGAAAACCTTGATGCCGCACACGTTTTTTGGATCTGTCTGAGCAACTTCTTTCAGGTTGTCGTTAGACGCACCCATATAAAACGAGTAGTTTGCCATAGATTGTGCTGCGGCAAGTTCGTATTTATCTTGTAAAAGGCTTTGAGTAAGTGTATTAGGGATAGTGTTAGGCATCTCCATAAAGCTGGTAATGCCACCGGCCACCGCGGCACGACTCTCGGTTTTGATGTCGGCTTTGTAAGTTAATCCCGGTTCGCGAAAATGCACCTGATCATCAATAACACCCGGAATTAGTAGCTTTCCGTTGGCATCAATAATTTTAAGATCGCTTTGTGAAACAGCAATCTTGCCTTTTCCGGCTGCCGAAATCTTTTTTATCACACCTTGTTCTATAAGTACGTCTGCTGCAAAGCGTTTCCCTTCATTTATAAGGTTAGCGTTTTCAATCAGGATGGCACTCATGGTTTAAGATTTTGCTTCAGGTGCGGGCTTAATTTGTCCGGTTATACCTCTCATCCTTAGGTTAATAACACCCAAAACAGCTTCTCTGAAAATACGTTTATTCATTTTTGAAGTGCCTTCGGTACGATCGGTAAAAATAATGGGGACTTCTTTTACGGTAAAACCCAGTTTCCAGGCGGTATATTTCATTTCGATCTGGAAGGCGTAGCCCACAAATTTGATGCGGTTCATATCTATTTTTTCAAGCACTTTGCGTCTGTAGCATACAAAACCTGCTGTGGTGTCCCTTACTTTTAGCCGTGTAATAAAACGCACGTAGGCGGAGGCGTAATACGACATCAGCACGCGTCCCATGGGCCAGTTGACGACGTTTACACCGGTTATATAGCGCGAACCAACAGCAACGTCTGCACCTTCGTGAGCGCAGGCGTGGTAAAGACGTTCGAGGTCGGCGGGGCTATGAGAAAAATCAGCGTCCATCTCAAAAATGTATTCGTATTTTCGTGCCAAACCCCAACGAAATCCGTGGATATAGGCTGTGCCTAATCCTAACTTGCCCTTGCGTTCTTCAATATGAAGCCGATCAGGAAATTCCGGCATCAGTTTTTTCACGATGGCAGCAGTGCCATCAGGGCTATTGTCTTCTATAACAAGCACATCGAAGTCTTTCTCCAATTCGAAAACAGTGCGGATAATCTTCTCGATGTTTTCTTTTTCGTTGTAGGTGGGTATAATGACCAGGCTGTCTGACATCAATTTGGACTTTTATGGTTTATAATGCTACAAATTTAGCCACAAACTTAAGATTTCTAATCATTAAAAAGTGAATTTTGCTAAAATTGTAAATGCAACACAAAATAATTAGCGTCTATTTTGCAATGAACGCTGTTTTAAGCTTTGATAATCAAGTGGATAATTTACTCGATGATAAGTTTTCTTACTTCACTGCTATCTGAAGTTGACAACACAATTAGACAGCAACCGACTCGCAAATCCTCGGTAAATCGATGGTGTTTGTTGCCTTCAAAGGCTATTGGTTTCTGGAAAAAGTGATTCTTTGCACATTTGATAGGTTTAAGCAAGATAGCCAGCCGAAGCCAGCTATCTTTATTTTTACCTCAGAATTATAGTTTATAAAACTTACCAGCCGTTAAAAATGATCAAAGGACCAAACATGGCTAATAAACAATTAGTCTATTGGTTGCAATCTTGTGCTGATCCTTGAGCACAACCAGGTAAACTCCTGACTGTATTCCAATTCCATCCAGATTGAGGTATATGTCTTTCTCATCGCCAGCAAGCTTTGTGGTGTAAACCGCTTTTCCCTGCATATCAGTTATAGTCAATGTTGCCTGACTACTTATTGTTGATGAAAGCGGAATGTGAATGACAGCAGTTGCCGGATTGGGGTTTACTTTTAAGGTATTCACTGATGACAGCTCGCCTATGCCGGTGTTATCTACAACGGTAAAATAGACTTTGGCAGTGCTGTATAGCGTAGCATCAGCCTGATAAGCAATTTTATAGACAATTGAATCTTCTCCAAAAAAGCCAAGTTCGGGCTGATAGATAACAACATTGGGATTAGAAAACGGGACATAAGCATTACCATGTGTGGCAGCAGTTTCGATGCTCAGGCTCACAGGTGCCAGAAACTCATCATTATTCAAAACGGCTACCGTAAAAAGCTCGTCAATCACGCCGGTGGCATTGTCAGCAACAGCTACAGGGGGTGTGTCCAGATCAATCAAAACACCCTGATTGTCAACAAAACGCTTTACAAATTCCTGGTAATAAATATTGGCGACGGTAGCATCGTGGATGATCAATGTGTTTTCGTCGTTTTCGTTATCGGCAGCAGCACTCCAGTTATGAGAGCCAGTCCATAATATAGGATCAGAGGCTGGAGCGCCCTGGTCAACAATCATATATTTGTGGTGAAGGGTTCCACTTGAAACATTATCGAAAGTAAAGTGCACTGTAAGGGCTTCCGTAAGTATTGTATTCACGGTGGAATTGTTTCCGCCTTCGTTGTTGGTGATCACATTAGTAGCAATTCCGGCTCCGGCACGCTCAGCGATGGCATCTGCCATTTCTATTCTGGTAATCAACATGGTAGAAATGCTCAAGTCATGGTCAGCTGTGTTAATAGTTTCAATAATCTTGTTATTTACGCCATCTGTTGGGCTGAAATATGATTCAACATATTTGCCATTGATGCGGAAAGCGTGTGGAGTATTGTTTTTCTTTTTGGAGCCAAACTTGGCGTTGGCAGCATTTGGGCTATCGCTATGTGATCCCCACATCTCTTCAAATTCAATTTGATAAGTACGGGCTAGACTCTGATCCTGAACGATAATGACGTTGTTGGCATCGAGGTTTACCTGACCCTCGGTGAGGTTTGTCGAGCCGGTCCAAACAATCGGGTCGTTTGCATCAACAGATTCTGCATCGAAAACAATGAATTTGTTGTGCATGATGCCCTGTCGTTGTAAATTATCGGGTCCAATCAGCACATGAACAGCTGAGCCGGCCAGTTCATTAATACCCAGGTTTGCTGTGGTGCCACAACCAATCACCCGCACGCGAACACCTCTGTTGGCAGCTGCTTTCAAGGCGTTGCTCACGTTGCTAATGCCATTGTTATTGAAATTATACATCGTGAAATCAATGGTGTGTTTTGCGCGGTTAATGTAATTGATAAGCGTGTCGTCAATCAGTTTATTCAGGTAGATGGCATCAACGCCAGTTGAATAATCATGGTTGACTAAACTATTAAAATACACTTTGATGTCGCCGGTTGAATTGGAGATGGTAGCAAAAGGTATTTCTGATGAGAAAGCAGTATCGCTGCCACTGACAGAGAAGGCTTTCACCCAAAATATTTCTCCAGGATTAAGGCCTGTCAGTTCAATTTCGTGGCTGGTAGAGGTGCCGGCAACGGAAATATGATTGTCGAATACACCTGCCTCAGTTTCACCATAAAACATTTCTGTGGTTCCGGCAATATTGGTTTCCCAGCTGAAATTGAGGGTGGTTTTTGTAAACTCAGGATTATCTAGCGAACCTGTGAGATAAATCGAACCTGGGATAAAAATATCGTTCAGGTCGCGCGGCAACAACTGGTAGCCTCCATTCGGATCATTGTAATCGAACTGTGAGCAGATGGCGGTTAGTTGTACGGGGCCACTGGGGATAGTGGTACCCACGAAATCTTGTCCGTTTTTGATGTAGATATATCCAATTTCATCATTGGATGAGAAGGTGTATTTTTTGTTTCCGGCAAATATTTGACCGGCATCATAAAACAGCACGTTATTGATTTGTATAAGCATGCCTTCATAAGCTTCATTAATCTGGTTTGGGGTGAGTAACGCTGGCTCCGGCAACGGGTTACCGGTTGAGCGCACAATAACGCTGGTGACCGGATCAAGCTCCAGTAACTGATTGTAATTTTTCAACGTACCTGTTACGGTGATTGAGTCGCCACGGTTGACAACGTCTGTGAGTGGTCCATAGGCTGCGATGCCTGCTGTGCCGTCCTCAAGGTAGCGGATGATACCCATTTCGGTACCATTGGTGGCAATACCTTTTACGGTAACAACCGAGCCAATGGGCATTTGACGGGCTTCTAGAATCGTGTTTTGTGCATTTGTGAAGGAAAATGATCCCAGTAAAATGAATGCGGCAATCAGAAATTGTTTCATGGTATTTTAGTTAAGAGTGATTTTTAGAGAAATGGTGGCGGTGCGACCCATGCCAAAAAACACGCCGGCTGAGCTGGCATCAAAAGTACTTGAATGTACTAAATAGGGATCGTTATTTTGTGCGTCGGTAATAAACTTGCCGTCAAGCAGGTTGATAATACTGCCTCGTAGCTCGAAACCTGTTTTTTTCATGTGCCAGCTGTATCCGGCATGCACGTCAAGCATAAAATAATCCGGGATTTTCCAGGATTGTATTGGGTTTCCGTTGTCGTCAAAAGCCCAGTCATTTTGTTCAGGATCATAATCGAGGGGGTTAAACTCGGCGTAATGTTTCCCAAAATAAGTAAACACGCCACTGGCATATAGGCCTGGAATAATTTCCCATCGGATACGTTCCTGATTTTGAATTTGAGCGGCATCGCCTACATAAAGCCCTTTGGCATCGAATGGCCGTGTACCAACCTGTTGACCGTTGTCGTCATAAACGCGTGCCGTATCTGCCGAAGTCCATTTCCCGTCGCCGATAGAAAGTAAGCTTTCAAAAAGTAAGTTTTTAGATATCCTGTAGGCAAACTCAAACTCGATTCCTTTGTGCAAAGCATTCATATTGTTGATATTAACCGAGTAACGAGTGCCATCAATATCCATCGATAATGCTCTGTCGGCAGGTTTGTTTTTCCAACTGGTGATATAGGTATTTACGTTGAGCGTAAACTTTGGTTTTACCCAGCTATAGCCAAGTTCGAAAGCTTGTACCTTTTCATTTTCAATTGATTTGAAAAGCGTATTACGTCTGTCATATACGTTATTAAAACGTTGTGCTTTAGAAATATATCCCAAATTACCAAAAATGTTCATGGTTTCGTTGAGGTTGTAGTTCACGCCACCTTTTACGGTCCAGCCGGGAATATATTTCCAATCTGTTTCATTGGTACGCAGACCTTCTGCAGTGTGGTCATAAGTAACGCCTTGATAGGTCACCGTTTGGTTAAATGCAATGGAGAGTGTTGTATCACCAACATCCAGTAGTCGGGGCAAGAAATAGTCTATTCTCTTGTAACCTGTCATAGAAGTAGTTAGATTTAAAAAGGCTGATAGCGCACCTTTTTCCAGTTTTACCTGTCCAAAAAGTCCGCCCCAATTCACTTTGGCGTCGTCATGGTAACCAATAATATCATCTACGTATTTTCGTGTTTCACGGTTATCTTCATTTTCATTTCCACTATCAAGAAAGTAGTTGCCCCCGAACAGGTCTGATATTTTACGAAAGTGTGTGCCCTTATATGTTCGCAAATCGATCCCTCCTGAGAAACTTAGCAAATCACTGTGTTGGTAATCAACAGTGGATAGAAGTCCCATCCAGAAGTGATTATTCATAGCCGCACGGTATATTTGGGAGGATTTATTGGTGGGGTTCACAATAGGATTAAACAGGTTCATGTTAGAATTATAGAAGATTTGTAGGTTTTGTTGCCCTGTTTCTTGATCGTATTTAGGCGTTGTAGAAAATGAATTTCCACCCCCATCGCCAAGTGAGAGATAAAGGATGTTCGAGATATATACTTTTTTGTTTACTGTCCAGAAGTCACGGAGGCTGAACATGGGTTTGTGATAAAAATTATTGGCTGTGCTAAAGGGTTTTGCCCCTGGATATATGGTGTCGGTAGGTGTTGTATAGACTTTGCTGAGATATCCCCAATTTGGATTATAGCGCAAGCCCATATTTACTGGTTCACCGTTTTTTATAAGCTTATTAATGTTTTCAGAACTAACGCCATTGTCTCTCGCAAAGGTGGTATCAAAAGTAGCGATATATTTTTTATGGCTACGCTGGCCGTGTTCTTGAGGTGCGCCCATGGCTGAAAAACTGATGATGTGATTGCCGATTTCTTTATCTACACGCAAAAAATAAAAATAGCCTTCGGTATAAGTCTGGTCAACCCAGCCATCGCCTCTTTTATATGAGCCAGCAAAGGTAACACCCCAGCCATTTTTCATTCTTCCTGAGGTGAGACCAAGCGAGGTACGCATAAATCCGTCGTTGCCAAATTCCTGTTTCAGGCTGATGCCTTTTTTGGCGTCAATGCCTTTGGTGGCAATATTAATTGTGCCTCCCACTGATGGGATGGCTAGTTTTGAAGCGCCAAGCCCGCGCTGAACCTGTGTGTAACGCATTACGGCGTCGAGGCCAAACCAGTTGGACCAGTATACCCAGCCGTTTTCCATATCATTCACCGGAATACCATCGAGCATCACAGCCACGTTGCGCTGGTTAAAACCACGAATATTGATACGTGCATCTCCATCTCCACCTCCAGATTTAGTGGCATAAACACCAGGTGTGGAGTTGAGGATAAGCGGAATATCCTGCGATGCCAGCTGCTCTTCCATCTTTATGGGATTGATGTTGCTGAAAGCTACAGGTGTGTCGCGTGTTTTGGCCACATCACCTACCACCTGAACTTCTGTAAGGGTAATCGTTTTTAATGTGAAATTGAGCTGAATGCTGCTGCTGCCTACTTTTATATCTTTAGTTTGTTTTTCGAATCCTACATAGCTGATTTCCAGGGTATAATTGCCTGGTTTGAGTGATAAATTATATGAGCCGTCGAGGTCAGTAACGGTGCCCATGCCTGGGCCGTAGGTGATATTTACACCGGGCAAAGGCTCGCCCCAATCACCGTCATAAACAAATCCTTTAACTGTTGTGTTTTGTGCGAAAACTCCAAAAGCTACTGCAATTAATAGCAGCAGCAAGCTAGTTTTTTTAATCATGGTTATTGCATTTCTAGGGAGGCATTAAAGATAAAAACACTCTCCACCTTCAGGCTTTATAGATATAACCCAATGATAGAGAGTGTGAATATAATTTTTGCTTTAGTTAAAAAGTAATTTTTGTGTGCCGATACGATTTGACTGATAGCTGATTTTTATCAGATACATACCTTTTAATTCGCGGTCAGATTTAAAAATGTATGTATTGGAACGCTTGTCATACTGCCGTTCTTCAATTAGTCTTCCGCTCAGGTCGAGCAGCTCGATGCGGGTGATGGCTTCTTCTGTGTCAATCGAAAAGACGCTGCCAGTAGCAGGATTAGGATAAATAATGGCTTTGTTCTCCTGTGATTCGCCAATATTGAGCGTATTACATTCGCAGTTGTGAAAACCTAATGAATCGAAGGTGTTTTTTGGTATAGAGTCATATTCCATATGAACTTTAAATGCGGGATCCGGGTTTGCAGTAACGCCTTTTCTTACGTTGGGCTTTCTGATAAGGGTATGATCCATTGTCCACGCCAACCAAAATAAAGGGCCTACGTTATAATCCTGAATGGTGTATGAAGTAGGCACACCACCACTGTTGTAAGTAATTGTAGTATCAGTCAGGTTTCCCCAGCCTTTGTCTGCACTTGTCATTGAACCACCAATCTGTGCGAAAATATCTATGATACCTCCCGATAGGGTTTCTAGTGTCATCGCATCATTTCCATTGAAATACATGGTGCTGTTCACATTGTATACAGGTGATAAAAATAAATCAGCCTTGGCTTGCAATGCCGGATCAACAGGTGCTTCCTGGCCTGTTCCGTTGGGGTCTCTTTTGTCGAGAACAAGCACGAAAGTCGATTTTGGCTTAATAGTTCCACTTAGTGTAACGGCGTCAGGAGAAGTGCCTCCATTACTGTAACGAACCAATTGAAATCCTGCTAGGTCAATTGCTTGATCGGTGGGATTGTATAGCTCAATGGCTTTGTTGTTTCCTGAACCTTCTACGTATTCAGAAATAAAAATGTTTGAGCAGTCTTGCGCCTGAAGGCTTACTGCAATAATCATAAATGCAAAATAGAGTAAAATTTTTTTCATAACAATAAGTGTTTAAATGGTTAATACTAACTATTTGTGTGGCAAAATTAACAACTCTTTGCGACAATTAGCCGTAAAAATACAATAAGCTTGTCAATTATGCCAGATATTTTGATGGGAATTGTTTTGAAGAGCAGTTTTTTTGATTAAAAAAATGCCGGCTATGTCTTTGCTGAGAAAGACATAGCCGGCAAGCCGTATAACTATAGTGCGATTTAGTTTCCTGATTACCTATTATGGAACAGGGGTAGTTACTATACGTAATCAATTTATATTTAAAAACCAATAAACTTCAAAAATTCCTCCCTAACTTTTGCGTCATCCTTAAAGGCACCGCAATATTCGGATGTAATCGTTGTGCTGGAATCGTCTTGTATTCCGCGTGAAGCTACACATAAGTGTTTGGCGTCGATGACAATAGCCACGTCATCTGTTTTGAGCACTTTTTTCAGTTCTTCTGCAATTTGTACTGTCAAACGTTCCTGCACTTGCGGACGGCGTGCAAAATAATCTACAATACGGTTGATTTTCGACAAGCCGATAACCGTCCCGCTGGAAATGTAGGCTACGTGTGCTTTGCCAAAAATGGGCAGACAGTGATGCTCGCAGGTTGACTTTAGTGTGATGTCTTTTTCTACCAACATTTGACCGTAACGGAATTTATTGTCAAAAACCGACATTGTTGGTTTATTCAAGGGATTGAGGCCGTGAAAAATTTCTTTTACAAACATTTTGGCTACCCGATGTGGTGTACCCCGCAAGCTGTCATCGGTCAGGTCGAGGCCAAGAGTTTGCATAATTTGCTCAAAATGAGCTTCTATATTGGCCATCTTGTTTTCGTCAGAAAGCAGAAAAGCATCCGGACGCATCGGTGTTTCAATGCTGGTAAAGCTGTGGTCGTCGCCCATTTCTTCGGCTTCATGCTGATGGATATGCTGGTGTGTATGCCCGTTTCCGTTTGAGGTATATTTTCCGTTTCCATTGGCCGGCTTATAACTTCTAAGTGCTGTTAGGTTGTCGTCTAATTTCATGATAATTTAATTTAGTTGCTGTCTAAACAACCAACATGATAAAATTGTTTAACGTTTACATAAAAAAATTAAACAAAATAGCTCGTTACCCTTTTAAAAGAATATAAAAAGTGCTGCCTAAAAACTT
>JACDJA010003122.1_pt1 | contig 11007 bp, 11 predicted proteins | sample 7449241 | NCBI WGS metagenome assembly JACDJA01 (sample SAMN14253289, study PRJNA609438) | sludge metagenome | isolation source: initial anaerobic sludge | collected 2018-12-20 | reverse complement strand
GTGCATCCTCCAACCCTTGTGCAATCTTTTTTTCACGGGTTTCCATCATGTTCAGCATAGGCCCATAGACCCACGCTTTCAACACAATAAAAATAATGGCAAAGTTGAAAATTTGCACCAACAAGAAACCTAGATTGATACCCAGCTTTTCCAAGGTTTAATCCTTTCTTCTGGTTGCTTTAAAGAACAAACAGCATTAAGAATGCGATTACCAAACAATAAATGGCGATTGCTTCGGAAAAGGCAATCCCTAAAATCATGTTGGTGAACAAATTGCCATACGCATCTGGGTTTCGAGCCATACCGTTTAAGGCACCATGTACACTTAAACCAATCCCGATCCCCGCACCAAGCGCGCCAATCATAGCCAGACCTGCGCCGATAAATTTTGCAGCCATAATGATATCGCCAGACATCTTTCCTCCTGAATTAACTAATGAATAAACTAATGATCAGCGTGTTCGCCATGACCTTGGGTTGCCTGTGCCATAAACACCAGGGTCAACATTCCAAACACAAAAGCCTGAATAAAGCCCATAAATAACTCAAACATGAATACCAGGGACGGTACAAAAACCGGAGCCATCACACCAACGAGGGCGACCAATACCGTTCCTGAAAACATGACCCCAAAAAGACGGAATGAAAACGATAATATCTTTGCCAGTTCTGAGATGAGTTCCAAAATACCGACAATAAAATCCATAAAGCCTAAGGCCGGTTTTTTGAAAATCGTGGTGAAATTAAAGAATTTCGTAAAGTACCAGGCTTTTTGTGCCCGCACCCCAATTACCTGAGTCATCACAACCGAGATCAGTGCCAGAGCGGCCGTGAAGTTAAGATCCGTGGATAAACCCCGAAACCAGGGAACCAGTAAATATCCTGCTTCCCCATGTGAAACTTCTCCCGCCAGCAATTGATACACATTCCCAAACAGGTTCTGAATGGCATAGCCATGATCACTGGTATGTAAGATACCGATCGTTTCAAAACCAGGCACTAATTTCCATAAATTTGCCACCAGCACAATAATGAATATTGTCGCAAACCACGGAAATATGACTTTAGACCAGGCCCCGGCTGAAGTTTTGGTGAGATTGTAAAGCATTTCCACCGCAGTTTCTACCGCCGAGGTGATGCCTTTGGGAACCAACGCCCCGCCCTTTAGGGACTGACGGACGATAAACGCCAGGGCAATGATAACAATATCCACCAGCAACATGGCTGTCATGGTGTTCACCAGCGGGAAGGTCGATCCAAAGAGTGCGATGGTACCCAGCTGCTCTGGCGCAACCTGGATGTGGGGTTGGATAGGGACGGCAATATAGGTTACACCGACAAAGGTCAATATTGAAAACAACAATATCCACCAGCGGTTGACACCCCAGCGCCATTTACGTGTCTTCTCCAAGGTCTGCCTCCTTTAGTTTAAGGTCTTGCTGTTGCTTTTCAACATTTGATTTAAGCTTCCTTAATGTAATCCGAACAACAAAAAACATCAAAATTAATGAAACGGGGATGCTGGCAACCAGCAGCCCAACCGTGAACCAGGGTTTTGTCTGATAGTGTGCATCCAACCATAAACCACCAAAAACGGCACCCAAAATAATGACCAAAGTCAAGCAGCCAACCTGAGCCGTAATGCTCGCCAGTGTGAGATTATAAAATTTGGTTTTACGGTCAACGGCAGCGGGTTTTTCTGATTGCATACGCAGTGATTATATCATAACCAAAAAATTAGGGTCAATGCAGCAACATAAGGTTTGTGGCTGCAGTGGTAACAAAATTTAACCAGGGGGTATAGATGACACCCAAGACGATCACACCCGAAACACATACGCCCAAAGCAAATTTCCAGGTATTAGAAACCGGAATCTCCTCATCTGCTTCTGTATCTGCAAACACGATGCGCATCACATGCAGATAGTAATATAAAGCAATCACCGAATTTAACACACCGACCAAGAGCAACCAGATTAAGTCCGCTTCAGCAGCAGCAGCAAACACCAACACCTTGCTGATAAAGCCGCCAAACGGCGGGATGCCGCCCAAAGACAACAAACTAACCAGCAAAATATAGGCCAGGCCCGGGGAAGATTTGACCAGGCCGCGAAACGCTTCAATCTCACTGCTGTTTTTCTGTCTTTCCACAATGGTGATCACGCCGAAAGCAGCCAGGTTCGTAAACAAATAGGCGATTAAATAGTACATAGAGGCTGTAATGCCCAGCGCATTTCCAGCAGCCACACCCATCAAAATATAGCCAGCATGCGCAATTGAGGAGTATGCAAAAAGCCGCTTCAAATTCTTTTGCGCCAAGGCTAACAAATTTCCCGTGAACATGGTAATCGTTGCCAAAATAGCGATCAACAGCCCCCACCCTGCTTGCTGATCCGAAAACGCCGAGAATAAAAAGCGCATCAATACGATAAATCCAGCTGCTTTCGAGGCGGTCGATAAATAACCGGAAACCGGGGTTGGTGCGCCATGATATACATCGGGAGCCCAAAAATGGAACGGCACGGCAGAAACTTTAAAGCCAAATCCAGCCATCACCAAAAACAAAATCACAAATTGTAAGGTCACGCTGACCGCTCCACCTTGTAAAATCGTCACAATCTCATAGAGTTGTGTGGAACCCGTAAAACCAAATAATAAACTAAACCCATATAACATTACCGCCGAAGCCATTGCCCCGTACAGCAAATATTTTAATCCTCCCTCGACGCTCTGATTATCTTTAACCGCAAATCCAGCCAAAATATACATGGGAATCGAGGTAATTTCAATTGCCAGATACAGCATAATCAGGTCAGCTGCCGCAGCCATAAAACTCATCCCAATCGTACTGATCACCAATAGAGCAAAAAAGACAGCACGATTGCTTATTTGTTTACTATTCGCAGCGAATAAGGCCGTTAACGCCGCACCCGCTAGAAACAGCAGCCGGAACCCAAAGCCAGCCGCATCGACGCGCAACATGCCGCCCCACACCAACTGGCGCTGGTCGGCGGGATAATTAAATAAAACACTCACCGCAGCAATGACGATCAAACCAATTGCAGTAAACCAGCTAAAAAATGATTCGTGACGCTCTTTATAAAGCACATCGAATAATAAAATCAAACCTGCCAAAACCAGCAATAAGATCTCAGGCAAAATTACCAGTAAATTTGTGCCCACTATGCACCTCCCAATAAGCTGAGAATATGGTTCACACTGGTTTCAATCAACGGTACCATCAACCCCGGGAAAATCCCAATCACAATCATAAACAAGGATAATAAGCCAATACTGATCTTATCTTTGATCGAAATTCCAGGCATATTGGCATCCAGTTGCTTCGGCATTTCCCCAAAAAAGACGCGCCGCACGGTGAGCAGAATATAGGCGGCCGTGATGACAATCGATAAAGCTGAGATGATGGCAACCAGGGGTGCCACCCGCCACACACCCAAATAGATCGGTAACTCCGCGACAAAACCCGAAAAACCCGGCATGCCCATCGATACCAGACCGCCGATGATAAAACCGACCGCAGCCCAAGGCATAACCTTCACCAGCCCGCCCAGTGCAGCAATTTCTCGGGTGTGGGTTCGGTCATACACCATGCCGACAATCGAGAAAAAGAGAGCCGTCATTATCCCGTGTGAAAACATTTGCAATCCGGCCCCCATCAGGCCATCTGCATTTAAAGAAGCAAAACCAATCAGCACCAGCCCCATGTGGGAGACGGAAGAAAAACCAATCACATATTTAAAATCTTTTTGGATCATAGCGATGAACGCACCATAAATGACATTGATCGTCGCCAAAACCAAAATCCAATTCGCCCAATACTGCGCACCATGAGGAAGCAGCATGATTCCAACCCGTAAGGCAGCAAACACACCAACCTTCATTTCAACCCCCGCCAACAGCATCGAGATGGCGGTTGGCGCGGCCACATGTCCATCGGGAGCCCAACTGTGAAAGGGGAAAATACCCCCTAAAATCGCAAATCCCAGGAACAAGAAGGGGAACCACAATTTTTGCACTTCCAGCGAAAACCCAGCCTGTTCTAATAAGATCAAGTTAAACGTGCGCTCCGGTGCGGCGAAATAAATTGCCAAGGCACCCACCAGGGCAATCACAGACCCAATAAATAAGAATAAGGTCAATTTCATGCCGCCATATTTTCTGGTCTCTGGGCTGCCCCAAATAACAATCATTAAGTACTTGGGGAAAACGGCCAATTCCAAGAAAAAGAACAATAAAAATAAATCCTGTGAGGAAAACACCCCCAGCACACTGGTGGCTAAGAACATCAAATAGGCGAAAAACTCGTTTGGTCGGTGATTAATATTCCAAGAAACCATCACGCCGGTAAAAACCACCAAACCGGTCAGCACCAGCATGGCAATCCCCAGCCCATCCACACCCAAATGATATGCAATCCCTAAATTGGGCAGCCAGGGCAGATACTCAATGAATTGATAGCCGGCCTGATCCAAGGAATAAGAGGCCCACAAGGCAAATGTCATTAACATCACGATGATCGATGCGGCTAATGCAATCTGTTTTGATAATTCTGGTTTTTGCCGGGTTGTAAATAAGATTAATAAACCGGCGATTAAGGGAACAAAGATCATTACACTCAGGATAGGAAATCCCATTCAGCCACCTCTTTAGAAAAATAAGCTCACAGCGCGATTAATCATATCCAGGATCCAAACCGGCCAGATGCCAATCGAGAGGATCAAAACCATCAAGGGCGCAGCAATCGCTATTTCACGCATATTCATTTCGGGCAAATTGATCCAACGTTCATTGCGCGGGCCATGTAACAAGCCTGCAATCGCCTTTAACACATACGCACCGGTAAAAAACAGCCCGATCATGCCGAGCGCGGTTGCCAGCGGGAAGATATGCCAGGCACCCCGCACGATCAAAAATTCGGATACAAAGCCATTTAAACCAGGCAATCCCAAGGACGCCATCGACATAAACACGAAGATCGATCCGTATTTGGGCAAAACCGCCCACAAACCGCCCAACTCATCCAATTGACGGGTATGAGCGCGGTCATAAATGACCCCCACCAAAAAAAACATACCGGCGGAGGATAAACCATGATTAAACATTTGCAAGATCGAGCCGTTCATTGCAATCGCAGCCGATTGTCCCAATGCGCCTGGCGTAGTTTTTCCGACATAGGCCATGGCAGCAATCCCCAGCACCACAAAACCCATGTGGTTAATAGAACTATAGGCAACCAGTCGCTTGAGATCTTTCTGCCCAAAAGCTGCCAATGCACCGAAAATGATCGCTGCTGTCGCCAGAACCGCTAACACCCCGGCAAACTGCTGGGCCTGCTGCGGAAACAAGGGAATTACGAGGCGGATAAAACCATACGCACCTAGTTTTAGCAGCACCCCGGCCAGGATCATGGAACCGCCCGTCGGTGCCTCAGTGTGAGCATCCGGCAGCCAGGTATGCACCGGCCAGATCGGCACTTTGACCGCAAAAGCGACCACAAACGCCCAAAAGGCAATTGCTTTAACCGTCGCTAACGAGAGTCCAAAGGGCAGCACTTTTTGCAATCCCTCCCGGGTTAAGCTCGGCCACAACTGATAGATTTCGACCAAATCAAACGTACCGCTGGTCAAACCAATAATCTGGATCGATAATAGCAGACCCAAAGAACCGCCCATCGTGATCAGGATAAACTTAAGCGCAGCATAATTTCGGTTTTTGCCGCCCCATTGATTGATCAAAAAGTACATCGGCACCAGCCCAATTTCCCAAAACAAGAAAAAGACCAATAAATCCAACGAGATGAAGACGCCCAATGCACCTGTTTCCAGAAATAAAAACAAAGCCATAAATGCTTTCACGTTTTCTTTTACATTAAAGGAGGCCCAAATTGCCAATGGCGTTAAAATTGTAGTTAATAACACCATCGGTAAGGAAATACCGTCAATGCCAAAGTGAAAATTGGAATGGATCGCCTGAAACCAAGGGGCGTTAAATTCAAACTGAAATCCAGCCTGGCCCGGGTCAAATTGCACCCACACGATGATCGATAAAAGAAACGGAATTAAACTCGCGCCAAGAGCAGCCCATCGTAGCAATTTTTTGTTTTCACCAGGCAAAAACAAAATAAAAATCGCAGCCAGGATAGGGCTCAAAAGGATCCACACTAACATGGTATTTTCCATAAACATTCCCTTCTATTGGCACCTAAAATAAAATCACGAAAAAGACAATTGCGCCGACCACTGCAAAGGCCAGTGAAAGCAGCATATAATCCTGCACGCGGCCGGATTGAAATATTTTTAAATCAGCACCCAGCCGTCTTGTCCCGGAGGCAAGCGCATCACCACCGCGATTGATGATCGGCAGGTCAAACCATTGGCGGAAAATATTACCCAGCCCCAACCCGAATCGAGCAATCGTATGAATGAAGCCATCAATGACCAAACCATCCATCCAACGGTAAACAAAGGTTTCAGAAAACCATTGCGCCGGTCTAATAAAGATGAACTGATACACTTCATCAATATAATATTTATTGGCTAAAATTTTGTACACCCCGCCCAAAGACCATTCCATCGGATCAGCCTGGGTATCCTTGATATTTTTGTAAACCAGATAACCCAACAACAGCCCCCCCAAAGCCACCACCAGCGAGGTAATTAACGGCACCAAACTATGATGGGCTGCTTCGTGCCCTTCCGCATGCAACATGCTGCCGACGAAGGTACCGAACCAATTGGGGAGGATGCCGCCGATTCCTGGGAACGCTTCGGGAATGCCCACCCACCCGGCTGTGATCGAGAAGAAAGCCAGCACAGCCAGCGGTAAGGTCATCGTCCATTTGGTTTCATGGGCATGCGCTGCTGCAGGGGTGCGCGGTTTGCCCAAAAACACCAGGGAAATCTGGCGCATGGTATAAAAAGCTGTCAACAAGGCAGCTACCGCTAACACCACAAATACAATCAAAAAGCCACCATTATAAGCACCTGTTAAAATTTCATCTTTCGACCAAAAACCAGCCGTAATCAAGGGGAAGCCGGATAAGGCCAAGCCGCCAGCAAAAAAAGTACCAAAGGTAAGCGGCATTTTTTTCCACAAGCCGCCCATATTAAACATATCTTGCGGGTCGATATGCTCACCGGTATGCAGAACGCCATGTTCCATGCCATGAATGATCGAGCCCGAGCCCAAAAACAACAATGCTTTAAAAAAAGCATGCGTCACCAGGTGAAAAGCTGCTGCAACATACGCCCCCACCCCCAAAGCTGCCACCATAAATCCCAACTGGGATATGGTGGAATACGCCAAGACGCGCTTTACATCGCGCTGGGCGACTGCAATCGTGGCTGAAAATAGGGCTGTAAAAGAACCAATAATCGCCATTGCCATCATCGGCGTGGTCAAGGCACCACCAGCCTCATACCCGGCCGAAAGAATTGGGAAAAAGCGGATCACCAGGTAAACCCCAGCCGAGACCATGGTTGCCGCATGGATCATCGCTGAAACAGGCGTTGGGCCTTCCATGGCATCGGGAAGCCAGACATGCAGCGGAAATTGTGAGGACTTGCCGACCGTACCGATAAAGATCAAAATCCCGATCAAAGCCGCCCACGACATGCCAAACACGGGGGAGGTATTGCTGGCCAGGAAGTGCAACCACTCTGGTGAGAAAATGACTTCATATTGCAAACTGCCGGTTAAGGTATATAAGGAAGCCAGTCCGAGCAACATAAAGACATCCCCGATGCGGGTGGTTAAGAATGCCTTTTGGGCCGCCGCTTTCGCACTCGGTTTGGCATACCAAAAACCAATCAGCAAGTAGGAACACAAACCCATGATCTCCCAGCCGATATACAGCGATAATAAATTATTGGAAACCACCAGCACAAACATAGCGAAAGCAAATAGACTAATAAATGCAAAAAAGCGGGCATACATGGGTTCGATGGATAAAACGTGTTTTTCCTTACCCTCTTCTCCCGTGATAACCGCCCCGTGTGGTTGATCTCCGGCTACATCGTGTGTGCCTTTCGGCTGACCAAAATTATGATACCCGACGCTGTAGATAAAGATCATTAAAATTGTCCAGGCTACAAAAAACAACATGATCGCCGTCAAAGCATCCACCTGAACGCCGATCTTTAACCACGTATCCCCAGTTGGCAGCCAATTGATATTGCTGATCAATGGTTTTTCTTTGACACCATCCACTGAAATGGCAAACCAGAAAACCAGCATGCTCAGCAGCCATGATAAACCGGCCCCGAAAATAGCAATCGAATGACTGACCCGATTGTTGCGATTGGTAAACAGTACGATTACACCAAAGGCGATCAATGGCGGCAGCGGAATTAACCAGGTCAAAAGTCCATTATTTATCATCGTTTTCTCCTGCCTACCCTTTTAATGTGTCTAATTCTGGTACAACCACCGTTTGACGCTGACGGTAGGCCGATATGATCAACGCCAACCCAACAGCAGCTTCTGCGGCAGCCGCGATGAATACAATTGCCACAAATACCATCGCATTGACCTGAGTTTGCCCGGTACTTTGTGTGTAAAAATGCCAAAAAGCCAATAAATTGATATTAACCGCATTCAACATTAATTCCACACTCATTAAAATGGCAACCGAATTTTTACGGGTAATCACCCCGAAGAGACCAACAGCAAATAACAAAGCTGCAAAGATGAGATACCAGGAAAGTGGAATCATGCTGCATCTCCTTCCTGTTTTCGTTCCATCGCAATATAAATGCCACCGACCATCGCCGCCAACAACAATACCGAAGCCGCTTCAAACGGCAGTGCGTATCCGTCTGGAGCGAGCAGAGCCTGGCCAAACGCCAAAATATTTTCCTGACCCGAGTATGCCAGTGGGGTTAAGAGGGTTTGAAACCCCGACCATGTGACAAACAAACCCAATAGGACCGAAAAAATAGTGATCAGCAGGATCAAAACCAATCCCCATGACCGATTAATCTGCACCCGCTCATCCTGCATAATATCGCGGGTTAACATAATTGCAAAAATAATTAAAATGGCAATCGCACCAATATAAACCAAGACCTGTACGATGGCGAAAAAACTGGCTTCTAATAGGGCAAAACTGGCTGCCACACCCAAAAAACTTAAAATCAGCCACAAGGCGGAATGAAATAATTTTCTGGAACCAACCACCATCACCGCGGAAAATATTGTTACCAGTGCTATGATAAGGAAAATGACCTGTGTTGATGTCATCGTTTTTACTCCTGATGATGAATAGTGATCATGTTTTCAGGCCGTGCTACCAAACGTTCGCGGGAGCCAACTTCAACCTGTACTTCCGTTTTGACGACTTGGTTAGCTGCGAGCCGAATGAAAAGGACACCTAAACCGATATTCAGCACAAATAAGACCACATATCGCAAAAAGATGGAGGAAAAGCCAAACCCCTTGTCAACCAAAGCGGTTAATAAAACCAATATCAAAGCAGCCGGGGTTAAGATCTTCCAGTTAATATCAATCATTTGGTCAATGCGGAAACGTGGTAAAGAGCCGCGGATCCAAACCCCTAGGAACCAAACCACAACCGATTTGATCAGCAGATAAAAGAAACCCAAAATCGGGATTTGCGCTGCCCAAGGCCCTTGCCAGCCACCTAAGAAAATGGTCACAAAGATAATGGAGGAAGTAAACGCTCTTAAGAAATCCGCCACGTAAAACATGCCAAACTTTAACCCCGAATATTCGGTATTAAAGCCAGCTACCAATTCGGATTCAGCTTCCGCCAGATCAAACGGTGCGCGCCCATTTTCGGCAATCGAAGCAATAAAAAATATCAAGGCTGCCAAAGGAGCCGCCAAAATAAAGGGAATTCGTTGCGCCTCGACCAGATCCACCATGCCCATCGAGCCAGTCAATAACACCGGAATGATGATCGTGATTACCATGGGTAGCTCGTAAGAAATTAATTGGGCAGTTGCCCGAAAGGCGGCGATGATCGCATATTTATTATTTGATCCCCACCCAGCCATCAAAACCGCCAGCTCGCCCATGCCGCCTACCGCAATGATGAACAACAAACCGACATTTAAGTTGGTGCCGACCGTTGTTGATGAGAGTGGCACCACCGCTAATGCCAACAAAACCGCACTTACCGCCAAAATGGGTGCCAAATGATAGGGAATTGGGTCAATATGGGTGGGAATGATATGTTCTTTAATAAAGATCTTGACCATATCTGCCACAGATTGAAATATCCCCCACGGGCCAACCCGATTCGGGCCAAACCGATCTTGTAAGCGGCCGATAATTTTTCGCTCAGCCCAAATCAGCAGCAAGGTCACTAATAAGGCTGCTGTGCCTAACGCCCCCGCTCCGATTAAATACAAAATGGGTGTGATGAATGCCTCACCCAATCCTCAGCCAGCTAATACACTGCTCAACCATTCGCTGATGGAATTGATCGGATCGAACAAAAAATTTAAAAATCCCATACTTCCCTCGTTTAAATTATTGCCAGGTTAACAGGCCTTTTTTCCAGGTATAGAAAAACCCGCCCAATAAAATCATTACAAAAATTACAGCCTCTACAACAGCAAACAAGGTCAACTGTCCATAAGCCACCGCGAAAGGATACAAAAACACGGTTTCCACGTCAAACACCAGGAACATTAAGGCATAAATATAATACTGCACGTGGAATTGAATCCACGTTTCCCCGCGCGTTTCAACCCCACACTCATATACAGAATTTTTAATGGGATTTGGTTTTTTTGGAGATAATAACGATGCGAGAAAAATTGCAACGGCGGGTAAGAATAAGGAGATTCCGAGAAAAATACCGATATACAGCCACTGATCTAACATACAAGCTCCTTCTCCGTAAGTTTTGCACTATTCTTAATAATTTGCCTGCCCCGTCTTCGCGTTTATTGTATCACACAGCCAAAAATCACAGCCAAATCATCATTTATTATTTACTTATCGTGGATGATCAGTCTT
>JACDJA010003121.1_pt1 | contig 11009 bp, 7 predicted proteins | sample 7449241 | NCBI WGS metagenome assembly JACDJA01 (sample SAMN14253289, study PRJNA609438) | sludge metagenome | isolation source: initial anaerobic sludge | collected 2018-12-20 | reverse complement strand
TTTATCCGATTCAATGGCCAACTTTACCGATGACTCCCTAAATTCAGCTGTATAGACTTTGGGTTTTTCTTGGATCATTTAAATACATTCCTTCTTTCAGTTATTTTAAGGAATGTGTCCGGTTTAGTGTAGCCACATCAAGTTTGGATGGTGTTCTAAACCAGAGGGGGCAAATTTAGATTGCCGATGAAGCAGTAAAAGGGGTCAAAATTACATTGCCGTTGACAATTACTGTATCATTACTAGTATTATGACATGCAGGTAGAGATTATGTTTGACGGCAGGTACGGTATCCCGATACATTTTTTGAACGAATGAAAAAATACGTCTGCATTTCTGCATTTCTGCATTTCTGCATTTCTGCATTTCTGCATTTCTGCATTGCTCCAATGCGATTCTACCAACTAAGGATCGCGGTATATTCTATTGCTTGATATGAGTAACGTCCCCAAGCGTATTCATCCACTTATCTCTATCGTTACGCCATTCTATAATTCGATTGGTAAAGCAAATCGTCTTTTGTCTACATTTGCTACGATGAGCGACCCCGATGTTGAGCTTATATGGGTGGACGACGGATCAACTGACGAGACTTGGTCATATCTGCAAAAATACAAAGATAAGATGTGCTGTAGGTTCATTGTCGTCCAGCAAGAGAACAAAGGACCAGGGGGCGCGCGTAACCACGGTCTGTCATTGGCATCCGGACGCTACATATGGTTCGTTGACTCCGATGACGACATCAATCCCTCCGCAATCGGTACTGTGAGACGCTTGGGTACCTGCGATTATGACTTTATCGACTTTGAGGTGAAACATTTTTCCGATGACGAAGGGCGGATCAAGCCGTCAGCGGGTCTACGAGCGGGCGCCTTAGAACTTCTTGAGGGTGAATATTACACCAAGAAGGTGACTCGCTACTCTCTGTTACACACTGTCGGCTGGCTCTGGACCAAGGTATTTAGGCGAGAATTCCTCGTAAATCATGGAGTTTTCTATCCAGAATATTGTGTTTACGAAGACACGCCGCTATTCTTCTGGCTTCCTTTTATTGTAAAGCGATTCTACAAATCTAACGATGTCGCGTACTTCCATCATCAGGAACAGGAATCTGTTACCAGATCTGTGGGTCACAAAGGTCCTCGCTTCTATGATCGCCTACCTACTGCTTCATACGGCCTCATGCTGACCAGTAGGTTTACTTGTAGTCGCAGTGAGCGCTTGCTCAGTGAGGAAAAGTTCAAACTCATTTTTCTTCTTCATACCCTCAAGATTCTCTACATCTCCGGTGATTGGCTAATGATCCCTCGCGTGATGAGGTTTTACCGAGAAGAGGCACGTCGACTTGGCGTTAGTATAAGCCCACTGCGGATGATTTCTAAAAGCCGACTGGTTTTATTCATTGCTCCTTGGTTATTATCGTACTTATACCCATCCCAGCGTAACTACTTTGATAAGCTTCATCTACACGCGTGGGGGGTACCCATACAATATCCCACATCTGAGAATGTGTTATAAATGGTCCATCCTGAAAACGCGCACTGCGCTGTTTTAATGGACTAATTCCTTTATTTATCGAGCGTATATTTTCTGGGGCGACTACTTATTACAAATGGCGTGCTAAAAATACGGTGGTATGGATACTGAGATGATGAAGCGTTTAAGAGAGCTTGAAGACGAAAATCATCGATATTAGAAATATGTATGCTGAAGAATGATTAAAATCTCAACTGCGCCAGGAAGCACTTGAGGGAAAGTGGTAAAGTTATCTTTACAAAAAAGAGATACACAGGATGTGGTTGAGCAGCAAGGCATCACAATTACATTGATCTGTGAGGCATTTGGTATAAGTCAAACGTGCTACCTCTGGCAACAGAATGGCTCTGGACAATATAATAGGATACCTCGAAAAACCTGTAAATTCTGAAAAGATTTATATGTAGCACATTGATTTTAAAATCAATTTTTTTCAAAAATAGGGTTTTTCGAGGTGGCCAATAACGAACGGTATAACTCAGCTGAAATGTCGGTTGTCCTCGGCATCGATACCTTTACCTGGTAGTAGCTCTGCGATCTGCAACCACTGTGTATCGCTCAACTATTATTTTTTTGCCTATAACAGAGTGATTACGGATTACAGCGAGTCCGTATTATTTAACAACCGAGACAGTAATTCCGGCTTTGCGCAGGCAGCGCAGCAGAAGATGATTGCTGGTACTGACGACTATCCAGCCAATTTTGAACCAGCCACATTTCTTGAAAGTATTCAGTGAAGCGACATTCGTTGAGCGTATATGTGTCACGATCCTGGAATAGCCATGCTTCTTAATATCCTCGCACATCATTTCCAGTAGTAATGCTGCAGCACCTAATCCACGGTAATGGGGGTGGGTGAATAAGTAGCCAAGGAAGACATCTCCAGATGCCAGACCAATATCTAAATCCGTTGGTGAATCGACTCGAATAACAGTGCTGTGGCTGATATTTGTTTGTGATACAACTTGTGTTCCATCAATCAATGCATAGATACTGGCATCGTCTTGAATAAGTTGTGTAACGCCTCGGCCACTTTGTGAACTGATTTGTTCGATCAGTTCATGCGGATGCATGGCAATATCCTGAGTGGAGTTTAGAGAAATAAAGTGGAATGTCTCTGTTCCGGATTTTTTGACAAGAGGCTGTGGCAACGACGCCTGTTGCCGAGTCAAATCAGTTGCGTAGAAAAAATAAATCTCTACTCTACATAGTATTTTAATCAGCCAGAATGCTGCCGCCTTGAACCCTCCCTTATATCTCAAGAGTGCCAGTCTTTCTCGCCAGGCATTCATGATATTGATTTGCTAAATAAAGTAAAAGTAATCATTACCAACCCCAATCACCCCGCCAGGATAAAGTAAGCCATCACATGCGGTGGCTGCTATTCGTTTAGATAAAAATATCAATCTTACGCATCAGGTTAGCCAATTTTTTTTGGGGCCAGCTCAATTGTTCCCAGTAGCGCGGATAAGATTGGCGCCGTACCAATTCGATTTCTTCTGACCAAAATCCTTTGCGATTCGCGTGTTGATGCAGATCTAGATCAGCAATTTCATTGTTTTCGATGATGACAGGACCCCGTTCAGTCAAAGCGATATCCCAATGGTGGAGATTCATCCCCATGAGATAGTTTTCTGCTTGTTCACAAATTTCTGTTAATTTTGGCCAGTCTGGCAATATGTATCGATCGAATGGTGCGCCGGTATCAGGATGAATAGTAACTGCCTCGATCTTTCCGTTAATCTTGCCAACGACTCGAGTGATCTGGCCGTTAGTTATGTTTACACCCCCCAGTAAATTTCCGGAAGCACCATGCTGAAAGTTATCCACCATGTTCGATCCGACAGGAATACGCCATACTGCACTGACAATGGCATTTTTGCTATTAATGCGGGCAGAAGTGACACGTATGCTGCTGACGCGAGGGCCACAGACACGCTCAATTTCCGGGTGTGGTTTGAGCTGTTCTTGAAACAGAATGCCGTGTGAAGATTTTGGGTTGAGTGACTTGATCCATTCAATCACGTTATGTTGCTCGCCGTTCAAAAAAACGATGCTGTCTGATTCCGGTGAATACTTTTGTAAGCCCAGAGCCCCCCAGCCATAAGCACTATGACTAGGTTTGACAAATAATGGGTAATGCTGGGGGGTGCGGAGATAAGCAGCAGTTTCATCGATATTGTTTAATGTAATGGCACCCGGCAAATTTCTACCATCGAGATCATATACTGCATGAATTCTGGGCATGGGGAGGTCCGTTGCCATCATGAAAAGTGTCATCGGTAACTTTTCGCCCAGCATGAACCAGCGAGTGTCATTACACACATAGTTGAGCCGGTATTTACGGCCATTTCCCAGAAATTTATTGCGTTCTTCAGCGCTCAGGTCATCCAGTTCATGCAAGCGATAATCAATATACTCTTGAAACAACAAGCGCTGCGAACCAAAGCGCATGCGCAGCACTTCAGATAATGTTGCGAAAGGTGTCTTGCGAGCACGTTTGCCAAACAGGATATTGAGAATATTCATGCGGTGCCTTAAAGTGATTGAAAGAACATCAATGAAATTGAGTGATGAAATCTTCCCAGATTGCATCTTCCGGTCGCATGGAGCCCTCAACCCAAACGGGCTGCGAAGCCTGATCAGATAATTTCCAGTGTCCCGGGCATTTCGCAATCGCCCACCCTTCGTAGTAATAACTAATTTCTGCGATGACAGGCTCGCCGTTTCGTCGCAGAACATCGACAGCGAGTGACTGGGTTTGCAGTATTTTTGCCGTTTGAAAAGCAAGGAGAAGTGAATCCAATGGAATTTGAGTGGGATCCCAATCTATGCGGCCGCTACCGCTTGCCCGAAAATCTCCTGGTCGATTATATCGTTTGAATGCAAAGGCACGATTACCGATGATGGTTATACGGATATCAAAGTCATTTCCAGGCAGGAACTCTTGGAGCAGCAAATATCCTTTATGAAATTCTATATCTGTTTTCTGTGATAGAAATATCCGTGCTGCTTCTCTTGCACGCCTGGCGAACCAACGGAAGGGCAGATTGGCTGGTGGCAGTGCGTACATACCGGAATCAAACAGTGCATAAGCGTGGTGGCTTGCCTCACGGCTGTTATGTACAAGTTCAACATTCGTTGAAACGATACCGGAAGATAATTTTAGTACCAATGGATAATTAGCCGAATTAATAAATTTATCCGCCTGTGATTTTGACCAGAATACCCAGGTTTCGGGAGTAGGGATGCCTGCCAGTTGCAGAAGATAAGATTGCGCTACCTTATCGTCAAAATGCCATATCGTATTATGATTGGGAAATGTTGGGATTTTATTGATATGTGCCAAGGCTGCGATTAATCTGCGGCCGGGGCGGCTAACCGAGAGTGGTTGGCCAAACCACCACATGAACCCATCACAATCTTTGAGTTGATCCAGCCAGTTAGTCGAATCAGAGAAAATATCGATATCTTGGGTTGTGATGTCCCGCTGTGCAGCCAGCTCATGCCAATGTGTCGAAAAGGACTGCCAACGGTTACTTGAAAGATGTTGGTGATCGTGTTGAATGGCGATAATTAGTTTATGCATTATCGTAAAGAATCAAATTTTTTCAGGAAGGGGGTAATTTTTCTGGTGATCCACGAGAGTTCACTTAAGTAAGATCGATAAGAGTAAGCAAGTACTTCTTCGAGTTTCGGTGAACGAAACCCTTGTCGGTTTGCATATTGATGGACATCCATGTCACCGAATACGTTAATTTCCGTAATGATGGGGCCTTGGTCAGTCAGTGCAACATCCCAGTTTTGTAAGTTAAGTCCAATCATGGTTCTGCCCGCCAGCATCAATGTTTCAACGATACGTTCCCAGTTCGGGATTATGAACCCTTCGAACAGGTAACCTGAATCCGGATGGCAGGTTACAAGGCTAATTTTACTGTCCTTCCGGCCATAAACCTGAGTTACTCTGCCAGTTTCTATATCGATACCACCGAGTAAATTGCCGGATACTCCATGGCAAAAATTATCCGTCATATTTTTCCCAACCGGGATTCGCCAGCATGCACTAATAATTTCAATTCCTTTTGCGGTGCGGCCTGTCGTTACACGCAAGCTGGAGATGGCTTGACCACAGATACTGGCGAGGATCTTTCCTGGTCTTAACAGCGCCTGGAATAGGATGGTTTTTGGCTGCTGATCAATTTTATGAGCAAAACTATCTAGCGGCTCCCTATCTCCGTTGATATAAATCAGCTCTCTGGATTGTTTATCATAGCCCTGAACTCCGGATGCACCCTCCCCAAGCATTCCGTCATCCGGTTTTATGAATAATGGGTAAACTGCCTGGTTGGTGAGATATTCAATAACAGTAATTTCATTACTTAATGCCGCTACGCCAGGTAAGTAATAAGTGGAATTTTTGTCGTAAATCGCGTGAATTTTAGGTATTTGGAATCCACCACCCATCATGAATTGTGTGAATGGAATTTTGTAATGCAGCATGAACCATTGTTTTTTATTGCAGCGGATATGCAGGCGCCATTTTCTGTCTTCCCCGATGAAACGTTTGCGTTCCTCTGTGGTTAGCGTCTGATCCGTATGTAGTTGATAACTTATATACTCTCTGAGTGATAATCTGTGCCCGCCAGCCCTCATGAGTAGAGCTTCATATAATCGACCAAACGGTTCCGGGCTTTCACGTAAGATAGTCAGTAGTTCATGCATGGCAATTAGATTCCTAAAGATCTTAATGAAAACATCATCGGCGAACTAGATCAATAACCTCATGGTAGCTGCGTTTGTTGAAAAACAATGTAAGACTTCCATATACCAGTATTCCAGTGACAATCAAAATCAATAGTTTTGCCCATTGATCAACATGATCTGCTAGCAGTATGGCTGTTGCCTGTACTGCCAGATACATTCCAATGGTGGTGCCCATGGCTGGCATCATGGCATAAAAAAAATCAGACAATCGTAGCTCTATTACCCGGAGCATACGCTGGATATTGATAAAAAATACTAATGGATAAGCAATAACCCAGCTTAGTGCAACGCCCTCCAACCCCCAGTTGCAGCCAATCAGGAAAGCGATCGGCATAACGATTGAGGCCAGGAGTACATTTCTCATGGTGACATCAGGCCTGCCCAGCGCATCAACAGCAGAAGGCAGGAAATTTGCAATCATACGTAAAGGCATCATTAGTGCTAGCAGTTGCAGCGGCAATATTGCGTTATGCCATTTTTCTCCAAGGAACAGCTGGACTATTTCATCAGCAATACTGGAAATTCCCCATAGTATGGGGAAAGCCACCAGGCTAAGCATTCGGGCTGCTTTAAGTATAAAACTACCAAATTGTTCACGATTATCCTGGATTCTGGAAAAGACAGGAAATGCAACCTGATTAATGATTGCGGAAATTCGCTGTACAGGTAATGAAGCAAGCTGCATCGCAATAGAATAAACCCCGAGCGTTTCCTTGCCCAACAATTTGCCGATAATGGCAATGTCTGCCTGGGTATAAAAAAACCAAAGTAAACGCGATAAGGTGACATTTCCACCAAAAGACAGAAGATTACGTATACTGACTATAGAAAATTTTGGGAGAAAATGCAATGGAGCTACAACGTTCATTGCGATTACGCTGAGTATGCCGGCGAACAGATTCCCCAGAACAAGCGCCCATACACCAAATTGTGCGAATGCCAGTATCAGTGTCAGTATGCTCCCAACGATCGTCGTTAAAAAGCTAATCAGTGACAAACTTCTAAATTTCAGCTGGCGATACAGCTGAACGCTGGGAAGCGTACCGAAGATAGTCAATAAAAATTGAAGTGACAAAACATGCAAAATCAGTATTAATCTTTCCTCATCAAAAAAAGCTGCAATGAAAGGAGTCAACAGATTGAGCAATAGCAGCAGACTAATATTTGCGATGATGACGATGGCAAATACACTGCGTAAAGCAGTTTCGTCAAGATCCTGTTTCTGAATCAGTGCAGGGCCAAGCCCAGCCTCGGACAACATCAACATGAAAGCAACAAATACCGATGCCATGGCCAGCAGGCCGTAGTCTTCTGGTGTCAGCAAACGCATCACAACAAGCGTGATTGCCCATGTAATGACCTGTGCTCCTAGCTTTCCACCCGCCGTCCATTTGAGCCCTGTCAATACCTGCTCGCGCACTGTCGTCATATGATGGTTATTTCCCATTGATCCGATGAAGTTAAATCCAATTTAAAATCTGCGGATAAACATTCATCAAGATTTTTAAGTTCGGTACCTATTGGTAAAAGAGATGAAGTGCGGTGGTGACGAGTACAAGAATCTCTCTTTTCTTGTTTGGCGCTATTAAATTTGATTCTTATTTGGTGCAACTTTAGACCAGTATCGATATAAAATTCCTGGGGTTTGGAGCAGATATGAGCGATCACTTTGTCTGAACCGCATCAGAATTGTCCATAGACGTAGGTAAAAAAGGTTCAAATACTGGTGTGAGAACACCGAATCTCGACTAAGCTCTTTTGCATATTTCAATGCATGCAGTTTGTTCTGTCTGGTTGCTTCAGTACTTGAATTCCATTGATATGTAAGGCCCTCTGGTTGGGGCAGTGGGCAAGGCATGTGACCTGGATATGCTTGCCATGGCACTTCCAGCACTGCTTTAGGAAAATAGCTCAACCATTCCATATAGAAAACATGGCGTAGAAAGGGATCTATCGGGAGTTTAATGATTTCTGCAATAAAGTTGGAATCAAAAAATGGGAGCTCAAATTCCACCCGTCCCAAATCTATGTTCTCAAAATGATTAAACATATGTCGACGCTGATCATTCAGCATCAGAAATAAGTAAAAAATCCGTCCAGGATCACCTGAATGGATTGAATCCAGCTCAGATCGGATTCCATCATTGAGGAAATTAATTAGGGTTGAGGCTATCTTCGGTTTCAAAAGCTTAGTGCTTATCCCGCAATTATTATAGGTAAAAAATTCTTTCTTTGCCCTCCCCATATCCTTTTTTCGTGAGGCTTGGATAATTTCTGGATTTAGATATACATGCCCAAGGCCTACGCTACCTCCATCACCAGACCAGATAACACGGGGCTTAGGTAGCTTCTTGTCCGTGTAAGTCGTTGAATTTATCCATTTGTTTACGGATAACTTGTGATATGAATCTCGCTCATCTTGTTTGCCTATCTGCAGATGGGTATGATGAGTTCCCAGCTTTTCAGCGGCAAGTTGCCCAAATACCTGATCCTGACTACCAAGTGGGGCAAAATTGGAGGTGACTATCGCTACATCAAGACTTCTCAGTGCGCCAACGATGGCGCGAGAATCGAGGCCGCCGCTTAAAAATGCCGCGACAGTTTTTTGTTCCTGCAGCCGTATTTTGACCGAATCAATGAATATTGTATGAAGGTGTTTAGCAGAAGTACCTATGTCACTATCACTAGTTTTTTCGATGGGTAACTTATCCCATTCCCAGTACTTTTGCCGGTTGATTGTTTCGTTTGAGAAACTGATTGTTTCGCCGGCATAGAGCGTAAATATATTTTCATAAGGGGAACGATCGGATAGCGGATAACCAAAACACGCAATTTCTGCCACTCCCTGAAGATTCAACGATTTTTTCTGGAAGGATAAAGCTTCCAGAATTCGTAATGCAGTCGAGAAAATGATGAAATCGGGCAATACCCAATAGTAAACAGGCCGGACACCAAGCTTGTCTGTTACTAAGTGAAGTCTACTGTTTGCATATTCGTAGATGACCGCGCAGTAGGTTCCGCGACAAGCATAAAGAGCATCCAGTTTTCCGGCTGCCAGATCAAATGCCAGATTTTGCAGACTTTCCGCACGCGGCCCTGGCATCATACTAGGGTTAGCTTGATATAAGGGGTCACCCGCCGCAAACGCAGTCAGCTCCTTGTTAGAAAAACTTCCTGGCTGTTTCAATACATCGATATCAACTTTTGCGAGATAAATCCCGTTATCAGTAAATTCTATTACAGCATTTTTATCATCAGGATGACGTGATATTGCCGTTCGAAGCTCACTTATAAGCGAATTAGGTATAATTTTATCTTTATGACGGGCGAGAATCCCTGCAAAAATTGTCATTGGGAAGTAGTAAAAAGTGAACAAGTAAAAATAGAAAATATACCCATCAATTATTTTTTAATTGTAGAGAGCTCTTGCTGTAAAGATGGTTGCAGCTAAGGTGTGGCAATCGTGCCATTTCAATAAATTTAAAGATATTGATATATACCCTATCTTATACAACTTACACTTAAATCATTTTAATAAAGACTGGCATCTTTCTGCGGATATTATCGTTCTAAAATTAATACAGTTTCTTGTTAAATAACCTGTTTAGATGAGGACTTTATTCTATCCTGTTTGATTTTAACTAGGAATTCTGGGAGCAGTCGGTCAAGTTTTTTAGAGCAAGTGGATTTGACGATAAATCTTGATTTGGCGAGGGATAGCAGGTAATTGTCCAGAATGGATCGCTCGATGCAAATTAGATTTGAACCTGTAGAATTTCTGATCATGAGTTTCTTATGATTGTTTTTTATTCACAACATTGCTCCTGTATGCCATGGTTGCATGGTGGTGCATAACTAACGACTACTAATCTTGTCTCTACGCGATATTATTATAGGTATTATTGTCCTGATTGCAGGATTATATGCATTACGCCGTGCGTGGATCGGGCCATTGCTCTGGACGTGGTTGAGTACCATGAATCCTCATCGTTACGCATGGGGGATGCTCGCTACCGCTCCGGTTGCCGCTTATGCTGCAGGTGTGACATTACTCGGATTAGCTTTTACTAAAGAGCGGCGTTCACCTTTTATAGGTCTGCCTGTCACTGTTTTTGCCTTCTTTGTCATGTGGATAACTTTATCTTGGTTGATGGGGCGTGATGTATCAGAGGATTACTGGCAATGGAGTAAGTGTGTGAAAATTTATCTAATGATATTCGTCACCGTTGCTTTACTCCAAACCAAAGAGCACATCATGGCGTTTGCCTGGGTTCTGATTGGATCACTGGCAATATTAGGCGCTAAGGGGGGGTTTTTTACACTTATAACATTGGGGAATTACCGTGTATGGGGTCCCCCCGACTCTTTTATTGCGGGTAATAATGAGTTTGCTTTGGCTTTGATCATGATTATCCCTTTGGTATATTTTTTGCAATTTCAGGTTACGCAAAAGGTATGGCGTCATGCGCTTAGTGTGGTGATGTTGCTGTGTGCTGTTGCTGCTTTCGGATCATATTCTCGAGGGGCTTTGGTTGCTATTGCAGCTATGGGAACCATGTTCTGGTGGCGTAGCCCGAAGAAAGGAGAGGTAGCAATATTTATCTTTATTATTGCGCTAGCAATGATACCCATGCTTCCGGAACAATGGTGGGCGAGGATGGATACTATTTCAGAATACCAGGCAGATGAATCAGCTATGGGGCGGTTAA
>JACDJA010003119.1_pt1 | contig 11010 bp, 8 predicted proteins | sample 7449241 | NCBI WGS metagenome assembly JACDJA01 (sample SAMN14253289, study PRJNA609438) | sludge metagenome | isolation source: initial anaerobic sludge | collected 2018-12-20 | reverse complement strand
GGACCGGTCCCCGGTGCCGTTCTGTTCCTCGATATCGACGCTCCAGCGTCGATATCGCGGAACAGAACGGGGTTGGGCTGGGTGTTCAGAGGTGGTCGAGGAGGAGGGACTGGTTGGTTCGACCGATGCGGCCCTCCAGGTCCCACATCGCCGAGTCGCTCGACCCGATGCCCGTCGGCGACGTGCGCATGACCGAGTCCATGCCGATCCACTCGCCGACCGGCTCACGCCACAGGTGCACGGTGAGGTCGGGGTTGATGAACAGGCCCTCGCCGAAGCCGACGCTCGACGCGATCCCGTTGGCGAAGTCCGCCGCGGCCGCGGCGCGCTGCCACGGCGACGGCTCCTCGCCCCGCACGACCGGTACCTGCAGCCGGATCCAGTCGAACACGGGTCCGGGCACGAAGAACGAGCCGCGGACGAAGCGGTGCTCGGTCCCGCCGTTGTGGAACCCCAGGTAGTCAGCCATCGCGGTGCTGACATCGGACGGCTCGGCCGGCAACGGCGGCACCGGTTCATCGGCGTTCGACCCCGAGACACCCAGGTCGCCCGAGTCGCCGGCGTCACCCGAGCTGCCGGGACTGCCGGGACTACCGGGACTACCGGGACTGCCGGGACCGTCGGGGCCGTCGGGGCCGATGTCGTGCAGGGTGACCTCGCCCGGATCGGTGCTGCGGATGCGCAGGGCCCGGGCCATCGCGACGACGACGCCGTCGTCCGCTGTCGACAGCGTCGCCTCGAGAAGAGCGACCTTGCGGCCGGGGCGAACGACGCTGGTCGCGACGAGCAGCGGTCGGGTGGGGACGGGTCGGACCAGCTCGATCGTGACCCGGGCCAGACGCATGGGGATCGGACGGGACCCGTCGGGCGCGTCCGGCAACGGGACCGCCTCCAGCGCACGGGTGACCAGCGCCGCGGGCGCGCCGCCGTGGCACGCTGCGGGGTCCCACGGTCCACGACACAGGTCGGTCGGCTGCCATGCATCGCCGTCAGCCACGAACAGCGACGACGGCGACGTCATCGCCGAGTGCTCCCCCGACCGGCAGCCACGGCCGGCCCCGCAAGCACCCGACCCGCAAGCACCCGACCGGCAGCCACGGCCGGCCCCGCAAGCACCCGACCCGCAAGCACCCGACCGGAAGCAGCGGCCTGACCGGGAGCCACCGACAACACGGCAGCCATCACCGACCGCGGTCCGAGCCGCGGCCCGAGCCGCGGTCCGAGTCGCCACCCGACCCGCGGTCCCGTCGGTCCGCACGGGTGCGGCGGTCGACCGATCGACCCCGCCCGGCCCCGGATCGCCGATCGCCCAGCCGACGGTCGTTGCCGGTCCACACCGAGACCGGGAGGTCGCCGGCGGCAGGATCGTCGAACAGCGGAACGATGTGGTCGCGGCGCACCTTGCGCGTCCCGGTTCGAGGCAGGTCACCGACCACCACGATCTGGCGCGGCGCCTTGTAGCGCGCCATCCGCCCGCGGGACCACGCCAGCAGCTCGTCGGGCGTCACGGTGGCGCCATCGCGCAGCCGGACGGCGGCGACGGGCACCTGACCGAGCTTGGGGTCGTCGAGACCCACGACGCCGGCCTCGATCACGTCGGGGTGCTCCTCCATGTCGGCCTCGACCTCGACCGCGTACACCGAGTACCCCCCCGACTTGATCACGTTCTTCGACCTGCCCTGGAACGACATCAGCCCGAACGGGCCGGTGCGCACCAGGTCGCCGGTTCGCAGCCAGCCGTCCTCGGTCATCGCCGTCGCGGACGCCGCTGCGTCGCCGTGGTAGCCCTTCAGCACGCCGGGCCCCTGGATCTGCAGCTCGCCGACGCTGCCGGAGGCCACGGGCTGGTCGTCGTGGTCGACCACCCGCACCCGCCAGCCCGGCAGGGTCATGCCGAGCGAGTCGCCCAGACCCACCGGCAGCAGCGGTGGCGACACCTTGGCCACGACGCCGCCGCCGGTCTCGACCATGCCGTAGCCCTCGAAGAACGCTGCCTCGCCGACCGCACCGATGAGGGGCAGCGTGGCCGATGCGCCGTACGACTTGAACTTGCGCGCCAGCGCTGCCGGCATCACGTCGGCCCCGGTCATCCACACCCGAACGCAGGTGAGGTCCCGGTACGCGGCGCCGGCCTGCTCGAGCAACCGGTAGGTGGCGGGCACGCCCATGAAGGCAGAGGACCGACGGCGCTCGATGACGTCGAGCACACGTCCGGACTGGAACTGGCGCAGGAAGTACATCGGCACGCCGGCGAGCGTGGGGCCGAGCACCGAGATGAAGCCCATGATGTGCGCGACCGGCAGGCTCAGCACCAGCTCGTCGTTGCGCAACCAGGTCGGCAGGGCGGCCATCGGTGCCAGACCGCCGAGCAGCGCACGGTGGGTCAGCTCCGCCCCCTTGGGCGTGCCCGTGGTGCCCGAGGTGTAGAAGAGCGCGGCGATGTCGTCGGGGTCGGGTTCGGCCGGCGGCGGCGGGTCCGAGCGCGATCCCGGACCCTTGGACAGCTCGGCCGCGTCGCGGATGACCAGCGAGGCGCCGCTGTCGGCGATGACGTGGTCGACCTCGACCGGACGCATCTGCGGGTTCACCGGCGCGGGGATGCGACCGGCCCTGGACGCGGCCAGGCACAGCAGGAACTGGTCGATCCCGTTGGGGGTGGCGATCACCACCGGCTCTGACGGAGCCGATCGAGCCGCGATCGCCGCGGACCAGCGAGCGACCCGGTCGGCCGCGGCGCCGTAGGTGAGCTCGCGCACGGTGCCGGGGACACGGCCACGAGCGGCGCCACGAGCGGCGCCTCGAGCAGCGCCACGAGCGGCGGCCGGCGCGGCGGGATCCTCCTCGGTCACCATCAGCCGGTCGCCGTGGAGGTCGACCCAGCGGTCGGCCAGGTCCGCGAGCGTCACGCGGTGGCGCAGCGCGACGTCGGCACGTCGAAGCAGCCGAAGCATCACCGCTGCACCTTCTTGATCGGCGCCCACGACAGCAGCAGGCGCTTCTCGCCCTCGTCGGGGAAGCGAACCACCGCCTCGGTCTTGTCGCCCTGGCCTTCCATGTGCAGCACGACCCCCTCGCCCCACTTGGTGTGGACCACATCATCGCCCACGCGGATGCCCAGGTCGTGCGCCCCCGACGGAGTGGGCGGCGCCGGGCGGGTGGCCCGCTCCATCTGGCGCTCCCGGCCCGACGGCGCCCACGACGTCGACACCCAACCGCCGGAGCGATGCGAGGACCGGGACCGCTTGGATCGACTGGCCTCGGCCTCGACGACGAGCTCGGCGGGGATCTCGTCGAGGAAACGACTCGGCGGGTTGTACTGGGTGGAGCCGTGCAGCGTCCGGCACCACGCATGGGACAGGAACAACCGACGGCGAGCGCGGGTGATGCCGACGTAGGCCAGGCGGCGCTCCTCTTCCAGCTCGGCAGGTTCGGTGAGCGAGCGCATGTGCGGGAACACGCCCTCTTCCAGGCCGATCAGGAACACGTTGGGGAACTCGAGGCCCTTGGCCGCGTGCAGCGTCATCAGCACGACGCCGGTGTCGGCCGGGTCCTGTCCGTCGGCGCCGGCACCGTCGGGCAGCTGGTCGGTGTCGGCGACGAGCGAGACCTGCTCCAGGAACTCGTCGACGGTCCCGTACTCCCGGGCCATGCCGACGAGCTCGGCCAGGTTCTCCTGGCGACCCTCGGCCTCCAGCGTGTTCTCGGCGTCCAGCTCGGCCGCGTAGCCGGAGCGGTCGAGGATCTGCTCGAGCAGGTGACCCGGACCCTTGTCGAGCTCCAGCGCCAGCTCGTCGATCAGGTTCGTGAAGCTCTCGATCCCCCGGGCCGCCCGGGCGCTCGCCCCGGCGTCGTCCCAGCGGCGCAGCGCGTCCATGAAGGTCATGGAGTGGGCACGGGCGTAGGCGTCGAGCCGGCCGACGGTCTGGTCGCCGACGCCGCGCTTGGGCGTGTTGAGGACCCGCTTGACGCTGACCTCGTCGGTCGGGTTCACGACGGCCTTCAGGTACGCCATCGCGTCCTTGACCTCGCGCCGGTCATAGAAGCGCAGTCCGCCGACGACCCGGTACGGGATGCCGGAGCGCAGGAACTGCTCCTCCAGGACGCGGCTCTGCGCGTTGGTCCGGTAGAAGACGGCGAACTCGAACCAACCGACGTCGCCGCGTTCGTGCAGCGACGAGATCTGGTGCGCGATCCACTGGGACTCCTCGGCCTCGTCCTCGCCCTGGAAGCGGACGATCTGCTCGCCCGGTCCCTCATCGGTCCACAGGTCCTTGGGCTTGCGGGCGGTGTTGTTGGCGATGACCGCGTTGGCGGCGTCGAGGATCGTCTGCGTCGAGCGGTAGTTCTGCTCGAGCACCACGGTGGTGGCGTCGGGGAACGTGTTCTCGAACTCGAGGAGGTTGCGCATGTCCGCTCCTCGAAAGGCATAGATCGACTGATCGAGGTCGCCGACGACGCAGACGTTGCGGTGCTCCTCGCCGAGGAGCATGACGAGGTCGTTCTGCACCGGGTTCGTGTCCTGGTACTCATCGACGAGCACGTTGCCGAACCGGTTGCGGTAGTGCTCGAGCACCTGCGGCTCGGCGCGGAACAGCTCGACGGTGACGCCGAGGAGGTCGTCGAAGTCCATCGCCCCGGCCTTGCGAAGTCGGGCCTGGTACTCCTCGAACACCTCGCCGATTCGCCGCTCGTGGATGACCGACGCGCGCTCCAGGTAGTCCTCGGCCGACAACCCGTCGTTCTTGGCCGCGGAGATCGCCGCGTGCACCGACCGGGGCGGGAACCGCTTGGGGTCGATGTTCAGGTCGCGCAGGACGTAGCTGGTGAGGCGCACGGCGTCGGCCTGGTCGTAGATCGTGAACGCCGACGGGTAGCCGAGGAGCTGCGCGTCGCGACGCAGGATCCGCACGCACGCCGAGTGGAACGTGGAGATCCACATCTTCTGCGCCACGGGGCCGACCAGTCGACCGATGCGCTCCTTCATCTCGCCCGCGGCCTTGTTGGTGAAGGTGATCGCGAGGATCTCGAACGGCGACACGTGGTGGTGCTGGATGAGGTGCGCGATCCGGTGCGTGAGCACGCGGGTCTTGCCGGACCCGGCGCCCGCGACCACGAGCAGCGGCCCCTCGCCGTGGGTGACCGCTTCGTACTGGGCCGGGTTCAGGCCCTCGAGCAGGTCCTCGACGTCCATCGACGCCACCCTACTTGCGGGTCCCGACAGCCCCGATCGGGCTGCGTAGCAAACCGCGAACGGCGAACTCGCGAACGGCGAACTTGGGCACCGCAGACCAGTGGTTGGTCCCCCGTGCCCAAGATCGGCGGGCCGCGTGGGGCCAGGTCACACCGAGCGGGGACCTTGGGCACCACAGACCAGTGGTTGGTCCCCCGTGCCCAAGATCGGCGGGCTGCGTGGGGCCAGGGGACGGCGCTCAGGCGGAGTCGACCTGCAGGCGGTCGCGCAGGAACTGGAGCACCTGGTCGAGGGCGGCGCGGGTGGGTTGGCCCGGGTCGTCGATCAGGTCCTCGGTCAGGACCGAGTGGGCCAGCCTCCGGTGTCCCCACGGGTTGCCCGCCGACGAGTCGATCTCGACGCCGATGAAGTTCTCGCCGAGCTCGCGGCGCAGCGAGGCGAACCGCTGCGGTGGCACCAGCCTGTCGCCGGTGAAGCGCAGGCCGAGCACGCACAGGTCGTCGGCCTCGGCCCGCTCCTTGACCCTGAGCAGGTCCCGATCCGACAGGCCCAGGTCAGCGGCCCGCCTGCCGGGGCCGATGGGCAGCGACGGCTGGGACAGGACCGGCGCCAGCATCTCCGGTTCGGTCGACATCGCCAGCGCGAACCCGCCGGTGAAGCACATGCCGACGGCGCCGACACCGGGTCCGCCGCAGCGCTCGTGGGCCTCGCGGGCGAGCGCCCGCAGCCAGTCGATCGCCGGTGGGGTCGTGCGCGTTGCGAACGCCGTGAACTCTTTGGACACGCACGCCGGGATGAGCGACTCCGCCATGTAGCCCGCCGAGATCTTCCTGCCCGGCGTGCCGAACAGCGACGGCATGAAGACGGTGAAGCCGGCGTCGACCACGCGGCGGGCGAACGCGATCACCCTGGGCGTGATGCCCGGCATCTCGGCCATGACGATGACGGCCGGGCCGCCGCCACCCACGAACACCCGTCGGGTCCGGCCTGCGAAGGTGAACGGCTCCTCGACGAACCCGTCGATCGTCGGGGCAGCGGCGGCGTCGGTCACGGCGGGAACGGTACCGCCTCGGGCCTCGGATCGGCCCCAGACCTCGACACCAGACCTCGGTACCGGACCTCGGCACCAGACCTCAGCACCAGACCTCGGCCCGGATCTCGGGTGCGACTCCGGATGAGGCCTGTCGCTGTGCACCCCGCCATCCCGGTGGGGTTAGCCTCGGCGGCCGTGGCCGGCACCCTGCGACCGTTCCGCTTCACGCTGCAGGCGTCGAACGTGCAGCGGCCCGAGGACCTCGTCCCGCTGGCCCGCCGGGCCGAGGACATGGGCGTCGACGTCCTCACCGTCGCCGACCACATGGACGACCAGCTCGCACCGATCGCCGCGCTCATGGCCGCGGCCGACGCGACGACCACGTTGCGCGTCGGCACCCTCGTGTTCGCCAACGACTACCGCCACCCCGCCGTGCTCGCCAGGGAGGCGGCCACGATCGACCGGCTGAGCGGCGGCCGCCTGGAGTTCGGCCTCGGCGCCGGGTGGATGGCCACCGACTACGCCGCCACCGGGATCGCGCTCGACCCGCCATCGATCCGCATCGCACGCCTCGAAGAGGCGCTCGAGGTGATCACCGAGCTGTGGTCGGGCGAGCCGGTCGACCACCACGGCCCCTACTACGACATCGCGGGCCTGGTCGGCACCCCGCTGCCGGCCCAGCGGCCCCACCCGCCGATCGTCATCGGCGGCGGCGGGCGCAAGGTCCTGGAGGTGGCGGGTCGACGGGCCGACGTCGTCAACCTCAACCCGTCGCTCACCGCCGGGGTGATCGACCACCGGGCCGGGCCGTCGGCCACGCCCGAGGCCACCGAGCGCAAGATCGGTTGGATCCGCGACGCCGCCGGGGAGCGCTTCGGTTCGATCGAGCTCGGCACCCGCATCCACCTGGCCATCGTCACCGACGACCGCCAGGCCACCTTCGACGCGCTGGCCGGCGGGTTCGGCATGACGCCGGAGCAGGCGGCCGGGTCACCGCACGCGCTGTGCGGCACCGTGGAGGAGATCGTCGAGGACCTGCTGGCCCGCCGCGAGCGGTTCGGCATCAGCTCGATCGGGCTGTCGGCGTCGTCGCTCGACGACATGGCACCCGTCATCGCCCGCCTCGCCGGCACCTGATCGCCGGGACCTCCGCCGTTCTGTGTGCAACCAGTTCGCCGTGGGCGAACTCAGCGCACACAGAACCTGATCGCCGCTGTCAGACGCGGCCGGCGCGGACGAGCGTGCCCATCCTCGAGATCGGCGAGACCTTCACGACGTCGCCGGTGTGCGGCGAGTGGATCATCATCCCGCCACCGATGTAGAGCCCGACGTGGCTGATCGGGTTGTTGAAGAACACCAGGTCGCCGGGCTGCAACTGGTCGAGCGAGATGCGCTGCGTCGCCGCGTACTGGGCCGACGACGAGTGCGGCAGGCTCCTGCCGCCTCGGGCCCAGGCCCACATCGTCAGGCCGGAGCAGTCGAAGCCGGTCGACGGGCTGGAGCCCGCCCACTTGTACGGAGTGCCCATCACGGACTGCGCCGCGGCGATCGCCGCGGAGGCGCCGCCGCTGACGGGCCCGGCGGGCAGCACAGGGGTCGGGGCCTTGGGTGCAGCCGGGGCCTTGGGCGCCCTGACGGTCGATCCCGTCCGGGCCGCGGCTGCTGCGGCGGGTCGTGCGGCAGCCGCCTGCTGAGCGGCGCGCTCGGAGCGAGCGGCGGCGTCCGCCTGTGCCCGGGCCTGCGCCTCTTCCGCTGCCTTTGCGGCAGCAGCGGCCTTGCGCTCCTGCTCGGCGGCGATCGCCGAGCGCAACTCGGCGTTCGCGCCGTCGAGCAGACCCTGCTGCTCGGACACGCTCGACTCGATCTCTGCCTTGACCGCCTTCTGCTTGGCCTCCTGATCCGAGAGCGCCTTGGAGCTCGACTCGAGCTCGGCGTTGCGGTCGTCGAGGTCGAGCTGTGCGGCGCGGAGGTCGTCGGCCACCTGCTGACGGTCGCCGTGGAGCGTCTCCATCAGGACCCGCTCGTTGACCGCCTTGTTGGGGTTCCCGACGCCGAGTCCGGCCACGTCGGATCCAGCGCTCATGTAAGCGCTGACGATGTAGCTGCTCGCCTGCGCCTGGGCGGCGTCCATCCGGGTCCTGGCGTCCGCGACCGCGGCCTGGTTCTGCTCGACCTGTCGGCTGACCTCGTCCATCCGGATCTTGGTCTGGAGGTACTGCTCGTCGAGCGCCGAGGCCTTGGCCTCCAGGCGGTCCATCTCTGCGGCGAGCCGCTGCACCTTGGCCCGCTGGCCCTCGACGTCCTGCGCCGATGCGGTTCCGGACAATCCCACGGCGACGACCATCGCGGTGGCGGCGACGACGGCGACCGAGCGGACGGCGCGACGCGGGAGGTTCGACAGAGAGGGAGCCATGACGGTGGACCAGTCAACCACGGTCCGTGGTCTGTTACAAACAGATGTCGATTCGACACGTTGGGCGATCTGGCCCCGATGGGCTCGTGACAGCTCGAGAAGGCCGAGCGGCCGAGCGGAGCTCGTGACGTCCGGCCGTCGGCGTCGGCGGTCGGCGTCGGCTGCCACAAGCGCTGCCTGGGGCCGCCCCCAGCGGTACCCCCAGCCGATGTTGGGGGACGGTCCCGATGTCGGTCGCCGTCGATCAACCCCACCGTGGTCGTCAGCAGCCGTCATCCCGACGGCACCGAGACCGAACGGAGCCGCTCATGGCGACCGCACCGACCTCCCCGAAACCCCCGATCGGGCCGATCTCCGCGACCGGGCCGACCGGATCGACAGCGGTCGGTCCGTGGCAGACCGAACCGACCGGACCGACCGGCACGACCGGACCGACGGGTGTCGCAGCCTGGTGGCAGCCCGAGGTGCAGCAGTGGCTGGTCCGGCAGCGCAACGCAGGGGCCACGCCCGCCGACATCGCCTCGGAGCTCGTCGCCTCGGGTTGGGACGCGGACGTCGCCGCTACCGCAGCGCAGCGGTCACTGCGCCAGTCCGACCGGCACCGCGCGCTCTACGGCGCGCTGTGCTGGTCGGTCGGGCTCGGCGCGCTGGGGCTGGCGACCGGGTTGCACCAGGTGCTGGCCGACACGCCTGCGCCGACCGTGGCCGCGCTGGCGTTCACCCTGGCGATCGTGCTGCTGCCGCTGGCGGGTTGGTGCGCCTGGAGTGCCCACGAGCTGGAAGCGTCGTCGCCGCACGCGGTGTGGTCACCGACGCGGCGCATGTGGTTCGGGACGCTCGCCGGGCTGACGGCGGCCATCGGACTCGTCCGCCTCATCACCTACGTGTACCTGGTCGTCGCGACCATGACCGGCGCCCGCGCCACGCCCCTGTCACCCAACGACCAGTTTCAGGTGCTGGTCTCCCTCGTCGTCGTGATCCCGCTGTTCGCGTGGTCGCTCCGCGAGTGGCGCCGATCCGACGTGGTGATCTCGGGGCTCCGCGAGCTCGACCGACTCGACGCCGGGTCGCTCCGATGACCGCCGCCACGACGACGCCAGACACCCCACACCCCGTTCTGTTCGGCGTTTCACAAGGAAAACGTTGTGAAACGACGAACAGAACGGGTGGGGGTGGGGGCGAGGGTGGGAGCGGGGCCGAGGAGGGGCCGGTACGGGAGCGGGATCTGGTGCTCGACGTCGTGCGAGCGGGCGCGCTGCTCGTCGTCGTCTCCTGGCACTGGGCGTTCACCACCCTGGGCTGGGAGGACGGTCCCCGCATCGGCAACCCGATCGGCGAGACGCCCGGGATGTGGCTCGCCACCTGGTTCCTGCAGGTGATGCCGCTGTTCTTCCTGGTGGGCGGCGCGCTGCACGCTGTCGACCGACGCCGCGACGGCGACTTCATCCGCAACCGGTTCCGACGACTCGTGCCGCCGGCTGTGGCGTTCCTGGCCATCGCCGCCGGCGCGGCGGGCATCGCCGGTGCGCTCGGCCGCGTCGACCTGGTCCGGGGCGTCGTCCTCATGATCACGCCGCTGTGGTTCCTGGGCGTCTACCTGACGCTGGTGCTGCTGGTGCCCGTCGCTCGCCGCGCCCACCGTCGCCTCGGCCTGTGGGCGGTCGCGGCCGGCGTCGTCGCCGTCGCGCTCGTCGACCGGATCTGGGTCCTACCCTCCCGCGGCGCGATCGCCGTCCTGCCCATGCTGGCCATCTACGCGCTGACGTGGTCGGTCGTGCACCAGCTCGGCTTCCACCTCGGCGCACTGCGAGCCGCACCCCGGGCCGCCAAGTGGGCGACGTGTCTGGGCGGCTTCGCCCTGCTGGGGTTCGGCGCCGTCCGGCTCGGCTACCCGGCGTCGATGGTCGGCTCCCACGGCGACCCGATCTCCAACATGTCGCCACCCAACCTGATGGTCGTGTTCCTGGCCATCGCCCAGATGGGGCTGCTGACGGTGGCCGAGCCGGTGCTGGCGCGCTGGGCCGATCGCCACCGCGAGCTGATCGCCAGCGCGGGGGCGTGGTCGATGACGGTCTACGTCTGGCACATGCTCGCCCTGGCCGGGTTCTGGGGCCTGGTGGTGACGCTGTCGGGCACCGTCGATCACACCGTCGACGGGTCGTGGTGGATGCAACGACCGATGTGGCTCCTCGGTCCACTGCTGTTCGCCGTGCCCCTCTTCGCCGTGGCCGGCCCGGGCCGTTCTCGACGGCTCGCCGTCGTGTCGCGCCGCATGGGCGTCCGACTCGGGCACGATGGCAGCGATGGCTGCGACAGCTGACCCGCCTCGAACGCGCTCCCGACTGCCCGTGCGGTTGCGGTCGCGGTCGCGGT
>JACDJA010003117.1_pt1 | contig 11017 bp, 8 predicted proteins | sample 7449241 | NCBI WGS metagenome assembly JACDJA01 (sample SAMN14253289, study PRJNA609438) | sludge metagenome | isolation source: initial anaerobic sludge | collected 2018-12-20 | reverse complement strand
ATGAAACGGCATGATGTGATGCCGGCCACGGCCAGCTGATTCCGGCCGTATCTCAAAATTCGGGATGCGGCCTGATTTGCCCTCAAAAACCCCGCGCTGGTTCACACTGGCGCGGGGTTTTTGTTTTTTTGTCATGAACTTGAACGGAGCGTTTGCTAGACTCGGCAACCGGCTAACTGTCTGCGTGTAACCGAATGAGCGACGTTGAATCCAAATCTTTTCTCCGCCCCGGCAAGCTGTTTCTGCTGGTGTTGCTGGGGCTGTTTATCTATCTCGGTGCGCTGATTGTTTTTGTTCCTGCCGGCTGGGTCTGGCAGCAGGCCTCGCCCCATGTACCGCTGCCGGCGCAGGTTCAGGTAAAACAGGTAGCAGGAAAAGTGTGGGATGGAGCCGCAGGTGTGGTTGTAGCCGGTTTTCCACTGCGGATTCAGTGGCAGTTGGGCTGGCCTTCTTTGGGCGCACTTGAACAACCTGTACGGATATCAGTTGAATCCCGGCAGTCGTCTGTGTCCGGCGATTTGTCCCTTGACTGGCCTGCAAATGCGAGGCTGAATGCGCGCGGCACGATTGCCGTGGCAGAGTTTGAAGGGCTGATCCGGCGCAGTGGCGGTGCAATGATTGAGGGTGACGTGAGCATTGACCGCCTGATACTGGAGTGGGCAGACGATCGCATTGTGCGTGCAGATGGTCTTGGCACATGGGCCGGCGGCAGGGTTAGCTGGCCCATGGGTAATCAGACAGGGCAGGCGCAGTTCCCGCCCATGCAGGCCAATCTGGATACCACCGACGGTGGCGTAGCCCTGGTTGTTGCAGAACAGGCGGGCAATGGCCCTGCTGCGGATGCCAGCATTCTCTGGAACGGCATGCTGGAGTTGCGGATTTACAAGCGCATGATTGATCTTGCCGGCCAGCCCTGGCCGGACACAGCCAGCCCGGACGATGTCGTATTCCGGATAAGGCAACCCTTGTTGCCGGGGGGGCGTTGATGGCTGCTTTGCCGGCACCGGACACCCGGAATCGAATCGCGAAGTTTGTCGCCAACCTGCTGCTTGTGTGGCTGGTTATCCACATGAGTATTACCCTGGCAAACCTTACCTGGCTCTTTGCCTGGCAGGACAAACCGGTTGCGATTGCACCGGCAGGCGATTCGGCCGGCGCCGGCGGGTTTGGGAACACCGGCAGTTACCCCATGGCCAGCTATGAGTTTTTTGGCCGGTCTGAAGCGCCGGGCGAGGTGGCCGAAGCCGTTAAACGCTCTGCGCCCGAAACCGGTTTAAGGCTCCGGCTGGAAGGAGTTCTGGTAGGACAGCGCCCGCAGGACTCAGGTGCTATAGTGGCCGGCAGCAACGGTGAAACCGCCTGGTATCGTGTCGGCGAGATGTTGCCGGGCAATGCGGAGTTGGCAGAGGTGGAGCCCGGGCGCATACTGATTCGCCGTGGTGGGCGTTATGAATCGCTGACGTTTGACGAGAACGACGTTTCCACAATGGTTGCAGAAGTGGCACAGGAGCCGGCAGAATCGTCACCGGATGCGTTTCTTGAAAATGCAAGGCAGCAACTGGACAGCGCAGGTGTTGCGGCACTGAGCCCCTATGGTCTCAGCCCGGTTGATGATACGGGCAGTTCCGGTTACGTGTACGATGGTTCCAACCCCATGCTGAATGCCGTGAATCTCAAGGCCGGCGACGTGATTACTGCCATTAACGGGCAGCGCCTGGGCGATGTGCAACAGGACAGCTCGTTACTGGAAAGCTGGCGCGGCCAGGATCGCCTGGATATAGAAATCGAGCGTGACGGGTCTATCCTCACCATAAGTTATGCCATACCTGAGCAGTGGCGCTGACCGGGTTCATAGACACAGGACGAGATCTCCAGATGTATAACCACAAGACCAATTTTTTGCGGGCCGTGGCTCTGCTTGTTCTTTTGCCCATGATGTCGATCATGGCCCATGGCCAGGAGGAAACCTGGAGGCTGAATCTCAAGGATGCAGACATACGTGCCTTTGTCACCCAGGTGGCTGATATTACCGGTTACAGTTTCGTGGTGGACCCCCGGGTAAAGGGCAAAGTCACCGTGCTCTCCAGCGCCCCCATGAACAAAAACGAGATTTACGATTTGTTTCTGGCGGTGCTGAACGTTCACGGCTTTACCGCGATTCCGGGGGAAGAAGTGATCAAGGTGGTGCAGCAGGTGGACGCAAAGCAGTCCGCAGAAGTGCTGGACCGGTTCCCGAGTGTGCCTTCCGAGCAGCTTATAACCCGGGTTATCCAGATTGATAACGCCAATGCGCTGGAACTGGTGCCCATATTGCGCCCCCTGGTTGCGAAATACGGCCATCTTGCCGGAGTAGCAGCAGCTAATGCGCTGATTATCAGTGACCATGCATCCAACATTCAGCGCATGGAGCAGATTGTCCGGGAACTGGACAGCCCTTCCAAATACGAGGTCGAGGTTATCAAGCTCAGGGAAGCCTGGGTTGGCGATATGGTAACCCTGCTGCAGGAGCTGGCGCCGGACGAGCTGGGGCAGGCGGGTAGCAGCCAGTCCGTCAGAAAGTACAGTGTTACCGCCGATGAGCGCAGCAACCGGTTGATTCTCAGAGGCGATGAGACTTTCCGTAGCAAAATGCGCGGGCTGATCACCCAGTTGGATCAGCCCTCGGCCAGTGGCGGGGCAACCAAGGTTATCCGCCTCAAGCACGCCGATGCCAAGGGTCTGTCGGAGCTTTTGAAAGGCGTGATGGGAGAGTTGACCAAAGAAGGCGGCACCGGCGCCGCCGGTGGCGTCGGCAAAAAGCCCCAGGGCAATTTCGCGGTGTTTGCCGACGAGGGGCTGAATGCGCTGGTGGTGCGTGGTGAACCTTCCTTGATGCAGGAAGCCGAAGAGATTGTCGCCGCGCTGGATGTGCGCCGTGCCCAGGTGATGATTGAGGCGGCAATCGTGGAAATCAGCGATGAGCTGGGTCGGGATCTTGGGGTTCAGGTGGCTGCGGGTGACGAATCCGGGTCCTCCACGCCGGTGGTGGGAACAAACTTTGGTAACGTTGGCCGCAGCCTCGGCGAGGTGCTGAGCGCAATCCTGACGGAATCCGCCATCACGCCAGCCATTGGTGGCATTACCGTGGGCGCGGGCCAGCGCAACAAAAACGGCGTGAGCTGGGGTGTTTTGCTGCAGGCGCTGTCCACGTCTGCCGCAGCCAACCTGCTCTCGACGCCCAGCATCATCACGCTGGATAATCAGGAATCCGAGATTATTGTAGGCCAGAACGTTCCCTTCCGGACGGGCCAGTCCACGGTAACCGGCGACGGTACAACCAATCCGTTCACCACCATTGAACGCCGGGATATCGGCCTCACGCTGAAGGTGACGCCGACCATCAGTGCCGATGGCCTGGTACGGCTGGTGGTGGAGCAGACAACCGAGAGCGTGGCCGACAGCATTGAAGATGCCTCGGACATTGTGACCAACAAGCGTGAAATAAAGACCACCGTGCTGGCGGATGATGGCGAAACCATCGTGCTGGGTGGCCTTACCCGGGACGACTATTCAGTTAATAAGAGCAAGGTTCCCCTGCTGGGGGATATTCCCTACCTGGGGCGTCTGTTTTCCTCCGAAACCGAGCGCCGGGTAAAACGCAACCTGCTTGTGTTCCTGCGGCCAAAGATCATGCTGGGCAAAGCCGAGGCGGTCGCGGCCACATCGGAGAAGTTCAACAGGCTGTGGGAGGTAAACCTGGATATACGCAACAAACTGGGTATGCCTGAAATGAAAGCCGGCCCGGATGTTAACGTGCTTTTTGATTCCGGCAGCAGCCAGCTTGTGGAGTAAATGCAGGTTGCTGTTTATACCACCATGGGCGGCATGGGGCAGTCCAGCTGGTCTGCCACCAGCCGCATCAGCTCATACTCCCGCACCTCAATTACGCCATCATAAGTAATGCAATGCCCGCAGGCATCGATAATGGCGGGCTTCAGCAGGGGCGAAAGCCCGTTCAGCGTCTTCAGGGCCTCTTGCAGCTGCCGCATGGTGACCTTGGTCAGCATCGGGTAATCTGTCCCGTTGCTGGCAAAGCCTGCCATGGCCTGGTGATAGAGGCCCTCCGCTTCCTGGCTGTCGTGCGAGCCAGCTCGGGCCAGCAGGCTCAGGAGCCTCTGGATTGCGGGCATTACTGCCTTATAGCTCCGATGGCGCACAGGCACCACACGGCCTGAGTCCACTCCAAGGTGGCGGGAGAGAAAGCTGGTGAGCGCCAGTTCGAACAGGGTAACCCTGTTATCTGCATTGACCAGCGCTCTGACGTTACGAATCAATTGCGCGCGTTCGTGCGGGTCGAGCTTTCGCAATGCCGGCATAGCCAGCTCCAGCGCAGGGAAGCGCACAGCCGCACCAATGTTCTGTAGTGCCGGAATCAGCTTTGCCAGCAGGTCTGGCTGCGGGCCAAGCAATGAATGCGAGGGGACCAGGGTGAGGCGCTGTGCCTGCTCCTTCTCGCTGAGTTCGTCAATCAGCATCGCGTAGCAGAGTTGTATGGCGCCGGCCCGGGTATACAGCAAGCCGCGGAAGGTTGACGGCAAGCGCTGCAATAATCTGATGGCAAAATCTTCGCCTTCCGGGCTGATGGTACCGACTCGTTCCGAGAGTTTTGGGGCCGCAGCAGTCTTTGGTGCCCGTGCGTTTGCGCCTGTTGCCGACGCGTACCGGGCGGAAGCGGTGTGGCGGATGCTTGAAGAGCCACCGGCAAAACCTGAAGCTGCTGCCGCCTGCATCGCGTTGGTTGCAGAGCGCAGGTCAGCACCGGGTTCCGTATCCCGAAGGCGGCTTTTCAGCCGTGCCAGAAGCCCTGGCTGGATGGCATTGATGCGTTGCTCTACCGGCGGGTGGGAAGCGAGCAGTGAGGTGAATTTCATGCGGGCACTTTCACCGAAACACATGTGGTTCATGTCACTGGCATGGCCAGTGGTATCCAGATAGCTGCCGCGCAGCCCGATTTTGAACAGGGCACCGCCAATGCCCTCCGGATTCCGGGTGAACTGCACGGATGATGCGTCGGCCAGGCTTTCCCGCTGGCGTGACACCGCGGCCTGGATCAGACGCCCGAAAAATACACCCACATAACCAATCACAAACAGGGCCACGCCGATAATTCCCATGGCAGCCTGGGCTCGACCATCGCGATTACGGGCTGTGGTTCGCCCGCTGCTGAAAAATGATGCGCGGAGCAGAAAGCCGCCAATCTGGCCAATCATAAGAATTCCGGAGAGCAATGCGATCAGGCGAACGTTCAGCCGCATGTCACCGTTGAAGATGTGGCTGAATTCGTGCCCTACAACACCCTGAAGTTCATCCCGGGTCAGTTGGGTAATGGAACCATGGGTCACTACCATAACGGCAGAACCTGGCGTGTAGCCGGCCACAAAAGCGTTTATGCCGGTTTCGCCATCCATGATGTAGAGTTCCGGCACGGGAACACCACTGGCAATGGCCATTTCCTCGACAATATTGCGCAGTTTGCGTTCGTCGGAGTCTCTGGTGTCCGGGTCTATGGGGCGCGCGCCCACCATTTTGGCAACCCGGCTGCCACCACCTGCCAGGTCAACCCAGCGTATGAGGGAGCCCAGGCAGATCAGGGTGACCACAGCGGATGCGGTGATCAATCCGTGGCTGGACAGCAGCCAGTGGTGAAAGGGCTGGCCGGAGGTTTCGCTGCGCGTCACGAAATAACCCACCAGGCACACAGCCAGGGTAATCAGAACCACGGCTGTGAGAAAAAGCAGTACCAGCAGGCCTGTATTGCGCCGGGCACTGGCCTGGCGCTGAAAAAAACCGGGATGAGCCATGGTTCAGGGCCTCAGAAGGCCACTTTCGGCGCCTGGCGGGCCTCCGGGGTTTCAAGTTCCAACTGGGAGGTTTCCTTGAACGCAAACATGCCTGCAAGGATATTGTTGGGGAACTGTTCGCGGAAAATGTTGTAGCTCATTACGCCATCGTTATAAGCCTGGCGGGCAAAGGAAACGCGATTTTCTGTGCTGGAAAGCTCTTCCATCAGTTGCTGTATGGTTTCGTTGGCTTTCAGCTCAGGATAGTTCTCCGCCACCGCGTAGAAATTGGCGAGGGCCTTGGTGAGCAGGTTCTCAGCTCCACCAAGACGCTGGATTTTGGTGCCGTCTCCGGGATCTCTGGCAGCATCCTTCTGCGCGCTGACGGCGTTATTCCTGGCTTCCATAACCTGAGTGAGTGTTGATTTCTCGTGCACCAGATAGGCCTTGGCGGCTTCAACCAGATTGGGAATAAGATCGTGCCGGCGCTGCAGCTGCACATCTATCTGGGCAAATGCATTCTTGAACTGGTTGCGCAAAGAAACCAGGCGGTTGTAGATGAAAACCAGATAGATTGCCACCACGGCAATAACGATCAGGCCAATTATGGTAGTTCCCATGGCAACTCCTCACAGGTAGCGGGTTATGCGTTATTTTCAGTCACTTTCTGGTGAAATTCGTGTACAAATTTCTCAAAGTCAGCGGGGCGAAGGGGTTTGCTGAAAAAGTACCCCTGCGCCAGTTTGCAGCCACGCTGGCTCAGGTAGTATTCCTGTTCGGCGGTTTCGACGCCTTCCGCAACCACCGTCAGATTTAGGCTTCGGCCCAGGTCTATAATGGTGTTGGCGATGCGGGTGTCTTCTTCGTTGATCAGTAGGTCCCGAATGAACTGTTTATCGATCTTCAGGTGCTGCACCGGCATCTTCTTCAGATAGGTAAGTGACGAATAGCCTGTGCCAAAGTCGTCCACCGCAATGCTGATACCCGCCCGGCTCAGGGAGTGCAGCTTGGCCACGGCATCAGCAAGATTGGTCATGAAACTGGTTTCCGTGACTTCCAGCTCCAGGCGGCCCGCAGGAATATCATGGCGTCTCAGGGTGCCGAGAATGTCGTCCACAATCTGCTCCCGGCGCAACTGCACCGCAGACAGGTTGACGGCAATGCGCAGGGGTATCCCTATGTCGGCCCAGCGGCTGGCCTGCATGCATGCCTGATCCAGAACCCACTGGCCGATTTCCACTATGGAGCCATTGCTCTCAGCCACCGGAATGAAATAATCCGGTGGCACCAGGCCCCGAACAGGATGGTCCCAGCGGAGCAGGGCTTCCGCACCAATAATGCGTTTGGTTTCAAGATTTATCTGAGGCTGGTAAACAAGGTGGAGCTGGTTCAGTGACAAAGCCTGGGCCATGTCCTTCTCAAGCTGTTTGCGATCGCGGATTTCCTGGTCAATGCTGGCCACATAAAACTGGAAGTGGTCCCGGCCCTTCTGTTTCGCCAGCATCATGGTCTGTTCGGCACTTTGCAGGAGCCGATCGGGTTGTATGGCGTCGGCAGGGTAGAGGGCAATACCCAGGGTTGCGGTCATGGAGATGTTCTGGCCTTCCACGCCGATGGTGCCATTGACCTCCGCAAGAATGGCTTCGGCCGTGTCAGCGGCATGAAATCCGTCTTTCAGGCCTTTTTCGACAATAACAAACTGGTCGCCGCCAAGGCGGGCTATGGTGAAGCGCGAGCCGCTCAGGGTGTTTACAAGGCGGTCTGCGATGGTTTGCAGCGTCAGGTCACCAGCGCGGAAGCCGCACTGATCATTGATGGACTTGAAATCATCGAGGCCGCAGACAGTTACCGACAGCATTGTGTTATTGCGCTTGGACTCTTCGATATCCGCCTGCAACATGTCCATGAAACTGTCCCGGCTCAACAAACCGGTAAGCTGGTCGTAGCGGGCCAGCCGGCTTGCCTTGTCTTCAGCTTCGCGGTGGCGTTTCTGGCTTTCGCCAATGCCTGAAAGCAGGGTGTTGGTAGCACTCACCCAAAGCCCGAGTTCATCCTTTTCATGGCCGGCCGGCGTTGCAATCAGGCGGTCGTCCGGATGCGCCGGGTCTACCTGTTTTACCGAGTGCACAATGCGCAACAGCGGGCGGGTCAGCAGCAGATAAAAGACAAAAAACAGAACCATGCCCAGGATGACTGCCGTTGCCACTACGGACGCGAAAGTAATCATCACGCGCCCCAGCCACATGTGCGCGGCAGGTGCGGTGTCGTAATGAACGATTAAATGTCCGTATACGGTACCGGAATTGTTATTGTGCGCCAGATCAGTGCGGAACTGGCGCTCAGCTCCGAATATCCAGTCGGTCAAGGGGCGGAATACGCTATCGGCTGAAGGTCGCTCCCGGGTACTCAGGGGTTCACCGTCGGTATGGCGAATTTCAGCAAGGTGCACGGCTTCACGGGCAAACAGGCCATCCACCACCTGCCTGGCCAGATCGGCATCAATACTGAACACAGCCTGGGTGGCTGCATCTTTAACCATGGCAATGGTCTGCCATGCCTGCTTGTCCAGGTCAGCGGATACACGGCGGGCGTCCAGCACTACCTGTATGACACTCACAATCACGCCGCTGATCAGAGCGACCGCGAGTATCCAGCGGAGTATGCGGTAGTCAAGGCGGTTTTCAACCTTAAAAGATTTCTGCATTCAACCCGTCTTTAGCCCGTTTATCAGGCATCTGTATTCTTGTGGCCGGTGAATGTCGGCAGCCTTGAGCAAACTGTGTCGACAGTTTCGATCATGGTTCAGGTTAACCATCACCGCTTCCAGTATCGGCGATTATTCCAAATACTTCAGTTTACTGGCGTTTCAATTTGTAATTGCAGTAAAAGGCTACACGAAAAACGCCCGCTTGCAGCGGGCGTCTTGAATTCAGCCGTTGATGACTGTATCCGGAAAGCCTGCCGGTTTTATCAGGCGAGGTTTTCGTTCACGAAATCCCAGTTAACCAGATTCCAGAAGGCTTCCAGGTAGTTCGGGCGGGAGTTGCGATAATCGATGTAGTACGCGTGCTCCCACACATCAACGGTCAGAACCGGCTTGTCAGCACCGGTAAGCGGTGTTTCCGCATTACTGGTGTTAACAATGGCAACGCTGCCGTCTGCCTTTTTAACCAGCCAGGTCCAGCCGGAGCCGAAGTTGTTGGCGGCTTTGTCGTTGAACTCTTTTTTGAAGTCTTCGAACGAACCGAAAGCTTTCTCGATGGCTTCTTTGGCCGCACCTGTGGGCTCGCCACCGCCGTTCGGGCTCAGGCAGTGCCAGTAGAAGGTGTGGTTCCAGACCTGGGCTGCGTTGTTGAACAGCGGGCCGCTGGCGCTCTTGATAATGTCTTCAAGCGACTTGTTGGCGTTGTCTGTACCTTCTACCAGGCCATTAAGCTTGGTCACATAGGTATTGTGGTGCTTGCCATAGTGGTATTCGAGGGTCTCAGCAGAGATATGTGGTTCCAGTGCGTTCTTTTCGTAAGGTAATGCCGGAAGTTCAAATGCCATGAGGTCGTTCTCCCTGGTTCTCTCGTTTGTGGTGAATGTCACCGCTCTAATATAGGGTCGATTTGAGCGATATCAACCCCTCAGGCTGATTCAGCCTTTGCTTTTTCTGTTCAGCGAACTTATGAACTCCGGGCTGCCGGGAAGAAACTGTACACAGTTCCTGACCCGCCACACCAGTTCTTCATAACTGTCTGCAAGAACGTTAACATGGCCAAGCTTGCGCCCTGGCCGCTCGCCTTTGTTGTAAAGGTGAACATGAGCGTAAGGCAGTTCCAGCAGGCGTTCAACTTCGCCGTGCTCACCGATGATGTTAATCATGCAGCTCAGGCCGCGGGGCTCAACACTGCCCAGCGGATGGCCGCTGACGGCCCGGATGTGGTTCTCGAACTGGCTGGTCATGGCGCCTTCGATGGTCCAGTGCCCGGAGTTATGCACCCGGGGGGCCATCTCGTTTGCCACCAATCCGTTGGCTGTTTCGAACAGCTCCAGTGTAAGTACACCTACGTACCCCAGTTCGTTCATCAGTTCTTTGATATAACGCTCTGCATCCTGCTGGGTGTGTTTTTCCAGTTTCGGGGCCGGGGCAATGGAATAACGCAGAATGCCCTCGTGGTGTACGTTTTCTGATATGGGGTAGAACGCCAGCTGGCCGTCTTCACCGCGTACCGCAACGATGGATACTTCGCGGCTGAATTCTACAAACTTTTCCACCATCAGCCGGGGGTGGCCGATGGCTTCCCAGGCCGCTTCTGCGTCTTCCGGGCTTCTGAGGACGGCCTGGCCTTTGCCGTCGTAGCCCTCGGTGTTGGACTTGGCAACCACCGGGCAACCCAGGTTTTCTGCTGCGGCCCTCAGGGATTCGGCACTGTCGGCAATTTTCCACCGCGGGGTAGGAATTCCAAGCTCACCGAACAGTGTTTTTTCGGCTTCGCGGTTCTGGCAAACCTGCAGGGCGCGAGGGCAGGGGTGAACCGGTTTTTCTTGCGCCAGCTTTTCGGCTACCTCCACCGGGAGGTGTTCAAATTCGTAGGTGACTCGATCGACCCGGGACAGGAAGTCATCCAGGTATTTACCCTCGCGATCAACGATGACTTCACCCAGCCCGACGCTGGGGCTGCCGGACATGTCATAGAAAACAAAGGTTTTGGCCAGCGGATATCCGGCGAGGGCAAGCATTCTTCCCAGTTGGCCGGCGCCTAGTACACCAATTCTCATTTGTGTTCTCCTGCCGTTGTCGGGCATTTTACTCTGGGTGGTTAGCACGGCTGGGATGAGGCTTTCCAAAACACGCTGTGAATACGTCCGTGTACGCTTGGCTCCGCCATCCCTGGCTCCGCACAGTTTTGGAAAGCCTCACCCCAGCCGCGCAATCGGAACTGGTCAGTGGATTCACTGCTCTTTCGGATCAGGATTATCCAGTATCGCTTGGGTCTGTGTCGCCCGGAATTCATCGACAGCGTTGCGCACGCTTTTATCAAAGTTGCCAATAATCTGGGCGGCCAGCAACCCCGCGTTGGTGGCTCCTGCGTTGCCGATTGCCAGGGTGCCGACGGCAATGCCACCGGGCATTTGGACGATGGAGAGCAGCGAATCAAGGCCGTTGAGTGCTTTGGACTGTACGGGCACGCCCAGGACCGGCAAGGATGTCT
>JACDJA010003116.1_pt1 | contig 11017 bp, 9 predicted proteins | sample 7449241 | NCBI WGS metagenome assembly JACDJA01 (sample SAMN14253289, study PRJNA609438) | sludge metagenome | isolation source: initial anaerobic sludge | collected 2018-12-20 | reverse complement strand
GATTTTAAAAAAAATAAATTTCTTATTTGTTCATCAATAAATAAATACAATGCAAACATCAAAAAACATTTTACTCGTGAGGCCAGCAAGTTTTGGCTTCAACGTTGAAACGGCTTCTTCAAACGCATTCCAGACCGAATTGAAAGATGGCCCGGGAAATTTAAAAGAAGTTATTCTTCAAGAGTTTGATGCATTTACAGCCAAACTAAAGTCGAAAGGCGTAAACGTTTTTATCATCGAGGATACAAAAGTTCCTGAAAAACCTGACGCCATTTTCCCAAACAACTGGATCTCGTTTCATGCAGACGGAACAATTGTGCTTTATCCCATGTTTGCGCCCAACAGAAGGCTAGAAAGAAGACAAGACATCATTGATTTCGTAAAAGAGAAATTTGAGATTAAAAAAATAATTGACCTCTCGAAATATGAAAACGAAAACAGATTTTTAGAAGGCACGGGCAGCATAATCTTCGATCACGTGAATAAAATCGCTTATGCTTGTTTATCGCCCCGCACTGAAAAAGAGCTCTTTATAGAACTTTGTAACCAAATCAATTACAAGCCTATCTATTTCTACTCACACGATGCAAAGGGTCAGGAAATTTACCATACAAATGTGATGATGTGCATAGGCGAGCGCTATGTTGTTGTTTGTCTTGAAAGTATTACAGATGCCAAGGAAAGAAAGCTGGTTACCGATTCTTTTGAAAGCACAGGACACCAAATAATAGACATCACTTTTGAGCAGGTGAAAAACTATGCAGGCAATATGCTCGAGTTAAAAACCAATGACGAAAAGCATATTTTAGTAATGTCGCAAAGAGCATTTGATAGCCTTACACCAACCCAAAAAAGCGAGCTGGGCAACTATTCTGAATTACTCCCGTTGCCAATCAAAACCATCGAAACGATAGGTGGAGGCAGTGCAAGATGTATGATTGCAGAAATTTTTTCCAAACCAAAATCGGTTTAGTTTAGTTAAACTTGGCGAATACTATAACACTGCCATGCGATTACATCGTGTGGCAGTTTGTTTTTAAAGTAATTCTGTAGATAACTGTAAGCTTTGCGATTACATTCGCAAAATTTGACATAAGTCAGTAAATCCCGACCCAAGCGCAAGTCTCCAGTCCTTTGCCTTACAAATTTTAAATCCGTCTCCCTTTCCAATTTACCTTAAAAAACAAACCTCCAACTCCTGAAATCACGACATAAATCGGGTAAACAAAAGCCAATGGAAAAACCAAAAATAAAAGCTTACGTTGGTGGAAAAAAGTTGCTGAAGCAGTTAATAAAGGTAAATCAATCAGTATTTTAAGTCCTAAAAACAATATAAAAAATAAAGCCGTGAAGGAATAGAAAATGCTAAAGAATAACATTAAAAACAGGCTGAAATTAAATCCTAAAACAACCAAAGCTGGCAAAATAATAAATATTGAATGGTAGTTCCTGTTTTTAGATACCCAACGCATCCGCTGAGCAAAAAATGATTTTAAATCAGGCTGTGGTTTCGTACTCACGATGGCAGCCTGATGCCGCAGAAATTTCACCGCTTTTGCGCCATAAAAGGTCCGAATGGCTTCCATCAGAAACACATCGTCGCCCGAAGTCAAACTACCATCTGTTCGGTACTTCTCTACTTCAAGCGCGGCATGGTGCTCATAAGCCATATTGGCTCCATTTCCCATCACCGGAAAACCTACTGCTGCGGCACCTCCCGTGCTTCCCATCAAGCTTAAAAACTCGACAAGCTGTAACTTCTCCAAAAGTGTTTTTGCTGGTTGTAACAAGACAGGTGCCAGCAACAATTTCGCTTCCGTCTTTTTAAAATAATTGGCGAAAGCCAGCAGCCAATCTGGTTTCAACACACAATCGCCGTCAGTTACAGCTATGTACTTGCCTTCGGCCAGTGCCAAAGCCTGACGCAAAGCCACTTTCTTCCCACTTGAGTTTGCGTTTATCAGTTTAAAATGATGTGCTTTATTTTGCTTGATAAATTGTTGTGCAAGGAACAGCGTATTGTCATCTGAATGATCGTCAACCACGATGACTTCAAAATTTGCCGCCGGATAATTTTGGTGTAGCAAGCTCTTAAGCAGTACTTCTATGGCTTCTGCTTCGTTGCGCACGGCAATTAAAACAGAAAAAAAAGGATAGTCAGTTAGTCGTTCAACTGGTTGTCGTTTAAGCTGATACCAGCCAATGGTGTACAAGCCAATCAAAATCAAATACAAGCCGGCAAGCACTTCGGCAAGCCTAAAAAACAAAACAAAATAGTGTACGTTTTCCATTTTACCTCCTGAAGAATTTTAGCCTATACACAAAAAATACGCCCAGCAAAGCCGGTAGCGCAATATTAACAACCCAAACTGCCGTACTAGCCAAAAATACACTATAGCTAAGTTTTTCAAAAGCAATATGTTGCGCAGCAAACCAAGCCGAAAATAGATAGATGCTCACACTTCCACGCACGCCCAGCTCACTAAGGGCAATGGTAGGAATCAACGTGATCAAAAGGTAACTGAGCGCAACAAGCATTAGGGCTTCGCTGTATGAAATCTGCACGCCAAAGGCCCACAAAAAGAGAATAAATTGCAAAGAAAACATTACATATCGCAAGGCCGAAAACCCCAAAACATAAGCCAGCTGACGGCGTCCGTAAAAATTGAAAACCTCAACGTAAGGCAGCAGTTTCGGGCTTTTAACAGGAAATAATTTTTTTGTGATAACATATAGTAAGTTGATGTTAAAATACAACACTAATCCGGCAAGCAGCAAAACGAAAACAAGAACTACGATAGCCATAAAAAGCCAGCCCGACAGTGTGTCTTCGACAAAATGGGCTTCAGGCAGAAAAAATAAAAGTGCTACCCCACCTGCAATCATAGTAATAAGCAGTTGTGCCAGACTGCCAATCATCGTAACCAACACACCTTTGATATGGCTACCTTTTTCGAGGATAAACACGCGACCCAGGTAATCGCCTACCCTGTTGGGCATAAACATGCTCACCGAAATGCCACTAAGAACCGCCGTAAAGGCTTTGTTGATTTTTACCCGTTCCAGCTTGCTCACCAGTAAACGCCATTTTAGAGTTTCAAGCAAAAGATTAAGCGGCATAAGTATAACGGCGATAATGCTCAATAGCTCACCTTGGCCTGAATAATGCCAGACTACCAAAAAATCTTTCAAAATAGTCAATTTTTCGCCCGTAAATAATTGATCTATAAGGTACCATAAGGTTACCACAACAATCAATAAGCGCAGCCCTACATTGGCGATTTTAGTTACTTTTGCTGAGAACATAGGCGATCGGATATCTTTTCCGCATGCTTTAATAAATAATTAGCAAATTACGGTATTTCTTGAAAACAGAACGCATAATTCTTGGCATCGATCCTGGCACCACCATCATGGGCTATGGCCTGATTTTGCAAAAAGGCAATCAGATTGAACTCATTGTTTTGGGTGTTTTGAACCTGAGCAAATACGCTAATCAAGCCTTGAAATTAAAGAAAATATTTGAACGCACCCTGGAGCTTATCAAAGAGTACAAGCCTGATGAGCTAGCGATAGAAGCGCCATTTTATGGAAAAAACGTGCAGTCGATGCTCAAACTTGGCAGGGCGCAGGGTGTGGCTATGGCCGCCGGTCTTTACCTTGATATTCCCATCTTTGAATATTCTCCAAAAAAGATAAAACAATCGATCACGGGCAATGGAAATGCTTCTAAGGAGCAAGTGGCGGCTATGTTACAGCGTTTACTACAGTTTAAGGAAATACCCAAAAACCTGGATGCAACCGATGGTTTGGCAGCGGCTGTATGTCATTTTTTTCAAGGAAATAAAGCTGTTTCTGAAAGTTCGTATAGTGGCTGGTCGGCCTTCGTAAGTCAAAATCCCGATCGGTTGAAAAAATAGTTAGTAGTCTTCAGAATTCGGCTTTCTCTTTCTTTTAATCCCTTTATACAAAAGCCAAGAGCCCAATAGCAATAGCAACACATTGCCCCAGATATGGCCACTTCCGTAGTCGGACGCACTGCTAGATTCAAACACATATTGAATAATTGGCGTGACTGCCAAAAAAACCAAAATACCTCCGGCTATTATCAGTATTCTTTTCATTAGACAAATATAAACCAATCCGTTATGTGCAGAAAGATATTTTTCTAAATTTTGATTTACAGCTAATGGCCAATCCTCCTCTGAAACAAAACAAGGGGAAAAATTCTAGCTGCTTTTTTTGTTCGCTTTTATCAGCATCAGTATTTTTGAAATGATAGCTGATTGCTTTGTCCATTTGCTGCTTTTTATTCCAAGTTGAGTATGTTTATTCTCATAATAAATAACAAATTTCGGACTTTTTTCCTGTTGAAAGAGAAGATCAATATCAGTAAACAGAAAGCCCAACGAATACCTGTGTTTCCAAAATTTCTTATCGGTTTCAATAAATATTTTTTTAGCAATACTTGATATATGCTTGTCGCCATGAATGATACTGATGCTGTCGATTAATCTTATTGTATTATCCAAATAGGTAAAATTTAGTAAAACCGTGTCTTTTGTGGTCAGATAGGTTAAATCATACGTGAGCCTAGCGTTTTCTTTACTATTTTTAAATTCCTGTTTTGGTTCAATAAAATACAATACGCCATTTTCTTGCATGGCAGAAGTATAGTACTTAGAAAGCTTTTGGGCGTTTGTTACGCCGGTGGTTATGATTAATAAAAATAAAAACAAAAAAGGACGTACTAAGTACGTCCTTTTTAAATGGTTATTCGCCATATACATAAACTTTGTAAGTGGCAATAATTCCTAAAATACTCGTAGCTTGTTCGTCTACGTGATGAATTTTAGTAATTCCCGCTGATTTAGCAGCAGCATCAATACTTGCATCACCGGTTGCAACAATACCTAAAATTGATTTAGCTGAAGCAGAACCAACTTTAGATGAACCAGAATTACCGGTAGCAGTTAAAGGCGCTTTAACATCGGTGTACAAATAACCGGTTAAAGGGCTTTTCACAACAGCGCAGCTCGAAAGTAGCAGTGTTATACCTGCAACAAACATTAAGTTTTTAAAAATTCTCATAGTAAAAATTGATTTAATTTGTGTGCCTACTCCAAAATTTTATTGTTGGCTTTTCGGCTTATTCCCAACATGCTCTTTGTAGCTCTTTATCAAGAAAATATCAAGCAAACAAGCCATCAACATAATCGTGACAGGAGCCATTTATTACCGTTAATTGAAAATAAAATTGGTTTCTTTGAGGTTTGTATTTTATTTTGACTTTCAGATAAGCCACCAGAAAAATTATAAGCCCACTGTAAAGGTCGCTTTTTATTTTATGTTTTTAAAGGTTTTTATATTTGTTTATTAAAGAACAAAAGTAATAAAATATTCTAAAACCAAAAGTAAAGAGTTTTACATTAATTTTTGGAAAAACTGCCACCACCGGTCGGGCAATTCATCTGTGAGAGCAAGTTCATAATCAGCTTTTGAGCAGGGTATAAAGTGATGTCTTTCGTACTTTTTACGATCGGTGCGACCAAAAGAAAGGTCGATCCACCAGCGTTCTGTCTTTTTGCTTCTCAGAAAAATTACCTCTTCTTCCTGTCCCTCGATGCGCACATTATAGCGGGCAAAATTGGCACTTTCAGAAGCAGGTAAATCATCTTTACGATTCACAAAACCTTCCACAAAATACCAAAGCATCTGCGCAATTAGCTGTGCCGTAATTTTATGCTGATCAAAAAGTGGGTTATATTCAAAAATGCCAAAGGCAGAAAGTTTATCACTCATGCCGGCATAGCGTGTAAGGCGGCACGCTTCGTCGCCCGTGAAGCCATTTGGGCCGGCAAGACCGCAGCCCGGCGCATCAGCAGCCCGTATCGCTGAAATATCAAAACTTATCAAATCAGCATTACGCAAAGGGGGCTCAGCTTCCTTAGGCTCTTCTTTCAACACGCCCAGCCGGTATACGTCAAAAAGTAGATTTTTCATCAATTCAACGGCTTCATGATCGACATCATATGTTTGGTATCCCAAGTTGGTGAAATTGAATAAGTAATTGGGCTGATGCATGATGATGCGGCTGAGGTAAGACTGCGCGTGCAAGGTTTCGGCTTCTTGTCCCAGGTCAAAAATAGGATCTACGGCGGCGATATTTACCAGCCTACCGATGTTTTCGTATGCTTGGTACATGGCAAAGGTCAAATCTTGGCTACCACCAATAACAATAGGAAGGATGTTGTTACGAATCAACTGTCCGGTAGTTTGGCTCAGCGCGAAATAAGTATCTTCGACTGTGTAGCCAGGTTTTATGTCGCCCAGGTCGGCCATTTTGAGGCCGTGCCAGTGATCGAAAAGTGCGTAGAAAGCTTCTCTGATATTGTTGAGGCCGGTGCTGCATCCTTCGTTGTGCACCGCAGCACGTTCTTCCTGAACGCCAATCAGCACCAGTTTTACATCAGCTAAATCCGGGAAATGATCTCTTTCGCTGTAAATGATAAGGGTTTCGCCCAGGCGTTTTCTTCCCGGACGGATAGAAACTTCAGGCAATTGGTAAGCTACCGGGTTCAGAAATAAACTGATATCCATAAATACGGTGTGCTGAATTTTAGTCGGGCTAAATTAGCATTTATTTGAAATTACCGCCTTAATGCCTTTACTGTTTCACAAAAAAAATTCAGAAAATGGCTATTTGCTAGATTTCTTTCGCGTAAAACGCTTTTTTGGTGCGTTATCCGGATTATCAACAATTTTCATGCAGGCTTCCAAATCCAAGGTTTCGGGATCGGTGCCTTTTGGAATTTTGTAGTTTTTCTTTTTGTAAGAAATATAGGGTCCATAGCGTCCATCGAGTACCTTTAAGTCAGGTTCTTTATCGAAGGTAGCAATGGTGCTATTACGGTCTTTTTCGCGCTTGGCCTCAATAATTTCAATAGCTCTTTCGGCTTCAATATCTGCCGGATCGTCAGTTTTTTGAAGGCTAAAAAATTTGCTATCGTGCTTCACATAAGGACCAAACCGTCCGATAGCAACCGTCATTTCTTTGTCTTCGTAGTTGCCCAGCGCACGCGGAAAGCTAAACAAATCAAGGGCTTCATCAAGGGTGATGGTTTCCATGGTTTGGTTTTTGCGCAGGCCAGCAAATTTCGGTTTTTCTTCCGAATCGGTATCGCCCAGCTGCACCATCGGGCCATAGCGACCAACTTTTACAAAGATATTTTTGCCACTTTCGGGATCTGTTCCAAGCAGTTTTTCGCCACTAAATTTTCCGGCATTTTCTGTTGTATCTTCAATCTTTTTATGAAAGGGTCCATAAAATTCGCTTATCATTAGATTCCATTGTTTCTGACCCATAGCAATTTCATCAAACTCTTTTTCTACGTTGGCAGTAAAATTATAATCGATAATTCCTTCAAAATACTGGCACAAAAACTTGTTCACCAAGGTTCCGATATCAGTAGGAAACAGTTTAGATTTCTCAAAGCCGGTATTTTCGCTGGCAGTTTTTTCACTCAGCTTATCTTTTTTCAAGCTCATCACCTTATAGTTACGCACGGTGCCTTCGCGATCTTCTTTTACTACATAACCCCGTTTTTGTACAGTAGATATTGTAGGAGCGTAAGTAGAAGGACGTCCAATGCCAAGCTCTTCCATTTTCTTCACCAGTGCGGCTTCTGTGTAGCGTGCTGCATGGCGGGTGAAGCGTTCCTGAGCTATCATTTCATTCAAATTGAGTTGCTGACCTTTACTGAGCGGCGGTAACAAATGGTTACTTTCTTCTCCATTTTCGTCGTCGCTGCCTTCCATATAAACTTTCAGGAAACCGTCAAAAAGAATGACTTCGCCTTTGGCAGTGAATTGCTTTTTGTTAGTAGAAACGTCAATAGTCACCTGGGTTTTTTCCAATTTTGCGTCGGCCATTTGCGAAGCAATGGTACGCTTATAAATCAAATCGTACAAGCGTTTTTCGTCAGCGCTGCCTTTCACTTCGGGCTGATCGAGATAGGTAGGCCTGATGGCTTCGTGTGCTTCTTGTGCGCCTTTCGTCTTGGTGGTATAATTTCTTGTTTTTACATATTTTTCGCCATAAGTTTCCGTGATCGCCTCTTTGGCCATCGTTATCGCCAGGTTCGAAAGGTTTACAGAATCGGTACGCATATACGTAATTTTACCGGATTCGTAGAGCTGCTGCGCCACGCGCATGGTATTAGCTACTGAGAAACCAAGCTTGCGGCTGGCTTCTTGTTGCAAAGTGGAGGTGGTAAATGGTGCTGCGGGCGATTTTTTGGACGGTTTCTTTTCTATATCTGTAATGGTATAGCCTGCGCCAACGCACGATTGCAAAAACTCACGGGCTTTATCTTCTTTCTCAAAACGCTCAGCTAACTCGGCCTGTAGCTGGTGTTTTTGTCCGTCTTTTTCAAAAGTAAACTGGGCTGTAATTCTAAAAGCACTGCTCGACTCGAAGTTCTTAATCTCTTCTTCACGTTCCACGATAAGTCTAACAGCTACAGATTGCACACGTCCGGCAGACAAGCCCGGCTTCACCTTTTTCCAGAGCAGTGGCGACAGCTCGTAACCAACCAATCTGTCCAAAACGCGTCTGGCCTGCTGGGCCGAAACCAGGTTGTGGTCGATCTCGCGTGGATTCTCAATGGCTTTTTGAATAGCTGTTTTAGTGATTTCATGAAAAACAATACGCTTGGTTTTATCCTCTTTAAGGCCTAATGCTTCAAACAAATGCCAAGAAATAGCTTCTCCCTCGCGGTCTTCATCAGAGGCTAACCATACCATTTCGGTGTCTTTAGCTAATTTTTTTAGCTCGGCGATCAGCTTTTTCTTGTCGGGAGACACCTCATATTGTGGCATAAATCCATTTTCGATATCGACACTTAATTGCGTTTTATTCAAATCCCGCACATGCCCGTAACTTGATTTCACAACAAAATCCTTCCCTAAAAATCCTTCTATTGTTTTGGCTTTGGCCGGTGACTCTACGATGACAAGGTTTTTCAACATCAGTTTCCTTTCTTTTGAACTTCAAGATCAATGATTAAAAATTGTTGCAAAAGTAGCACAAAAATAAAACCCAAATTTTTGGAAAAACCACTTGAATGAGTAATTTTGCTGCTCACTATTGCAAATAACAAACACCAGAATTGTGTTTTTGTTAAATATTTTTTTATAACTTTCTGTTTTTTAATTAGTTATTAAACACCCAATCGTTTCATTTTAACCCTTACAAAAGAAATAATTCATGAATCAGAAAAAAATTGCTGTTGTCGGTTTAGGCTATGTTGGACTTCCGCTTGCCGTTGAATTTGGTAAAAAACGCCCGACAGTAGGCTTTGATATCAACAAAAAACGCATCACCGAATTGCGTGATAAGTATGACCGCACCCAGGAAACAACCACCGAAGAGCTGGAACAAGCCATTCATTTGCAATATTCAGAAGCGCTCATGGATATTCAGGATTGCCAGTTTTATATCGTGACAGTTCCTACGCCCATCGACAAAAACAAAAGACCCGATCTTACACCGCTTATCAAAGCCAGTGAAACGATAGGCAAGGTGCTAAAAAAAGGTGATATCGTGATTTATGAATCAACCGTATATCCGGGTGCCACCGAAGAAGACTGCGTGCCAGTGCTCGAAAAACACAGTGGTTTAAAATACAATACTGACTTTTATTGTGGCTACTCACCCGAACGCATCAACCCGGGCGATAAAGTACATACCGTTACAAAAATCAAGAAAGTTACTTCCGGTAGCACACCCGAAGTTGCCGAGGAGGTGGACCAGCTTTACAAAAGTATTATCGTTGCCGGCACCTACAAAGCCAGCAGCATCCGGGTAGCCGAAGCAGCCAAAGTAATCGAAAACTCACAGCGCGACATCAATATTGCTTTCGTGAATGAGCTCGCCGTTATTTTTCAGCGGATGGGCATCGATACCAACGAAGTGCTGGAAGCGGCAGGAACCAAATGGAATTTCCTGCCGTTTAAGCCGGGATTGGTTGGCGGACACTGTATTGGTGTTGATCCTTATTACCTCACACACAAAGCACAGGAACTTGGCTACAACCCTGAAATTATCTTGGCCGGACGTCGACTGAACGACAATATGGGTATCGTAGTCGCCAATCAAGTGATTAAGCTAATGATCAAAAAAGGCCATGTGATTGAAAAAAGTCCTGTCTTGATTTTGGGAATCACTTTTAAGGAAAACTGTCCCGACATCAGGAACAGCCGTGTGATTGATGTGATAAGAGAACTGGAATCATTTGGCTGTAAAATAGATGTGTATGATCCTTGGGCAGATAAAGAAGAGGTAAAAGAGGAATATGGTATCGATATTTTGACCAACGAGGCCGAACTTACCAACAAAAAATACCATGCGATCACGGTTGCAGTAGCCCACGATATATTTAAAAGCCTTGAGTTGGATAATTTGAAAACCGAAAAAGCTGTGGTTTTCGATATTAAAGCTATTTTACCACTTGATAAAATTGACGGCAGGTTATAAAAAAATCCTGCAACTCATTTTTAAATTGGAATAATATAACTTACTTTATAGGGTTATGTTTTTTGACAAGTAATAAAACGACCTAATTTTTTGCCGGGAAATTCTATTACTAAACAAAATTTAGTATTTATTTTTGACCATTTCAGATGAAAAATATGACCGAACATATAGTCAATTTTGCATTGATCGGTGCCGCTGGATACATTGCGCCGCGCCACATGCGTGCAATAAAAGAAACAGGCAACACCCTCATTGCAGCGCTTGATCCTTTTGACAGTGTAGGCATTATTGATAGCTTTTTTCCTGACGCACAGTTTTTTACTGAGCCCGAACGCTTTGACCGGCACCTGGATAAACTCCGCCGAAAAGGCGAACAAAAAGTGGATTATGTAAGTATTTGTTCACCCAACTACCTGCACGACGCGCATATCCGTATGGCTTTGCGCAACGATTCACATGCTATCTGCGAAAAACCACTGG
>JACDJA010003115.1_pt1 | contig 11022 bp, 5 predicted proteins | sample 7449241 | NCBI WGS metagenome assembly JACDJA01 (sample SAMN14253289, study PRJNA609438) | sludge metagenome | isolation source: initial anaerobic sludge | collected 2018-12-20 | reverse complement strand
GTTCCCAAATAGCTCTGCTCTAGGCTAATGTCACTTTTTAGTTCACTAAGTGGAGTTAGCACCTCCAGAGCACTTGCATAATCTTTGCTCTGTTCATAAACTAGCATAAGGTAACTTAGTGCTTGTGGATTTCTAGGATTTTTGCTTAGTAGTTCTAAAAATATTTTTTTACTTCTCTCCATAAAACCAGCCATCAAGAGTGTTTTACCAAGCAAAAACATAATCTCTTTTGAGTTTTGTGAAGATTTTATGAGCTGTGAATATATCTCAATAGCTTGAGCATAATCACCACTTTTTACAAAAGCATCTGCTAATAAAAGCCACGATTTTTGCGAAAACTCCGCTTTACTAACAAGTGATTCCATCTCGCCACTTGTAGTTTTAAACTGCTTTAAAAAGTTGTCTAAATGCTTATGTTCTTCGCTTTTTTTGTGGCTATTGTACAAATAAGAGAACAAAGCTATAACAAAAAGTAGTGCAAAAAAGATGATTATGCCAAAAAGTGGGTCGCGATACTCTAAGAAAAAAAGATCCATCAGTTATATACTACTAAACCATAATCATCTTTTAGGTTATAAAAAGTTGCATCGGGGCTTATCTCTAGCTCATCTAGTTTTGCTAAATGAACCACCGAAGAGTGATTAACTTTTATGCCAAACTCTTTGAAAAACTTTTTAATATTTACAAACTTTATATCCTCAACGAACTTATACTCAAACTCTCTATAGAGTCTCATTTTTTCATAATTAAATACTTTTTGGCTAGTATTTAGTTTATCTGCCGCGTAACCAACAGGTAAAAACCCAGATAAATCGGTAAGTCGCTCCTCTATATATTCGTACTTTTGCGGAAGTGTATTTTTTTGTAAAAAAAGGTATTTGTTGTTGAGTTTTAGAGATCTTGTCTGTGTCCAGTACCTGTAACTTGGATTTGAGATAGCTAACTTTGTAGTTATCTCTTTATATAGCCAGTAGGAGTTTAACTTATTTGGAAGCAAAGACATTAAGGCTAAACTCCTTGACTAAATTTTACTACTATTATACCTTAAAAAGTAGCAACGACCCATTTTGTTATAAAATAACCACCAATCATAAGCCATAAAAACATAACTCCAGCACTATAAATAGGAGCCAATCCCAAGCCTTTAAACTTAGAAAACTGCGTACCAATACCTAGTGCTGTCATAGCCATTGTTAGCAAAAATGTATCTATTGTGTTTATAACATCAACTATGCCAAGTGGAACTATGCCAAGTGAATTAAACCCAGCCATACCAATAAAATATACCGCAAACCAAGGTATCACAAGCTTAACACCGCCACTTGCACTACCTGTTTTTTTAGCTCTAAAAGATAGGTAAATCCCAAGAATAATAAGCATAGGAGCTATCATAATAACTCTAGTCATCTTAACAATAACCGCAGCATTTGCCATCTCATCTGGTGCATTTGGCACTGAAGCTGGAACCGCTACAACTTGTGCAACTTCATGGATAGTTCCACCAACATATATACCAAACTCCCTAGCCCCCATATCAAAAACACCCATATTGTAAAGTAGCGGGTAGACAAACATAGAGATTGTTCCAAAAAGTACAACCATCGAAACCGCAATAGCAGCTTTATGTTCTTGTGCTTTTAATACAGGTTCTGTTGCCAAAACAGCAGCAGCCCCGCAAACTGAAGCTCCAGAAGCATTGAGCATAGCTGTATCGCTATCTAGCTTAAACCATTTTTGCCCAACCCAAGTTCCTAGTATAAATGTGGTTGATAGCATTATTAAAGATACTAAAAAACCCTCTATTCCGACCTCTGCGATCTGTTGAAAAGTTATGCGAAATCCATAAAAAACTATTGCAAATCTAAGTATCTTTTTTGCACTAAAAGTTATGCCTGGTGCCCAAGCTGATGGAGTTTTATTATGCAGTGTATTTGCATAAAAGATCCCTATAACGATCCCTATAACCAAAGGTGAGATTCCAAGGTTTTTGATAGTGTTTATATCTGCTATAGCTGTTGCTGCCATAGCAGCTATAGCCACAAAGACAATTCCACTTAGCGTTCCTTTTCTATTTTCTTTTGAAAATGGCATATACAATGCTCCTTGTGTAAAAATTCAAAAAAATTATAGTTGATTTTTTTAGTTATTTTTCTTAATTATTCAAACTACAACTCTATAACAAACTCTGTTTTTAGGCTATTTTGTTTATCTACTTCTAACTCTTTTGGTGCTTCTTGCTTAATTTTTGATAAATCTATCCCTTTTTTCTCATTTAGATAACTCATAATCACCTTAGCCCTTAGTTCAATGAGCTCATCTAGCTCCTCTTTGCTAACCTCTTGCAGTTTCGCACATTCACTTATTAGTGCTTTTTGATAAGCTATATCATAGCTTGTACCTTTTGACTCTTTTTTTAGCTCATTTTGCAAAGATTTTAACTGCGATTTTGAATTGGCTTCTAAAAACATATCTTCTAAGATAGTTATGGTTGATCTTCTATTGGTCGTTTGTGAATTGACCCTATTTTTTAGCTTCACGCTCTTTAGAGCTAACATATCAGCCTCGCTATTGTAGCCCACCGCTAAACCTATGACTAGGTTTTTTCTCTGTTCTAACATCAAAGATATCTTATCTAAAATCTCTTTTTGTTGAGGAAGTATGGTTGATGAACCAGATTCAAAAACTATGCCATCTAGGGTCTCATTGCCACTTAATCCTATAGCCGAAGCCAAAAGATTAAATGGTGAAGTTAGTGCTTTTGTTATGAGGTTTATTAGTGCTTTTAATACAACTGAGCCATATTTAAAATCTGGGGAGTCTATGTCTCCCTCGATTGGGAGATTTATGTCAATAACTCTATCATTATTTTCAAGCAACATAATGGCAAGTGGCAGTGGAAGTTTTGTTATATTTTCATCCTCAAGAGGCTCACCTAGCTCTATTTTTTTGATCTGCAAACGGTTTTGGCTCTTTAGCATCGAATCGACAATATTATAATTAAGCCCTAAAAATAGTCTTCCATCATCTATTTTGTACCCCGCAAACTCCGCACTATAACCACTCATTGCCCCAAGATCTAAGTTTTTAAAATCAAGTGCGATGTCCAAGTATGACTTCACATTCGCACTCTTTAGCTCACCCTTTATACTTGCCTCACCATAATCATCAACCGCACCATCTATCTCAAGCAAGGTTATCTCATCTTTTTTGCTAGAGATTGTGCCTACAACTCCATTAAGGTTGTGCATAAGGGTTTTAAAGTTTATTGGGAGCGAATAATCAGCAAAGCTTATGTAGCCATTTTGCAGATCCACCTTTGAAACATTGTATGAAAAAGGTGGCTGTTTTTTATGTTCATCTAAACTAGTTTGAGGTGGCTCTTGCGTTGTTTCTTCGTTTGGTTTTATGAGTTTTGTGAGTGAAAAACTTTTATCTTTTTCCACAACTGCATCAAGATAAAATGAGTCTAAAACCACCTCTTTGACATCAAGGGCATTTTGTTTTTGATCAAACTCAAAAGATTTTAGATTTAACTTTGGAAATGACGCTATGATGCTTCCATCTCTATAATCTAACATATAAAAATCATCGAGCCATAGGTTTCCACTAGCATTTAACATATCATTTTTAAACTCAAGTTTTGACTCTAGGTTGAAAAGTCCCTCATCTAGCTTGATAAATGTTGAGTTTGCAAGGTATGGATTTAGCTCTTTTAGTGCCAGTTTTTTTATGCCAAAGCGTCCATTTAGCTCAAGTGGATCTAGCTTGAGTTTTGCTTTTGAGTAGATCTTAGCAGATCTATTTAGTGTAGCCGATAGATCATAATCTAACACTTTGTTTGGCTGGGTTGAGATATGTTTGGCATTTAGTTTTATGTTGCTTATATCTGCTTTTACAACCATACTTTGCGATAGATCTTTTAAAAAGATAGCCGATGAATCAACATCAAAATTTACAATATTTAGCATATATGGTTTTGTACTGCTTTTACTTTTGGATGTTTTTTTGGCAACTACTAGGTTATCTACACTAAGGGTTGCGTCTTTGTTTTTTTGTGCATAAACACCTAGTGAACTAAGTTTAAGCGATGATATATCTATGCTTTTTTTAGTACTATCTAGCTCTATACCACTAGCTTTGAAACTTTTAAAACTAGCAAGATTTGATCTTTTTGTAGCAACACTAAAATCTTCCACATCAACTTTAGCATCTTGGAGTTTTATGCTTTGTGGCTCACTTATAAAATCTATTTTGCCGCCAAAACCAACTATGGCACTCTTTAAAAATATATCAAACTTTCTAAAGTTCTCTTTGGTCGCACTTTGTATGTATGGGTTGTACCTCATCACATCAAAACCGCTACAATCTATCTGGGAGTTCAACTTAATCTTATCATAGTCAAAAATCCCGCTTGAATCACATCTGAAGCTACCATTTGCCTTTAGATCAAACGCATAATCAAAACTCGTTTTTTGTGGATAGCTAACATCTTCTATGCTAAGGTTTAGCTCATTTAGCTTTGTGCTAACACTGGGTTTTACAAACTTATCTATAAAAGTTGCTGAAATTTTTGATAGGTCTATCTTAGCTACTTTTACACTCCAAGAGGGTGGCATTTCATCTTGAGCATCTTTTTGCTCATCTTTTGTAGCACTACTTGGCATATATTTTAACAGATCTATAGTCTCACTGCCTACTCTTGTAGCTTCTATGTTAAATCTATCGAGTTTTATGGCCCCAATTTGAACACTATTTTGTAAAGGTAATGCCTCAATGTCACTCAAACTTATGCTACCAAGAGTTAAAAAATCGTTTTGGCTTACTCTATCTCTTGCTTTTAGCTCACTCAACCTCAAATAAGCGTGATCAATTTTAAGTTTATCTATATCGCTACTATCGACCATAAAGTTTGCACTAGCATCAACAATCCCAGAGGATAGCTCAAACTTCAACTCATCTTTTATATATCTATACAATCCATAAGTTCTAAAACCCTCAAGTGTCATAGAACCATCTAGTTTTAGTGGCTCATATGAGCTTATATTTGCACTACTAAGTAGCTCTCCGCCATCTAAAAAACCAACCGCAACTCTTGCTTTAGCACTCTTATAGTCTAATAATTTTGTATCAATTTGTGCTAGTTTTATATCGATTGGGCTAAGTAGATTTTCATAATCTTTACTATCATCTCTAAACCTTAAGCTACCGCTACTCACTCTTAGTCCATCTAGCACTATTCGTGGCATATCTGATTGCTTTGTATCTTTTTTAGCTTCATTAGTATCATCTAAGATCAAAAAATCAAAATTTGTAGAGCCATTTTCTAAAAGTTCGAAGTAAGCGTATGGCTTTACTAAAGATATATTTTTAAAATGGATAGAGCTACTTAAAAGTCCTAGCGGTTCAAAGTTTGCATTTAGTACATAAAAACCGATGATTTTTTTACCATCTTTGCTAAGTTTTACATCTTTTAATTTTAACTCGAAGCTAAAAGGGTTAAATGAGACATCTTCTATCTCTAGCGAAGCATCATAGTTTTGTTTTACATAAGAAATAGCCTCTTTTTTAAAAAGATATGGCAGGAGTAAAAAACCTAAAAAAGTGTAGATAAAAAAGAGTGAAATAGTAATCTTCTTAAGCATAATAACCTCTCTTATTATGCTTAAGTTTACCTAATGCTCTATTAAAATAAAATTAGTGAGCACTCTTTAGCACATCGGCTCTAGGGTATGTAAAGGTTGATTTTCTAAACACTTCAACATCGCCCTCATGTCCTATAGCATATGCTCTAATGGTTATAGGTATGATAGTATCGTGTCTTTGACTATTAGCTAGTTCATCATATGTTCTAAGAACTACGATTTTTTTCCTTTTTACATCTGGTGTAACAGAGAAGCTACTAGATGGTTTAACGATCTCTATCTTGCCTTTTAGGTCATCTGGAGCGATAACTTCGAAGTAAAAATCCATCTTTTGGCTTTGAGTATTTTGAAGTAAGAACTCATAAGCATTCTCAACCGCAACTCTTCCATCAAACTCTTTGTGAACTGAGTAGAGCCTGTTTTCTTTGTTGATGTTTAGTAGCATATTTTCCTTTTTGCTACCCATAACCATAATGGCAATAACTAACCCAACTAAAAGTATGGCATATCCTAAAACTTTCGGTCTAAAGTACTTTGTTTTACCTTTTTGATCAATCGTTTCATACTCACTTGACCAAGTAACAAGCGATGGTTTTGCTAGTTTTCCCATAACAACAGTACAAGCATCAACACACTCTAAACAGTTTATACACTCTAGCTGAAGCCCTTTTCGTATATCTATGTGTGTTGGACAAACAGTTACACAAGCCTCACATGTGGTACATTCAGCATGTGCTTCTACGGCTTGGAGATCACTTTGTTTTGTAAATGCTTTTACTTTATTCTCATCATATATGTGTCCACCTCTGTTTGTATTGTAGAGTGCCATAACGGTATTTTCATCGTACAAAACCGACTGCACTCTTGAGTATGGACAAACATATATACAATAATCCTCTTTTAACCACACAATATCGTAGATCAAAAAGATAGAAAGAGCCACTAAAGTACCACTTAGTATGATGTGATCTAGCGGGTTTGCCATATAGGCAAAAAAGTCCTCAGGCGGAACAAAGAACCACAACAAGTTTGCACTAGCAACAAACGATAAAATCACCCAAATGCTAACCGCAATGGCCTTTTTTACTTTGTTTTGACTAAGAGTCATATCTGGCTCTTGCTGTTTATTTTTGATGCGTTTTCTAAGCTTTAGAAGTTTTGTTTCTATAAGATCTCTATATATAACTCTAAAAATCGTTTGCGGACAAATCCATCCACAAAAAACCCTTCCACCAACAACAGTCATACCAAAGATGCCCAAAAATAGCATCATAAGTAAAAATGGCATCAAATAGAGCTCTTGCATATCAAACTCAACAAAGCCCAAATGAAGTTTTAGCTTATCAAAGCTAAGTAAAAATAGATGTTTACCATCGATAGCTATCCATGGTGCAACAAGAACGAAAATGGTTATTAATATAAAAAAAGCATACCGTTTATATCTCCACGGATTTGGTATTTTAAAAGCTGTTTTTTTATCTTCCACGGGTCTTCTCCTAAAAATGACTATATTTTGACAACATTATATCAAAAAAAGTTCTTAATTTATACTTATTTATAATTATAATAATCTAAAATTATTTAATTAACATAAGTCTTCATTTTGCTACTCTTAGATAAAATCCTATCTAAAAAAATATTAAAGAATTAAGCAGATGAAAAGTAAAGATTATATATTAAGCACTATTAAAAGTAGGGCAATGATCATTGATGGTGCGATGGGTACACAGCTTCAAGCAAAACATAGTGAGATTCCGCTTGAGGCTTGGGAGTCAAATGAGGGGTGCAATGAGCTACTAAATGTCACCTACCCAAAAGTTATAGAAGATATATATAGATCATATCTTGAAGCTGGAGCTGATTTTATAAAAACAAATACTTTTGGTGCCTTTAAGTGGGTATTAGATGAGTATGGCATTGGAAATCGCTCTTATGAGTTGGCTTTTGCTGGGGCAAAACTAGCAAAAGATATGTGCAATACTTATAGCAATGATGAGCAAAAAAGATTTGTTTTAGGCTCCATAGGTCCAGGCACAAAACTCCCATCGCTTGGGCATATTGGCTATGATGAGATGTTAGAGGGCTATACTGAGTGTGCTATGGCACTCATAGATGGCGGGGTTGATCTTTTTTTAATAGAAACCGCTCAAGATCCACTTCAGATAAAAGCACTTCTAAATGCCATAAAAGAGGCAAATGCGAAAAAAGGCACAAACTTAGCTACTATGGTTTCAGTTACCATTGAGTTAAGCGGAACCATGCTCATTGGAAGCGATGTTGCAACAATAGCAACAATTTTAGAGCCATTTGACATACTAAGTCTTGGTTTTAACTGTGGAACAGGTCCAACTCAGGTGCAAAAACATATCAAAGCATTAAGTGAAATTTGGAGCAAACCAATAAGCGTTCATGCCAATGCAGGACTTCCGCAAAACCGTGGTGGAGTTAGCTTTTACCCAATGGAAGATGAGGAGTTTGCTACCATACAAAGCGGTTTTTTAGAGTATGATGGAGTTAGCTTTTTAGGAGGTTGTTGCGGCACGACACCAAAGCACATAAAAGCACTAGCCGCTAAAGCCAAAAACCTAAAACCAAAAGAGCCAAGTGGGTCTATGCCTATGAGCCTTGCATCGCTTTTTAATAGCGTCTCTCTAACTCAAGAGTCATCCGTTTTGTTGGTTGGTGAGAGAAGCAATGCAACAGGTTCAAAAGCTTTTAAAGAGCTTTTGCTTAGTGAAAATTATGAGGGAACTCTAAGTGTCGCACAGCAACAAGTTCGAGCAGGGGCCCATGTGCTAGATGTTAGTGTTGGTTTTGCAGGTAGAGATGAGAGCAAAGACATAAAAGAGGTTATGGCTCTTTATGCACAAAAGATAGCTCTGCCATTGATGCCCGACTCAACTCAGGTAAATGCACTAGAAGATGCTCTAAAACTAATAGGCGGCAAGGCTATTATTAACTCTGTAAACCTTGAAGATGGCATAGAGAAGTTTGATGTTATCTGTAACTTAGCTAAAACTTATGGAGCTGCTTTGGTTTGCTTGAGCATAGATGAAGTTGGTATGGCAAAAACCATAGAGAAAAAGCTTGAAGTTGCCACTCGCATTTATGACTTAGCTACAAAAAAACATGGTATTGACCCTAGAAATCTTGTGTTTGATCTGCTAACTTTTACACTAGGTAGCGGTGATGAGGAGTACAGAGATGCTGGTATAAACACCATCGAAGCCATAAGAGCATTAAGGCAAAAATATCCAGAAGTGGGAGCCATTTTAGGACTCTCAAACATCTCTTTTGGGCTAGATAAAAATGCTAGAATCTACCTAAACTCTATGTTTTTACACCACTGCATCCAAGCTGGACTAACTAGTGTTATCATAAATGTTGCACACATTTTACCACTTAGTAAAATCTCTCAAATAGATCAAGAGGTTTGTGATAATCTCATCTTTAACAAAACTCCAAATGCACTTTTTGAATTTATTGAGCATTTTGGGCAAAAACAAGAGGTAAATAAAGATGAAGAAGATGAGGCATACAATGCTCTTGGTGATGAAGATAAGATAAAAAAATTGCTTATGGATGGCGACAAAGATCGCTTAATACCTTTAGTGGAATCTCTAAGAGAAAAAATCAAACCAGAAGTAATTGTAAATGAGATACTAATAGATGGCATGAAGCACATCGGAGAGCTTTTTGGCAAAGGCGAAATGCAGCTACCTTTTGTACTTCAAAGTGCTGAAACTATGAAAAAAACGGTTGATTATCTAAATCCATATTTGCCAAAAATAGACAAAAAAACCGACACAACACTAGTGCTTGGAACTGTAAAAGGAGATGTACATGATGTTGGAAAAAACCTAGTCGACATCATACTCTCAAACAATGGCTACAAAGTCATAAACCTTGGCATAAAAGTTGAAGTTTCACAATTTATAAAAACTCTAAAAGACTCAAATGCCGATGCTATAGGTATGAGTGGACTTTTGGTAAAATCAACTCAAGTTATGAAAGAGAGCTTAGAGGAGCTACAACGCGAGGGCATAAAAGTGCCTATACTCTTAGGTGGCGCAGCTTTAAATAGATCATTTGTTGATGAATTTTGTCGTCCATTTTATGATGGCCCTATCTTTTACTGCAAAGATGCTTTTGATGGTGTTGTTGCTATGAGTCGCATTGAAAAAGGGGATTTTAACACCGATTTGCACCCAAGAGATAGCGAAGATATTATCATAAAAGAGAAACAAGAGTATATCATCCCGCCATTTGCGGAGCTAAAAATGCCATCTCGCGATGTTGTGGTTCCTACTCCGCCATTTTGGGGAAGAAGGGTTATAAAACTAACTCCAGCACAAATTGAGATGGCTTTTGAGTGGATAAACCATAAGTTGCTTTTTAAATCCAGATGGGGCTACTCATCAAAAGGTATGAGCAAAGAAGCATATGAAAAACAGTTAAATGAGCTGATTTACCCTGCATATGAGAAACTCAAACGAAGATTTATAGATGAAAATCTTTTTGAGCCAACACTAATATATGGCTACTGGCCTTGCAGAAGCGATGACAACACTCTTTATATATTTGATGAGGGCGAGGGCTATAACAACCCTAACGAAATAAACCACGAAAAACTAAGCGATATTAAAAGTAGGGCTATAGAGAGTTTTACATTTCCAAGGCAATCAAAACCGCCACATAGGGCTTTGAGTGACTTTTTTCATAATGATAGACACGATGTTGTGGCATTTAGTTGTGTTAGTGCTGGAGCTAAACTTAGTGAGGTTGAGAGAGAGATCTATGCCCATGGCGATTACACTTTGTACTATCAATTTCACGGGCTTGGAGTTGAGTTAGCAGAAGCACTAGCCGAGATTACACATAAGCAAATAAGACTAGATCTTGCCATCGCTAAAAATGAGGGCAACACCCTAAGTGATGTAAAAATGAGTGCCTATGAGGGGTGCCGTTACTCTTTTGGGTATGCTGCTTGTCCTGATCTTGAGCTAAATCGTGCGCTATTTAACCTCTTAAAACCTGAGGAGTTTGGCATAGAGCTTAGTGAAACATTTCAGATTCACCCAGAGCAATCAACATCTGCACTTGTTGTATACCATCCAAGTGCTTCATACTATAATGTCTAAAACTGCATTGAAATGTTTAATGTATCAAATATCTTTTGTTATTTTATTGATTAATTTTATGTAAGAGATGACAAAGATGGGCGATGTGCCCATCTTAAGTATTTTTATTCGCCAACGGAAGCTCTAGCTGGGATGGCTTCCATTGCAGCTTTAACATTTTTCATATCTTCAAAAAGATCTGGATCTATTGGCTTTTTATCTGTTCCACCATAAAGAGCTAGTGTCATATCCATAGTGAT
>JACDJA010003112.1_pt1 | contig 11028 bp, 8 predicted proteins | sample 7449241 | NCBI WGS metagenome assembly JACDJA01 (sample SAMN14253289, study PRJNA609438) | sludge metagenome | isolation source: initial anaerobic sludge | collected 2018-12-20 | reverse complement strand
GGGCGCTGAGCCTGAATGAGGAAACGCGGGCGCTGGTTGTTGAGAGACAGGCCAAACGTGCAGCGGAGTTTTCCTGGCGGCAATGTGTAGCAGGCTACTTGGACTTGTATGAGCAATTGGCGCAGGATTCCCACTGAGATTCTTCGCAGTGACAAAGCGAAGCGAATTGCCGCATTGCTGATCATGGCATTTGTACTTCTGGCAACATCACGGAGTCTGCTAAGCGCCGCGACTCTCAATCTTGCTTCGGTCCACCTTGTGCGCGGCGCGTCCTTTGTCGTTGAACCGCGCTTCCCCTTTGTGTTCGCGCCAGCGGGCCGAATGGAGCTGGATCAGGCGGCTGCGTTGGCTCAACGGGGTTTGCAGAGGGGCAGTCCGTCCCCGCGATTGTCCTGCGTCTTGCTGCGCGCGTACACCATCAGCATGGCCTGGCCGCAGGCCAGGGAGTTGGTGGACATCGGCGCCTGCGCAGATGTGACGATCGGAGGTTTCAAGGCGCTCGCGCCCGTTGTCGATGGCATTCGCGCTCTCGATCAAGGTGATCTGGGATCCGCCCGCCTGAAGTTTCATCAGGCAATGACCGCCAGCAGCGGGCTTCTGAGTCCGTCGCTTGCTCCCTGGATCGGCGCTTCCCCAATAGGAGAGAAGCCATCATTGGCGCAGGACAGGCCCCGTTTCCTGGTTGGCAGGAAGGTTGACTATGCATGGCAGCCGATGCCGGAACCTGTGTCAGGTGCATGGTCGCTGGTTGGGTATGATCTGGATGAGTCAGCCCTTGAGACCGGGCAAGTGGTGGGTATTTCATTGTTCTGGCAGCAGGATCAGCCTGACGTTCCCGTCCCCGCAACACTGAAGAAGGCTGGTGCGTTCTGGCGACAGGACACAGCCGTGGTCAACATGATTCCTGATGCGGGGTTTGAGTGGGCCAGCGAAGGTGCGAAGACATGGAAGCTGCCGGATAGCGGCGACGTGATCGCGATGGAACGCAATGGCAGCCAGACTCACAGCCTGCGGATCCTTCCCGATCCGGCCGGGGGCGCCGCCACAGCATCGACACCGGTCTTAGCTCTTGGAGACAATTGCCTCTATTTGATGGGCGGATGGGTGGCAAGTGATGGCGCGGCTCCTGTCTTTAACATCGTTTGGGATGGCCTGCCAAACGATGCCAACGATCCGCCTTTTACAAGTCTGATGGAGGGTGTGCGTGATTTGGAATGGACGCACGTTTCGCAATTGGTCCGGGCAAAACCTGGCGGGCGCGGGGTGGCAGTCTATGCGAGCAACTTGGCTGCCCGTTGGCCACAGGCAGCCCATCCTCCCGGTTCGATGCTCGCGGATAATGTATTTTTGATTCCGATTTCGGGTCCGGATTCTCCACCGTGTGCGCTTCAGTCTGGCGCGCAAGTGCGGCCCTAGCGATCCTTCAGGTCAGGGCGAGGCATAGCATGTCATCCAAGTCCGATTCATCCCATCGTGCCGTGTTGGTCAGGAAGAGAGAGCGTGCATTGAATGCGCATGTCGGCTCGCATCGATTGCTGTTGACAGCATGCCTTTTTTTTGTGGGCGCTTTGGCCGGCTTTGCGACCATCCTATTCGATTTGCCTGGTCGCAGCATGAACTGGACGGCATTCCTACTTGTAGTGGTGAATGTGGCCTTATGGTCATGGCCAATCTGGGAACAGATTCGGAATCGTGCGTTCGATCCGTTTTCACCCCTGGTATTCGCAAGCCTCCTGTTTGGCTTGCCAACACTTCTGGTCAGGGGGCTTGGGCTGGCCCTCGGCGCCGAGTCGCGTGTTTTGTCGCTCAGCCCTGAGGCTGATGCTTCTCTGAATCTGGCCCTTTTCTATCTGGCGGTCGGATGGCTGAGTGTCATGATTGGCTACTATGCAGCATTGAGCCGGCGTCTCGCCTTGCACATGCCCTGGCCCCGGATTGTCAGCGGCCAGCGCGCTATCCACTGGCCGGCGGTTGCGTTGGTGTTTGGGCTGGGCCTGGTCTTCAATCTCATACTGATACGCGAAGGCGCATTTGGCTCCAACCTGGGCGAATTCGAAGGCAACCTGGTTTTGGTCAGCGTGGCGCGCGCCTTCGGTCCCTGGCTCAACTATGGTTTTTACTTACTGGTGTTTGGCGCGACCTATTATCGTCAGAACGCGTGGTGGCGCTTCCTGGCCCTGGCGGGGGGCATGGTGTTGGCGGCGCTGGCAGCCATTTCGGGGTCACGCGCTCAGCTTTTCTATGTGGTATTGACCGCAGTCTCGGCCACATTTTATGCGCTTTATCCGCATGTACGTTGGCGCAGGCTGCTGCCGTGGCTCCTGGCCGGTGGGCTTGCGCTGGTCGTGGGCGTGGCTGTTGCCACCAGGTATCGTGAGTTCCGAGTGCAAAGCTATGGCTCGGCCCCCATTTCGGTGGGCCAGACAGCCGATCTGGTTGCCTCTGCCGTGCAGGAAAGCAGTTCTGTTCCTGTCGACGACCAGATCCTTTACGTCACCGATCGCCTCGTCGAGCGCTTTAGTGCCATCGAGATGCTGGGCATAACGTTGGCCCGGGCCGGGGCATTGAAAGAAGCAGAAAGGGCAGCAGGTATCGATAACAACATCATCATGGATGCCATGCTTGGGTTTATCCCGCGTGTGTTTTGGGCTAACAAGCCCACCGTGGGCGACTTTGGCCTATGGTTTTCCCGCTTGTATCTGGATAGTCCTAACCGCACCTGGAACGCTCCAACTATCTTCGGCGATCTGTATCGCAATTTTGGTTTCTGGGGCGTGCCTGTAGGGATGTTTCTGGTCGGCATTTTTCTGCGCGTCGTCTATGATAGTTTGATCAAATACCCTCGCGGCAATCCGCTGGCTTCGCTGCTCTATGTCCATTTGGCAGGAATCGTCGTCTGGGAGGGCACCTTCTCCGCACTGGTTCCCAGTGGTTTGCGTGTGCTTGTAGCCGTGTTCGCCATGATTGTCGTCATGAAGTTGGCGGGCGGCATTACAACGCCGGACGCTGCCCCGGCTCTATCCGCTGCCACCAGAAGGGGGGTCACTGAGTCGATATGACAGGACGGTGTCTGCTTGCCATCACGGGTGCGTTCCATCTCGACGGAGGGATCGCGGCCGTGAATCGCCTGGTTATTCGCGCCCTGGGCGAGCGAGACCTGGCGCTAGATGTGTTGGCGCTAAACGAACCGCGGGGGGCGAGACTGGACGAACGCTATGCGGATGCTGATCGCACGAGCTATTTTTCGTACGGAGGCGACAAGATTGGCTTTGCCGCTGGCGTCAGTAAAATGCACTATCATCACAAGTATGATTGTTTCTTGTTCGATCACATCAATCTTGCAATCATAGGTGCTGTACTTCGCTTCTCGCGCAGATACAGATATGGCGTTTGGATCTTCGGTATCGAAGCATTCCCTCCCAAACCTGATTTGACAGGACGGCTTGGTTTGTTAGGTGCCACAAAAATCCTGGCAATATCGAACTTCACGCGTGAAAGCGTGACACGCCGATTTCCGAATCTGTCGATTGATCTATGTGAATTGGCCCTCGATCCGATTCGATACGGCGCTGCCCTGCCGCCAGAGCCTGAAACCTGGGCGCCTTCAATCGAACTACAGGCTGTTGATGGCAGCACACATCGCCTGGGTGCGCACTGTCTTCTGAACGTGGGGCGGATGGTTTCGCGCGAGCGTTACAAAGGCCAGGCTTTGTTGCTGGCTGCTCTTCCAGTGGTCGCCGCGCAGCAGTCTGATGTGCAGTTGGTGCTGGCGGGCCAGGGAGACGATTACGCTCATATCCTGGCGCTGGCCCGATCCTTGCCGCCCACACTCCAAGGGAGAGTGTTCATGCCCGGATTTGTCGACAACGAGCTGCTGAAGCAGTTGTATCATGCGTGCTATCTATTTGCCATGCCCAGTATCGGTGAAGGGTTTGGCCTGGTGTTTCTGGAGGCCATGAGCCGGGCAAAGCCTTGTATCGGCGGCAACACGGATGCTACTTCCTGCGTAGTCGAGGATGGCGTGACTGGTCTCTTGGTCGACGACCCGCGTTCGCCAGATGACGTTGCCGGAGCCATCCTGCGGTTGACAGAATCGCCTGAACGTGCTCGCGCTATGGGTTTGGCCGGGTATGACCGCGTGCGCAGCCGGTTCCTGTATCCACATTTCGCCCAGCGCTTCTGGAACATCATGGAGGTGTGACATGTGGTGCAGCTTCGCCCTGTCACAACGTTATTCGCCGGACGCCTGGGCGTCCTATTTGTGGCGCCTCGTCAAACGAGCGTCTGGCTGAGGTGATGCCAATGCATGTTATACACACCATTGCCTATCTGACGCCTGAGATGGGCGGCCCATCGCAAACCCTGCCGGCGCTTTGCGCAGCCCTGCTGCCGCATGGGGTCAGCAACGAGATCATCGCCCTCGACGGCGGCGAGGCGTTTGCACAGCCTGTGACGCCCGACACGGTGCCGCTGGTGCTGGTGCCCAGCCGATCGTCGCCGCGCCTGCGCGTGACGGTAGGCCCTGGTTTTCAGAAGACGGTCGAGGCCGAAGTGCTTCGCCAGCAGGCGAGCATCCTCCACGACCATGCCATCTGGCTGCCCACGCACATCGCCGCCCGCCGCGTGGCCCTGCGGCGGCGCCTGCCCTTCGTCGTCAGCCCGCGCGGGATGCTTTCGCCGTGGGCGCTGCACCACCATCGCCGCCGCAAGCAATTCGCCTGGCTGGCGTACCAGAAGGATTACCTTCAGGCGGCAACGGCTTTCCACGCCGCATCGAGTCTGGAGGCGGATGATATTCGCCGCCTTGGGTTCGGCCAACCCATCGCCGTCATTCCGCATGGCGTGGCGCCGCCGCCCGCGGCCAGCCCGGCTGCGCCCTTCCTGGAGACGGATGGGCGACCTGTGCTGCTCTTCCTTGCCCGCATCCACCCCCAGAAGGGACTGCCCGACCTGGTCAAGGCCCTGGCAACGCTGCATCGTCATGATTGGCTGGTCGTGGTGGCGGGGCCGGATGAGGGCGGTCATCGCGCTGAAGTGGAATCCCTGGTGGCAGCCGCGGGTCTGGACGGCCAGTTCATGTTCCCAGGCCCGGTGAATGAAGAGGAAAAGTGGCGTCTCTTTCGACAGGCCGCTCTGTTCGTCCTGCCCTCCTATTCCGAGAGCTTTGGCATGGTCGTCGCGGAGGCCTTATCCTGCGGCGTACCGGTGATCACGACGCGGGCGACCCCGTGGGAAGACCTGGAGACGAATGGATGCGGCTGGTGGATCGAGGTTGGCGCCGAGCCACTGGCCGTGGCTTTGACGGAAGCCTTCGATATGGCAGGCAGCCAGCGCCGGGCATTGGGCGAACGCGGCCGCCAGTTGGTAGCCTCGAAGTATACATGGCCACAGGCTGCAGCACAGATGGCGGAAGTCTATCGCTGGCTGGCGGACAGAGGCACGAAACCAGACTGCGTATCGATATGACCCCGCGGAAATGATTCTCTGGCTTTGGCGGGCGAATTCTGAGGCGGCGCTGGCGCGAGGTTGCACGGTGTCATGACTGTTCCGATCACGGTCGTCGTACTGACTCTTGACGAAGAGGCCAATCTGGCCGCCTGCCTGGGTAGTGTAGTTGGCTGGGCCAGCGAGATCATCGTTGTCGATTCCGGCAGCACAGATGCAAGCACAGAGATCGCAGGCGCCCTTGGCAGCACAGTCTACTACCATGAATTCCGGAACCAGGCTGATCAGTTCAACTGGGCGTTAGAAAACACCCCGATTGCAGGTGAGTGGATCCTGCGGCTTGACGCAGATGAGTTCTTGCCGCCTGAACTCAAAGTTGAGATCGAAGAGACTCTGGCGAAGACTCCACCCGATGTCGCCGGCTTCTATATGAAGCGCCGGGTCTATTTCAAAGGTCGCTGGATCAAGCACGGCGGCTATTACCCAACCTGGCTGCTGAGGCTTTTCCGTCGTGGCAAAGCGCGCAGCGAGGCGTTGGAGATGGACGAACACATCGTACTGCTGGAGGGTGAGGCGCGACAATTGCGACACGACTTTGTCGACTTCAACCGCAAGGATCTTGCCTACTGGACGGCCAAGCACGAGCGTTTCGCTGGCCGCGAGGCGGCAGTGCTGCAACGCCAGGCTGCGGGGGACAAGATCGGCGAGGTGGGGGGCCGGTTGTGGGGCAATCAGCCGGCCCGAAGGCGCTGGCTAAAAGGCAATGTCTACGCCTGCTCGCCGCTCTTCCTGCGAGCGTTCGCCTATTTTCTCTATCGCTACTTCTTCCGGCTGGGATTCCTCGATGGGAAAGAGGGCCTTGTTTTTCATGTGTTACAGGGCTTCTGGTATCGTTTCTACGTCGACGCCAAGATTTGGGAGGCTCAACGCCTCGCGGCACGGGGGGCGGATGACAGGCGTTTTCCTGAGATGGGGGAAGTGAGGTGAAACAACCGATCAAGATTGATGCTGTGGTCAGGGTACTTGTGCTGGCGCCTGCACTTGCTTGGCTGGTCTGGCTGTTCATCTATACGCTGCCCTATGTTGAGGATGATGCGTTCATTCATCTGCATTTCGCCCGGAGTGTCATGAGGGGAGGTGGTTTTGCTTTCAATGGGCAGCCAACCTATGGCGACTCATCACCGCTCTGGGTGGGGCTGATCGCGCTCACGTTCGTGGTGGTCGGCCATTGGGTTGTCGCCCTGAAGCTGCTGGCGGTGGCGGGCGTGATCACGTGTCTGACGGGCGCGTACTATGTTGCACGGCGCCTTGCTGACCAGGGACGGCTAGGCGCACTGCTGCCGCCTGTGCTTGTCTTGATCGTCTCACTCAATCCGTTTTTCTCGTTCTGGGCGTTCTCAGGTATGGAAGCCGTGATGGCGCTAGGGTGGGCGTTTTGGTTCTGTGGATTGGCGTTGTTCGGTGAGATGTCGATAAGGCGTTTTGCATTGCTCTGTTTGATGGCGGGTCTGGCGCCGCTCCTGCGCGCAGAACTGCTATTGCTGGTGTTACCGGGTCTGGGACTGGGCGTCTGGCGGCTGTATCGGCGGCATCTACTCAACAACAGGACCCTGGCTATTGCTATTGTTGGCGGCACTGTCCTGGTTGTACTCCCTGTGCTGATATGGTCTGGCTATGCCCTCCATGCCTTCGGCACGCTCATCCCGAATACCAATGCTGCCAAGCGGGTGCTGCCTTCTGGGAATGAGGTGGGATTCGTCTCCGGCGCGATTCGCCTCGCAAGCCTGATAGCCGTCGGATTCCCGATAGAGACCCTGCTGGTTTGTGTCCTTCTGGCGATTGCCGCCTATCGCCGGGACGCGTACCTGGCTGCGGTACTGGTTCTGTTTTGGCCAGTCATGCTCATGGCGTTCTACATGGCAAATAACACAGCGATACAGACGCGCTATGTACTCATTGGGGCCCCGTTTATCACCCTTGCCGCGCTTGTCATGTTACACCGTTCGGGTAGCAGGCTGCCGTTGAAGAGGCCGGGCAGTAGACATGCGGCAGCTTTCTTGGCGGTGGCCCTGGGGATGGTGATCATTGCCGGCGCCATCAATTTCATTTCAGTGCTCCCTCATCTGGCCAATAAGGTGTTGTCTATCGCCCGGGTCAGCGTGATGACCGAATACATTCGTTCTCAGGTGCCAGCCGACGCTCCCATCGCCGTCTATGCGATTGGGCAGATTGGGTTTCAGACACCCAACCCTATCATCGATCTGGGTGGATTGACAATGCCGGCGGCTCAGCGCTATCTCCTCGATCCAGACAAGATGTTCGAGTGGGCCAAAGGAGAAGGCGCCGAGTACTTTATTGGGGAGCCGTTGCCAGCCGCGAAAGGGCGACCCGTCTATTCGACACGAATGCCTTTTGTAGGTTGGCAATTCTCGCGTTCAGCCTATGCTGAAGACCACGAATACGCTCTCAGCATCGTTCGGTGAGGCAAATGACCATGATCCAGCAGGGGATTGATACGCCCTGGCGGGTCTGGAGCGATTTTCGCCGCCGTCTCGCCTATCCCTACATTCGCCTCATCTTTTGGATACATGGCGTCGGCTGGGGCAGGCGCTGGCGCATCTTCGGGACGCCAATGATTCAACGACATCGCGGCAGTCGTATCGAACTTGGCGACGGGCTGAGTCTGCGTTCCTGGCGAAGTTCGAATCCCCTGGCGCCCAACCACCCGGTTGTGCTGGCCACGCGCACCCGCAAGGCAATCATCCAGATAGGCGATGACTGTGGCTTCACGGGCGGGTCGATCGTCGCCGCCGAGCGCGTACAGATTGGCAACCGGGTGCTGGTGGGGGCTAACTGCACGATCACCGATACCGACTTTCACCCGCTCGAACCGGCAGAACGCCGGCGGAGCATCCAGGCCGGACAACACCGGCCCGTCGTCATCGAGGATGACGTCTTCATCGGCATGAACTGTCTGATTCTCAAGGGCGTGACCGTTGGCCGGGGCAGCGCGGTAGGGGCTGGTAGTGTGGTGACGAAGGATGTGCCGGCCGGCGTTGTCGCCGCCGGCAACCCTGCACGTGTCATCCGAGCGATGCCATAAGGCGGCGCGGCAAGCCTGGGAATGCCAGTCTGTGTGCAGCGATCTGACATGAGATTCTGGCAAGAGGCCTTTGAGAGGGGGCCTTTGACAGGGTTGCCGGGTGCAATGCATCATAGGCGGCGCGAAGCATGACGCGTCCAACACCATTTTCAGTGTTATATATCGGCAAACCATCTCAACAGAAAGCCGAGCAATTGCTCTAGCGACCCCTCTATGAAAGCCAATCTCGCGATGCGTCTTGTTTTGATCGGGACGCTCATCCTTACTGCTACAGCGATTGTCATCGCACCCAACCGCGCCGCGCCGCGACGCGACGAAGGAACAGGCGTTCCTGATGTGGGCGCTCAGGGCGCTGGGCCTGCCCTGAGCGGGGCCGAAGGGTACAGCGCGGCGACGCCGACCGATCCGTTCGGCGCCTACTTCATCTATTCGGGCCAACAGATGGTGGGGGGCCAACAAATCGCAGCCGCCGGCGCTACCTGGGCGCAATTTCACATCCAGTGGGCCGATATCGAGCGGCAGCCAGGGGTGTACAACTGGGCTGACCTTGACGCTCGTATGAGCAGCGCAGCCAATCTGGGCCTGAAATCCATCGTCACCGTCAACGGCAATCCAACCTGGGCGGCAGAGTGGCGCTGCGGTCCCATCTATCCCGATCATCTCGTCACGTTTGCCAATTTCCTCCATGCAGCGGTTGCACGTTACAGCGTGGCGCCCTACCATGTGCTGCACTGGGCGCTTTATAATGAGGCGGATAACGGCGACCCGATCAACAACATGTGGCTGGGTGGGTGCTGGGGCGCTACTCATCCCAACCATGCTGCCGGCGCCGGCGGCGCCGCCTATGCGGCCATGCTGAAAGCGGTCTACCCGGCGATGAAGGCGGCCAATCCGAATGTGCAGGTGCTCCTTTCCGGTCTTGCCTACGATTGGTTTACGCCCAAAGGTCATTTCGACCCGGATTTTGTGAATGACATTATGGCCGCGGGCGGAGGACCCTATTTCGACGCCATCAACTTCCACTATTTCCACGCCTGGCAGAAATCGTGGACGACGGCGGATCGCTACAATACCGGCCTCCCGCGCAAGGCGCAGCGCCTTCGCCAGACCGTCGCCGCCTACGGCTTCGTGAAACCGCTCATCATCACCGAACTCGGTCACCCCACTGGCGCGCAGGATGCGGAGGAAAACGCCAAGCTGAGTGAAGACGCGAGCGCCCGCCTGGTTTGGCAACTCAATGCCCAGGCGATGTCGGCCGGCATCTATCTCATCATCTGGTTCGAGGCGGTGGATGAGCTCTGGCTCCCGTACCGGCACGGCCTGCTTTACGCAGACCTCAGGCCCAATCTGACCTATACAGCCTACCAGGCCCTGACGACCGAACTGACCGGGGCGCTCTTCAGTACGGTGCGGCGCGACTATGACAGCGATGTGATGGGATATGACTTTGTCGTGGGAAACCAGACGAAGACCGTAGTGTGGGTGATGACTCAGACGCAGAAGGAACAGGTATTCCCGCTTGCAGCAGCAGGGGAGACCCTGCGCGTGATGGACAAGTTTGGGACTTCACAGATGATCGTCGATGGCAGCGCCGGCGACCTGGACGGATCGCGCAACGGGTCAGTACGCATCATGATCGACGCCGACCCGCGGCTTGTTGTCGTTCCTTTCCTGGCCCCAACCCTGACCCCTACGCCGACGCCAACGCCTACGCGGGCGGCGACGCGCACGCCAACGCCTACAGCGACGCCCAGGGCGGTCTCGACGCCGCCGGTCAGCGCCAAGACCCGTTCCTATCAGAACGGCAGCGCGCCGAAAGCCAGCTACACCGGAGCCACTGACGCCTTTGTCTCAGAGCAGCAGGCAAGCACGAATTACGGCGCCATAACGCCGCTGGTGATAAGCGGCAATGATCCGGCAGGGAGCAACAAAGACAAGTGGGCGCTGATGCGGTGGGTGCTGTCGCCTACCAGCGGCATCATGCAATCGGCGTCAGTCACGCTCAACATCAGCGATCACTCCGGTGGTCAGGCCTATGACCTGGTGGAAGCGCTGGCCGGTTGGACTGAGACCGGCGTGACCTGGAATGCGAAGCCGGCGGCAGGAAGCGCCATCCTCGGCACGGCGTCGCCGGCCAAGACCGGCCTCCTGACCATCAACCTCAACGCCAGCGGCGTTGCCGTTCTGCAGAAGTGGGTGAGCGCACCGGCGCAGAACTACGGTTTCTATCTGTTGAAGTCATCTGCAACCGACACACTGCGCCTGGATGCTCGCGAGGCGGCCACAGCCAGCCTAAGGCCCAAACTGACAATCACCTTTGTACCGCCATCATTGAGCAAGGCGCCCTGGGTGCAGAATCTGGCAAAGACGACTGCGACGGTGCTCTGGGAGACAGATACCTTCGCAGTGAGCGCGTTCAAGTATCGCAAGCAGGGCGCGACAACCTGGACCACCAAGAAGGCCACCACCACGCTGGTAAG
>JACDJA010003111.1_pt1 | contig 11031 bp, 12 predicted proteins | sample 7449241 | NCBI WGS metagenome assembly JACDJA01 (sample SAMN14253289, study PRJNA609438) | sludge metagenome | isolation source: initial anaerobic sludge | collected 2018-12-20 | reverse complement strand
GGCCATACCATGCCGCTGCGCGGGATAGAAGCGCCAGCCGCGCACGGTTTCCAGCGCCGCCAGGTCGAGCGCCTGGAAGCCGCTGGTCTGCTTGATCCAGATCTGCCCTACCGTCCCGTCCTCCTGCACCTCGGCGCGCACCAGCGCACGGCCTTCGGCGCGCAGGCCGAGCGCCTGCAGGGGATAGCGCGGCGCCTGATTGCCGGGCTGATGACGTGGCGGCGTCTCGCCGGGCATGGGCTCGGCGGCATTGATCGTATCGAGCCCCTTGGGGATGGGCTTGCGGTCGAAGCCGGCGAACAGCAGCGGCAGTTCGCACACCGAGCGCGGCGAGGCGACTTTCAGCGCGGGCGCAGTGAAGCGTTCTTCGATGACGCGTGCCTCACCCGTGGGCTGCTGTGTGTGCAGGGCTTCCGCGCCCGCTTCCCGCACGGGCTGGACGACGGCAGTGCCCTCGCTACGCGTGCTGAGCTGTGCGGCGCGTGCCTCGCTCCCGGCGCCGGCGGCTGCCGCCTCGCCGCCGCTGGCAGCCAGGCGCGGCGCGTCCGCCTCGCGCGGCACGCTGCCGCGACCCGCGAGTTGTTGCGCGCGCCCCTCGCCGGACGCTGCCGCACCCGGGCCCGTGCCGGCGGCGGCACTGCCGGCACCGGCGGCCGCAGCGGGCGCGGCGGCGAGGCCCGCGGCCGTCACGCCCGGCCTGAAGCGGCGGCTGCCGCGGCCCAGCCCGGCGCTCGCCCGACCGCCACCCGGCGACGACGGCACACTCGCTGCGGCGCTGCCGCCGCCCGCACCGGTCAAGGCCGCCGCAGCGAGTGCCGCAGTCCCGCCCCTTCCCGTTTCGCGTGCCGCCGCGACCGCAGCGGACGGGCGCGGCGCAGCGACGGAAGGCGCCGCCGCGCCGCTGGAACCTCCGCCATTGCCCGCAACACTCTGTGGCACCGCGCGCGCGGCAAGCAGCGCGGTCTGTCCGGCCGAACCGCTGTCCCGCGCCAGACCTTCCTCAGGGCTGCGGCCGCCGCCGCGCAGGCTTGCCTGCCCGCCCGCGCGCGCCGCGTGGCGAAATTCGGGTTGCAGCGACTGCACCTGCGACACCGGGCCTTCCAGCGCCAGCGGGCCGTCGTCGCGATCCTCCCCGGCACGCGCGGCAAGCGCCACAGGACGCGCGCTCGGCTGCGGCGTGCTGCCCAGGCTGGGCGCACTCGGCGCGACACTTGCGGCATCCGCGCTGCCGCGTGCAAGCGCGGTCGGCCCGCTGTTCACCATTGCCGTGGCGGCACGCGGCACACTGCCCTGCGGTGCTGAAAGCCCGGCCGTTTCACGGGGTGCGGCGGCGCTGCGTCCCGCCTGTCCCTGCCCGGGCTGCGACGCCTGCGCCGCGCGCGGGATCGGCTCGACAGGCGTGGGCGGCGTTTCGGCCACACGCGGCGGAACTGTCGCGGGCGGTTCCGGCCGGGCCACCGGCTGCGGCACATGCGCGGCGCTGCGCACGCGGGCCGCGCGCTCGGGACGGCTCGGCGACTCCGGTGCCTGCGGCTCGAGCATCACCTCGACTTCGACCTGCGCTGCCGGAATGGTGCGCACAATCAGCCACGGCGCGATCAAAAGCGCCGCCGCCACGTGCAGGGCAAGCGAGATGACGAGCGGCGCGCCGTCGCGCCGCAGCCAGGCGAAGCGGTCAGTGTGCGGCATCGACCCGGTCGGATGCAGTCACGAAGGACATGCGCACAATGCCGGCCCGCGTCACCGCCGCCATGACTTCCGCGATGCGTCCGTAGGGCACGCGGTAATCCGCCTTCAACTGCACGGCAAGTTCCGGTTCGGCTTCGAGCATGGCCTTGAGGCGGGTTTCGAGGTCGTCGCCGGCGACCGCGTCCTGGTCGACATAGACCTGCCCCTGCGCGTCGATGATGAGCTCGAGCTTCTTCACCGGCAGGAGCTTTGCCACCGGCGCCGTCTTCGGCAGGTTGACCGGCACCGCCTGCAGCAGGAAGGGCGCGGTGACCATGAAGATCACCAGCAGAACCAGCATCACGTCGACCAGCGGCGTGACGTTGATCTCGCTCATCGGCGCATAGTCGTTTTGCGGCAGCAGCGCCATGTCACTTGCCCTCGGCCTTGCCGGCTTCGGCGTGGTAGGGCGTCTTGATGACGAGATGCAGGAAATCGGTGGCGAACTGGTCGAGGCCCGCCACCGTGGTGCGCACGCGGCGCACGCCGTAGTTGTAGGCGAGGACGGCGGGAATCGCGGTGGCGATGCCGAAGGCGGTGGCCACCAGCGCCTCGCCCACCGGCCCGGCGACGACGTCGAGGCTGGCCGAATTGGCAAGGCTGATGTCCTTCAGCGCATGCATGATGCCCCACACCGTGCCGAACAGACCGACGAAGGGCGCGGTGCTGCCGATGCTCGCCAGCGCCATCAGGCCATACTCCCTGCGGTGCTGGATCTGCTGCAGCTGGGTCTTGAGGGTACGTTCGAGAACGTCCTTGCGGTCGCCGAGGCTGTCGAGGCTCAAGGTGCCTTCGTGATTCTGCGTCAGCGCGTCGAAGCCCGCGGCAGTCATCGCGGCCAGGTCACCGGGGTGCGCACGCGCCAGTTTTTCTCCCTCGTGCAAATCCGGCGCGGCCCAGAAGGCGCGCTTGAACGCCGCGTCCAGACGGCCGTTGCGGACGTTCTGCCACAGCCGCGAGACGATCAGCATCCAGGTCGCCACGGAAAACACCAGCAACACCAGCAACGTGAGATTGACGGCGAAAGAATTGGTCAGATAGGACATGGGCAACCCCGGTCGAAAGCACACCCACGCAATCCAGCGTGGCGCGCATGACAATCAATAAGTTTATTCAAACACACTAATACACGATCCGAATTCTACGCCTGAGGTTCGGAGGACGAAACCTTACCGGGCTTGCCGCGGCGTGAACATGGGAATTTTGGTTATGATTGTGCAAAAACAGTCCCCTTCCGCATCCGGGCCCCTCATGCGCCATACCGCCGTCCTGCTGATTTCCTGCCCCGACCAGAAGGGTCTGGTCGCCGCCATCGCGGATTTCCTCCTGTTGCACAATGCCAACATCCTGCACGCCGACCAGCATCAGGATGCGGAGCTGAAGTTGTTCCTGATGCGCATGGAATGGGATCTCGCCGACTTCGACCTCGACCTGGGCGAGTTTGGCGCCGCGTTCCGCCCCATCGCCGAGCGTTTCGGCATGAGCTGGCGCCTCGCCGAATCCAGCCGCAAGCCGCGCCTGGCGGTGTTCGTCTCGAGGTTCGACCACTGTCTCGCCGACCTTTTGTATCGCTACCAGAGCGGCGAACTGCATTGCGAGCTGCCGATCATTCTCAGCAATCACGAGGACACCCGATGGCTGGCCGACGCCTACCGTGTGCCCTACCAGCACATCACCGTGCACAAGGACGCGAAACACGAAGCCGAGCAGTTGCAGCTGGCGATCCTGCGTGACCTGAAGATCGATTTCATCGTGCTGGCGCGCTACATGCAGGTGCTGTCGACCGGCTTCATCCGCCACTTTCCGGATCGCATCATCAACATCCACCATTCCTTCCTGCCGGCATTCAATGGCGCCAAGCCCTACCATCGGGCATTCGAGCGCGGCGTCAAGCTGATCGGCGCGACCGCGCACTATGTCACCGAGGTCCTCGACGACGGCCCCATCATCGAGCAGGACGTCGTGCGCATCTCGCACCGCGACGACCTCGACGACCTCATCACCAAGGGTGCCGATCTGGAAAAAGTAGTGCTCTCGCGCGCAGTGAAATGGCATCTCGACAACCGCGTGCTCGTGTACGCCAACAAGACCGTCGTGTTCGACTGACCCGTCATGCTTGAACTGAGCGTTCCCCGCACGGACATCCCGCAGCCGGGCAAGATCTCGGCCCACCCCGGCGAAACCACGGACTGGCTCGAACGCCTGCCCTTCGCCAGCCCCATCGACGCCGCGCAGCAGCTGGCGATGGCGCTGTACACGCTCAACCGCCGGCCTCTCGCCAGCGAGGCGCGCCTCGCCCTGCTCGCCTTGTACCGCCCGGTGGTTGCCCGCGCCGCCGGCAGCCTGGAAGCGCTGCTGCTCGAAGCCGGCGTGCCGCCCCACCAGCAGCAGCGTCAGATCGGCGTGCTGCTGCGCGAACTGCACAACGAGCACGCCATCGGCTACAAGCAGGCCGTACACGCCCTCGTCGACGGCCGCCCCGGCATCGTGTCGTCGCCACGTCTGGTCGAGGCCGCATCCTGCCTGCTTGCCGCCCTCCACGACCTGCAGGCGGCGTGTTACCTCACCTACGTCGTGCCCCCCGCCGAACTGTGGGCGGAGATGCATCGCGTGTACCGGTTCGCCCGCACCCGCCAGATCGAAAACCGCGCCGGCGAAAATGCCCCCGCCCTGGAGACCGCCTATCGCCAGGCCCTGCTCCTGGCGCTCGCCGATCCGCCGCGCATGAGTCCGACCGAGATCATGCACGCGCGACAGATCATCCGCAGCTTCGTGCATCGCACCGCACTCGGCCCGGCTCCGGCCGATGCACGCGCCGGCTTCGCCATCCCGCTCGACAGCGACGCGCCGCCGCATCATCTCGCCGGCACGCTGCAGGATGCCACCCTGTGGCTGGACACCGACGGCCTGTGCCGCCACCTGCGCGACGTCGCCCTGCGCCTGCGTGCCGATGCGACACCCGCCGGCGTCGGCCTGCCGGCCCATCTGGACGGCCGGCTCTGCTTCACGCTGATCAAGCGGCTTGCCCGCCTCTGGGGCCCGGGCGCACGCCGTGAATTCAAGCGCCATGCGGCACCCGGCAGCACCGTGGAACTCGTCGCCGGCGTCAGCGCCACACATCGCCTGCTCGAACAGGCGCAGCACGACCCCACGGCAGAGGCCGATCTTGCCATCAGCGACGCCACCCTGCCCCTCACCCCGTCGGTGAACAGCAGTTCCTGGACCGTCGTCAACGACAGCGCATCCGGACTCGCGTTGAGCGGCGCGCCCGATGCACCGCTCAATCTGAAGGTGGGCGACCCGGTTGCGCTGCGCCCCATCGGCAACGCAAGCGACTGGGCGGCGGGCGCGATCCGCTGGATCCGCATGCGCGACGCGCGTCAGGTCGAGCTCGGCATCGAGCGCCTGGCACCCAGTGTGCAGCCGGTCTGGGTGCGTCCGCTGCGCGGCCGGCGCAAGGCATCGCCCGAGCCCGCGCTGTTTCTGCCGGGCGTCGCCGCGCTCAAGCAGGGCGACCGTCTGCTCCTGCCCCGCTACATTTACCAGAAAGGCATGGATGCCGAAGTCTGGCATCCGCCGCGCCAATACCTCCTGACTTTCGGGCGCTGCCTGGAACACACCGCGGCGTTCGATCTCGTCGAGTTCAACGTTTTCGTCGACAAACAGGCCCCAGAATGACCGAAGTCCTCGTCCTCTACTACAGCAGCAACGGCAGCGTGCGCGAGATGGCGCAGCTGGTGGCGCGCGGCATCCACCAGGTCCCCGGCGCCTCGGCGCGGCTGCGCACCGTCCCCCCGGTCGCCCCGCGCACCGCCGTCGCCGAGCCGCCCGTGCCCGATGCGGGCGCCCCCTATGTCGAACTCGCCGATCTCGAAGCATGCGCCGCTCTCGCACTCGGCTCGCCCACCCGTTTCGGCAACATGGCCGCGCCGCTCAAGCATTTTCTCGACACCACCGGCGCGCTGTGGGCGAAGGGCACGCTGGTGGGCAAACCCGCCGCCGTGTTCACCTCGACCGCCAGCCTGCACGGCGGCCAGGAAACCACGCTCGTCAGCATGATGCTGCCGCTGCTGCACCACGGCATGCTTATCGTCGGTCTGCCCTACACGCTCGCCGAAGTCAACAACACCGCCAGCGGTGGCACGCCCTATGGCGCCAGCCACTGGGCCGGCGCCGCCGACGAACGCCCGCTTGCCGCCGAGGAGCGCACGCTGTGCCTCGCGCTCGGCAAGCGGCTGGCCGAAACGGCAAGCCGCCTGGCCGCGCGATGAAAACCCTGCAACACCTCGCCAGCGCGAGCCTCGTCGCGCTGATCTTCCTGTGCCTCGCGTGGGAGTTGTGGCTTGCGCCGCTGCGCCCCGGCGGTTCGTGGCTGGTGCTGAAAGTCGTGCCGCTGCTGGGGCCGTTGATGGGCATCCTCGAGGGACGCCGCTACACCTACCAGTGGGCGCCCATGCTGATCCTCGCCTACTTCAGCGAAGGCGTGGTGCGTGCCTGGTCCGACACTGGCCTGTCGGCGTGGCTGGCGGCAGCGGAGACGGGCCTGTCGACGGTATTCTTCTTCGCGGCGATCGCGTATGCCCGGCTCGCCGCACCGTCGCGGCGCGTTCGATAACCCATCCTGCAGTCGACGGGACGCCGCGCTATTGCACGGCGGGAAGCGCCAGAACCGCCTGCAATCCCCCCAGCGGCGAATCCGCCAGCACGATCCCGCCGCCATACATGCGCGCCAGATCGTCGACGATGGCAAGCCCAAGCCCGCTGCCGGGCACCTGTTCGTCGGCCCGCACGCCGCGGCGCAGCGTGGCCTGCCGCTGCGCCGCGGCGATGCCCTTGCCGTCGTCGTCGACACGGATGACGAGCCGGTCCTGCTCGACGCCCGCGCTGATCTCGACGCGACTCGCCGCCCACTTGCAGGCATTGTCCAGCAGGTTGCCGAGCATTTCCTGCAAGTCCTGCTCCTCGCCGCGAAACACCAGATTCGCCGGCATCGGCCCCACCCGCAGATCGAGGCTGCGCTCGGCGTGAATACGCCGCATGGTCCGTACCAGACCGTCGACGGCCGGACCGAGCGGAGCGCGGACACCGGGCAGGCGTGCCGCGCCGGCGGCCTGTGCCCGGGTCAGGTGGTAGTCGACCTGCTTGCGTGCGCCCTCGACCTGGGTCGCCACCAGCCGCGCCAGCGCATCGTCCTTGCCGGCGGCGGCATTGGCGAGCACGCTCAACGGCGTCTTCAGCGCATGGGCAAGATTGCCCGCCTGCGTGCGGGCACGCTCGACGACGTCCGCGTTTTGCGCAAGGACGCTGTTGAATTCCTCGACCAAGGGCATGATCTCGGCCGGGAAATGACCGTCCATGCGCTGCGTTTCGCCGCTGCGCACGCGTCCGAGCGCGTCGCGCAGCTTCCGCAGGGGTGCCAGCCCGACGAAGACCTGCACCAGCGCCGCCAGGGCCAGCCCGAGTCCCAGCATGCCCAGCGCCAGCCACAGTTCCTTCTTGAAGCGCGCGACCGGCTCGAGCATCAGGTGTTCGTCGGCGGCGACGATCAGCCGCAGGCGCTGCGCGCTGATCGCGACGGAGCGCTCCACCATGCCCAGCATCGCTCCATCCGGACCGACGATCCGATGCCGATGGACGTCCCCGGTGGTGGGCGTGTCGGCCGGAACACGCAACACCTGGTCCCACAAGGAACGCGAACGCATCACCGCAGCGGCCGCCGGAACGCCGCTGCCCGCAAGGCGGTCGATCTGCCAGTACAGCCCGCCAAGCGGCCTGTTGAAACGGGGCTCGCTGAGCGACGTCGCCAGCATCGGCCGGCCCGCGCCATCGAACGCCAGCTGGGCGGTCAACTGGTCCAGATGGGTTTCCAGCTGCGCATGAAACTGCGACGCCACATGCTGGCGAAACAGATTGCCCAGTCCCCATCCGGCAACCAGGATCGAGGCGGCGATCCAGAACAGCGTGCCCAGCAACAGCCGGAATCGCAGCGAGCCGCGCAGGGTGGCCGGGATCATTGCGGACTGGCGAGGCGATAGCCCATGCCGCGCACGGTTTCGATCAGCCCCGGCGGCAGCTTCTTGCGCAGCCGGCCGATGAAAACCTCTACGGTGTTCGAGTCGCGATCGAAATCCTGCGCGTAGATGTGTTCCACCAGATCGCTGCGGGACACCACCTCGCCGGGATGGTGCATGAGGTACGCCAGCACACGGTATTCGTGGCTGGTCAGCGTCAGCGCCCGCCCCGCCACGGTAACCCGGTTGTTGCGGGTGTCCAGCGTCACCGGACCGCACGCCAGTTCCGCACTGGCATGACCGCCGGCGCGGCGGATCAGCGCGCGCAGGCGGGCCAGCAGCTCTTCCATGTGAAAGGGCTTGGCGAGGTAATCGTCGGCGCCGGCATCGATGCCGGCGACCTTTTCGTGCCAGTTGTCACGCGCGGTGAGGATCAGCACCGGCATGGCGCGCCCCGCGGCGCGCCATTTCTTCAGCACCGTGAGCCCGTCCATCTGCGGCAGGCCAAGGTCGAGCACGACGGCATCGAAAGGCTCGGTATCGCCCATGAAATGGGCATCGAGGCCATTGTGCGCGACATCGACCGCATAACCGGCCTCGCGTACGCCCTCGGCGAGCTGCCCGGACAGCGTCGGCTCATCTTCCACCACCAGAATGCGCATCAGCGCGCCGCTCCGGCATTGCCGCCCTTGCCCTTGGGGCCCTTCATCCGGAGCTGTCTGCCGTCACGCGCGTCGACCACGAGCTTGACCAGTGCGCCGTCACGGCGCAGCAGCTTGATCTCGTAGCGCCAGCGCCCGTCCTCGCGGTCCAGCTCGACCTCCATGACCTGCCCCGGATAGTCCCGCTCGACCCGTTCCAGGATCGTGCGCAAGGGCAGGATCTCGCCGGATTCGAGCGCCTGGCGGGCGCGGTCGTGGTCGCGCGCATCGTCGGCCCAGCCGCTCCCGGCATGCAGCAGTCCCGCGAGCAGCGCGACGCCCAGCGCGAGGTGGACATTTTTCAGCGTTTTCATGCCTGGCATCGCAACCTCCGCTCGCGGTGTTTCACGGTTTCCTTTTAGCGCCCCGATCCTGAACGCAGGATGAACGAGGAATTCACCTTCTGTTCAGTTCACGGCGCGCAAAGTGCACTCACACGCCCCCCGAAAGGAGACCATCATGCAGCAAAACCTCGTCGCACTCCTCGCCATCGCCATCCTGACCGTGCCGGTGTCGTCCTTCGCCGGCCCGCGCGACGGCCTGCTGGCGCAATACGCTACCGCAGCCGGCAAGGAGACGCCAGCGTTCTCCGGTTTTTCCGCCGCGCGCGGCAAGACCCTGCACACCCAGAAGTTTGCCGGCGGCAAGCCGGACACGCCAGCCTGCACGACCTGCCACAGCGAGAACACGCGTGGCGCCGGCCGCACCCTGACCGGGAAGGCCATCGAAGCGGTGGCGGTGTCGGTCACGCCGCAACGCTACACCGATCCGGCCAAGGTCGAAAAATGGTTCAAGCGCAACTGCAACGAAGTCCTCGGACGCGCCTGCACGGCGCAGGAAAAAGGCGACTGGCTCAGCTACATGATCAGCCAGTGAACACCCACCCATTTCGCAAGGAGCTCGCCATGAACATCCCCTACCGCCCGCTCGCCCTTGGCCTGGCTGCCGTCACGTTCTTCGGAATCGTCCTGGAACGCGCCCAGGCCGGCGGCCACGACTATTTCCCCCCGGTCATCGACCCGGTGGTCAAGGAGGAATGCGGCAGCTGCCACATCGCCTTCGCGCCGTCGATGCTGCCCGCCCGTTCGTGGAAACGCATGATGGGCGACCTGAAGAACCACTTCGGCGACGACGCCAGCGTCGACCCCGAGACCGCCGCCCGCATCACCGCCTATCTCGTCAACAATGCCGCCGACACGGGTGGCAAGCGCTACAGCAGCAAATTGCTGCGCGGGCTCGCGCCGGACGCCGCCCCCCTGCGCATCACCGAACTTCCGAAATGGGTGAAGGAGCACCGTTCGGTCCCCGCGTGGGAATGGAAACACAAGGACGTGCGCACCAAGGCAAACTGCGTCGCCTGCCATGCCGGTGCCGAGCGCGGTTTCTACGAGGATTGAGACTGCGCGCGGCCCCGTTCATGAACGCAGGATGAACGAAGGCTTCAGAACAGGTTCAGGCGCCCGCTCGCACAATGCACATACGGTCATCGATTCGACCGCAACACAAGGAGATCCCATCATGCGTACCATCACACTTCTTTCCGCACTCGCCCTTGGCGCCGGACTCATCGGTGGCGGCGTACTGCTTTCCCCCAGCTTCGCCCAGAATGCCGGAGCCGCCGCCGTCGGCACCAGTGCACCCCGCTGGCTGTCGATTCCGGAAGTTCACGACCGGCTCATCGCGGCCGGCTATCGCAACGTCGAGAAGATCGAACGCGAGGACGGCATCTATGAAGCGCGCGCCACCAACCAGCATGGCGAACGCGCCATGCTGTATGTCAATCCGCAGAGCGGCGAGATCCGCGAACGCGACAAGCGCAAGTCCAGGCACGACAAGGATGCCCGCCGGGGTGACGCGTATGGCCAGTACGCTGCCGACTGCAACGAGCGGCGCTGCCGCGACGACCTGCCGCAGAAGTCGACCCCTGCGTCCCCGGCAGGAAAGTGACCCCTATCGACACGGAGCAGATTGCCATGAAGACGCTACTCGCCGGTCTCATCGCCCTCGTCACCCTCGCCTGGGGGTGGGACATCGTGGCCACGGGCGGTGTCTCCGGCGGCAGCGCGCCCTGGATCGCACGACAGGAAGGGCTCTATCTGAGCGGTCTCCTGTCGATCGCACTGATGTCGCTGGCCATGCTCCTGGCGGCGCGGCCGGCCTGGCTCGAGGGGCCGCTGGGCGGCCTCGACCGCATGTACCGGACGCACAAGTGGGCGGGCATTCTTGGCGTCAGCTTCGCCGCCCTGCACTGGCTGATCGAGATGTCGGACGACGTGCTGAAGGCTGTTTTCGGCCGTGAGGGACGCCTGCCGAAGGATGACGGCGCCGGCCTCCTGCACGTCCTGCGCGACCTCGCCGAGGACATGGGCGAGTGGGCGATCTACGCCCTGCTCGCGATGCTCGCGATCGCCCTCTGGAAACGCTTTCCGTACCGGCCGTGGCGTTTCCTGCACCAGGCGATGCCGGTACTCTATCTGATGCTCGTCTTCCATGCGGTCCTGCTGGCACCCGCCACCTACTGGACGCAGCCGGCCGGCATGCTGCTGGGCGTGCTGCTGGGCGGGGGCGTGTACGGCAGCGTGCATGCGCTG
>JACDJA010003110.1_pt1 | contig 11033 bp, 13 predicted proteins | sample 7449241 | NCBI WGS metagenome assembly JACDJA01 (sample SAMN14253289, study PRJNA609438) | sludge metagenome | isolation source: initial anaerobic sludge | collected 2018-12-20 | reverse complement strand
TGTTCGTGTGGGCCATGGAATTGCTGGACGACAAGGAAGACGACCATGACGAACGATGATCACACGCTGCTGCTGGGGGAGATCAAGGGCAAGCTTGATGCGCTGCACACCCAGGTGGGCGGTCAGTCGGAGACGCTGTCCGCGATCGACGACCGCCTGCGCGGGCTGGAAGTGAAGGCGGCGCGCCACGGCGCGCTCTACGGCACGCTGTCGGCGGTGGGGGTGAGCCTGATCATCGAAAAACTCAAGCAGCACATCGGAATGAGCTGATGGCCCACAGCAACGCGATCCGGTCGGCCGCGCGCGCGGCTTTCGTGCACGAAGGCCTGCCGCTGATCAAGATCAGCGAGCGCCTCGGCATTCCCATGCCGACGCTGCGCAACTGGAAAAAGTCGGCGCTGGCGAGGGGGGACGACTGGGAGCGCGCCGCACTCGCGGTCGGCGTCGGCGCGGCGGGCGCCGCGGCGGCCACGGAGGCGGTGATCGGGCGCTTCATGCGCCAGTTCCAGGTGCTGATGGGCGAGATCGAGGAGGCCGGCATCGAGGTGTCGGACAAGATCAAGTACATGGCGCTGCTCACCGACAGCTACGTGAAGATGACCGCGGCGGTGGCGCGCAGCCAGCCGAAGCTGGACAAGCTGTCGGTCGCGCTGGAGGTGCTGAGCCTGCTGTCCGACTACGTGGTGCGCCACGAGCGCGAGGAGGCCCCGCGCCTGGTTGCCGCGCTGGAATCGTTCGGCCCCGAGCTGGCCGCGCGCTACGGTTAGAAGCCATGGCAAAGGCCGCGTTTCTAACCGACCTCGCGCGCCTGGCGGCGAGCCTGCGCGAGCGCATCGAGGCCGAGGTCGCCGGGTTCGAATCCGACCCCACCGCCAGCCGCGCGCGCCGCGAACGGGCGGCAACGGATTACGAATTCTTCTGCCGCACCTATTTCCCGCACTACGTTTCCAGGCCGAATTCGCGCCTGCACGACTATCTCTACGCGCGCCTGCCGGAAATCGTCGCGCGCCCGGAATCGGCCGCCGATGCGATCGCCGCGCCGCGCGGCGAGGCCAAGTCGACGCTGGTGAGCCAGTTGTTCGTGCTGTGGTGCGCGCTGACCGGCAAGAAGCACTACATCATGATCGGCATGGATGCGTTCGACCAGGCGGCGATCATGCTGGAGGCGATCAAGGCCGAGCTGGAGGTCAACCCGCGCCTGGCGCTGGACTTCGCCGAGGCCTGCGGCGCCGGGCCGGTGTGGCAGGCCGGGGTGATCGTGGCGAGGAACGGCGTGAAGATCGAGGGCGTGGGATCGGGCAAGCGCATCCGCGGCCGCCGCCACGGTCCGCACCGTCCCGATCTGTTCATCGGCGACGATCTGGAAAACGACGAAAACGTGCGCACGCCGGAGCAGCGCGACAAGCTGCAAGCCTGGCTCAACAAGGCGGTGCTGAAGCTTGGCGGCGCCGGGGAAAAGTTCGACTGTCTGGTGATCGGTACGGTGCTGCATTACGACAGCCTGCTGTCGCGGCTCCTGAAAAACCCGCTGTGGAACGGCCGCGTGTTCAAGGCCATCGAGCGCTGGCCGGACGACATGGGCGCGTGGGACGCCTGGGCCGAACTCTACCGGCGCCACGGCGAGGCGGTGGCCGACGCCTATTACCACAAGCACCGCGCCGCGATGGACGCCGGCGCGGTGGTGAGCTGGCCCGCTGGCCGCCCGCTGCTGGCGCTGATGAAGCTGCGCGCCCGCGACGGCGCGGCGGCGTTCGACTCGGAGCTGCAAAACGACCCGCTGTCCACCGACGGCGCGCCGTTCGCCGACTGCATCCACACCTGGAGCGGCCAACCCGACCCGCGCTGGGTGCTGTTCGGCGCGGTGGATCCGAGCATGGGGCGGATGGGCGCAGGACGCGATCCCAGCGCCATCCTGGTGGGCGGGTTCGAGCGCGAGAGCGGCGTGCTCTACGTGATCGAGGCGAGGATCGCGCGCCGCCCGCCGGACCGCATCATCGCCGAGGTGATCGCCTTGCAGCAGCAATACGGCTGCGTGCTGTGGGCGGTGGAGAACGTACAGTTCCAGGAGTTTTTCCGGCAGGAGCTGGTGAAGCGCAGCGCGGCGGCTGGATATCCGGTGCCGGCGCGCGGCGTCACCCCGTCCACCGACAAGGCGCTGCGCATCGAGTCCATGCAGCCGCACCTGGCGAACCGGCTGATCCTGCTGCGCCAGGAGCACACCACGCTGATCGACCAGTTGCGGCATTTTCCACGCGCCGACCACGACGACGGCCCGGACGCCCTGCACATGCTGTGGATGGCGGCCTCCACCGGCTACGGCGCGACCGCCGGCTTCCGGAGTGTGGCGCGCGGCCACGAATCAAGAAGGATGTTCTGACATGGCACTACTCGACCAGCACGGCCACCCCATCAAGCTCGCGCAGCTCGCCGAACCACAAACCGCGCGCACCGCGTCGATCCGCCGCAGTCTGCTGGTGGAGTCGCAGATTGCCGGCCTCACGCCCGAGCGCGCGTCGGCGGTACTGCGCAACGCCGACGCCGGGTATCTGGCCGACCAGGTGCGGCTGTTCGACGACATGCTCGACCGCGACGCCCATCTGCGCGCGGAATTCGAGAAGCGCATCGGCGCGCTGGCGGTGCTCGACTGGCGCATCGCGCCGCCGCAGGATGCGAACGCGCGCGAGAAGAAGGCGGCGGCCTATGTGGAGGAACTGATCCGCAATGCGCTCGACGACTTCGAGGACACGATCGTGCACCTGATGGAGGCAACGGGCTACGGCTTTTCTGCGGTGGAGCTGGAATGGACGCGGCTGGGCAGCGAATGGATTCCGCGCTTCCATCCGCGCCCGCAGACCTGGTTCGTACCGGACGAAACCCGCACCGCTTTTGGTCTGGCGAGCGGTACGGATGGCTTCGAAGCGCTGTTCCCGATGGGCTGGATCGCGCATGTGGCGCGCAAGGTCAAGACCGGCTATCTCGGGCGCAGCGGTATCCTGCGCGGGGCGCTGTGGCCGTTCATGTACAAGGCGTTCTCCATCGGTGACTTCGCCGAGTTCCTGGAAATCTACGGCCTGCCGATCATCGTCGGCAAATACATGCCGGGCGCGAACGAGGCCGAGAAGGCCAGCCTGATGGACGCGGTGGCTGCGCTCGGACGCGACGCCCGCGCCATCATGCCCGACGGCATGGCGCTGGAAATCCAGAAGGTGACCGGCGACGGTACGGGCACCCATCACCTCAACATGGTGGACTGGGCCGACCGTAGCCAGAGCAAGCTGATTCTTGGGCAGACGCTCTCGGCGGAGTCCAATTCCACCGGGCTGGGCTCGGGAGTGGCCGATTTCCAGGCCGAGGTGCGCCGCGATATCCTGCGCGCCGACGCGCGCCAGCTCGCCGCGACACTGACGCGCGACCTGGTCTATCCGCTCCTGGCGCTCAACCGCGGCGGCGTGGACGGGATGCGCCGCTGCCCGCGCTTCGAATTCGACCTGGGCGAGGCCGAAGATCTGAAGTTGTTTTCCGAGGCGTTGCCCGCGCTGGCGGCGGGCGGCGCGCAGATCCCGGTGAGCTGGGTGCACGAGAAGCTGCGCATTCCGGAGGCGACCAGCGGCGAGGCGGTGTTCGGCGCGGCGCCCGAACCCGCGCCGGATTCCACCGAGCCGCCGGAACCCGGTGTGCCGAAAAACGGCAGGGAAGCCCTCGCGGCGCTCGCTGTCGTCGAGGCCGTTCCCGACGACCCTCTGGCCGACCAGCTCGACGCCCGCGCCGCTCCCGCCGTGGACGCCTGGCTGGAAACCGTGCGCGCCATGCTGGACGATAGCGACAGCCTGGAAGAATTCCGCCATAAGCTGTTGTTCACCGCCTGGCCCGAACTCGACCGCGCGCAGTTAGTGAGCGCCATGACCGAGGCCATGGCCGTCGCCCACCTGTGGGGGCTTGCCGACGTAGCCGATGAGTCCTGACCGCATCCGGCTGCCGTTCGCCGAGCAGATCGCGTTCCTGCGCGACAAGCTCAATCTGCCCACAGAGCGCTGGACGGACATCGAGCGCGCCGCGCACGACCGCGCCTTCGTGGTGGCGGGCGCGATGCAGGCCGACCTGCTCGACGACCTGCGCGACGCGGTGGACAAGGCCGTGGCGGGCGAGAGCACGCTGGCCGACTTCCGCCGCGATTTCAGGCAAATCATCGAGCGGCGCGGCTGGACGGGCTTCACCGGCGACGACCGCGCCACGCAGGGGCCGCAAGGCGGGCGCGGGATGGCCTGGCGCACCCGCACGATCTACCAGACAAACATCGCCTCCAGCTACGCCGCCGGACGCTGGCGGCAGCTCAACGATCCGGCGCTCCTGGCTGAACGGCCGTACTGGCGCTATGTGCATTCCGATTTCGTGGCCAACCCGCGCCCGCAGCACAAGGCCTGGGGCGACAGCCGCCTCACGCTGCGGCACGACCATCCATTCTGGAAGACGTATTTTCCGCCGAACGGATTTGGCTGCAAGTGCACGGTGCGTGCCGTGCGCGCGCCAGGACAGGGCGATGACACCGCGCCGCCTGCGGGGTGGGACACGCGCGATACCCATGGCAGGCCGCCGGGGGTGGACAAGGGCTGGGATTATGCGCCGGGAGCGAGCCTGATCTGTGTGGATGCGCTCGCCGCGCGCGGGCCCCGCTACTGCGCCGACACGCAGATGCTGGATGGGCTGCTGGCAAAACTGCCAAGAAAATCCCCCATCATCGGCGCACAGATGGTGGATGCGTGGCCACCGCAGATATTCGAGATCATGGCATTGCGGTTTGCCGACATCGTCCGTATCCAGACGGCGACGCGCAGGCCGCAAGGGCGGCATCATTTCGTCGGGGCAATGAAGCCTGGCTGGGTGACGCGCGCGCAGGCCGCCGGCGCGAAAATCGTGTCTGCCGAGCTGATCGTGCGCGACCGCGATATCGGCCACACGCTGCGCCCGGAAAAAGCCATGGCGGGCAAGATGGTCGACCCGCAATGGTATGGCAGGCTGCCGATGCACCTGCGTACGCCTGGCGCGGTACTGTTGCGGATTACACCCAAACAGGAAATGCTGTTGGTCTACGACAGCGGCGTGGACAAGCAAAAGATCGTGGCTTTGCTCGACTACGCGGGCAGCGGGTTGAATGTGGTGCGTACAGCGGGGCGGCTGATCGAGACCGACAGCCTGCGTGCGCAGGTGAACCGGGGTGAGATGCTTGTGCTGGAGGGGAGTCTGTGACGCGGGACAGGAATCGAACCTGTATAAACCTACCCTTGCGGGCGGCCCCCTTCCCAATCGGGGTACACCGCGTCACGGACGGTTCGAGTCTAGCACAACGCCCCCGCACGGCAAGCGGCTGCCCGCGACCTGAAATCAACCTGGACTGGAACCACGATGGCGCTGATTGAAATTTCCGTAGACGACGGCGAAGTGCTCGCCGCGCTGGACAGGCTGGCGAAGCGCGCGGGCGACCTCTCCCCAGCGCTGCGCCAGATTGGCGAGGACATGGTGGCGAGCACCCGGCAGCGTTTCGCCAGTGGCACCGCGCCGGACGGCGCGCGCTGGGCGCCGAACAGCCCGGTGACGCTGCTGCGCTATCTGGGCAGCGCCGACAGGCCCAAGGGGCTGTTCGGCAAGCGCGACGGCAAGCTGACGAGTAAAGGCGTGGGCATGGCGCTGGGCAAAAAGCCGCTGGTCGACAGCGGCACGCTGGCCAGTACCATCAACTACCGGATAGCGGACAGCGGCCGCGTGCTGCTGGTGGGAAGCCCGCAGAAATACGCCGCGGTGCAGCAGTTCGGCGCGCGGCGCGGCAGCCTGGGCAAGGGTGCGCCGTGGGGCGACATTCCGGCGCGGCCGTTCCTGGGGATTTCGGAGGACGACCGGCGGAACATCCTGGAGGTGGTGGCGCAGTTTCTGGGTGCACCATAAAACGCCCTGTGAGCGATTATTTTTGCCTCGGACATACCAAGAGCCGTCCGCAGAAATAAAACGCAACAGCGTTCGATCTAACGTAGGCTTTTGGGTCTCTAACCTATCCGTCCCGGAGCCGGGTTCCGCGTTTTCCGCCGGACGCCCCTTGCGCCCCTCCCGGCGCGTTCATTTTCTAACACCCGTTAAGTCCGCCCGGTCGCGCGAGCCGCGATCATGGCGCCATGAACTTTGCCGCGCTCTCTTTCGAACTCGGGGCTCCCTCCCAGCCGGTGCGGGTGTTGCCCGCCGGGCGCTTTCGCAGCGCGGACGGCTCGGGCCGCCCGGCCTCGCCCGCCGAGGGCTGGCTGCTGGACGCATCCGGTGCGCGGGCGCTGATCGAGCGCGCCGGGCTGCGCAGCGACAGTAAGCTGATCGATTACGAGCACCAGTCGATGCGCGCCGCCGAACTGGCGCCGGCCCCGGCGGCCGGCTGGTTCTCGGCGCTGGAGTGGCGCCAGCCTAACGAGACCGACGACGGCGGCCTGTACATCACGCCGGAATGGACGCCGCGCGCGGCGGCAATGATCGCCGACCGCGAATACCGCTATCTGTCCCCGCTGTTCAGTTACGACCCGGACACGGGCCGCGTGCTTGAGCTGGTGAGCGTGGGACTGGTGAACCAGGCGGGGCTGGATGGCCTGGCCGATCTGGCCGCCCTGGCGGCGATGAAACACCCTATCACCCCGAAGGAGGATGACACGATGATCCCGAAACCCCTGCTGGCCGCGCTCGCCGTGGCCGAGTCCGCCACCGAGGCCGACGCGCTGGCCGCGCTGACCGCCCTGAATGCCGAGCGCGACCAGCTCAAGGCCGAGCTGGCCGCGCTGAAGGCCGCCGCACCCGATCCGGCGAAGTTCGTGCCGGTGGAGGCGGTGAGCAAATTGCAGGAGCAACTGGCAGCCCTGTCCGGCGACCTGCTGGCGCGCGACGTGGACGGGATCGTGTCCGCCGCGCTGGCCGATGGACGTCTGCCGCCGGACCTGAAGGACTGGGCGGTGAGCCTCGGCAAGAGCGATCTGGCCGCGCTGAAGGACTTTTGCGCCAAGGCGATGCCGGTTGCCGCGCTGGCCGGCATGCAGACCGGCAACCGCGCGCCCGCCGCGCAGGCGGGCGAGACCCTGACCCGCGCGCAGTTCGCCGCGCTGTCCGCCGAAGAGCAGATGAAAAAATCTGTGTCCGGCGTGAACCTCGTTGATTAAACGCCTGGGAGACTCTAATGGCTAACACGCTCACCGGGCTGATCCCGGATTTCTACAAGTCGTTCCAGATCGTTTCGCGCGAGCTGGTGGGCTTCATTCCCGCGGTGACGCTCGACGCGGACGCCGCGCGCGCCGCCGTCGGCCAGAACATCACCGACTACAAGACGCGCAGCGCCTCGGCGGTCGACATCGTGCCCGGCATGGAAGTGCCGGATGCGGGCGACCAGACCGTGGACCCGGCGCAGTTCACCATCACCAAGAGCCGCATGGTGCCGATTCGCTGGACCGGCGAGGAGGAACGCGCGCTGGCGGCCGGTCATACCGCGTCCGCGATCCGCGTGAAGCAGATTGCGCAGGCCATGCGCACGCTGACCAACGAGATCGAGGCCGACGTGGCCGGGCTGTACACCAAGGCCAGCCGCGCCTACGGCACGCCGGCGCAGGTGCCATTCGGCACCGCGGGTGACTACAGCGACGCCGCGCAGGTGCTGAAGATCCTCCAGGACAACGGCGCGCCGCAAAGCGAGATGAGCCTGGTGCTGAACACCGCAGCGGGCGCGAACATTCGCGGCAAGCAGGCCGACGCCGACAAGGTGGGGACTACCAACATCCTGCGCCAGGGCGTGCTGGACGATCGGCACGGCTTCATGCTGCGCGAGTCGGCGCAGGTGGCGACGCACACCGCAGGCACCGCCGCGGCGACCGCGACCACCAATGCGGCCGGCTACGCCGTGGGCGCCAAGACGATCACGCTGGCCTCGGCCGGTACCGGCACCCTGGTCGCGGGCGACGTGATCACCTTCGCGGGCGACGCCAACAAGTACGTGGTGGCATCGGGTGACGCCGACGTGTCCAACGGCGGTACCATCACGCTCGCCGCGCCGGGCCTGCGCAAGGCGTTGCCGGCCTCCGCCACCGCCATCACGGTGGTGGCTGGCGGCCCGCGCATGCTGGCCTTCCCGCGCTCGGCACTGGTGCTGGCGACCCGCCTGCCCAGCCTGCCGGCGAGCGGCGACAAGGCGGTGGACCGCATGACGGTGACCGATCCGGTTTCCGGGATCAGCTTCGAAGTGGCGATGTACCCCGGCTTCCGCCAGATGACATGGACCATCGGCGCGGCCTGGGGCGTGTACGCCGCCAACCCGGAACACGTCGCCGTGCTGATTGGCTGAGTCAAGGGGCGTATTGGCGAACCCGAGAAAAACTTCAGGTTCGCCATTCTTTTGTGGAGAGGCCATGAATCCGAAAACGATGTATGTCAAACGCGCAGGCCACCCGGACGCGCGCGTGCTCATCAACGAGGCTGATTTCGACCCGGACACGGAAACCCTGTGGACGGAAGCCGAATCGTCTGCGGAAACGCCGGCCGCGCCGGAAAGCGCGGCGCCCGCAAAGACCAAGGCCAAGCGCAACTGAGCCGTGTCCTACGCTGCCCTGTCAGACCTGATCGAGCGCTTCGGCGAACTGGAACTGATCCAGCTCACCGACGCGGCCACGCCAGGCATCGTCGACGAGGCGGTGGTGGCGCGCGCGCTGGCGGACGCCGAGGCGCTGGTGGACGGGCACCTGGGTGGGCGCTACAGCTTGCCGCTGGCGACGGTACCGCCGGTGCTGGCGGGAGCGGTGTGCGACATCGCCCGCGCCAGGCTGTACAAGGATGTGGTGCCGGAGGCGGTGGAAAAGCGCCACGACGCGGCACTGACCTACCTGCGCCAACTGGGGCAGGGCAAGATCACCCTGGGCGCATCGCCCGAGCCGGCAAGCACGAACGATGCGCGCATCGTTTCCGCGCCGCGCCGCCGCGAGGGGCTGGGCTTATGAAAAGGCGGCCTCTGTGAGCGGCTTTCTCGCGGTCGAGCCGCTGATTCTGGCGCGGCTGGCGGATACGGTGGCGGTGTCGGGTATCAAGTTCTTCGGTGCACCGGACCTGGACGGCCTGCACGAACGCAGCCAGCCGGTGCCGGCGGTGCACGTGATATTCGCCGGATTCGACCGGCTGGAAGCGGCGCAGGGCGTAATCGAGGTGGTGGAGACCTGGCTGACCGTGGTCGTCGTGCGCAACGTGCGCGGCGCGCAACAGGGCGCGGGCAGCCGCGCCGACGCAGGCGCGATCATGGATGCCGTGTTCGCCGCGTTGAACGGCTGGCAGCCGGCTGGCTATCGGCCGCTGACCCCTGCGGTGCCGCCGCTCTCTGGTTACACCGATGGCTTCGGCTACCACCCGCTGGCGTGGCGCGTGCATCGGCGCGCGCCACTGCCGTGCCCTGAATTTTCTTAACCCAACAGGAGACCAATCATGGCAGCCCTATCCGACTACCTCGAAAACAAACTCATTGACCACCTGCTGCGCGCCACCGCGTACAGCGCACCGGCGACCACCTACATCGCGCTGCTGACTGCCGCGCCGTCTGACGCGGGCGGCGGCACGGAGGTTTCGGGCGGCAGCTACGCCCGCGCTTCCGTCGCCAGCGGCACCAGCGCGTGGACTGCGACGCAGGGCGGAACCTCCGGAGCGTCGTCCGGCACGGGCGGCACCACGAGCAATGCGGCGACGATCAATTTCGCCACTCCCACGGCGTCATGGGGCACGGTCACGCATTTCGGTGTGTATGACGCATCCACCACTGGAAACCTGCTGTTTTACGGTACGCTCACGGCGTCGAAGACGATCAACGGCGGCGATAGCGTGTCGTTCGCGGCTGGGGCGCTCACCCTCCAAATCGACAACTAAGCCATGCTCGCGAACGGCGTAAAGGAAACGACGGCGACGACCGGTACCGGCACTATCACGCTGTCGGCGGTCACCGGGTTCGCCAGGTTCGCCAGCGCATTCGCCGTGGGCGACCTGGTCAGCTACAGCATCCGCGACGGCAACGATTGGGAGTGGGGGCTGGGATCGGTCGGTACGTCGAACACGCTTATACGCGACGTGTGCACGGCGAAGTTCGCAAGCGGCACCTACGAAAACATGCCCGCGACGAAGTTGAGCCTGTCCGGCAGCGCGGAGGTGTACTGCGCGCAGCACACCGGCACGTACGGCGCGCGCGTGGGGCGCAGCACGTTTTCGAGCAACCCGACGCGGCTGGTGCGCTCGACGGCAAGCGCGACATCGTCATCGACGATTGCGGCTGGATCGGTGTTCTACGTGCCGTTCACCGTCGACCGGGTGTTCAAAATTTCTGCGCTCGGCTGCCGCGTACAGACCGGCGCGACGAGCGCGACCATCGACATCGGCATCTACAACAGCGGCATGGTCAGCGGCGGGAAGGAGCGCCCGACAACGCGCGTATGCCAGGTTACCGGACTTGATGCTTCCACCACCGGCGAGAAATACAAGTCGGTCTCGGCGGTACTTGTTCCGGGGCAAATGTACTGGTCAGCGCTGCTCGCGCTCGTTGCAGCGTCGGGGGTGCAGAGCTATTCATCCGCGCAACTGCTGCTCGCAACGGAGTACACGAACACCATCACCTCGGCGAATGCAGCGCTGGCGAAAGGTGGACTGTCCGCGCTCGCCGCAGATGCGTCAAGCGAAAACCCGTCCACGTCATCGACCGCGCCCGCCGTGGCGTGCTGGGAGGCGTAATGGTGATCAACTACACAGAGAAAGGCCACGGCCTGCACGACAAACTGGCCAGCCTCGGCATCGCGCTTACCCAGCGCGACGGCGTGTGGGAATCCGACAGCGGATTCGCGCAGGCGATCATCGACGGCTACACGCTGGAAGAAACGCAAGACGAAGTGTGCGCGGAGATCGAGGCGTTCGCCGCCGCACTGCGCAACAAGCACGTTGCGAATATCAGCCCTGCCGAGATGGCGTCGTGGTCGATCAAGCTGTCCGAGGCGGCGGCGTTCGCC
>JACDJA010003109.1_pt1 | contig 11041 bp, 7 predicted proteins | sample 7449241 | NCBI WGS metagenome assembly JACDJA01 (sample SAMN14253289, study PRJNA609438) | sludge metagenome | isolation source: initial anaerobic sludge | collected 2018-12-20 | reverse complement strand
GCCAGCGGGTAGAGCCGCGAGATGACGACAAACAGGATGGCCATGGTGATCAGCGTGCCGATCAGCGCGGCGATGGATTGCGCGTTGAAGGGCGTCTCTCGCGTCTGCATCATGCGGCGGGTCATCATGACGGCAAAGATGATCAGAATGGAGATGGCCCCGATATAGACGAGAAGCTGGGCCATGCCCAGAAAGCCTGCTTCCAGGAGCACGTAGATCCCGGCCACGCCGAGAAAAGTGACCATCAGGGCCAGCGCCGCGTGGAACAGGTTCCGCATCGTGACGACGACGATGGCCGAAGTCAGGATGATGGCGGCGAGAATGAAGAAGATAATCTGCTGGCTCATGCTTGTGCCTCAGTTCGTTCGATTGGGGGGTCTAGTGCGTCGGCACAGCGATTGGCTCGCGCGCGCCGAGCGGCATGTCCCCGTGGCCCTCGTGGGCCGGCGGGGTTGCGTGGCCGGCAGGACCGTGGTCGTCGTGATGGAGCGTCTCGCGACCGCCGGGGCCTTCCCCGCCCGACATGGATTGTCGGAATTGGCGGCCGCGCCGTCGCAGGAGTTCCAGTGTTCCGACGGCGATAATCAGGTTAAGACCCAGGTGGATAGCCATCCGCGCCACCTGGCTCGTGCCGTCGGGGATTAGCTTGTCCACGATGGCAACGAAGAAAACGAGCACCAGCGACAGCGGCACCAGAAACTTCCAGTTATAGTTGAGAATCTGGTCGACGCGGACGCGCGGCAAAGTACCCCGAATCCAGTCATAGACGAAGTACATGGCGAAGGTCTTAACAAAGAAGGAAAACAGACCGATCATGCGGCCGTAGGGATAACCGTCGGCGCTGACCCAGTTCTCCAGGCCGAAGAAACGGTAGCCGCCCAGATAGAGCGTGACAAACATGCCCGACCAGAAGAGCGTATTCACAAACTCGGCCAGGAAGAACATGCCGAACTTCATGCCGCCGTATTCAATATGGAAGCCGGCCACGATCTCCGACTCGGCTTCCAGCAGGTCGAACGGCGTGCGGCCTGTCTCGGCCAACGTGGAGATGTAGAAGATCAGGGCCGAAACGGGCGCAAAGAGCAGGAACGGGATCGTCTGCGCGCCGATGATGCCCTCAGTCGACATGGTGCGGGCCAGGATGACCGGCACCAGCAAGGCCAGGATCATCGGCACTTCGTAGCTGACCATCTGGGCCACGGCGCGGAACGCGCCCATCAGCGCATACTTGTTATTGGATCCCCACCCGGCCAGCAACAATACCATGACCGACGCCGAACTGATGGCTATGACGTAAAACACGCCGATATTCAAATCGACGCCGATCACGCCGGGGGCAAAGGGCATGACGGCCCACACCAGCAGCGCGGCCATAACAGTCAGGATGGGCGCGGCATTGTAGGAAATCCAGTCGGCGCCCGATGGGTGGATAATTTCCTTCGACAGCAACTTGAGCACGTCGGCCACCGTCTGCAGCAGACCATAGCGACCGCCGACGCGATTCGGGCCGATGCGATCCTGCATGCGGGCCACGAGCTTGCGCGTCAGCCAAATGAGGAAGATCACAATCAGCAGGCAGAACGTGCTGAGCAACACCACGCCGCCGATGTCGATGAGCAGCTCCGTCCCGGGGCCGGTTCCAAAGTTACGGCGAATGAAATCGCCGAGGCTTAATGACAGCAGGCTCTTGAGCAGATCCAGTATATTCATAGCAAGCGCGCCTTTTTCACGTCAGGGGGCAGCGGGAGCGGCCACGGGGCCGACTCGCCGGGAAGCTCCTCCTGTCAATGTCAGGTGGTGGGTGCTAGACCCACTCCAGAACGCCGCGGTTCCAGGCATAGATCAAACCATCGGCCAGCAGGAAGATGAACAGCGCCGTCGCCCCGATGGCGAACAGGTCAAGCTGGCCGTAGGCCGCGGCAATGGGAAACAGAAAAACGGCCTCGATATCGAAGACAACAAAGACGAGCGCGTAGATGTAGTATTGAACCTTGAATTGAATCCAGGTGTCGCCGACTGTTTCAATTCCGCACTCATACGTTTGTTGCTTGACGGGATTCGGCCGGTGTGGGCCGAGTAAACGGTTCAGCACCACCGGGGCCAGAGGGAATATAGGCGATAGCGCCACAAAAATACCGATGTATTGCCAATCAGCCAGCACAGTGTTTCCTCGTCCTCTCCTGATGGAGCGTGATTGTGAAATTCCTCTCATTTATAGCACAGGAAGTGATTAGCGCAACAAATGAGCAGGCGGAAGGTTGGGTTTTTCGATGGCCCACCGGGGCACACAGGCGCGAGCAGGAACAACCCGGGAGCGCCATCACCTGTCGTCCGCGGCCGTCGCCTGCCGCTTCTTGGCATCCCTCCCAACATGGTTTACTATTGAGAATGCATCGGGGCCGCGCTCCGGTGGCGCTCAAAAAGGACGTACTATGCTCGAATCCCCTCCCGAAACCCAGCGCATCCTGGTCGTCGATGACAACGACTATACCCTGCGCATTGTCCGGCACACGCTGGAGCAAGCCGGCTACGAAGTCTCCACGGCCATCTCGGGGCCGGAGGCGCTAAAGCTCATCAACCGCCACGGCCTGCCCCATCTGGCCATCGTCGATCTCCACATGCCCGAGATGAGCGGCTTTGAGTTCTGCCACACGATTCACGAGTACAGCGATGTGCCGGTTATCATGCTGACCGCCGCCAACACCGAGGAAACCATCATCGAGGGCCTGGAGGTACATGCCGAAGATTACATGGTCAAGCCGTTCAATCCGCCGGAGCTGATCGCTCGCGTGCGCCGCGTGCTGGCCCGCATGGAAGATTACACCTACACGCTGGAATCAACCACGCGCATCGACGAGCGGCTGCTGATCAACTTCCCCCTGCGCGAGGCGACGGTCGGCGACGAGGTCGTCTCATTGACGCCGACCGAGACGAAGCTGCTCTATATCCTCGTCCGCAACGCCGGGCGCATCGTCACCACCGATTTCCTGCTCAATCGCATCTGGCCGCTGCAAGAGGCCAAAGAGGATCGGCTTCACGTCCATGTCCACAGGCTGCGAGGCAAGATCGAGCGCGATCCCAACAACCCGGTCTACATTCTGGCTGAGCGGGGAGTTGGGTATACGTTCCAGAATATGGGTTAAATCGTATCGTGCCGTCTCGACTGCCCGAGCGCATCTGAACCCCGGCGGATTTCAATCCGCAACGCTTTTGTAAGAATATACCGAACATCTCATCGACTGTATTCCCCGTCCTTCAAGTTCGCGCCAATCAGTGAAAACTCCGGCTCACGGATGGGCACGTGGCTCCGGTCGTTCCACGACGTGAAGCGCATCACCAGCCGCATGACGCGCCAGCCCAGGCCTGCCACCCACGACCGATTGAGCCAATAGGCATAGCGCGCCAGCCGTACCCGCAGGTCGAGTTGCCGAAACAGCGGGTGGGCCGCCAGTCGCTCGCGGTAGGAGTCGAAGCTGAAGTCGTCGCGGGCGAAGGCGTCGATGATGGTCGCGGCCGCCGGATCACCATAGCCCAGGGCGAAGGAGATGCCCTCGCCCATCAACGGATCGGCCCCGGCGGCGTCACCCACCAGCAGCACCCGCGGCCGGGCGAACTTGCCCCGCGCGTTCCACCAATGAATGGGGTGGCCCTTTAGCTCGTAATCGTCCAGCCGCCGGTCGCGCTCGGCCATCTCCCCGGCCAGAATCTCCTTCAGATCGGCCTTGGGCTTCTCCGGCCGGGCGCGGCTGTCGAAGACGCCCCGGTTCATGTATGCCTTGCCCTTGATGAAACTGGGGAAGTCCCAGTAGTAGCCCTGCAGGCCGTCATCCATCGGCGTGAAGTCGAACACCGCTACGCCGTCGCGGAACTCGGGTGTGGCGGCCGGGTCTTCGGGCGTCAGCACCTCGATCAGTCGAGCCACGTGAGGCTCATTCGTGCCGGGTTCGTCGTCGGCCCACTTCAGCTTGCGGCGCACGTAGCTGCGCGAGCCGTCGGCGGCGACGACGACCCTGGCCCGAAAGGTCGCCAGCTCGGTCACGACCTCGACGTAGTCGTCGTGGGGGGTGATCTCCTTGACCGCCTCGCCCTGCCGCACGCGGACGCCCAGCTTCTCGGCCGCTTTCACCAGCCAATGATCGAACTCGTCGCGCCGGATGATGGTGAACACGGGGTCGGAGAAGAAAGAATAGCTTTTGTCATGATAGACGAGCCGGGCTTCCGTCACGTCGAAGTGGCGCGGCTCCAGCGTCAGCCCCAGGTCGGACAGCACGTTCCGGCCCAGATGGGTGATGCCGCCGCCGCACAACTTCTCGCGCGGGTGGACGGCCTTGTCGACGATGACAATGCGTTTTGCCCAGGATGGGTCGTGCTTGATCAGGTGTAGCGCCGTCGACGTGCCGGATGGACCGGAGCCGACGATCAGTACATCAATGGTTTCAACTTCAGACATAAGCGAAATACGAGATACGAAATACCAGATACGAGTTCGCCGAATGACGAACTCCGGTTTGATTGACCGGTTTCGATTATAACCCGAATTTGGGATTGGGAGGAAAGAACATTGCGAGGGGAAGGTGTAGCGCAGGCATTCCTGTCTGCGCCCCTTCGCATCTGCGTCCCTTCGCAAACAGGAATGTCTGCGCTACAGCAGGAGGGAGTCGTCAGGCAGTTTTTCGTATGTCGGCATGGCCCACAAAATAGCCAATGTGACGAGGCCGCCAACCGGCACCGGCAGCATCAAGAGCCACCACGCGCTCTTGCCCGCGTCGGTCAGACGACGCGCTCCCGCAGCCAGGAAGGGCAGCAGCACGGCAATCAGGAATACGCTGGCTACCGCCTCGCTCAGGTACGTCAACGCCCCGGTCGCCAAAGTGACGAACAGCGCGAACCACCAGAACTCCGCCCGCGTCGCGCGGCCCTGGAACTCGGCATATTTGGCGATACACACCCGAATCGCCTGGGAGAAGGTCATTGGTTTGCTTTCGTCGATGTCATCTATCTTGAATATATTTGTCATTCTCGGGTCCTTGCCGATTGTAGAGACGGCCTCTCTTAGAGATGTGGCCCAATTCCCTGAATTGAGATCGTCCCCATTTTCAACAATTTCCCCCTTTTCCGTAACTGTGGATTCCCCCAGTTTTAGCACCAGTTCGACCCGTGAACCGACCTGGGCCTTCTCATAAACGTTTTTTAAGTGGAATTCGACGGTGCGCTCGGAAATGCCGAGGGTCGACGCAATCATCTTGTTGCTCTTTCCCTCGCGAAGAAGATTGACCACATCCCATTCGCGGTTGCTCAATTGAGGGAATTGTTCCATAGCGTTATGTAGACCTGACAGGTGGGCGGCGCAGACTCGTGTTTATGCGCAAGGGCTTAATCCGGCCCATCTGTCGGGTCCGGGATTATCGGGATCATCTGGCCGGGACGATCGGGTAGAAACTTCTTTGGTTCAACTGGAGCGCGCCGGCGGTTGAGGCGTCGGCCTTGTCGGCGGCCGTCTCGACGTTCCCCGCCTTGTCCACGGCCACGGAGCGGAACTCATAGGTAACACCCTGCGCCGGGGGCTGGAAGAGAGCCGACGACTGCCGGGTGTCCGTCAGCCAGCGCGTCCACGCGCCGCCGGCCGGCCGGAAATCGACGTGATAGCGATCCACGCCCGACAGTGCGTCTGTCCCGTCCCACGTCACCGCATAGCGGCCCAAAGCGGGCAGGAAGGACAACGGTGCGCGCACGGCCGACGCCGGCGGCGTGGCGTCAAGGGCGAAACGCGTCGGCAGGCTGGAGACAAGCGGCCCGCCCGTCCACGCCGTCAGCACCCGCCAATAGAGGTCGGCGTAATCCGCGCCGAAGGTATGGCTATGGCTGGTCGGCGCGCCGTTCCAGCTCTGGTTCACCAGCACGTTGCCGAAACCGGGATCAGTGGCCACCTGGAGCGTCGTCACCGTGACGCTTTCGGGATTGGCGATCTGCCAGGTGAAGGCCACGGTGCGGTTATTGCGCCAGCTGCCGGCCGGCGGCTCGATATTGCCGGGCAACGGCGGCAGCGGCGGCGGCGGCCCGCCCACCGGCAGCAGCCGCACCGCGTCAAACCAGACGCCCAGATCGCTGTCGGCGGTCAGGTCGGTCAGGCGAATAACGTTGCCCGTGCCCTGCCTCAGGTCGAACTCGCCCAGCGTCGTCCACAGGCCAACGTTGGCCTGTTGGCTGATCGTCCGCGTGGCCGTGCCCCCGGCATGGGTAATCGTATAGGTAGCGCTGCCCGTTTCGCCGCGGCCGGTTCGGCAATAGGGAGCATAGACGTCGATGCGATAGCGCCCCGCAGCGGGCACGTTCGGCCGCCATTCACCCCAGTTCGTGCTGCCGGACGGCGAATTGACCGACCACGTATACCAGGCGTGATTGTTAAACCCACATAGATAGGGCGGCACAAACCAGTTGCCCCCGCCGCTTTTCGTGAAAGCGGTGGTCTGATCGTCGGCATAGAGGAACGGGTCCACCAGGCCAATCCGGCCGGCGATCTGCTCGCGCAGCCAGGGGATGAGCAGGTGGGCCTGGTCGCCGGGGCACTCCGTTGTGCCGTATACGTCGCGGTGGCCCATCAGATGGGGCAGACCCCAGTTGATATTGGGCAGCGTGTCGCTCGCGTCGAAAATGTTGATGTCGCGCTGGTCGGCCTTCCAGGCCAGCAGGTCGGCGGTGGAGTTGAGCATGGGGTCGGGCGGGCGAATGCCGGGCGGGTAGGCGGTGAACGTGCCCAGCAGGGCCACGCCCATGCTGCCCGTATTGGCCCCCGAAGCGTGGGTTCCCACCACGTCGTCGCCGCCGTAGTGGCCCTCGTAGACGACGCCGTTGGGATCGACCAGATAGTTGTAGCCGATATCGCCCCAGCCGCGGCTGTAGGTATGGAAGTTCCAGATGGCCCGCACAACGGCCGCCCAGTCGGCGCTGTCGTTGTTGGAAACGGTGTGGTGGATGATCAGATGGCTGACCGGATGATATTCCAGCCCCTCAGTATAGGTACAGTCGGCGTGCTGGCACCAGGCCGTCCGGCTGACGACAAACGGTTTGGGGAAGTCGGCGATGCTCTCGGGCAGCAGCGGCGCTTCCTTGTCCAGCTCGGCTTGCAGGTCGAGTAGCTCGTCGGCCGATGGGCCGTCGCTGGTGTCGATGAAGGTCAGGCGCAACCGGTTCAATGAGGCCTCAGGGGGTTGCGGCAAGCCTTCGGGGTCGGGTGCGGCCCCATCGCCAAACAGCACCTGCACCTGCACGTAGCGATGGGTTGTCTCCGCATCGTCGCCGCCGGTCGGCGGGGTCACGAGCACCATCTCGCCGACGATCTCCGTCTCGCCCGGCTCCATCCAGTCGTGATTGGCGCCGACCGCCAGCCAGTCGCTCCAGACGTGGCCGTCGGGGCTGGTGCGCACAAGCAGGGAAATGGTTTCGGCGTTGCTTCCCGTCCAATGGGGAACGACGGCATTGAATGGAATGGGGGCCTCGATGACCTGCGAGGTGAACGACGCCGCGGGCAGCGCGGGGACCAGCTCGCCGCCGATAAGCGATGTGCCTTTGTCGATATCGGCCGCCAGCGTCTCGGCGCTGATGACCAGGTCTTCCATAGGGGCGCGGCCACCGTCCACCTGATAGCCCGAAGCGGTGAAGACGGTTCCGGCCAGGAGCGCCGTCAGGATGGCAATGATGAAACGCGTCGTTATTTTCATGGGCACAGAGCAGGGCGATTACTGACTGCCCGCTACCTCTGGCGACATTCTAGCAGATGGAGCGGGCGGGATGCAAAGGGGGGTGGGTTTCAAAGCTGCTTCACTATTGGAGATTTCCTTGCCGACCTGAAAGGGCGCGGCCTTCTGTCCCAAAAGCTCCAGCGCCTAATCCCTCAATCCCCTATCACCCGCCCTCGCTCGCCTCACTCCCCCTCGGACACGTAACCGTCCCCAATGGAACCCGGATCGGCTCCACCGATGCCTCAATATAGAGGTCTGTCCACGTGCCGGGGCCGGGCAAAATCACCTCAAACGGCTCGCCGTCCGGCCTGATCTCGCCCGAAAACAACAAAACTTCATCGGCCCAAATCTCGAATGCAGTCTCTTCTTCCCAGGTCGGCTCCTCGACAAGGACCCACAAATCATCACCGACACAAAACGCCGACGACTGGAAGTCCGGCGTCGCTGTGGGGTCGGGGCCGGGATAAGCGTCGGGGTCGCGGGTCGGCGACGGATCGGGGCCGGGATAGGGGTAAGAGCCGGGCGTGCCGGTCGGGGACGGCAACGGGCCGGGGTAGGGGTCAGTGGCAGGCGTGGAGGTTGGTGTGCCGCCGGCTCCAATCGTCACCGTGATGCCGGCTGTGGGCGATGGCGTCATCGTCATCGTCATCGTGCCGTTGATCGTTGGGGTCGCGGTGGCAGTGGTGGTAGTTGTAATCGTCAGCGCGGCCGTCGGCGTCGGTGTCGGTGTGTGGGTGGCCGGTACCTCCACCTCCAACAGCTCCGCGAGATCAGCCAGATCGGCGAGAGACAAATCCAGCCCGCCCAAAACCCACTCGATTTCGGATGGTTCCAGGCCCATTCTCGGCAACAACTGCGCCAGTTGCTCGACGGTCGGATCATATTCGTTAAGCAATGCGAGCAGTTGACCCAGGTCATCGGTATTAAGAAAGGCCCAGTCCGACATAATCTCGTGATACAGGGCCAGATTATCAAGCCAGGTCAGCAACTCAGCTTCGTCCTCGGCCGCGAGGTCCAGGCCCGCAATAACGATCTCCTCGCGCTCCGGCTCCAGCCTCAGGGCAAAGAGTAGCTCGCCCATTTCCGGCATCGACAAGGAAAACGTGGGGATCAGACTGATGAGTTGCTCATCCGTCAGCAGAAGAGGCTGCAAAATCTCGCCGATAGCCTGCCCCGATAAATCCTGATCGGCCAGACCGGCCAGGGCGGACTCCAGACCTTCATCGCCCATGAATGGGCTGAGGGTGTCGATGATATTGCCCGCGCCGCTCTGCTGCAACACTTGATTCAACGGCTCATTCGGTAGTGTCGTGGGACTTTGATCGTAGTTCCCGTCGCCGTTCGTGTCGGCGTACAGGTTCATGTCGCCGCCGTCCCATTGGGCGATATCGAGGGCCACACCTCCGCCATCCTGAATGTTTAGGCCGGTCGTGGCAAAGATAGTCTCTTCTTTATTTGTCAGACGGGTGATCAACAGGGTTGCATCCTTGACGTCAACCTCCTCGCTGCGAAGCTCCAACCCATTGCCGCCCTCGGCCGCGCCCACGGACAAGCTCTGCCCATCCGCAAAATCAACGCCTAAAAGCGTGACCTTATACGAGGCATCATCTTGTCGAACGGTTATATTCAACAATGGGGACTGTTCCCCACCCGCCTGAAAGTCAACGCTTTGTTTGTCGGCCGATACAACCAGCCGGCTTTTTTCGTCCGTCGGATCCAGATTATCGATAGCCAGCGACAGGTTTGGGCCAAGGCCGGAAACCCGCTCCAGGCCGGAGAACTCCACTGAATAATCAATGCCGGCGGGCAGGATGATGTCGGGAGCATCATGGGCCGCCAACTGTCCCCGTTGAAAGATGAGCCGCGCGCCGGGGATCTCGTTGATAATCTCCCCCGCGACCGTGCCGATTGAACCGAGGGCCGTCTCAACCAATGCTTCGCCCTGACCCAGAAAGGTAATCAGGGTAGTCGCTTCGTCGGGATCTTCCTCTTCCGAATCCGACGGGCAGAACGGGCAGTCAACCGTTTCGTAAGCCGACAGGGGAATGAAACGCAAAGTTTCTGTGGCGGCGTCGCCCTCGTAGGGGACGGCCGTCTTATCGGGGTTCACCGCGCCCCGGGCATAACGCCACGTATTGGCCTCGTAATCGACCTCAACAAAGGCTTCCTCGCCCGGAAAGTTATTGTCGTAGACGAGAATGTGATACGTTTGCGGCTCGACTTGCTCCACGCCATAGGCCAGGAGGGAATGACCGCCCACCAGGCCGGGCAGGAAGATACTCAGGTCTACCGGTTTGCCCAGATCGATCAGGGCATCAATGATTTCTCGTGGAGTGCCGGCAACCTCGCTGGACCAGACCGACTTGACCCAATACAGGGAACCGTTGAGGGCAATTGTCCGCATGATCGACGCTTCCTGGTCAATGTCATAGGGATCGGTCGCCGAAGTGGTGAACGTTGCCGGTTGGAGATCGCCCTGGGCGAAGCGGTAACTGGTGACGGTGAAGCCAATGCAATGCCCTGCCCGCATGTCGGCATTGCGATCGTCAATCCATTGCTGCGCCTCGGCCGAGGGGATGCACGCTTCACTGTCCTGATCAATCCGCGAACAAACGCCGTCGCCGAACAGTTCCCGCAAATCGGTGATGGTGAAGTCGCCCTCGGGATGGCCGGGGCCATAGTTGCGGAAACCAAAACCGTCCGGCTGTGCCTCGAACGGGACGGAATAAATGATACGCCCCGGCTCCGTCATGCCCGTAACTTCAATAGCGGGCGCTCTCATGGTCGACAGGCCGGAAGGTTCCTCGCCCCGGGCCACGGAGGGGGTCACAGTCGCCGTCGGCGTTGGCGTCGCAGCAGGCTCCGGCGTTTCATCGCCACGGCAGGCCACGAGAAGAAAAACGGTCGACAGGCAGAGAAGTAAGTTCGATGGGAACCGTTTCATAATTCTTATTCAAATGCAAGGGGAAGTGATCAGCGTATTGCCCCTGAATCCATAACAGAACAGGCCCCTATTATTGCAGAGAGGAAGAAACCCCGCTGGATCTCTTACCATCACCTTACCTCGGTGAAAACCAACGTCAGCGACGCTGTGGTCGCGTCGTTACCACGCTGTTGTCGTAGCGCGGGTGAAAATACGGAAGTGGGCACGAGGTGTTCATGACACCTCGTGCCCGTCTCCGTTTCTATAAAGATCGCAATCCTATCGCGCCGTCACCGCAATAGTGTATGTGCCGACCGAACCCTGGTAGCCGCCCACCGTTATCCGGCAGGTTCCGTTACCGGGAGCGGTATAGGAGAGT
>JACDJA010003107.1_pt1 | contig 11053 bp, 8 predicted proteins | sample 7449241 | NCBI WGS metagenome assembly JACDJA01 (sample SAMN14253289, study PRJNA609438) | sludge metagenome | isolation source: initial anaerobic sludge | collected 2018-12-20 | reverse complement strand
CACCTGTTCCAGGGTTTGTATGGCTTGTGTTTGCAGGCTCACGATCATGTCTCCATGATCCCGATTCACGCGCCTACAGGCTCAACTCACGTTGGATTCACCGCCCCTCGCCCAGGCTCATGTGTCGTTGGAGAAGGCTGCGGCTTGGTCGGGCGCGCCGGGAAGGGTAAAATCCGGCCTCTTATGCGCATCGGTCCCCATCACCTCAAAAACCGCCTGATCGTCGCTCCCATGGCAGGGGTGACCGACCGGCCGTTCCGTCAGCTGTGCAAGCAGCTCGGCGCGGGCATGGCCGTGTCGGAAATGGTGACCTCAAACTCGCTCCTGTACGGTTCGGCGAAGACCGCGCGGCGCGCCAACCACGACGGCGAGGTCGATCCGATCAGCGTGCAGATCGCCGGCGCCGACCCGGCGATGCTGGCACAGGCGGCGCGTCACAACGCCGACCGCGGCGCGCAGATCATCGACATCAACATGGGCTGCCCGGCGAAGAAAGTGTGCAACGTGATGGCGGGTTCGGCCCTGCTGCAGGACGAGGCGCTGGTCGGGCGCATCCTCGACGCCGTGGTGAAGGCAGTGCCCGAGGTGCCGGTGACGCTGAAGATCCGCACCGGCTGGGACCGCGAGCACCGCAATGCGCTCGCCATCCTGAAAATCGCCGAGAATGCCGGCGTGCAGGCGCTGGCGATCCACGGCCGCACCCGCGCGTGCGGCTACACCGGCGAAGCCGAATACGACACCATCAAGGCGGTCAAGGCCGAGGCGAGGATTCCGGTCATCGCCAACGGCGACATCGCCACGCCGGAAAAGGCGAAGCACGTGCTCGACTATACCGGCGCCGACGCCGTCATGATCGGCCGCGCGGCGCAGGGCCGGCCGTGGATCTTCCGCGAGATCGCGCATTTCCTTGCCACCGGCACGCACCTGCCCGAGCCGGAGGTCGCCGAGATCCACGCGGTACTCATCGGCCACCTGCACGACCTGTACGCCTTCTACGGCGAGCTCACCGGCGTGCGCGTGGCGCGCAAGCACATTTCCTGGTACACAAAGGGCCTGGTCGGCAGCAGCGCGTTCCGCCACGCCATGAACCAGCTCGACACGGTGGCCGCGCAGCTCGCCGTGGTCGACGCGTATTTTGCACAGGCGGCGCGTGCCGACAGCCGGCTGCGCTACGAGCTGCCGGCCACGCAGGATTTGCCGCCGAGCGCCCGGCTCGCGGCATAGAGGGGGACTTCCAATAATGATCGAAGAAAGTGAAATTGCCGCGTGCATGCGGCGCTCGCTTAACCGCTACTTCAAAGACCTCGACGGCGAGCCACCGGCCGGTGTCTACAACATGGTGCTGGGCGCGGTGGAAAAACCGCTGCTCGCCTACATCCTCGACCGCGCCGAGGGCAACCAGACGCGCGCGGCCGAAATGCTCGGCATCAACCGCAACACCCTGCGCAAGAAAATGCGCGACCACGGCCTTTCCGACTGACCTCATCATGACCATCAAGCGCGCGCTCCTTTCCGTTTCCGACAAGACCGGCCTCATCGACTTCGCCCGCGCGCTCGCCGCCGCCGGCGTCGAACTGCTCTCCACCGGCGGCACGGCCAGGGCGCTGCGTGACGCCGGCCTCGCGGTGATCGACGTCGCCGACTACACCGGCTTCCCGGAAATGCTCGACGGCCGCGTCAAGACGTTGCATCCGAAGGTGCACGGCGGCATCCTCGGCCGGCGCGACCTGGCGGATCACGTGGCGACGATGCAGCAGCACGGCATCCCCAACATCGACCTGGTGTGCGTCAACCTCTACCCGTTCGCCGCCACCGTCGCCAAGCCGCACACGCTCGATGACGCCATCGAGAACATCGACATCGGCGGCCCGGCGATGGTGCGCTCGTCGGCGAAGAACTACCGCCATGTCGCCATCGTCACCGACCCCGCGGACTATCCGGCGCTGGTCGGCGAGATGCAGGGGCACGGCGGCGCGCTCACCGACGCCACCCGTTTTGCGCTGGCGAAGAAGGCGTTCTCGCACACCGCCGAATACGACGGCGCGATCAGCAACTACCTCACCGCGCTGGACGAAAACAACGCGCGCCAGACCTTCGGCGAGAAGCTGAACCTGCAATTCACCCGCGCGCAGACCTGCCGCTACGGCGAGAACCCACACCAGGCCGGCGCGTTCTATGTGGAGACCAACGCGCCCGCCGGTACCATCGCGACCGCGCGTCAAATCCAGGGCAAGGAACTCAGCTACAACAACATCGCCGACACCGACGCCGCGCTCGAATGCGTGAAGCAGTTCGACGCCGCGCCGGCCTGCGTCATCGTCAAGCACGCCAACCCCTGCGGCGTCGCCTACGGCGCGAACCTCATGGAAGCCTACGACCGCGCCTACCAGACCGACCCCGAGTCGGCCTTCGGCGGCATCATCGCCTTCAACGGCCGGCTCGACGGTGCCACCGCGCAGGCCATCGTCGAGCGCCAGTTCGTCGAGGTCATCATCGCGCCCGAAGTGAGCCCGGAAGCCTCTGCCGCCGTCGCCGCGAAGAAGAACGTGCGTCTGCTCGAATGCGGGAAATGGACCGGCGGTGTCGCCCAGCTCGACATGAAGCGCGTCGCCGGCGGCCTGCTGGTGCAGGACGCCGACGTGCTGCTCAACGCTGAACTCAGAGCCGTCACGCAGCGCGCGCCGAGCGACAAGGAAATGGACGACCTCTTGTTCGCCTGGCGCGTCGCCAAGTTCGTCAAGTCCAACGCCATCGTCTACGCCCGCGACCGCATGACCGTCGGCGTCGGTGCCGGGCAGATGAGCCGGGTCAACTCCGCGCGCATCGCCGCGATCAAGGCCGAGCACGCCGGACTGGTCGTGCCCGGTTCGGTGATGGCGAGCGATGCCTTCTTCCCCTTCCGCGACGGCATCGACCAGGCGGGCGCCGCCGGCATCCGCGCCGTCATCCAGCCCGGCGGCTCGATGCGCGACGAGGAAGTCATCGCCGCCGCCAACGAACACGGCATCGCCATGGTGTTCACGGGGACGCGGCATTTCCGGCACTAGGGATCAGGGGTCAGGGATCAGGGAATGTGCGGCCAAGGCCGCGGTTTCTGAATCCCCGCGCCTAGCCCCTCCCCCTGAATCCTGACCCCTGAATCCTGACCCCTATGAAACTCCTCGTCATCGGCTCCGGCGGACGCGAACACGCGCTGGCCTGGAAGCTCGCGCAATCGCCCAAGGTCTCCCAGGTCTACGTCGCGCCGGGCAACGGCGGCACGGCGGCGGAAAGCGGCCTCGTCAACGTGCCGCTCACCGCGATTCCGGCGCTGGTGGAATTCGTGCGCCGCGACTCCGACATCGCCTTCACCGTGGTCGGCCCCGAAGCGCCGTTGGCAGCCGGCGTGGTCGACGCCTTCCGCGCTGCGAATCTCAGGATCTTCGGCCCGACGCAGGCGGCGGCGCAACTGGAAAGCTCCAAGGATTTCGCCAAGCAGTTCATGGCGCGCCACGGCATTCCGACCGCGGCGTTCGGCACTTTCACCGACGCCGCGGCCGCGCACGCCTACCTCGACGAGCAGGGCGCCCCCATCGTGATCAAGGCCGATGGCCTGGCCGCCGGCAAGGGTGTCGTCGTCGCCACGACGGTCGACGAGGCGCACGCCGCGGTGGACGCCATGCTCGCCGGCAACAGCCTGGGCGAGGCCGGTCACCGCGTGGTGATCGAGGAATGTCTCACCGGGGAGGAAGCGAGCTTCATCGTCATGGTCGACGGCGAACATGTGCTCGCGCTCGCCTCCAGCCAGGACCACAAGCGCCTGCTGGACAACGACCAGGGGCCCAATACCGGCGGCATGGGTGCGTATTCGCCGGCACCGGTGGTCACCCCGGAGCTGCACGCGCGCATCATGCGCGAGGTGATTCACCCCGTCGTCGACGGCATGGCCGCGGACGGTATCCGCTATACGGGATTTCTCTATGCCGGCGTCATGGTCGGCGACGATGGTGTGCCCAGAGTGCTCGAATTCAACTGCCGCATGGGCGACCCGGAAACGCAACCGATCATGATGCGGCTGAAATCCGACCCCGTCACGCTGTTCGAGGCCGCCATCGACGGCCGTCTCGACGAAGTCGAGGCGGAATGGGACCGCCGCACCGCGCTCGCCGTCGTGCTCGCCGCCGCCGGCTATCCCGATGCACCGCAGAAGGGCGCGGTCATCGGTCCGCTGCCCGCTGCGGCCGACGACCTTCACGTATTCCATGCCGGCACCGGCGTGGCAGACGGCCGCACCGTGGTGAGCGGCGGCCGCGTGCTGGCGGTAACCGCGCTCGGCGACAGCGTGCGCATGGCGCAGAAGCGCGCTTATGACGCCGTGGCGGCGATCCATTTCGACGGCATGCAGTACCGCCGCGATATTGGCTGGCGAGCGCTGGAACGAAAAAAGTGAGGCGTGAGGCGTGAGGGGCGAGGCGGCCGAGCTGCGCGCATATCTCACGCGCGGGGGGCTGATCGCGTATCCGACGGAGTCCTGTTATGGGCTCGGCTGCGACCCGCGCAATGAGCAGGCACTCAAGCGTCTCATCGCCCTCAAGGGGCGCGCTGCCGGCAAGGGCTTGCTGCTGATCGCCGACCGCTTCCGCCGCCTGCGCCCCTTCGTCGCCCCCTTGCCGCCGGCGGACCTGGCGCGCATGAAGCGCCGCTGGCCCGGTCCGGTCACCTGGGTGGTACCGGCCTCCACCGCCTGCCCGCCCCTGCTCACCGGCGGTCGGTCCACCATCGCCGTGCGCGTCACCGCCCATCCGGTCGCTGCACGTTTGTGCCGCATGCTCGGCATGGCGCTGGTCTCGACCAGCGCCAACCGGAGCGGACAGAAACCCGCGCGCACCGCGGCACAATGCCGCCGGGCGTTCGGCACGCAGGTGCGCGTCATCGACGGCCGCATCGGCGCGCGCAAACGCCCCTCCACCCTCATCGACCTCGCCCGCGGCACCGTGCTGCGTCCCTGATGACTACCGAAATTTTCGACAGCGCGGCCGTGAAGGCCTATTTCTCCGGCCTGCAGGCGCACATCGTCGGCGCGCTCGAAGACGTCGACGGCGGGACATTCCGCACCGACGCCTGGACGCGCCCGGCCGATAGCGAGACCACCGGCGGCGGCGCGTCGCGCGTGATCGAGGGTGGCCGCGTGTTCGAGCGTGGCGGCGTCAACTTCTCCCACGTCGCGGGCAGCCGCCTGCCACCGTCGGCGAGCGCGCACCGGCCTGAACTCGCCGGCCGCCGCTGGGAAGCGATGGGCGTCTCGCTGGTGCTGCACCCGCGCAATCCCTACGCGCCGACGGGGCACATGAACGTGCGCGCCTTCGTCGCGTTGCGGGATGGCGAAGCGCCGGTGTGGTGGTTCGGCGGCGGCATGGACCTCACGCCGTACTACGGCTTCGAGGATGATGCACGCCACTTCCACGCCGCGTGCAAGGCCGCACTCGATCCGTTCGGCGCCGGGCTGCATCCACGCTTCAAGGCGTGGTGCGACCGCTATTTCTTTCTCAAGCACCGCAACGAGCCGCGCGGCATCGGCGGAATCTTTTTCGACGATTTCGCCGAAGATGGTTTCGCGCACGCATTCGCCCTGACACGCAGCGTAGGCGACGCCTTCCTCGGCGCCTACCTGCCCATCCTCGCGCGCCGCCGCGACTTGCCCTACGGCGAACGCGAACGCGACTTCCAGGCGTACCGCCGTGGCCGCTATGTCGAGTTCAACCTGGTGTACGATCGCGGCACGCTGTTCGGCCTGCAGTCGGATGGGCGCACCGAGTCGATCCTGATGTCGCTGCCGCCGCTGGTGAAATGGCGCTACGACTGGCAGCCGGCCGCCGGCACGCCGGAAGCGGCACTCACGAGTCACTTTCTGGTCGCGCGCGACTGGATTTGAACCAAAAAATCCATTGGAACAGCCGTACGTGACAAATCAGCGGGTTGCAGGTCGAGCTTCAACCCGACATGTCGGACTGAAATCCGACCTGCGGTCTATTGGATAATCCGCGTTCAACCATGTCCAGATTCTCGCGCCGCCTGCTCATCGGATTCATCCTGCTGCTGCTCACGCTGGGTGTTGCCGCGCTCGTCGCCTGGGAACTGCTGTCTTCGGCGCTGGAAGCCAAATATCTCGCGAAGACCGCGCAGAAGATGACCTGGCAGATGAAACCGGGGCCGTCCGAACGCATCCGTTATCCGGGCGGCGGACCGTACGACGTGCGCCTCGGCTACACCCGCCTGCCGGAGTTCCTGCAGCGTCTGCAACAGACCGGCTGGCAGATCGACGAACAGGCGAAGCTCAGCGTGCAAATGGCGCGCGTGGCCGATCTCGGCCTGTTCCTGCCGTATCACGAGAAGGACCAGACCGGCATCACCCTGTACGACAGCGCCGGCCAGTCGCTGTATGCCAGCCGCCAGCCCGTGCGCGTGTACGAGAACTTCGCCGCGATCCCGCCGGTGCTGGTGAGCGCCCTGCTCTACATCGAGAACCGCGAACTGCTGACCGAGGAATTTCCCACCCGCAACCCGGCGGTGGAATGGGATCGCCTCGCGCAGGCGCTGCTGGAAAAAGGCATCAGCCTCATCGACCGCAACCGCAACGTACCGGGCGGCAGCACGCTGCCGACACAGATCGAGAAATACCGCCACTCGCCCGAGGGCCTCACCGCAGGCATGGGCGAAAAGCTGCGACAGATGGCCACCGCCAGCCTGCGCGCCTACCTCGATGGCCCCAACACGCTGGCGATGCGTCGCGAGACCGTCACCGCCTATCTCAACACGGTGCCGCTGGCGGCGGCACCGCGCTATGGCGAGGTGCACGGAATTGGCGACGGCCTGTGGGCCTGGTACGGCCTCGATTTCGACGACCTCAACCGCACCCTCGCCAAGGCGCCCCAGGGCAAGGACGTGCGCTATGCCAGCGCGCTCAAGCACGCGCTCTCGCTCATCGTCGCCGAACGTCGTCCCTCGTATTACCTCGCCGCCAACCGCAAGGCCCTGGATGCACTCACCGACGATCACCTCGACCTGCTCGCCGGCGCCGGCGTGATTGCGACCGACCTCGCCAGCCAGGCCAAGCAGGTCAAGCTGCGCGCCTCCAGCCTGCGTGTCGATCCGCCGCCACCGCATTTCGTCGAACAGAAGGCCGCCAACGCACAGCGCATCCGCGTCGCCGCGCTGCTCGGCGTACCGCGGCTGTACGATCTGGATCGCCTCGACCTCGAAGTCGACACCAGCGTCCAGCAGACCGCGCAGCAGATCGTCAGCCGCTACCTGCAGAGTCTGGCCAAGCCCGAAGGCGTGGCGGCATCGGGCCTGCTCGGGCATCGCCTGCTGAGCCCGGACAATCCGCTGGCGGCCGTCATCTACAGCTTCACCCTGTACGAGAAGACGCCGCGGGGCAACCTGCTGCGCATCCAGGCCGACAACCTCAACCAACCCTTCGACATCAACAGTCAGGCGCGCCTCGACCTCGGCTCCACCGCCAAGCTGCGCACACTCGTCACCTATCTGGAAATCATCGCGCGCCTGCACGGCGAGTACCGCTTGCTCGAACCCAAGGCGCTGACACTGAAGTCGCTGCCGCAGCGCGACGTGCTGGCGCAATGGGTCGCGGCACGGCTCCTCGCCGACCGCGACGAGTCGCTGGCCGCCACGCTCGACGCGGCGATGGGCCGCACGTATTCGGCGACACCCGAGCCCTTCTTCACCGGCGGCGGCCTGCACAACTTCGCCAATTTCGACGCCAAGGACAACGGCCGCGTGATGGACGTGTGGGAAGCCACGCGCAACTCGGTCAATCTCGTCTACATCCGCATCATGCGCGACATCGTGCGTCACTACGCTAGCAGCACGCCCGGCGCGGCGGCGCGCGTCCTCGAAGACGCCAACAACCCCCTGCGCGAAACCTATCTCGCCCGTTTCGTCGACCAGGAGGGCCGCGTCTACATCAACCGTTTCTACCAGCGCCACAAGGCCCTGACGCCGGAGAAAATGGCGGAGGATCTCTACACCCGCGCCGGCGCCAGCGCCCGCCGTTTCACCGCGGTGTACCGCTATCTCGAACCCGACGCCGATTTCGCCGCCTGGGTAAAGGCCCTGCACGCGCACGTTCCCGCCAGTACCGCGCTCGGCCAGAAGGCGCTCGATGCCCTGTATCGCGACCACGCACCGGACGCCTACAGCCTCGCCGACCGCGGCTACATCGCGCAACTGCATCCGCTCGAACTGTGGGTGGTGAAGACGCTGCGCACCACGCCGCAGACCGATCTCAAGACGCTCTACGAAACCGGCGCCGGCGTGCGCCTCGAAGTCTACGACTGGCTGTTCCGCACCAGCCGGAAAAACGCGCAGGACATCCGCATCCAGTCGCTGCTGGAGGTGGAGGCGTTCGACCGCCTGCTCGCCGACTGGCAGCGCCTGGGCTATCCCTTCGACACCATCACCCCCTCCTTTGCCACTGCGATCGGCAGCTCGGGCGACCGCCCGGCGGCACTGGCCGAGCTGATGGGCATCCTCGTCAATGACGGCGTGCGCCGGCCGCTGGCAAGCCTCACCGGCATGCGCTTCGCCGCCGCCACGCCCTACGAGACGCGCCTGTCGCCAAAACCGCCGGCAGGCGAACGGCTGATGCCGGCCGAAGTCGCTCAGACCGTGCGCCGCGCGCTCGCCCAGGTGGTCGAGTCGGGCACCGCCGTGCGGCTGGCCGGCGCACTCAAGGATCCCGCCGGAAACCGTCTCACCATCGGTGGCAAGACCGGCACTGGCGACCACCGTTTCGAACGCTACGGCAAGGGCGGACAACTGCTCGAATCGCGCGTGGTCAACCGCACCGCCACCTTCGCCTTCTATCTCGGCGACCGCTATTTCGGCACGCTGACCGCGCTGGTGCCCGGCGAACAGGCCGGACGTTTCGGCTTCACCAGTTCGCTCACCGCACAGATCCTCAAGACCCTGCTGCCGCAGTTGCAGCTGCATCTCTATCCCGAGCCACCCGCTGCCGCCGCGCCGCCTGCCACAGCCCTCCCGTCAGAAGCCCCGCCAGCGGCCCCCGCGCCGCGCGCGCCGGCGAAGGAAAAGCCGGACGGCTCGACCAGCCAGGCCGACCCGCAGGTCAGGCAACCGGTAACGGGCGGTTTTCCCGAGGATCTCGAACCCAGCGTCGAGCCGCCGCCAGTCGCCAGCCCGCCCGGCCACTGAGCAACCCATCCAGGGCCACAATCCGCTATCCTTATAGATTGGGCGTCAACCGGTTTCGCCATGCAGGACATCCATCCGCTGATCCAGCACACGCCTGCGGGTTCCGGCAACATCAGCGTGCCGGCCCTGAAGGTGCTGTCGGAAATCACCACCAGCCTGTCCACCGACGCCAACGTCGAACAGCTGCTGGGACGCTTCCTGTCGACCATGGTGCGCCTTGCCGGTGCGCAGGCCGGCGCGGTGCGCATCATCACCGACGACCGCTCGCACCTGCGCCTCATCGGTTCGGTCGGCCTGCCGCCCGAACTCGTCGAGCACGAGGCCCTCGTCAGCGTCGATTGCGGCGTGTGCGGCAAGGCCGCGCGCGAAGTCTCCGTGAGCAGCTGGAACAACGTCGCCTTCTGCCACCGCCAGGCCGGCGACCCCTATTTCACCGGCACCTGCGACAGCGTGGTCGCGGTGCCGTTGATGCACAGGAACCAGGTCATGGGGGTCTACAACCTGTTCATGGAGGCCGGCAAGGACGTGCCGGAGGACGTGAGCCTGCTGTTCCGCTCGATCAGCGAACACCTCGGCATCGCCCTCGAAAACGCCCGGCTCACGCGCGAGAACATGCGCATCTCGCTGATGAACGAGCGCCAGATGCTGGCCAACCAGATCCACGACTCGCTCGCGCAGACGCTCGCCTACGCCAAGATGCGCCTCACCGTGTTGAGCGACGCCATGCGCCGCGAGGACTATCCCAAGGCCAACCGTTACCTCGGCGACGTCGAGGAAGCCGTCGACCTTGCCTATGCCGACCTGCGCAACCTCATCACGCAGTACCGCGACCGCATCAACCCGCGCGGGCTGGTCCCGGCGATCCAGGAACTCGCCAAGAGCTTCCGCAAGAAGGCCAACGCCGACGTCGACTTCCTCAACCTGGTGCAGGACGTCACGCTCACCCCCGACGAGGAAATCCAGGTCTTCCACATCATCCAGGAATCGCTCTACAACATCGCCAAGCACGCGCGCGCACGCCATGTCGTCATCACCCTCGATCTCGAGGACGGCCAGTACATCATCAATGTCGCCGACGATGGCGTCGGCGTGCAGAAGAAACACGACGAATCGTCCACCATGGGCAAGAGCTTCGGCCTCACCATCATGCGCGAGCGTGCCGCCCGGCTGAACGGCAAGTTGACCATCGAATCCCGCGCCGCCGGCGGCACCGTCATCCGCCTCGTCTTCCCCAAACGCAAGCCCGAATCCGTCGCATGAGCCTCACCCGCATCATCCTCGTCGACGACCACACCCTGTTCCGCAAGGGTCTGGCCGAACTTCTCGAACAAAGCGGCAGCATCGAGGTCACCGCCTTCACCGGCAAACCCGACGAAGTCGCCATGCTGCTGCGCGCGCATCGCCCCGACGTGCTGATCCTCGACCTCAACATGCCCGACACCGACGGCATCACCCTCATGCAGCAACTGCGCGCCGACGGCTTCAGCCTGCCCGTGCTCATCCTCACCCTCTCCGAAGCCGAGGACGACCTCGCCCGCGCGCTGCGTGCCGGCGCCAATGGTTATCTATTGAAAAGCATGGAACCCGACGAAGTCGTCGACGCCATCCAGCGCGCCCAGCGCGGCGAAACCGTCGTCGCCCCCGCCATGACCGCCAAGCTCGTCAACCTGTACGACAAGAAAGGCCAGGACACCAGTTCCCTGCTCGACGCGCTCACCCCGCGCGAACGCGAAATCCTCTCCCACCTCTCGCGCGGCGAGTCCAACAAGGCCATCGCCCGCACCCTCGACATCAGCCACGACACCGTCAAGCTGCACGTCCGCCACATCCTCGCCAAGCT
>JACDJA010003106.1_pt1 | contig 11054 bp, 12 predicted proteins | sample 7449241 | NCBI WGS metagenome assembly JACDJA01 (sample SAMN14253289, study PRJNA609438) | sludge metagenome | isolation source: initial anaerobic sludge | collected 2018-12-20 | reverse complement strand
CCTTGATGCTGGAAGCCGGGCTGAGGATGGCTTCGGCGCTGGGGCCGGATCCGGCGAGGTTGCTGGCGCAGCCGGACAGGGCAAGGGTGAGCGCGGCGACGGTGATGGCGGTGTTTTTCATTGGGTATTCCTTCAAAGGGGGTCGATGCGCAGGGTTTTGATCATGAAGCTCAAGTCACGGTCATCCTGGGAGACGCCCATGACGTGGGGGTTGCGCGGGTTGAGGATGTGGAGGCGCAGGGTGCTGGTGATTCCCGCGCGCAGGTCGAGGTTGCGCAGGTCCCATGCGAAGCGGCGCGTCGTTCCGTTGGACGTGCCGAGGGAGACATTTGTGAGGCTCTTGTGTGAGTCGTCGACCGAGATGGCGACGATGGGGGGGCGGCAGTTGGGTTCGAATACCCACGGCACTTCGACGGAGAGCGTGGCGATATCGGTCGAGAATTGCGGTGCGAACAGGATTTCGGCGTCGACGCCGCGGATCCAGCGTCCGTGATTTTCGGCGGGATAGAAGCCGGTTATCGGCCATTTCCAGGCGTTCCCATTGGTGGTGAAGTCGATGGTTTCGCCTGCGGCGAGGGGGAAGCCGATGCGGAGATTGCCGCGCGCGAATTCGCGCCAGTCGCCCAGGGCGTGTGCGAACTGCATGCGCGCGGCCTGGTTTGTGAAGCCTGCGGCGACGAGGGTGTCTTCGTAGTCGTTGGTGGACTTGTTGGTAGAGCGTAGCGTTGAAAAATCGAGTGTTGGGGTGACATCGAGGAAGGCTGCGACTTTTTCTGCGGTGGTGGTGTTTTCCAGGCAGGCGTGTTCGTAGACGAGGTGCAGGAAATCCTGATTGTCGTGTTGGCTGACTGCGTGGTTCCAGGCGGAGACCCAGTGGGCGATTGCCGTATCGAGGATGTGTTCGGCGCCGCCGGGGTAATTTTCGCGCAGCATTTTCTTGGCGTAGCTGGTTACGACTGCGTAGGGGTCGCGGCTGATGTGAATTTGTTTCCACGGCAGATCGCCGGGGAGTGTGGGTTGTGGCCAGAGGTGGGCGCCGGGGAACTTTGTGCCGATAACGCGGGCGTCTTTTCCGGTGATTTCGCGGAAGAAGGCGCGGGCAAGCGGAACCGTGTGTTTGTTGCGGCGCGGGATGAGTTCGAAGTTGTCGGCGTCGCCGAAGGCGTCGAGGCGGTTTTCTTCCCGGAAGAAGTGGCCCAGGGTGTTAAAAAAGTGGGCCTGATCGTACTCGTGGAGGAGTGCGATATCCGGGTGGGCGTTGAGGATGGCGCCCAGCGCTGTCGTGCCGGAGCGGGGGCATCCGCCGACGGTAAGCCAGGTCATTGGTGCTTCCACTTGCTGGTCCTTTCAGACTTGATTTGATCGCCGGCGGCGAACAGGAGTTCGACGAGGCTCCAGAGTTTGTCGGCGGCGCGCTGGACGCGGGTGGCCTTGATGCCGAACCAGCGGGCGAGTGTTGCGCGGCGCACGAGTCGTTTGGTTATGCGTTTGACCTCGGCGGAGTTAAGGCCGACGGGGCGGATGTAGAACATGTCGGCGAAGAGTTCCGAGATGTGCAGAAGGTCGGTGTCGTCGGCAATGATTACGAGTGATGCCGGCCAGTCTGGTAGTGGAAACCATGTCTGTCGGATTCCGCGCGCGAGTTCTTCTAGCACGCGCACGGGGTAACCGCTGGCGTCCACGAAGAGGTTGGAGTCCTCGGTGATGGCGAGAGCATCCGTGTTGAGTGCGTTCAGGTCGAGGCGATAGTCCTCGGTGTTCAGCTTTAGCCAGCGCGCGAGCGGGATGAGAGGTGTCGGCGGCACCGGGGTGTCGGCGGTGTGGCTGCGCGTCACCGAGGGAACGTCCAGGGTGATGTGGGCGCCGTCCTGGCTGGCGAGCAGATGGTGCGTGATGGCGCTGGCTTGGGCGTTGTGTTTGTGCCAGGCGACGCTGGAGATCGTGATCAGGTTCATGCGACGTGCTCGGCGGGCGGGGTTTCAGGAAGGGCGGACGCGGTGTGGGCCGGCTCGGCGTAATGGGCGAAGGGTGTGGTGGCGCGGATCATGCGGTAGCGCCAGAGCGGGCCGCCCGGGAAGACGAAGGCGTGGTGTTTCTGCAGGCCGAGGACGATTGCCGACACGATGCTGCCAGCGCGGTTGAGGAAGCCGTCGTGTGGCAGGTAATCGTGAAGGGTTTTCGCGAACACAGCGCGGCGAGGGCGCATGCCGGCGTGGTTGAGAACTTCAGGGCTCTGGTGGAAGAGATAGCGCAGGGCGTCCTTGCCTTGGGCGACGATTGCTTCGGCCGTGTTGTCGAACCAGCTATAGGGCATCTGGTCGCCGATGATGAGCTTTTCGAAATCGAGAAGGAATTGCTTGACGGACGCTTTCCTGATGGGCAGTTGTGCGCCGTAGATGACGCGCGCGAGCATTGCCAGGCGTGTGCGTGTGGAGCTGGCAGAGGCGGTGATCGCGGAAGGTTCGACGTGCGGTGCGTATTTCGTGGCGAAGCGGGCGGCGTCAGCCACGGCTTGTGCCTGGGTTTTCTTGATTAGCGGCTTGCGTGGCCAGGGCACGACTTCGAGAAGAGGGCGGTACATGTCGTTCTGTCCGCTGCGCGCTTCGATATGGGAGGCGCCGAGCACGGAGAGCAGTGGGCGTGAAATCATCGATTGCGAGAACCCGTGGGGGTTGATGCGCGAGGGGATGCCCATGGCCGTGGCGCGCGCGGCGTGTTCGACGTCTTCAAACTCGGCCCAGGCGAGGGCGTCGTTCTGCGGGCAGCGCAGCCACACCGAGCGTTTGCACAGATAGAGGCTGCCGGTTGGGAATGCGTGCTTGCTATAGCGATGCGGGTTGGCGAAAAGGAATTCGCCGCGCTCCACGAGGGGGAACACGGTGGGCGCGAATTTGCCGGGGGTGTCGGCGTCGTCGCGCATGAGGCCCAGGTTGTTGTGGGCGTCGAGTTTTTTCGCGACCCCGAAATCGGAGTAGCGGCGCGGCACCAGATTCCATTTGTCGTCGAAGTAGATGGACTGGAATGTGGTGAGCGGATAGGCGTTCCCGAACTGGAGCACCGCATCCATGAAGTTAGCGGGCAGGAACACGCGATCGTGGATGATGCAGAGGTTTTCGTAGCGCGCTTCTTGCGCGATGCGGTTCTTCTTGCGGGAGATCTGGACCGGGGGTGCCGGGATGTCTTCGCCGACGATGCGAACCTGGTCCCAGTATTGGAAATTCTGCCCGGGGCGGCCGCAGAGGATGATTTCCTTTTTGGGGATGTCGAGTTCGAGGATGCGTTTCACGCACGCGTTGAGCAGGGTGGCGTCATCCGGCCCGACGGGGATTCCGAAGGTCCATTCGTCGAGGGAGGATTTTTCGGCGTCCAGGCCTGCGATCTTGAGGTATTCGGTTGTGCCGGCGTAGTCGGTGCGATGGAACGCGAGGCGGTAGTAGTCGAGATCGAGGATGTGCTCTTGCGTCATGTTCCCGGTGAACAGCAGGCGCCCGCCCACGGGGAGGGCGTGAGCGATATCCCAGACGATGAGGGGCGCCATGGGGGTGTCGGCCTCGATGCCGTGCAGCGTGACGGAGTTTTGGGCGAGGTGTCCGAGGCGGGTGATCGCGCTTACGTTGCGGACAACCTTGGTTGCGGCGTCGGTTTCTGGTTTGCGAAACGTGATGACGTTCGAGCGCGTGCGGAACGCGCCCATCTCGGCGTCTGTGATACGGGGGAGGCTCTTGGCGCCGGGGTATCCGAGTTTTTTAAGGTATTGAAGGCGAACGAGCATGGTTATGCCTTTCCGGGGTATTTGTCGTTGATGGCGCCGGGGGTTTTGACGACCACGCAGACGGCGTCGGTCAGCGCCTCGAAGTCGGTGGCTTCGCCTGGTTCGAGGACGATGATGTCGCCCGCGATCCAGGTGCCGCCGAACATGCGCACCTGGCCTTGCTGTACGACGGTGATTTCGGTGGCGATCTTATGGTGATGCATGCCCTCGCGATCGCCGGCTTTGTAGTGTTTGACGGCGACCTCGCACGCATCGGTTGCATGCACGGTGGGCGTGAACGGGCCGACAAACCAGCCTTTGGTCATGTCGTGAAGGCGATCATGTTTCATGCTGCGCCGCCTCCTTGCTCAAAGTGATGGATCTGGCGTTCGGTCTTCAATGGAAAGTAGTGTTTGGGGTCGAGCGCTGCCACGCCGACACGGCCTTGCTTCAGGATGATTTCGTTGAACGCGGGCGCGATGTAGAAGTTGTTGCGGGTTTGCTGATCCTTGCGGATCAGGTTTTTCGCGGCGTCAACGAATGTGCCGGCGCTCGCGAACCAGAAGACGCCTGCGGTTGCGTTGCGGCTGATGGGGTTTTGCTGAGCGGCTTCGGTTACCAGGTTCTCGTTATTGATTCGCACATAGGAGTAGCGCGGATGAATGGAAGAGAAGGTCAGGGCGCCGGCGTCGAGGTTGCGGGTGCGAAATTCCGCGATGGCCCGGGCAAAGTCGATGTCGACGAGTTCATTGGCGCTGACGACCAGCAGTTCGTCGTTTGCGTTGAACTGCGTGGCGGCGAGGAGGGCTGTGCATGCTGAGCCGCGGGTGCCGTTGGCGACGGTGACGACCTGGGCGCCCGGCGCGAGCAGGGAGACCACCTTGTCGAGGTGGAAGTCCGTGATGTCTTGTTTGCGCAGGGTGAACGTGAACTGGGCGTTGGGGATGTTGCGTGCGTTGGCCACGATGCGTTCACACAGGGAGACGCCGTCCATTTCGGAGAGGCAGGGCGGATAGCTGTCGTGTTCGGTGTCGAAGCTGGCGTGGCCGGCGGCGAGGACGAGGATATTGGTTTTCATGGTCAGGCGGCTTTCTGGCTGGCGGTCTGGTTGATCTCGTTGATGCGATCGAGGATTGCGTCGAGGTTGGTATCCGTAACCTCCTTGATGATGAGAAGGTGGGCTCCCGAGGCGCGAGCGGCCTTGATGCCGTTCTCGTTGTCTTCGAGGATCAGGCACTCCTCGGGGGCAAGGCCGAAGTGGTTCATGGCCTTGAGATACATTTCCGGGTCGGGCTTGCCTTTCGAGACATCCTCGTTGGAGATCTGGATGTCGAGATAGGGGGCGAGCGCGGCCCGGTCCATCATGAGATTGACGGTTGATCGCACGGAGTTCGAGCAGACGGCGAGTTTGTAGCCCATCGCCTTGAGCGCGGAGAGGGCGCGTTCCTGCGCGAAGCGTGGTTTGCAGCGGGTGTGGATCATTTCCGTCGTGTATTGCTGCTTCATCTCGTTGATGAATTCGTGCAGTTGGACGGGCAGATCGTGTTCGAGCGAGAGCATTTCCAGCTTCTTGCGGGTCGGCAGGCCGTCGAAGGCGGTGAGGTGATCATGACGCGAGATCGACATACCGAAGAGGTCGAGGGCTTGATTCAGGGCCTCGTAGTGCCACTCTTTGGCTTCGATCAGTACGCCATCCATATCGAAAAGCACGGCTTTGATGGTCATGTATTGCTCCTTGTGTGGGCCGCCCCGGGGGGGCGGCGAGTGTTGGGTTAAAGGCCGAAGAAGCGGGAGGCGTCTTCGGGGATATCGGAACAGAGAAGGACGTCCTGTTCGTCGCGGAAGGTCTTTAACGAATCCCACAAGCCGGTGTGGTCGCGTTTGTGCAGTTCCGGCGAGACGATGGCGACTTTGAGCCCGCGGCGCAGGAAGGACCGAATGATCTCGGGGCCGTACCAGTCACCGTTGAAGGCGTCGAGCCAGATTCCGCGAACCTCGTCGAGCCAGGGGGGATTGAGTTCAACCTCGCTGACGCGTGCGAAGACCGGGTTGCCGGCGTTGAGTTGCTGGCGCATATCTGGGATCGACATATCGAACACGAACCAGTCGTGGGGCGAGTTCCTGAACGCCTCCGCGACGGGCCTGGCAAGGCCGTCGGCCTTGATGTTGATGGCGAGCGGGAGGCGCTTGCCGTTGGCCATGGCGAGACATTCCTGCAGCGTCATCTCGTTTCCGGTCGGCATGTCGTGGGAGATGACGAGTTTTCCGACAACGTCCCGAACGTCGGTTTCGGTGCCGTAACCGAGATCGAAAGACCGCCGGAAAGCGGTCTCCAGGTTCTTTTCGTCTGCGGTTTTCCAGTAACCGCGATGGGACATGATTTGCATCGGGATGCTCGTGTTGTGTTGATGAGGGCGGCGGTCAGGCCGCTGCTTTTTCTTCCTGGGCTGCCATGCACGCAGCGACGGCGCGCTCGCAAACTGGCAGGCTCTTGAAGAGGTCGAGGTCTGCGGGGATGCCGAGGCCGTACATGCCGTGGGCTTCGGATCCGATGTTGTAGATACCGATTTCCGCACCACCGGCGATCATCTGGTTGTACGCGGGGGCAACGTAGAATTCGCCGTTGACGCGAAGGTTGTTTGCGATCATCTTTTCCGCTGCGCGCACGAAGTCGGCGCCATGACGGAAGTTGTAGATACCGACCGTTGCTTCGTTGGAGATGACCTCTTTTTCAACCACGGTGGTCACGAGATCGTGTTGATCGAGGCCAACAAAGGACCATTTCGGGTCGTTCGCGGTCATCGTCATGATGAGGCCGTCGAGGTCTTGAGCCTGCATCTGGTTGAGGTAACCGTTGATGTCGGTGTCGACGTACTGGTCGCTATTGGCGATCATCAACGGATCGTTGTTGTCGATAAGTGTCTGGGCGGTCAGCACGGTGCAGGCGGCGCCTTCGGTGAGGCCATCAATTCCAATGACCGCGCAGCCGGGCGCCCACTCGGAGAGCTTGTCGGTGAGACCGTAGGCGTCGATGTGGGCTTTCTGGCAGATGAAGATAAATCGATGCGGGGTCGCCGGCCGCAGGTTTTCGATGACGAGACGGATCATGGGAACGTCCATGACCGGGATCAGCGGTTTGGGGTCGGTGTACCCGGCTTTCGCGAAGCGGCTGCCCGCGCCTGCCATCGGGATGACGATGTTAAGCATGATGGTTTTCCTTGGTGGCAAGGTTGAAGAAGCTGCGCGCGCGTTGCGGCGCAGCGTGGACCCAGCGGCGAAACAGCCCGCCTGCTGAAAGGATGTGGCGCGCACGACGCGCCAACCAGCGCGTTGCAACGCGCCCGATGGACGCAGGCGCTTCGCGCTGTGTGTTGTGTGCAGGTCGCACGGCGATCTCAAAAAGGCGGCGCCAGTCCGCGTAGCTGACGCAGTCGTATTCCTGATAGAGGGATTGGGGCAGGTGCGCGTATTTCGGCAGCGCGAACCCAAGCTGGTCAGGGGAGTCGATGATGAATTCGTTGGCTAGGAAGAGTGTGGCGTCGGCGACCATCATCGGGTGTCGTTCATTGAGATGCGACGGAACGGCGTAGCCATGCCGTTTCGCGAACTGGATTGAAATATGCTGTTCCGGCGTGAACCTGGCCCGGAACCGACGCGCTGCCGGCGTGCTGTTGAATTGGTGTGGGCGACTATCAAACCACGTCGCGTCTTCGAGAGACATTGGTGCGACGTTCCAGAAATCGATCAGCCGAGCGGACTCGCCAAACATGAACCAGTCGGATACGTGAAACAGATATCCGGAAATGCCTGCGGGGTGTCTGGTGAAATAGGTGCTGGCCACCAGGCGCGACCGGGTTGGGTCGGCCGCCCGTACAACCTCGAACAGCCGCACAAAGGCGTCGCCAGTCAGAACGCAGTCGGTGCGCATCTTGAGCGCGTAAGGGGTTCTCACACAGGCGAGGCCGGCGCGCGTCGAAGCGATCTGGCGGTTGAGATTGTTTTTTGTGGCCAACCGCGATGTGGTGTAAGGGGGCAAGGCGCCCGGGTCGTCGGAAACAACCAGGTGATCGACGCGACCCGACCAGAATGGCAGGCTGTTCTCGTGGAACGTACTAAGAATCAGCCGTGCGTCGGGCAGGTGCTGCCGCACGGACTTGATGGCGTCTGCGGTTTCGGGACGGATATCGCCCTGCATTATGACGGTGATTTCGCTGGAGGCGATCATTGCATCCCCTCGTAGAAATGGTAGGCGGTTTCGACGTCTGCAAAGTTGTGCAGGCGGCCACCAGAGAGGACCGATGCGCGGGTACAGTGGTCGCGGATGTAGTGTGGGTTGTGCGAAACGATGATCCAGGACTTGTCTTTGCGTTTCTCGAAGAGCTCCGTATGACATTTGTCATGGAACCGCTTGTCGCCAACAGCCACGATTTCGTCGATCAGCAGGCAGTCGAAATCAATGGCCATGGATAGCGCGAAGGCGAAGCGTGCGCGCATGCCTGACGAGTAACGCATCAGGGGTTCTCGCAGGTACACACCGAGCTCGGCGAAGCCCTCAACGAAGTCGAGGACGCGGCGAGGGTCGGCACCATAGACACGAGAGACGAAGCGGACGTTATCGAAGCCCGTGAGTCCACCTTGGAAGGCCCCGCCAAACGCCAGAGGCCAAGACACACTCATGCCGTGCCGAATGCGCCCGCTGGTGGGGGCTTCGGCGCCGCTCATCAACCGAATCAAGGTTGATTTGCCCGCGCCGTTCCGCCCGAGGATCCCGACTTTTTCACCCGGGGAAACGGAGAGGTCTACCGCGTTCAAAACATTGCGGTCACCACGGCGGGTGCGATAGGTCTTGGATACCAATTCAAGGGAGAGCATTACTGGGGCTCCACGCGAAGTTGTGCGCTACGGGACAAAATCAACCCGAACAGCGCCAACACAAGATTGACGGCGGCGAGATATCCCAGGTCAAAGTGAGTAGTGACGGCCTCACCGAAGTAGCCGCTTCGGAGCGCCTCGATGCCGTGAAGCATCGGGATCCACAACGCAATCTCCCTGGCTGTTTCCGGGAGCCAGTCGGCCATGTACATCGCACCCGAGACAGGGAACAGGATATAAGCCAGCGGGTGCCAGATACGCTCAAAAAGATCGGATCGTTCGGTAAGGGCGCCAACGATCAAGGCAAGCCCGGCGCCAAACCAGGCCAGCATGATCCAGGCGGCTGCCATAAGCAGAAGATCTGCTGGCGCGGCCATCCAGCCAACAAAGACCATCAGAGCAACAAGTCCCATGAAGGCGGCCGTGGCACCAACAAGCTCCAGGACGATTCGTGCTGCAAAAAGATCTGTGACCGTGATGTTGCGGTGATAAAGCAAACCAAGGTTGGCCTCGATCGCCTTGGTGCAACGTGACGCAGGGTTGCGCCACAACAGTACGGTGGAGTATCCGGTAACGGCGAATGCAACAACATCCATGCTGGAGACATGCGCCACCCGAACGGTGGCCCACAGCGCAGTAATGGCCGCGGTAAACAGGGCTGGCTCCAGGAACAGCCACGCGAAGCCGAGGTTGGCACGACCGAAGCGTGTCAACATCTCGCGCAACACCAAAGCCTTGATGACGCGCAACTGAACAAGCATCGGGGAAACTGCGGCGATCACAGAACTTCCTTGTGTTCGCGCACCCCGCTAACAAGCAGGGTGAGTACACCCCAGGCAAGCAGGCTGATCACGAAAACAGCAACAGGCCCGCGAATGCGTCGCGGTTCCAGGGCGCCATCAGGCATGCTCGGTGGAGCGATTCGCGCCAGATAGACCTGTTTGCGGGCAGCCTCGGTTTGGGCGCGATCAAGGCGATCCATGGTGATAGCAAGAGACTTGGCGGCGAGTTCGCGCTCAATGGTTAAGCGTTGAAACTCGGCAGAGTTCGTGACAAGCGATTTGTCGCCACGACTGGTACGGGCTTCCGTTGCGCGAATCTGCTCTTTGACAAGGGCAAATTGTTTCGCAAGAACAGGGATCTGTGGGCTGTCGGGGGCCGCCACGCGAACCTGTTCAAGCCGTGTCTCCGCTTCCAGCAGCGCTTCGCGAAGCCGGTCGGCACGCTGAAGCTGCATGATTGCCTCTTGCTCGGGGTTTAGCACACCTCGTTCGGCCCGAAAACGGGAAACAGCAATTTCTGCGGCGCGAACACGCGCTTCCGCGACTTCAACCTCGCGGGCGGCCACGTCAACCATATCGCGCTGCATGCGGCGATTCATCTCGTTCACAACACGCTCAGCGCCCTCCAGCAACCGTACGTTGATGTCGTGAGCCAGGCGCGGATCGAAAGCGCGAACCGATAGCGTGGATGTTGCCGACACAGGATCGATCGCAACCGAGACGTAGCGCTTGTAATGCTCAAAAAACGTTTCGAAGTTGTTTGCCTCAAACAAGCCCGGGAAGCGCTTGATCGGATCAACCGAGGCGCTAGAAAAGGCTGCTTTCATGTCGACCGCGGATTGCACATCAAGCAGCGCCTCGCGAGAGAGCGCGTAGTCGCGAACCGCTCCGGCATTGTCTGTGGCCGGCCCCATTGCGCCACCTTTGATCAGGGAGCCAAGGGATGGCGACTCGGCGCGTTCAGCACTGCGCACGATGTAGCGAGACTCCGAGACAAAAATATCGGACGCGACCGAGGTGTAATAGATGATCGCCACCGCGGTAGGAACAGCCACGACCGCTGCAAACACCCAGTATTTGAAAACCTTTGCAAACATTGCATCTCCAGACGAGGTATGCCGAGCCGGCATACATGCCGACAAAAAAGCGGCACGGAAATGATGCTATTACAAGTATCAATAAACCGCAAGAAAAGATATGCGTGTGTCGCGTGCGGTTGCGTGAGCGCATAAAAAAACCGCCGCAGCCAGGAATGGCCGCAGCGGTTAAACCAGAAACACCGAAACCTGCATCCGTCCGCCTCCGCTTCGCTTCGGCGTCCTTCGCAGGATAGGAGGGCTTACGCCCTATAGGACAGCCCTTCGGGCTGTATAGGACGGCTTCGCCGTGGAGGACGGGCTTCGCCCGTAGGTAGGACGCGGCGTTGCCGCGAAGGGCCTGCCGGATTGGCGTTGGCGTTCCATTGGAGGCGGAGGGTGGCCGCATTCGCGAGGGTTGCTTCTGTCATTCCGAGCCAGCCGAGCCAGAGCATGCGCATTTCGTGGTGTGCTGGATCGTCTGCCAGGCAGAACCTTTGTGCTGTGCGTTGTTCGAGCGGGTCTGAGCTGGTCAGATCCTTGAGTGCTTGCTCGATGACGTGTCGTGCGAGG
>JACDJA010003103.1_pt1 | contig 11059 bp, 10 predicted proteins | sample 7449241 | NCBI WGS metagenome assembly JACDJA01 (sample SAMN14253289, study PRJNA609438) | sludge metagenome | isolation source: initial anaerobic sludge | collected 2018-12-20 | reverse complement strand
CTGCATACCCTCCAGCACCGGCAGTCCAAAGCCCTCGAACAGCGACGGATACAAGTTGGCGTAACAATTCCGGTAAAGCCAGATCAGTTCGTCATCCGACACATAGCCGGTCATCACCACCTCCCTGGCAATGCCCAGGTCTTCCAGATGACGCTGGAAATCGTCCATCAACCAGCCCTTGCCCCCGGCCAATACGAGCGGCATCGGCGCGCCGCCACATGAGCGATAACGTGCGTACGCCTCAACCAGGCGGCGCTGGTTCTTGCGCGGCTCGATGGTGCCCACGCTCAGCCAGAAGCCGTCTTCGGGTATTCCATCCAGTGCCCTGGGGCGGACCCCCAAACGGTCCGCGGCAGCAAAACGCGAACATGGATAAATCACGCGCATGCGGTCTTCGGGAAAGTGCGGAAACGTTTGCAGATAGTGGTCACGTGACGACTCTGAAATCGCGACGATCCAATCAGCGGCCAGCGACGACCGGAAAACGCCTTCGAAGCACCCGACGCGATTCGCCTCGGTTGTCCAGGACGGCTCGACGGCAAAGCTCATATCGTAGAGCGTGTAGACCAGGCGCGTCGACCGCAACTGCACCGGACACCAGAAGTTGTTGGAATGGATGATGTCGGGTTGACCGAGGGCCGCCTCGACCCGCTCGCCGCACCAGAACGCCCGCGCCGTCTCGCGGGACAAATGTCGCGGCCCGTAACGCACCGCGCGCCCGGGATAGGGATTGCCAAGCGGCATCAAGGCATCGAAGTAGAAGTCACCGAAGCTGGGAAACAGCGAATACCGGTGCTGCGGCGCGGTGTCGACCAGGGACCGCGCCAGGGCGTGGGCAAAATAGCCGCAACCCGCCTTGCTGGCGCCGGTTTGGGAAATGTCGAAGCCGATGTGCATGCCTCAGGTCTCGGAGTATATAGCGAAGTGGGTTCGCCAACGGATTACGCCGCCTGGCGGGAATTTCCCCAGATCTTTTGGCAAAACAAAGCGGGCATTTCTCGGTTTGCGACACGCTTGCCGATCCGGTGTGTTGCGCACATTGGACGTTATGTCATGAAAACAAAGTGGGTGTCCGCTTGTTCCTGCTACTGTTTTGTTAGTCTACCAGGATAGACAGAATATCCTGCTGCTCCCCGAGCAGGCGGACAACATCAAGACAGTCTTCGCGCTCAAAATAGAACCAGATCAGCGGAAAGCCGGACACACGCCAACTGCGCAGGCCGGGAATATCCAGAATCTGTCCAATACGCGGAGAGCCCGTGCCGGGACTGCGTTCGATGTGGTCGAGCGCTTTTCTTGCAGCAATGACCATGCGTTCCGCAATTTGCGGGCCGGCTTCACGACGGTAGTAGCGTACCGAATCCTTCCGGTCGGCCAGCGCCTGGGGGCGCAAGTGAGCGCGTTTCAATCGATTTCGCCACGCGCGATGGCGATCAACTCGTCCTCGTCAACCTGTGTCAGCGGACGGCCCGGACCTGATGACAAACCTTCCTCAATCAGGGCGCGCAAGCGCAACCTGGCTTCCTCGGCTTGATCCTTGCGAACCAGATCGCGGATGTATTCACTGGTATTGCCGTAGTGACCAGAAGCGACGCGCGCATCAATATAGGCGCGCATCGTTTCCGGCAAGGCAAAGCTGAGTGTGTTTCGGCTCATAATATAGCCATCTTAGAGGAGTTAGCAACAGTTGTCAAAGTACAGTCTATTTTGTCGCCCATAGCCACTTCAGTTATCCTCCCGCGCTTTTTCTTTCAGGAGGATCAGCCTGGGACCTGGATTTTTCCAATACTGCTGCTCGCCAGCGGCTACTTCCTTGGTCACTGACACAAGCGACGCTGGCGGTGACGGTGCCATCGGCACAAGCCAAACGCAAACAAAGCGGGTGTCATTTTGGTTCATTCAAACAAAGTGGGCGTCCCCTTGTCAAACAAAGTGGGCGTCCCCTTGTCAAACAAAGTGGGCGTCCCCTTGTTGCCGTCCCCTTGTTGCCGCGAAGAGTCCAAAACCGCTCAGGCGCCCGCGGGAAACAAGCTGGGGTCCCGGTCATGTGCAGTTTGTCGGCCTCTGTGGCGGGCAAAACAAATGGGTGTCCTTTTGTTTTGTGTCCGGTTGCTACGCCGGAGGTAGCGCCATCGATCAGGCAAACACCTCGAGCCCCACCCCGAAGCGCTCCGCCAGCGCACGCGCCTGGCGCAGGTTGATCTGGCGCTTGTTGTGCAGGATTTCAGACACCACGCTCTGCCCACCAAGCTCCGGCAAATCGGCCTGACGCAAGCCATGCTGCGCCATCAGAAAAGCCAGCGCCTCTGCAGGGCTTGCAGCGTCCGGCATCGGGTGGTGCGCGGTTTCCCAGTCGTGGATCAAATCTCCCACCAGTGCAGCCAGCCCCGCCAGCGGGTGGCGCTCATCCGCCCCGCCCGCGTCGAGAATCGCGTCCAGCGCCTCCACCAGATCGGCGTATTCCGCCTCGTTCGCGGGCGGCACCAGCAGCGGCGCCACATCGCCCCAGTGCGCCAGCGCGGCGTCCAGTCGAGTATTCATTTCCAGTCTCCTTTGTCGTAAGCCTTGTGCGTCAGCACCGCGCGGATGAACACGCGGCCCGTGCCGTAGTGAATCGCCGCGATCAGCCGCAACTTGTTGCCGCCCACGTCGAACACATACCTGTCGCCCACCTTGTCCACCGCCGGAAACAGCGCCTTGACCTCGGCGAAATTGCGCCACTGCGCCCGCTTCGTCATCCGGTACCACTGATCCAGCGCCGTCGCGCAATCGGGATGCGCCACCTGGGCTTCGAGAATGCGCTTGTGCGTGATGATGTGCATGGCCCGCACCTTATAGCAATCCGCGATAAATAGCAAGTTGCGATAAGCTCGCCCCCTTGCGTGGGATGCTTCGGGTTTGTGTCCATGAATATGATCGTGGACACAAATTTGGGTGCCCCCCAAGGGAGGATCGTCATGGAGGATTGCGATGAGGGGAAGACGGTGGGGGTGGACGCTTACCGATGTCGCGGCTCAGCGATTTCTTGTCGCCGCCGCTGGTCAGCAGGATCACCATATCGTCCACAAACCAAGTGGCTGCCCCTTTGTTTTTGGTGTTTCAAGACGTAACCAAAGGCTCCGAAATCGATCGGCTACGCTGAAGACCAGTGTGACGATCGCTTGGTAAGCCAAGAAGTCCTATTTCTTGCCATAAGCGCTGTCATGATCCGGATGGAGCGTCAGCAAGCGCATGCTCGTATCCTGCCGAATCACAATAAAATTCGATCACATTCATTTCTGACCTGACGACGCCGACATCGGTAGTCAAGCAAACACAACCTGCGTTTGCCCCAGCGGATGGCTGCGCGGCGCCTTGCGCACGACGATTTCCACATCCCGGCCCAAGCGGTTCAGGCATTCGATCATCTTGGTCTCGCTGATGCCGCGAAACTGACCGCGCAGCAACCCTGACAGCTTCGGTTGCGGGATACCCAGAATCTCGGCGGCCTGCTGTTGCGTCAAATGGCGGTGGCGGATGATGTCGCCAATCTTGCTGGCCAGGCGTGCCTTGACGTACATGGCCTCGGCGTCGGGAGTCTGCAAATCTGCATAGACGTTGCCGGAACCTTCTTCGATCTCGATCATGACTGACCTCCTATTGAGGCGGCGCGAAGAAGTTTGAAACCGTATCGATTTGCAAGCGCTTCAGGGGTGGACAGATTCCGTGAGCCGCCTCAATAGAACGCTGTTTTAATTGATTATTGCTTCGGCCTATTCACCTTCCCAACCTTGCAATGCCGAATCGGATCAGCCTGCCACTTCAAACTTCAGATGGCCGAATCAATAAACTGGCCTCGATAGCCTTCAAGCGCAACTTGATCAATTCCACGTCGGGCTTGGGCGTGGCAATGCCCTGGGTGGATTTTTCTGGAAGCAATGCACCACATAGACTGCCTGGACATAGCGCACGGTGTACACGGCACGGTAGGCATCGCCTTGGTAATCCTCGACCACCTCCAGCACACCCGCACCACCGAAGCCTTTGAGCGGTTTGGCATCAGGATGCTTCTGCCCGCCCTGCGCCAAGTGCAACGCATAGCCGAAAGTGTCCTGCACCTCTTCGGGCATGGCCATCAGGTCTTTTTTGCTGGAAGCAACCCAGCGTAGCGGCTTGATGGGTAGTGGTATTAAATTATTATACCCACATAGATATAACTACGATAGCCTATTGCGCACTTTTTTGCTCAGGAGGATCGTCCTGGGAATCGGACATTCACGGGACCTTCACGCTGCCCGCGTCCCCTCCATCCGGCGCGCAGCGCCGATACCGCGCAGGTATTTCACCTGGCAGGCCGCGCAGTGGGCGGTGAGACGTTCCGGTGCACCCACCGCGCTGCCAAAATGCAGCATCATCCTTGCCGAGCACTCAATAAACTGCTCCGGATCCAGTTCCAGACGTTCGAGCAAGCGCGGCGTGCATTCCGGCATCTGGCCGCGCTTGTGCGGATGCTGGCAACGTCCGGTCGCCTCCAACAGCTCCAGGTAATCTTCGAGACCGAACGGAATCGCTGTCTGCAAGCGCCCCGTCGCATCAAACGGCATCAGCGGCTGCAAAGCCAGCTTCGCCAGTTGCTCCTCATGGCGCAGACGCACAATCGAATGCACATTGTCCGGCGTCGGCGCCGCTGATACTACCACTGCGGGCGCTGCCGCCGGTTTGCTGCGCTTCACCCCGCTGTGCGCCTTCGGCTTTTCCCCATCCTCGGCACGCAGCTCACGAATGCGCTCGGCCACCGACGTATGCTCCGACTCCTCCGGCGTTTCCGCCATCGCCGCCCGGATGGGGTTGAGATCGACATAGGTCATGGCGGTGAGGATCGCCTGCTCGTCCAGCAGCGCTTGGCTCTTGAAGCGCCCCTCCCAGAAGCGCCCGGTCACCTTGTCTTCGGCATTGGCCTGGCGGGCGATGGTTTCGTTCAGCACCCGCATGAACCAGGAAATATCCATCAGGCGGGCGCGGTAGGTTTCCGCCCATTCGTCGATGCGGGTGAGCGTTGCGGCATCGAAGCCTGCATCCTCGCCACGTTCCCGAGCTGATTGCAGCTGCTGCACCAGTAGCGGCCCGGCGAACAACTGCGTCCAGCGGCGCAAGGCCTCGTCGCGGCTCCAACCCTGTGCGCGCTCCGCATCCACGCGCAACACGAGATGGTAGTGGTTGCTCATCACCACATAGGCCGCCACGTCAATGGCGAAAACTGAGGCCAGTTGCTTGATGCGATCGACGATCCAGCCCCGACGATGGTCGTAATTCTGGCCGGTGAGCCTGTCGTCCCCACACAAAAAGGCGCGGCGCACGCAGCGATTGACGACGTGGTACCACGGCGTATCGGAAAGGGAGATGAGGGAAGATCGGGCGCGGGTCATGGGGCGGAACTTTAACGGTGGTCGGGAATGCTGTCAACCAAAGTGGGTGTCCTTTCGTTTTGATTTCAGCCCCGCCATGCCTGCGATGGCCATCACCCCGTGTCCTTTCCGATGCAATCGCACGACTTGCTTGCGCCTCTCATGCAACTACTCCAGTTTTTGATAGCGAGCGTCTTCTTTATCCATCACAATCCGACATCAGCTTGTCCGCAAAATTCATTCTTCATGTCGCCGAGTCTATAACTTCATGCTGCAACACCGTGCGTCCCCGGAGCTCGCACGATGATGCCAAGAGACGTAACAACATACTCTCCCGCCAACTCTAGCCTCAAGTGTGGCTCATCTAAGTATGGTGGGAGGTCGACATATCGCTCGAGCTCATCTTCACCAGATGAAAAATCGATTGGCTCCACCTGATACCCCTCTGACTGGAGTTCCTTCACCAAAATCTCGATGTCACAACGCCTAAAAATAACAAAGCTTCTATTATTATCTAGCGTTTTCGAATTAGAACTAATATTATATTCCGTCGTGTGTACAGCAACTCCTCCGGGCCTCAATAATCTTGCCGAATTTATAACGAAATCTAACCCATTACGTATCGAACCAAGATGCTCGAATGCGCAGGAGGACCAGCAAAAATCGAAACACCCAATATCTCTGGGAACATCATTCATATCGACATTTCGAAAGCTAACCAGTCTATTAAACTCACTTGTCTCACACAATCTACGTTCATTTAACCCAATAACATTGTCACTATGCTGATTCGTCGAAACCCAACCCAACTCTCTGGCCTGAGCGGTATCCAAATCCGTCGCCAACACCTGAATTCCACAACTTGCAAAGTAAGAAACAAGCGGTTCCTTGCCAACCCCAAAACCAACAGCAGACAATCCGCTCCGCAAATATCCGCGCTCATAAAGTGCTTGACATATATATACAAACTCCCATTGTTTTCGGTGGAACCGTGGATTTTCGCCTAATGCGTTGCACCAATACGTGTAAAGAGGCAGATGAAAATGCTGCTCTCTGCAAAGCATGGAGGAGAACACATATGGAGCGACTACCTTCGAATAATCCGGGACGGACAATGAAAAAGAATCAGACACTTTAAGCTCCGTGGCTACCATCAAACAGTTCTCATAATTTTCAGCACTTGATGCTGAAAGCAAGCCTCTTGCGAGCAATTTTGTTAACTTTGCGTTTTCTTCCCCCTTAAATCTAAACGATTGTTCCTTGTACAGGTTTTCCAAAAACCCGCGAAAAGAAAGAAAACGTGCTACATTCCCGCGCGACACTTCCGCATTTCTATCTTTGATAAAATCAACAGCGGTCCGCGCCGACCTCTCCCAATTAAAACGCAATGACTGCTCCAAGCCTCGCATCCTCAAGCGCGCGCGATATTCCTCATCCTTCAGGCCCAACTCTAATATATTTAAAAACTCCGACTGATTGGTGGCGTCAAATAACGCCTCTTCATTTCCTACCACTTCCGGCAAGCTGGCGCAATTTGAGGTTATCGTCGGAACACCCAAAGCCATAGCTTCGAGTGGCGGCAACCCGAATCCTTCGTCGAAAGAAGGGAAAACAAACAAATGAGCGTTCTTATAGAGGTCAATGAGGCGTTTATCATCTACAAATCCGCAGAAAACAATTCGGCCATTATCTAGCCCCTGCTGCCTAATGTAATACTCCAACTCGATCTTTCTGGATTCCCCAATCCCACCTGCAAGGACCAATCTGTGAGTCGCCTGCATCGTACGCGGCAGCTTTGCATAACACGCCACAAGGCTCTCCACATTTTTTCTCTTGTCGAATCCGCCAACGTACAAGATATATGGTTTTGCCTCCAAGGTTTCTCCGGAAACAGAATTATGCTTGCCACCTTTGTGATTTACGATGGACATTAGATTAGTGCCAGCAGAAATGTTTTTGATCAGATACTCTGGCAACTTGAGTCTGGTCATCGCATCCCGTCTGACGTATTCGGAAATAGATAGCAGCGCATCGGCATGCTTCAGTTGCCGCAACCTATCCTCGTACCATTCCAGTAACACAGAATTACCAAGGTAGTGATCAGGGTCGGATAACGGGATTAGATCATAAAGTATGGCTGCGCAGAAATATGATCTATCTGCTACATTTGGAATTGTGCTAAGCGCATCGAATTCGAACAAGCTAGTTATGAGAACGACGTCAGGTGCCAACGCCTCAATGAATCGCTCTCTCAGTATTTTGGACAGCCACACTTCATTGTTTTTCAAATGGAGTGCAGGATTAGCAATTGCCGCAAGGGGAAAGCGAATTACGTGGTCATCCCCCACGCTTTCCTGGATGGAGCTTATTTCAGGATGTCCTTGAGTTTCTTGTTCGCTGTCGTTAAGCAAAACAAAAACTTCGCTACCATTTAATTTTAATTCATTGATAATTGCCGCACTCAGGGCACTGGAATATCGGCCAATTCCACGCGCGGCGCTCCCGGTCTGCAAAGATTGAAGGTCAATTAATATTTTCATTTCTTTCCCGTTTTCTTATATCACCTATAGTATAAGAGATAATTTTTTCTAATTTTTTCAATCTTGGCTTACAGTTTGAGTCGGCGGCAAGAGGCGCAACAATTGGCGCTTCTGCTACTGTATTTATTGAGTACAAAACATGACGCTTGATGCGAGGAAATCTGTTTAATAAAAGCAGCAAAACCCTTTTGGTCTCCACATTTTCATCGAGCAGCGAATTAACACCACCTAGCGTGCGTGCCAGCAGCGATTTGGGGGTTCCTGTAAATAATTGGGGCATAATCAATTTGATGACATTTTTTAAACGCCCTGAGTGGGTCAGGATGTCACGCAGTGGTTTGGTAATTCGCCATGACTTACTATTAATCAAAGCCATTGCCTGAATACCTAATGCATCGGCGCGTGCCTCTGCTTCGCGCCGCGATTTTTCAGTGTTCGCAGCGCGCAACTCCACCTGGCGCAGGCACTCTTCCGCCACCGCTGCGCGTGCCTCCGCTTCGCGTCGATACACTTCAGCGTTCGCTGCGCGTGCCTCCACCTGGCGCAGGCACTCTTCCGCCACCGCTGCGCGTGCCTCCGCCTGGTGCCGGTGCTCTTCAGCGTCTATTTCTGACGCCAAGACGAACTCGTCGAAGACGTTGGGTGGATATTTAAAAGCGGCCAAAAGCTCCAGGCGACTGTTTTCTACGTAAAATCGATTAAGTCCGTCAGCATAGGCAAAGGTATAAGCAGCCTCAATTAATCTTGACTCCCACGCATGATGGGATTCACGCTGGCTCAACGGTTGAGTAGATTCGATTAAAATAATCCATGGTCTATTAACAGACCAGTCGTTACCACTCAACACTTCACCTTCAAGGCCTTCGACATCGACTTTCAAGAAATGCACTTCTTGATTCGTGGGAAGATAGCGACGCAAGACATTAGCTAGGGTGGAGGTGGAAACTCGCAGCGGGACACAATAAAAATTGTCTTTGATGTGCCGTTGGGCAACCCCGATATCCAGCGTAGACAAACCTGTCTCTCGGAAAAGATTTAATTCCACCTTACCTTCGTAGTTCGTTACTGCAATTTGTATATTGATGTCGCGGGGGCGCTGTCCACAAAGTTGTGCGTAAAAATCGGGATTAGGCTCGACGTTTATACCACTCCATCCCCGAAGATAAAATGCCTTTGTAACCGAATGCGCATCTGGCCATGCGGCACCGATATCTACATAAAAGCCCGCATCAACATTCTTTAAGGCGCGCCAAAGGATAATATCTTCGAAATTTTGCGCATAAGAAATAAACGTCATTCCGGTAGCCCTGTGCAATAATTGCCATCGGAATCAAGATAGACACTCAAATACAGTCTTATCTTCGCAAGCTGGTCTGAGGATAACATTTCCTCTGCCCTTCGTGGAATTATAGATGTAACATGGCGCCGATGGAAAAGCGTGTCCCGTTCATAAAAACTAAATCCACAATCGATGACATCATCCCTACCAGTCCCAACCAGTTCGTTGGATCTTTTATATACCTCATCCTTGCTATATTTTGTAGATACAATAGCAACCTCATCACTCGAAATACTTCCAAACAAATAATTTCCTATTTGCATTGCAGTGGCAGGCAATTGTTTTTCTATCTGATCAAAGCCTATATTCAAAGAATATTTTGAAATATAATTATGCCATTTTAACCACGCCTCAAAATGCAACAATGAATCTTCGAGCGAAAACCGAAAGGCATTCAGCCATGAAGCTATAGCGTCCTCAGGCCTTCGAATGGTGCAAATGCATAAAATTTGCCCTGACAATATTAATTCAGTAATTGCTTGATCCGGGGCATGTGATTTGATTAGAACCGACTTATCTCGAGAAGTCGACTTTTCAGCAGAAAACGATAATGAGTTCGAAAGAATAAACTCGACGTCCCCGCGGGCCGATAAAAATTCACGTGCAATATTGTATATTAAAGTCGAACCGCTTCTTGGCATTCCGGCCACGAGAACAATCATAAAGCTCTCGTCGCCCCGGAATGATTAAATTCTTTTTTATTTTGCACGCTTATTAGCGCAAACATGTTTGCATACCCCATTTCAATATTCGAATCAATGTGGGCTATTTTAAAACTTGCCGCATCAACCTTCCGATGTAAAAATATAGCAGATTCTCCGCTATAATCGGCAACCCCTACATTGAGAAAATATGTACCGGGCACCAAGTTGCCGTGTAATTTAAACTGAACGTCCGCCGTTTCGCCGGCATCGAAATTTTTCGGCAGCCGCCGTCGCTCGGTATTGGTGCCATAAACGCATACGCCCTCGACCGACTTAATCATCATTCCAAATTCCACGGAGCCGCATTTTTGTTTGAACTTTACTTGGTAATTTATCGAGAACGTTTCACCCGCCAGTATGGTGTTTATAGGTTTTCCTGTCTCGTCAAAGATCAGTAAATCCGTTATTTCGGCCGCACTATTGCCGTATTGGTTTTCGATGATTCCAATTTCAAGCGGCATCTCAAAAACCACTGGCTGCTTTGGGGGTTGGTTGACATTCGGATTGCCGCCAGAGGTTCCGAACAGCCGCTGCTCATAGGTGTCACATACAAATTTGGCTTTGCCGTGTGCTTCGATTCGTTTGTGGTCAATAAAGAGGGCTTTGTCGCAAAGACATTTAATCGTCTCAATATCATGGCTAACAAATAACAGCGTCGTACCCTGGGTACGAAAATTTTCAATGCGACGATAGCATTTACGCTGAAACGCGGCATCACCAACTGCAAGTGCCTCATCCACAATTAGCACGTCTGGCCTAGCTGCTGTAGCTACCGCAAAAGCCAGCCTAACCTGCATCCCGCTAGAATACACTCGCACAGGCCGATCGATGTAGTCACCGATCTCAGCGAAGGCTTCGATCTCGGGCATGAGCGCGGCGATTTCTTCAACACGGTAGCCCAGCAACTGACCGGCCATGAAGGCGTTCTGCCTGCCAGTAAAGTCCGGGTGAAAGCCCATGCCCAGTTCCAGCAGCGCCGCCACACGCCCTTGAATCTGTACGCTGCCACTGGTGGGCTGGGTGGTGCCGGTGATGATCTTGAGCAGGGTGCTCTTGCCGGCGCCGTTGACGCCGATGATGCCCACGGCTTCG
>JACDJA010003100.1_pt1 | contig 11069 bp, 8 predicted proteins | sample 7449241 | NCBI WGS metagenome assembly JACDJA01 (sample SAMN14253289, study PRJNA609438) | sludge metagenome | isolation source: initial anaerobic sludge | collected 2018-12-20 | reverse complement strand
TGCTGCTGGCTGCGTCGGGCTGGGTCGCCGGGTGGGTGGCCGAGCAGTTGCGCACCACCGCCCAGGCTGCTGCCGACGCGACCGCCCGGGCCGAGTTCGCCCGCACCCTCCACGACGGCGTGCTGCAGACGCTGGCGGTGATCCAGCGGCGCTCCGACGACCACGACCTGGTCGCTCTCGCCAGGGAGCAGGACGCCGAGCTGCGCTCGTTCCTCCGCGGTGGACGCTCGGGCTCGGCTCCTGGCACGACCGACACGGCAGCCGCGACGACCGTCGAGGTCGACTTCGTGGCACGACTGCGCGCCGAGCTCGCGCGCGTGGAGCGGGCACAGCAGATCGACGTGCGGCTCGTCGTGATCGACGCAGGCATCGTCCGGGGGCCGTCGACCGACGCGCTCGTCGGTGCCACCGCCGAAGCCGTCGTCAACGCGGCCAAGCACGCGCACGTGGCGCAGGTGTGGGTGAGCGTGGATCGTCGGCTCCCGCGGGGCACGATGGTCGTCGTGCACGACGAGGGACTGGGCTTCGACCCGACGACGACGGCCGAGGGAACCGGGCTCACCGCGTCGGTCCGCGAGCGGCTGGTCGCGGTCGGTGGCGAGGCGACGGTCGACAGCGTGCCGGGCCGGGGCACCGATGTCACCATGTGGGTCCCGTGACGACCGACGACCCAGCGACCCACGACCCCGAGACCGACGACCCAGCGACCCACGACTCAGCGACCGACGCACGGAAGCCCCGCAAGGGTCCGGGTTCGACCGGGAGGGCGGTGCGCGTGGTCGTGGCGGACGACCACCAGATCTGGCGCTCCGGCATCCGGGCAGACCTGGGCGAGCGGTTCGCCGTCGTCGCCGAGGCCGAGGACGCACCCGGTGCGATCGCCGCGGCACGACGGGAGAAGCCGGATCTGGTGCTGTGCGACCTCAACATGGGCGGCGGCGGGGGCATGGCCGTCGTGCAGGCGCTGGCGTCGGAGATGCCGGTGGTGGTGCTCACCGTCAGCGAGGCGGAGCGCGACCTGCTCGACGTCGTCGCCGCCGGCGCCGTCGGCTACCTCCTCAAGTCGTCGCGCTCCGACGAGCTGCGCGCCGCACTCCTGCGGGCCGCGGACGGCGAGCCGGTGTTCTCACCGCAGCTCGCCGCGCTGCTCATCGGCGAGTACCGGCGGCTGGCCACCACGTCGGGCGACGGTGGACTGCCGCTCAGCGAGCGGGAGCGGGAGGTGCTGGCTCACGTCGCCCGGGGCGAGTCCTACAAGGCGGTCGGCGAGGCGCTGTTCATCTCGCCGAAGACGGTCGAGAACCACGTGCGCAACACGATGGCCAAGCTCCACCTGTCGCGACGCCACGAGCTCGTGCGGTGGGCCGTCGACCACGGCATCACGTGACCGACCCGAGTCGCCTTCCGGTCTCGTTCCCATGACGCTGCGCGCTTTCCCATGACGGTGCGCGCTGCTCAGCGACACTGCGGATCATCAGAATGCGCTCGGGAGGGCGGCCGCGCCGCTACTCCCACTCGATCGTGCCGGGAGGCTTCGACGTGATGTCGTAGGCCACCCGGTTGACGCCCGGTACCTCGTTGATGATCCGGCTCGCCATCGACTCGAGCACGTCGTAGGGGATGCGCGCCCAGTCCGCGGTCATGGCGTCCTCCGAGGTGACCGCCCGGATGATGACCGGGTGCCCGTAGGTGCGCTCGTCGCCCATGACGCCGACGGTGCGGATGTCGGGCAGCACGGCGAACGCCTGCCAGATCTCCCGTTCGAGGCCAGCGATGCGCAACTCCTCGCGGACGATCGCGTCGGCCTCCTGCAACAGCGCCACCATCGGCGGTGTGACCTCGCCGATGATGCGCACCCCCAGGCCTGGGCCGGGGAACGGCTGACGCCAGACGATCTCGTCGGGCAGTCCCAGTTCGTGGCCGACGGCGCGCACCTCGTCCTTGAACAGCAGGCGCAGCGGCTCGACGAGCTCGAAGTCCAGGTCCTCGGGCAGGCCACCGACGTTGTGGTGGCTCTTGATCGTCGCCGCGTGCGCGGTGCCCGACTCGATGACGTCGGGATACAGCGTGCCCTGCACCAGGAACTGCGCGTCGGTGACGCCGCCGCGGGCGTCCTCGAAGACCCGGATGAACAGCTCGCCGATGGCCTTGCGCTTCTCCTCCGGCTCCGTGACGCCGGCCAGGCGCTCGAAGAACCGCTCCGCGGCCCGCACGTGGATGAGCTCGATGCCCTGGTGGCGCTGGAACGTCTCCACCACCTGGTCGCCCTCGTTCTTGCGCATGAGGCCCGTGTCGACGAACACGCACGTGAGCTGCGGGCCGATCGCCTTGTGCACCAGCGCCGCGGCCACCGCCGAGTCGACACCGCCCGACAGGCCGCAGATGGCCCGCCCGTCGCCGACCTGGGCGCGGATCGCCGCCACCGACGCGTCGATGAAGCTCTCCATCGTCCAGTTGGCGGGCAGGCCGACGAGGTCGTGGAGGAAGCGGGTGATCAGCTCCTGGCCGTGCGGGGTGTGCGCCACCTCGGGGTGGTATTGCACGCCCCAGATCCTGCGCTCGGGCGACTCGATGACGGCGCACGGCGCACCCTCGGAGCCGGCCGTGGCGACGAAGCCCTCGGGCGGCCGCTGCACCGCGTCGAAGTGGCTCATCCACACCGTCTGGTCGTGAGGAAGGTCGTCGGTGAGGATCGTGGACTCGACGCCGTCGACCCGGTGCACGACCGTCCGCCCGTACTCGCCCGCGCCGCCCCCGCCGACCTCTCCCCCGAGCTGCTGGGCGATGAGCTGCTGGCCGTAGCAGATGCCCAGGATGGGTACGCCGAGGTCGTAGACGCCCGGGTCGATCACCGGGGCGTCGGGGACTCGAACCGACTTCGGGCCGCCCGAGAAGATGATCGCCGCCGGGGCCCGCTCGGCCAGCTCCGCGGCGGTGATCGAGTGGGGCACGATCTCCGAGTAGACCTTCGCCTCCCGCACACGGCGGGCGATCAGCTGCGCGTACTGCGCGCCGAAGTCGACGACCAGCACCGTCGGCTGGTCCGCCACCGGGCTCTGCTTCCCCACCGGGCTCTGCTTCCCCACCGGGTCGGCGTTCACCGGGTCGGCGTTCACCGCTGGGCTCCGGGTCGCACCGAGGGAGGGGCCGTTACGACGAGCTCCGCCTTCTGCAGCTCCTTCAACGTGCCGTGACCGGTGACCGCCATCGCCTTGCGCAGTCCGCCGATCAGGTTCGTCCGGCCGTCGGCTCGTTGGGACGGCCCGAGCAGGATCTCCTCGAGCGAACCCAGCCGCGGCACCCGTCGCAGCGAGCCGCGAGGCAGCCGCGGGTGGAACGACGCCATCGACCACAGCGCTCCCTGCGCCGGTGCCTCGACCGCAGCGGCGAGCGGGCTGCCCAACATGACGGCGTCCGCGCCGCACACCACGGCCTTGGCGATGTCGCCACCGGTGGCCATGCCGCCATCGGCGATCAGGTGGACGTACACACCCGTCTCGTCGAGGTGGCGCATCCGGGCGGCACGGGCGTCCGCGATGGCGGTGGCCTGCGGGTTGCCGACGCCGAGCACTCCGCCGGTCGTCGACGTCAGGCCCGTGCCCACCCCGACCAGCACGCCCGCCGCACCGGTGCGCATCAGGTGCAGCGCAGCCTGGTAGCTGGCGCACCCGCCCACGATCACGGGCACCTCCAGTCGGCGGACCAGGTGCTTGAGGTCGAGCGGGTCGTGGGTGCCGCTGCTGACGTGCTCGGCCGAGGTGACCGTGCCCTGGATGACCAGCAGGTCGGGCTCGACCTTCTTGATCGTGGGCAGCAGCGACTCGGTGCGACTCGGGCTGACGGCCACCACGACGGTGGCACCGGCGTCGCGGATCTCCGCGACGCGCTGCTCGACGAGCTCGGGCCGCACCGGAGCGTCGTACGCCGCACGCAGCAGAGCGACGCCGTCCTCGGCACCCGCGTCGCCTGCACCCGCATCGCCTGCACCCGCATCACCTGCACCCGCATCGCCTGAACCGGCATCGCCCGCACGACCGCCGTTCCCGCGCCCGGGTCGATGCCCGGCGACCTGGTCGAGCAGCCGCGTCGGGTCGTCGTGTCGACACCACAGGCCCTCGAGGTGCAGGGCGCCGGCGCCGCCGAGTCGGTCCATCTCGACCGCTGTCGTCGGGCTGGTCACGCCGTCGAGCGCGGCGGCGATGACCGGCAGGCCGAACTGGTAGGCGTCGACCTGCCAGGACACCTCGACCTCGTCCGCGTCACGGGTTCGGCGGCTGGGCACGATGGCGACCTCGTCGAGCGAGTAGCCCCGACGCCCCTGCTTGCCCAACCCGATCTCTGTCTCTGCCACGCTCTCACCTCTCCCTGTCGCACTCGCTGCAGGGGAAAGGGGAATCCTAGGCGCGGTACCGTTGGCGCCCGTGCCCAGCACCGCCGAGGAGTGGATCGCCCGGGACGCCGCCGTCGTGTGGCACGGGTTCACGCAGATGGCCGCGTTCCCGGACGGCTCGCCGGTGATCGCCGCGTCCGCGGACGGCCACCACATCGTCGACGTGGACGGTCGCCGCTACCTCGACGCCATCAGCTCGCTGTGGGTGACGACGCTCGGGCATCGGGTGCCGGAGCTCGACCGTGCGCTGCGCGACCAGATCGATCTCGTGGCGCACACGACGATGCTCGGCAACGGCAACACGGTCGTCGTCGAGCTGGCCGAGGCGCTGGCGCCCCGACTGCCGGTCGACTCGCCGCACCTGCTGTTCGCGTCCGACGGGGCGGTCGCCGTCGAACAGGCGCTCAAGATCGCGTTCCAGCACTGGGTGAACCAGGGCGTGTCGGGCCGGACGACGTACCTGTCCTTCGGCGGCGCGTACCACGGCGACACGATCGGCTCGATGTCGGTCGGCGACGACGGCTTCGGCGTGGACCTCTACGACCCGCTGCGGTTCGGAGTCCTGCGGGCTCCGGGGTTCGACCGACCCGACGCGATCGAGGTGGCGTGCGCGCTGATCGACGAGCACGCGGCGCGCCTGGCCGCCGTGGTCGTCGAGCCGTTCGTCCAGGGTGCGGCGGGCATGCAGGTGATGGCGCCCTCGGCGTTCGGAGCGCTCGGCGAGGCGTGCCGACGCAACGACGTGCTGCTGATCTGCGACGAGGTCGCCGTCGGCTTCGGAAGGACCGGCACGCTGTTCGCGTCGGAGCAGTGCGGGCTGCGGCCCGACCTGATGGCGCTCGGCAAGGGCATCACCGGCGGGTACCTGCCGATGTCGGTGACCGCCGCCTCCCAGCGCGTGTTCGACGCGTTCCTGGGCGAGGACCTGGGCCCCCGGACGCTGTACCACGGGCACTCCTACGGGGGGAACGCGCTGGCTGCCGCGGTGGCGCTCGAGCACCTGCGGCTGATCGACCGGGACGACGTGCTCGCCAACGTGGTCGCCCGCGGCGAGCAGTTCGGCGCGCTGCTCGCGGCGCGCGTGGAGCCGCTCGACGCGGTGCGCGCAGTGCGGCGAGCGGGACTGATGATCGGCATCGAGCTCGGCCCGCCACCGGTCGCTCCCGACGAGCCCGCGCCGCGCTGGGGTCGGAAGGTCAGCGCCGCGTGCGTGGCCCGCGGCGTGCTGATCCGACCGCTCGGCGACGTGATCGTCGTCGTCCCGCACCTCACGACCACCGCCGACGAGGTCGAGCTCATCGTCGACGTCCTCGTCGAGGCCATCACCGAGGTCGCCGACCCCACCAGTGCGTCCAGCCCCACCCGTCCTGTTCGGCAGAACCGACGCTTTTCAGTCGATTCTGACGAACAGAACGGGCAGTGAGCGCGGCCGCGTGGGTTCGATGCGGGACGCGATCCGGCGTCGGAACGACGCGGTGCGGTCCGCCGGTCGCTGGCGCTCGGTCCGCACGCTCGGCGGGGGTGCGCCGCGCACCACCCTGGTGTCGGGTCCCGAGGCGGCGGCGCTCGGCGAGCACGCAGCCAGCGGCGGCGCGGAGGTCGTGCAGTTCGCGTCCAACGACTACCTCGGCCTGAGCCAGCACCCGGCGGTGATCGCCGCCGCGGTCGCCGCGACAGAGGCGGAGGGCGCCGGGTCGGGAGCGTCGCGGCTCATCGTCGGCGGACGCCGCGTGCACTCCGAGCTGGAGCACGAGCTCGCCGACTGGACAGGTCACGACGCCGCGCTCCTGTTCCCCACCGGCTTCGCCGCCAACCTCGGCGTGCTCGGCGCGCTGGTCGGCGCGGGCGGCAGCGATGCCACCACCGTCTTCAGCGACGAGCTGAACCACGCGTCGATCATCGACGGCATCCGGGCCGCCCGTGCGCACGTCGAGGTGTACCCGCACAACGACCTCGCCGTGCTCGCCGGGGCGCTCGCCGCCCGGAGCACGCCGCACGCCGTCGTCGTCACCGACCTGGTGTTCTCCATGGACGGCGACGTCGCCCCCGTCGCCGAGCTGGCCGCCATCTGCGCGACCCACGATGCCCTGCTCGTGCTCGACGAGGCCCATGCCGTCCTCGGCGCCGGAGAGGCGGACGGCGCACCGAGGACGGCCGCGCAGATCGCCCGGGACGCGGGTTGCGACGTCGTCACCGTCGGCACGCTCTCCAAGACGCTCGGCTCGCTCGGCGGGTTCGTCGCCGCCAGCAGCGACGTCGTCGACCTCTGCATCAACACGTCGCGGTCGTTCATCTTCACCACAGCGCCGCCGCCGTCGACCGCGGCGGCCGCGCTGGCCGCTCTGCGCATCGTGCGCGGCGCCGAGGGCGACGAGCTGCGGGCTCGTCTTCGTCGACACGTCGAGCGCATCCACCCCGGTCACCCGTCGCCGATCGTCCCCGTCGTGCTCGGCTCCGAAGACGCCGCGCTGGCCGCGTCACGGGCGCTCCTGGCCGACGGACTGCTCGTCCCCGCGATCCGCCCGCCCACCGTGCCGGTCGGCACCAGCCGGTTGCGGATCGCGCTGTCGGCCGCGCACACCGACGACGACGTCGACCGCCTCGCCGCCGCCCTCGCCCGTTCTGTTCGTCAGAATCGACGTTTTTGGGTCGGTTCTGACGAACAGAACGGGCGGGAGGGGGCTCCCCGGGAGCTGGTCGTCGTGGCCGGGACCGGGACCGAGGTGGGCAAGACGTGGGTCGCCGCCGCGCTGGCTCGGGCGCTGCGTGACCGCGGGCTGAGCGTCGCGGCCCGCAAGCCGGCGCAGTCGTTCAGCGCCGACGACCTCGTGGCCGACGCCGATGGCCGCATCGTCGGCACCGACGCGGATCACCTGGCCCGCGCCACCGGCGAGGATCCCCTCATCGTGTGTCCGCCGCACCGGCGCTACGAGGTGCCGATGGCGCCGCCGATGGCCGCCGATGTGCTCGGCCGCGAGCGCATCGAGATCAGCGACCTGGCACTCGAAGTGGCAGCGTCGTGGGGAGCGAACGGCCGGATCGAGCCGGTCGACGTCGGACTGGTCGAGCTCGCCGGCGGCACCCGGTCACCCGCCGCGCATGACGGCGACGGCGTCGCGCTCGCCCGCGTGCTCGCGCCCGACGTGGTCGTGCTCGTCACCGACGCCGGACTGGGAACGATCCACTCGGTGCGTGCCGCCCTCGACGGGCTGGACGCGCTCGCGGTCCGCGCCGTCGTGCACCTCAACCGCTACGACGGCTCCGACCTGCAGCGCCGCAACCGCGATCAGCTCGTCGCCGACGGCTGCAAGCTCACGACGTCCATCGAGGACCTGGCGATCCAGATCGACCCCACGACCGCATCCCGGTGACGCTCACGGCGACTCGGTGATCTCGGTCGTCGCCGAGACCATCACGGTGCCGACCGGACGCTCCGCCGTCGCGCCGAACTCGTCGACGGTCCAGGTCGTGACGACGAACCGCGCCTCGCTCGAGCCCATCTCCTTGGTCATCTCGAGGAGCACCTCGTCGCCCTGCGGCGTCGAGCTCGACGTCGGACGCCAGCCCGCCCGAACCGCTGCGGCGGAGAGCTCGGCCGCGACGGCAGGGACCCGGCCCGGATCCGCGACGGCGAACGTCCAGGACCTCGACGCGTCCTCGTAGCGGGGTTCGATCCAACTGCACTGCGGGCCCGTCGCCGGCCACACCAGCTCGGTACCGCGGGGTCGGACGTCCTCGACCGGGTCCGCCGCGAGCCGGTCGACCACGGCGCGGTCGAAGCAGTCGGGGTTGAACGTCCGATCGACCACGTACCACCCGGCCGCCACGACCACGATCGCCGTCGCCGCCAGGACGCCGAGCACCCACCAGAGCCGTGACCGCATGCCGGTCCTTCCCGGACGGACCGTCGCCGCCCTCGGATGCATCGTCGGTCGACGCGACGACGCCGGACACCCGGGATCTCCCCCATGCCGCGCTGGGGGTGCCGCATTCCCATCGGCAACCGAGCTCCCGTGACCTGCAGTGTCGCAGAGCGACACCAGGGGTCATGGGAATCGCGAACCAGTCGGGAATCGCGAACCAGGTGCCGAACGGTCCGTGACCGCTCAGCCCCGGAGCGAACGCAGCAGCTGCTTGGCGATCGTGGTGTTCATCGACCACACGACCTTGCGGCCCACGTCGCTGGCCTGCTGCACCACGCCCCCACCGGTCATCTCCTCGATCGAGTCGAGGCCGGCGACCACCGCGGAGCGGGTCGCGTCGGTGGCCTTGTAGCCCATGTTCGTCAGCCCCTTGACCAGGTCGGACTGCGCGACCGGCTCGGGGGCTGCCGACGCGATGATGCGCAGTGCGTCCTTGGTGAGCTCCGCGCCCTGGGTGACCGCCTCTGCAGCGGACAGCCCGGACTCCTCCTGACCGTCGACCGACGCCAACCAGCGTCGCACCTTGACCACGATCTCACCGTGGGTCTCACCCTCGAACGTCACGCTCGGCATGTCGCCACGCTATCGGGCCCGTCCGAACGTGCCGCGGGATGCCGAACGTGCCGCGGGATGCCGCGGGGTCCGGGATCCAAGTCGAACAGGTGCCGCCGTGGCGCACCCGGATGGGGTCGACGAGGTTCAGCTGGAGCCGACCACCTGGTCCTCGTCGCCGACGATGAGCCGGGACGCCCGGTCCATCGTCACGTAGTTCCACGCCCAGTTGACGAGCACGTTCACCCTGTTGCGGAACCCGATCAGCATGATCAGGTGCAGGCCCAGCCACGCCAGCCAGCCCGCGGTGCCGGAGAAGCGCAGCTTGCCGGGGAGCTGGGCGACGGCGTTGCGGCGCCCCACGGTGGCCATCGTCCCCTTGTCGAAGTAGCGGAACCGCTCGGGCGCGGCGCCCGACAGCTCGCCGATGAGGTTGGCCGCCACCCGTCGCCCACCCTGCATGGCGACCGGCGCCAGCTGCGGGAGCAGGTTGCCGTCGTCGTCGAGCGATGCGGCCAGGTCGCCGATGACCGCGATCTCGGCGTGGCCGGGGATCGTGAGCTCGGGTGTGACCACGATGCGTCCGCCGCGGGTCAGCGCGTCGTCGCCCAGGTGCCGGGCCACCACCTGGGCCAGCGGGCTGGCGGTCACGCCCGCAGTCCACACGAGGGTCGAGCACGGGACGGCGGACCCGTCGCTCAGTTCGACGACCTTGCCGTCGGTTCCCGCGACGCCGATGCCGAACACGACCTCCACCCCCAGCCGGTTCAGCGTCCGGGTGGCGCGCGCCGCCAGCTTGGGGTGGAACGGCGCCAGCACCCGCTCGCCGGGCTCGATGATCACCACCCGCGCCTTGCGGACGTCGAGCGTGGGGAAGTCGTGGCTCAACACGTTGCGGTAGAGCTCGGCGATGCCGCCGGCCAGCTCGACGCCGGTCGGTCCGCCGCCAGCGATGATGACGTCGAGCACGCCCTCGTCGACGAGCGACGGGTCGACCGCGGCCCGCTCGAACTGCCGCAGGATGTGCTGGCGGAGCCGCAGCGCGTCCTCGAGCGACTTGAGCCCGAAGCCGTGCTCGTCGACGCCGGGGACGCCGAAGGTGTTGGTGACCGCGCCCGTGGCCAGCACGAGCCGGTCATAGGAGACGTTCGGTCCCTCGTCGAGCACCAGGCGACGGTCCTCGACGTCGATGTCGACGACGGTGCCCAGCCGGACGTCGACGTTGTCGAGCTCACGGACGATGCCCCGCACTGGCGCGGCGATGTCGTCGCTGTCGAGGCCGGCGGTGGCCACCTGGTACAGCAGCGGCTGGAACGTGTGGAAGTTGTTGGCGTCGACGAGGACGACGTCGAGCGGCGCGTCGGCCAGGCCCTTCACCAGGTCGAGACCACCGAAGCCGGCACCGACCACCACAACCCTGCGACGACGTTCCACGGCGTCCAACCTATCGGCGGCGCCGCTCCGTGAGCCCCACCGGTTCTGGCCCACCGGTTCTGGGCCACCGGTCCTGGGCCACCGGTTCTGGGCCACCGGTCCTGGGCCACCGGTTCTGGGCCGCCGGTCCTGGGCCACCGGTCCTGGGCCGCTGCGTTGCCGAGACGGCCGGGTGTGTCGCCGCGAGTAGCATCCATCCATGGCGCCCTCTGATGACCTCCCCGGCGGTGCTGTCGCTGCCTCCGCTGCTCCTGCCGAGCTCTCCTCCACGATCGGCGATCCGACCGACCGCTTCGGTGCCCTCGGGCTCACCTTCGACGACGTCTGCCTGGTCCCCGGCCCCTCCGACGTCATCCCCGCCGAGGTCGACACCTCGACCCGCCTGACGACCAACATCGAGCTCGGCATCCCGCTCGTGTCGGCGGCCATGGACACCGTGACCGAGGCCCGCCTGGCCATCGCGATCGCACGCGAGGGCGGCCTGGGCGTCATCCACCGCAACCTGTCGATCGACGACCAGGTCACCGAGGTCGACAAGGTCAAGCGCTCCGAGTCGGGGATGATCGTCGACCCGGTCTGCCTGGGACGCGACCACCTAGTGGCCGACGCTCTGGACCTGATGGCCAAGTACCGCATCAGCGGTGTGCCGATCGTCGACGAGGACCACCACCTGGTCGGCATCCTGACCAACCGCGACCTGCGCTTCGAGGACGACCCCTCCAAGCGCGTCGACCAGGTGATGACCGCCGAGGGGCTGGTCACCGCGCCGC